>JAEEGJ010002925.1_pt1 | contig 73397 bp, 60 predicted proteins | sample 8958761 | NCBI WGS metagenome assembly JAEEGJ01 (sample SAMN16246546, study PRJNA631951) | gut metagenome | biome: gut microbiome; feature: rumen; material: RS-attached | host: Bos | place: Iran: Karaj | collected 2018-10 | reverse complement strand
TGATGGTCTCCTCGTCGGGATAGCCGTATCTCCAGATGTGGTTGGCATCCGACATATACTTTACATCAAGCTTGGAATCGGGCTTCGCCTGAGGGTCAAAAGAGAAGAATTCGTCCTGGTAAGCATTGATAATACCGGGAAGCTTGATATTCTCTGCAAGAACGTCAGGTGAGGGTCTGTGGATGGAGAAAGATGTGATATTAAAGCCAAGCATATCGCTGAGCATATCGATCTCCTGCTTGATCCTCTTTCTGATAAGCTCCATATCCGTCATGCCGTTAAGCGCAAAGTGAAGACCGATGTGCTGTCCTCTCTCGTGCATGTCGGTAAGGATGTCTCTGTTCTTTCTTGATAAGATGTTGTAAGAGTTGTTGGTCCACTGGAAAAAGAATGTGGATCTCATATCCATGCTCTCTTCAACCTTTGAAAGGGCGTAGGCTCTTTCTACGGAATACTCAACATCGTGTCTTAAGATGATAAAAGAATCTCTGTTAAGCGCTTCCTCATATGTGGCATTAAGCCCCGTCTCTTTTACGATTCTAAGTATTTCTCTGTAATCATCAAATGAAAACATTACTTCTTTTCTCCTATTACTTTTTCGAGATAATCTCTCCACTGTATAAATACCGCCTCTGCATTGGCGATCTGTTCAATCTTTCTTGCCTCGTCTCCGAGTCTCTCGGCAAGCTCTCTGTCTTCGATAAGCTTGCAGATGCCCTCCGCCATCGCATCGGGATCTTTTATCGGAACAAGAAGTCCGTTCACGCCGTCCTGCATAACGGTTCTCGGGCCGCCGCAGGGGCAATCCGTCGCAACAATGGGCATTCCCATCGCCATCGCTTCAAGAAGCGAATTGGGCATTCCTTCCCAGTCCGATGAAAAAGCATATACCGCGCCCTTCGGGATTTCTTTTTCCAGCTCGTCGCTTCCGCCCATAAGAAGGATGTAATCCTCCGCATGGTTGTCAGCGATTATCTTATCGAGTATCTCTTTGGTTCCGTCAAAAGAGTCGGGACCGTAGATCTTAAGCACGTAATCGGGGTGCTTTTCGTGAACCTTTATAAAGGCTTCGCACAGCATGGGCTGATTTTTGAAGTCTACCAGCCTTGCGTGATGAACAACAGTCTTTTCGCGCTGCTCAGGCTTTTTTAACCCGAAATACTTGGGATTGATCGGATTGAGTATGATCTGCGAATTGTCCTGAAGATGAGGCTTAAAGAACTCTTTTTGTCCCGTCGTCTGGAAGACGCAGCCCGCAGCTCTGTCAAACAGCCAGGCTATCTGTATCTTATCCGAAATAGCATCGTAATGTCCCACCGGGTCTGTCCTTATGGAAATGACCACAGGAACATCGCTCTTACCTGCCGCCATGAGTGCCCTGTAATTGGCTCTCTGGGCAAAGGCGATAAGAACGTCCGGATGATAGTTCTTGACGAATTCTCTAAGGTATTTGATCCTTAAAAAGAACTTGGCTATTCTGTTCTTCTTTTCATCACCCTCACGCAGGCCTACATGGACTCTCGTGACCTTTTCGTCAAGGGCGAACTCGTTCTCGTCCACCCATTCCGTTGCCACGTATACCTTGTAGCCTTCCTTGGCGAACTGATTGGCGAGGTTTGAGACAACTCGCTCCGCGCCGCCCTGCACAAGGCAGTTGAGGTGAAATGCTATTGTTTTCATAATTATCTGAGTACCATTCCTGTAACTAATTCCTTGGCGGAATCGTATTTATCAATGATGAGTGAGCCGTCCACGGTCCTTACGATAGGCTTACCGTCAAAGACATCGGCGATCTCCCCGGGCGCATATCCCGAGAAATCTATCATCTCATCAAAAGGATGAGCCTGCCAAACGGTAACTTTGTTCTCATCGCTCTCCTCGCCCGCATAGCAGAATGCTCCGGGGAAGGGCGCCGCAACACCTCTTATGAGGTTGTAGATGTTTCTGGTTCTTTCGTGAAAATCTATTTTACCGTCCGCAGCCGTACGTTTATTGTACCATGAATCAAAGTCTTTTGAATCTGTATGAATGGGAATTTCTCCCTTTTCCATATATGTTGTCACGAGCTTCCTGATAAGGCTCTTGGAACAGATCATATTCTTGTACTGCGCGGTCCTTATGTCGTCGTGCTCGTTTATCTGGAACATCTCCGTAGCAAAGACGTTGGGACTGTCTGCCTTCTCGTCGTATCTGAAGAGATTGAGGTTAAATCTGGTGTCTCCGAGGATCATTGACCAGTTAAGGGGCGATCTGCCTCTTCCGAAGGGCAAGTATCCGCTGTTTCCGTGGAAGCCGTAGATTCCGGCCTTAAACGCATCAAGAACATGCGGAGGGATAAGTCTCTGCCAGCCCATTACGATTCCGAGATCGAAGGTGTTGTTCTTTATAAACTCTACCGTCTTGTCGTCATTAAGGAAATAGCTCTCTGCTTCGTAAACGGGAATTCCGTATTTCTCAGTCAAAAAAGAAAGTCCCTTAAAGCCGGAGACCTGATTGTGCTCAAGAACCTTGGGCGCAATGGTCATGACAAGGTCAACCTTGCAGAGCTCCTTTTCTATGAAATCTATTATGTTTTCCGATGTGTCTTTTACACCGAAGACTACTACCTTGTAATGCATCACTCATACCTCTTGAATATCTCATGAATACTGTCTTTATACTTATCGGGAGTATAGAAAAGAGCTCTCTCTCCCGCTTTTTCCGAATAATGAGAAAGCTTATTGTCATCAGTCAAAAGAGAAAGAATCTTGTCCGCAAGTATCTTCTCTCCGTCCGTGATGTTCTCGGGGTTCATGTCGACCTCTTCGCCCATATCGGGAACGAGAATGCCGTATTCTCCTTCAATAGCTTCCTTGGTGCTGTCTCCGTTAGGAATCCTTGAAATAAGATCCTCGTACTGCTCAGAGCTTAATAGGATCTCTCTGGGCCCTGTCTTACAGTCAGCGGAAACAACGGGCTTTTTAAGTGCCATTGCTTCAAGGACCGCATTGGGAAAGCCCTCGTGGTTGGAGCTGCAGACATATACGTCGGAAGCCGCAACGTAAGGGAACGGATTCTTCTTCATTCCGGTAAACGCAACCTCGTTTTCTATGTTGAGCTCATTGGCAAGCTCCTTGTAAGCACTCCAATTTCCAGCACCGGCTATTACAAGCCTTGCATTCGGGCATTTCTCATGGACCAGTGAAAAAGCCTTGACGAGATGCCAGATTCCTTTGATGTAATCGTTTCTTCCCATGGTGGAAATGACCTTGAGGTCCTCTCCCTTAAAAGGGAAATCCTCGACAGGTTCGCTTCCCTTTTCGCAGATATCATCCGTATCCAAAGGATTATAAATATATGTGCTCTTATCGTAGTTATAATCTTTAAGGAGCTGTCTTACAATCTCCTTGGAGCAGGAAAGAACCTGATCGGATCTGCTGCAAAAGAGCTTTATCTGGTCGCTTCGCTCCATATCGGTCTGACAACGAAGTCCCGTCAGAACCTTTTCTTTTCCCCTGGAGAGAACGTTGACATAGTTGGCCGAACTTCCGAAGCTGTAGGAAATGTCTATTCCAAGCTCTTTCTTGATCTTTTTTGTCTTCTTAACTCTTTTAATAACATTTATTATTTTATTTACAACGCCTTTTTTTGAGAGTACATCAATGTCTATGACATTCAGCCCCTCGATGTCGAAGTTGATATCTTTTGAACTGAAAATAAGAATATAAACGTTGTAAAAGTCCTGCATGAGTCTTGCAGTCTTGATGCACACACGCTCAAATCCGCCCTGGTGGAGCATCGGAACCATGAGCATCAGGTTCTTTTTGTTATTATTCATCAAAAATGTCCTCTTTCGTAGAAATAAGCCATCATCTTGGCCTGGCTCTTTACGTCAAAGCCTGCTGCACGGAGTTCATTAAGTATGTGCTCCGACGACTCTTTTCTGTTTCCTATGGAAAAGCCGGAATCGATATGGCTTATCGAATGCTTGGGCGCCGTGTTTATCGTATCGAATCCGGTACCGGCATCAAGTAAGTCAAAATCGGGCGTATCCTCGTTTTCAAAGACGCTCTCTTTTCTCTCACCGGCTATCTGCGTAAACGTCTGATTGAGCTTGATCTCTTCACTGAAAATATCCTTATCGGCGTCTCCCTGAAGCATGAGATCTTCGAGTATCTTCCTTGCCCAATCTCTGGGATCGGAGTTAATGCTTCGCATTGAAACAAGCTCAGTTACATTAACTTCGGGAGTAACCTGATCTGAAACCAGGCACTGAAGTCCCGCTGCCTGCGCCTCTATGACACTTCCGGGAAGCCCTTCGTATCTTGAAGGGAAGCAGAAGTAATCCATCGCCTGGTAATAATCCGAGGCATTACTCTTATTGCCTGCAAAAATACATCTGTCGTATATATGTAGCCTGTCGGCGAGCCTTCTCATCTCATCCATAAGAGGGCCCGTTCCGAGCATTAGAAGTCTTACTCTCATGCCGTGAAGCATGCTGTATTCGTTTAAGTCGTCATTATCAAGAAGTCTGCAAAGCTGCGTAAATACCTGAAGCAAGAACTCGTGGTTCTTGGCATATCTAAAGCTTCCGACATGTCCTATGACAACAGCATTGGAAAGCCCAAGCTCGCCTCTTATCTTATTTCTTGTTTCCTCGTTGTAAGCAAAGTTCTTGAGGTCTACGGCATTTGGAATGATGCGAACGCTTCCCTGATCCATAAGCGTCTGTCCGAATACCGAATATCCGGCCTCTTTCGAGCATGCGAAGTTGTAATCGCAGATGCCCTCTTTTTGAAGGGGTGTCCTGAGAAATCTTGTCGCAAGGCCTTTTACACCCTTGTCGACACCCGCGCTTCTTGCGTGAGCAACGCAGATTGGAACTCCGTTCTTTTTTGCGATAGGAAGATAAATCGCTGCGGTACTCGTCATGTGGCCCTGTACCACCTTCCACTCGTCTTTGTGCTCGGCAAAAAATCTTTTTATGGCCGCTTTGTACTCGGCGTAATTAGTTCCTACAAATTTCGGAAGGCAGAATATCCTTCCGCCAAGCTTATATACGCTGGAATCAAAATAGTCCGGCTCTCGAACCTTCATAAGTTCGTCAGAAGTCGGACTCTTTTTTCCTGTCTTTTCAGGTGAACAATGGACAAGAAAATCAAATTGAATCCTGTCCCTGTCCATATTGCGATATAAATCGATGATCCTGCACTCAGCGCCGCCTACTCCAAGTCCTCCGAGAACATGTAAGACTCTTATCTGACCATAGTTATCTTCCATATCTAACCTCGCTTCGCTTCGGTCACTTTCCTTTTCTGCTCCGAAGTTTCATTACCGTAAATTTGGTCTTAGCTGTTACAAACTCTGCCAGATTACCGAAGAAGCCGCGTTCTACGGGCTCTGCGTTTATATATTCGGAAAAAGAGACTACGTCGGCCTGCTCAAAAAGCTTCTCGAAATTCTCAAAATCCTTGTCGTTCATGGTGTTTACGTGATAGACAAAGGTTGTGAAGCCGTCTCTTTTATCCTTGATACTGCTGCTCTTTTTAACCGAGATCGGATAGAAGGTCATTCCGAATCTGGAATAGGGCGCTCTTCCGAAGCCGTCGGTTATCTTGTATATTCCGTTTTTCTTAAGAGACTTGATCGTCTTCTTGTCAAAGGAATGGGAAGGCGCCATGAAGATATCGGTGTTGATATCGTGGCTCTTAAATATCCTTCTTGCTTCCCTGAGCATGTCGTCCTGAACGGAATATGGCTGTCCTGCGAACTCAGACTTTCCGCCAACGGGGAAAAGGCCGGGGTCCTTGGTGGTATAAATGTGATTAAAGCCGTGAAGTGCAATGACCCATCCGCTGTCCCGGAGCTCTTTTATATAGTTCCAAAAGTCCTCACGAAAAGGTCCACAGCTTAATTTCTCATCCTTATTATCGGGAACAACACCTATGAGAGGCTTGATATCATGCGCATCGAGCACTTTCTTGAATCTCTCGAATTTGTCCCAATCCATATCAGGTGTTATGTCATCCAAACGAACAGTTATCTTCATAAATTCTCTTTGTACCAATCAATGGCAAGCTTGATTCCTGCCTTGAAATCATATGAAGGATCGTAACCGAGATTCTTTCTTGCCTTGCTGATGTCGGCGTTGGAATCTCTGATATCACCTGCACGAGGAGGTCCGTAGATAGGCTCTACATCAAGTCCGAGTGCATCTGTAAGGTGATGATAAACATCGATAAGGAACTCTCTTCCGCCCGCACCGATGTTGTAAGCTTCACCTGCTGCCTCTGATGAAGCAAGACAAGCTCTGAGGTTACCCTCAACAACGTTGTCTACATATGTAAAGTCACGAGACTGCTTACCGTCACCGTTAATGGTAGGTGTCTCGCCGTTCATAAGCTGTTTAAGGAACTTAGGAATTACGGCTGCATATGCACCGTTGGGATCCTGTCTTCTTCCGAATACGTTGAAATAACGAAGTCCGTATGTATCAAGTCCGTAGAGCTTCTTGTAAAGCTTACCGTACTCTTCGTCAACTTTCTTGGTAAGAGCATAGGGAGAAAGAACATTTCCTTCCTGTCCTTCCTTCTTGGGAAGGATTGTGGAATCACCGTAAACAGATGAGCTTGAAGCATAAACGAACTTCTTAACGCCGTTCTGTCTTGAAGCTTCCATCATGTTGAGTGTTCCGCGGATGTTGATCTCCTCGTACAAAAGAGGCATCTCGATACTTCTGGGAACGCTTCCCCAAGCCGCCTCGTTGAGAACGTAGGTAACGCCTTCCGTTGCCTTAAGGCAAGCATCAAGGTCTCTGATGTCGTCCTGAATAAAAGTAAATCTCTCGTTGCTCATAAAGGGCTGGATGTTCTCGATGTGCCCTGTTGAGAGGTTGTCCATGCATCTTACTGTGTAACCCATATCAAGAAGTGCTTCGCAGATGTTTGATCCGATGAAGCCCGCGCCTCCGGTTACGAGGAAAACGCTGTCTTTGTCAAATTTAAGTTCTTTGTAGCTCATTAAAATTGCCTCTTTTCAAAATAATAAGGAAGTTCCGCTCTCGCATTCGCTCGCCGGAACACGCGCGCACTAGGCTCAATAGGACTTCGCCAAGTGCTTACAGCCTCCAATAATCAAAGTCGGGCGCTTTATAATCGTTCATATCGTAGATTCCCTTAAGATCCATGAATACCTTGGTCTTGTGGGAAGCATTGAAGAACTTCGCTATATCAGCGGGCTTGTAGCTCTCAAACTCCTTGTGAGCAACCGCAACGATAACCGCATCCATATCCTTAACGGCATCAATGCTGTCAAAGTCGATGCCATAGAGTCTTTTAGCTTCGTCAGAATCAGCCTCGGGATCGACAACAACGGGAGTGATTCCGTACTCTCCGAGCTCGTTGTAGATATCGATAACCTTGGTATTACGTGTATCGGGGCAGTTCTCCTTGAATGTGAATCCGAGGATAGCAACCTTGGCATTCTTAACCGCGATGTCGGCTGAAATAAGGTTCTTTACAAGGGACTCGGCGATGTACTTACCCATATCGTCGTTAATTCTACGTCCCGAAAGAATGATCTGTGAGTGATATCCAAGTTCCTCAGCCTTGTATGTGAGGTAGTAAGGGTCAACGCCGATGCAGTGACCGCCTACAAGACCGGGGAAGAACTTAAGGAAGTTCCACTTTGTTCCGGCTGCCTCGAGAACGCTCTTTGTATCAATGTCCATCTTGTGGAAGATCATTGAAAGCTCGTTCATGAAAGCGATATTGATATCACGCTGTGAATTCTCGATAACCTTGGCTGCCTCTGCAACCTTGATAGACTGTGCTTTATAAACTCCGGCAAGAGCAACAAGGCTGTAAACCTTAGCCACTTCCTCAAGAGTCTCTTCGTCCATACCTGAAACGATCTTGGTAATTGTATCAAGTCTGTGCACCTTGTCACCGGGGTTGATACGCTCGGGTGAATATCCGACCTTGAAATCAACGCCGCACTTAAGTCCTGACTCAGCCTCAAGGATAGGCACGCAGATATCCTCTGTTACTCCGGGATAAACCGTTGACTCGTATACTACGATGCTTCCCTTTGTAAGGTACTTACCAAGTGTATGGCTTGCTCCCTCTACAGGTGAAAGATCGGGTGTGTGATCGTCATTAACCGGTGTAGGAACTGCTACTACGTGGAACTTACACTCGCGAAGCTTCTCGGGATCTGCCGTAAACTCTACGCTTGTCTCCTTAATAGCGTCATCTCCGACTTCTCTTGTGGGGTCGATTCCTTTTTTATAAAGTTCAACCTTAGCCGCATTAAAGTCATATCCTACAACCTTGATCTTCTTGGCATATGCTACGGCGATAGGCATGCCGACATATCCAAGTCCTACAAGTGATAATTTCTCTTCTCCCGAAAGGAGCTTTTCATACAAACCCATTGTGATTCCTCCACAAAATAATATCTTTAGATAATAATCTCTTTTATCTCATTAATATACGTCAATATTATACTACTCCTGTCAAACTTCTGCTCAACATAGCTCCGAGCCGCTTCTCCCATGGCTTTGCGCTCATTTAAATTAAGCGCCATGAATCTGTCCAAAGCCTGTAAAAGAGCTTCCTTATCCCTTGGAGCAAACAGAAATCCCGACTTGTCTTTATCAACGATCTCTCTGCATCCGCTGATATCAGAAGCAATGACGGGCCTTCCGGTCGCAGAAGCCTCCATAAGGACGTTTGACATTCCCTCGTGATAAGAAGGATGTACGATCGCATCGCTTTCTTTTATATAAGGGTGAATATCGGGCTGATAAGATATCATCTTGAAATAGCCCTCTTCCTGCGCTTCTTTTACCTTGTCCTCGTACTCGTCGTCGAAATAGCCGATTCCCGCAAAAGAAACTCTGTCACCGTACTTCTTATGCAGCTCTTTTGCCGCATAGAGGTACTCGTCCGTCCCCTTTTCCTTCATAATTCTTCCGATATAAAGAAATCTCGTCACATCGTCCGCGTGTCCGGGATAGTCTTCTTTCTTGTGCTTATCAAGATTAACTCCGGAGCCGTTCACAACAACGTGCTTCTTGGCCTTGATGCCGTGGCTTTCGAATACGTCTTTGTTATGACTGTTCTGGAAAAAGAGACAGCGGCATTTCTTGAGCGCCGTCTTATACATGAACACTATGAGCTTTAGCAGCATTCCGCCTCTTTCAAAGGTCGTTCCGAGTCCCGTGACCGTCGACACATAGGGAACTCTTAAGAATCTGCAAGCCACGCCGCCGTAGATATTGGGCTTTATGGTATATGTGATGACCACGCTCGGCTTTTCTTTTTTTATTAATTTGATATAAGAAAAAAGAAGTCCGAGGTCCTGGACGGGATTGACTCCGCGCCTGTTAATATCGGTGTGGACCACTCTGCAGCCTTCGTCATTTAATTCTTTATTCTTGAGGTCATCCGGCAGGCTCACCACCACTTCAAAGCCTTCATCCATGAGTCCCAACAAAAGCTCATTTCTAAAGTCGTACAAGCCGCTTGATGAATTTGCAAGTATCAGTGCTTTTTTCATATCAGATAAGCTCACTCTCCGGAAGCACCAACAGATCGTTGTATTTCATCATGTAGATGCCTTCTTTGTATTCTCCTATCGATGGAGCATTTTCTTTTCCCTCAAGGTTATTTATAACAAACTGCGGGAAGTTGACGCCGCACTCGTATGCGTGAGGATAACCGCCGCCGAATCTCGGATTGATCTCGGAGAGGTACCATTTGCCGTTATCAAGGAAAAGATCTGCATCTATCATGCCTCTGTATCCGCTCTCCTCCGCAAACTGCGCAAGCTTATCGAAAAGCTCGGGATCCTTTACGGAAACAGATTTGTCGGTCTCGCCGGCTCTCATCTTGATCTTTTTCTTAAGGAATATTGAAACGCACTTGCCAGAGATCATGTCGATGTAGATGTCGGCGCCGTACTCCTGCCCCTTCATGTATTCCTGGATCATGAGATCGTCGTATATATCAAAAAGAGTGTTTATCTCCTCGTCGGTATTAACCATGTTGATGTTCAGGCTGGCACTTCCAAGTCTTGGCTTTACGAATACGGGATAAGCAATCTCGCCTGCTGCCTTTGCCTTGTAAAAGCTATCCTTGTCGATGTAGCACTTTCCTGTTGAGATGCCCTTTTCCGTAAGAAACTTGTACATCGCGTACTTATCAAGGCTCATCTCGCAGAGGTCGTAGCTTGATACGATCGGCGTAGTTCCGACTTCTTCAAAACGCGCACGCTCCTTGGCGATAAGCGAAAGCTCGGGATCTATCAGTGAAAAGACTCCGTCTATTTTTTCTTTTTTACAGATATCGATGACCTTGTCGATGTAATCGGGCGCATCAATCCTGGGAACAATGTAAGCCTTGTCGGCGTCATATATCGCGGGCGCTAAGTTGCTGCAATCGGTCGCGATCACGTTTCCCTTGCCCTTTAGGGTCTCCTTAAAATATCTGACAACCTTATCTCTTGTTCCGGCGCTAAGTACCAATATATTCATCATGCTCTCCAATTGTTTAATTCATCAAAGAAAAGCGGCGTTCCGCCTGTATGGATAAAAAGAATTTTCTTATCCTCCAAGTTATTCTTTTTGATGTAGTCTTTCATTCCGCAAAATGCCTTGCCTGTATACGTGGCATCAAGCGGCATTCCGCATTTTATCATGGATTCTTTTATAATGTTCTCTATTTCTTTGCTGTCCTTGCCGTAGCCGTCGCCCGTGTAATCATCGATAAACACGGTCTTTGCTTCGACATCGCTCTTATCATAAGAAAAAGCTTTGGCATCAAGATACTCATAGATGCTGTCCAGCACGACATCTCGGCCTCTGGGATTCTTTCTTGCAATGCTGATCCCGACGATATGTCTGTCATCCTCTTCCATCAGCTGTCCGCAGACGAGTCCTGCCTGAGTTGTGCCTGTTCCCGTGGCAAAAAAGATATAGTCGAATTTTATTCCCGTCTCTTTTTCATAGGACTTTATCTCTTTGTAGCATCTTACGTAGCTCTCGGTTCCGATGTTGCCGTGCCCGCCGCCTTGGATAAAATAAGGGTTCTTGCCCTCGTCTCTTAGGCGCGCCAGCTCTGCTTCTATGGTGTCATGCACCTTGTCTACGGGAACCGTTATGATCTTGGCTCCAAAGAGCTCCATAAGCACGCTGTTGTAGGTCGTATCGCTCACTTCCTCTGGACCTATTATGATGCAGGGAATGTTCCTTGCTGCCGCCATATTGGCTACGACTCTGCAATGATTGGAATGGCTGCTTCCGTAGGTTACGACAACGTCAGCCCCTTTTTTGTCTATCTCTTCAAAAAACAACAGAGCTTTTCTTGCCTTGTTGCCGCCAAAAGAGTAGGGAATCATGTCCTCTCTTTTGACATAAAGGGAAGAAAGCTCGTTATCATCAAGTTTGTGTATCGGTGTGGGTTTGATGCTTCCTGTATTCATCAAAATCCTCCAGTGCGTTTAATGCAACTCCTTCGCTGTGAAGAACTGCCTTTACGGTATCTATTATAACCCTAATGTCTGTAAGGAACGACATGTGTTCCACATACCAGACATCGTATTCAAATTTCTTTTCCCAAGAGATCGCGTTCCTTCCGTGTGCCTGCGCCCATCCGGTAAGTCCGGGTCTTATGCTGTGGCGAAGACGTTCCCTTTCGTTGTAGTAAGGAAGATACTTAACAAGAAGGGGCCTCGGACCTATGAAGGACATGTCGCCTTTTAAGATGTTAAAAAACTCAGGGAGCTCGTCAAGGCTTGTCTTTCTAAGGAAGCTACCAAAGCTCGTAAGTCTCACTTCATCGGGAAGAAGCTCGCCGTTTGCATCTCTCTCATCCGTCATGGTCCTGAACTTGAACATGTTGAAAATCTTCTCGTCCTTGCCGGGGCGCGTCTGTTTAAACAGTACGGGACTTCCGAGCTTGACTCTAACAAGTATCGCCACGATCGCATAGAGCCAGCAAAACAGCACTATAACGAGCAGCGACAGGATTATGTCGATGAGTCTTTTTATGTATTTGGCGTAAAATGAATTAGACATCCGAATGCATCCTCACATATTCATCAAACCTGGGCAAAAGAAGCGAAATATAGCCGTACTGCGCCGTGCTGATAACGCCTTTTCTCTTGAGTCTGTCTCTGTACACTGAAAACTGCGGCGTTGTCATATTAAGGTGCTTTCTTATCTTGCCGACATTGGTCTCACCGCTTGTTGCGATATAGGCGACAACTTTTTTGTCCGTCTCTGACATTTCAGACCATATTTTATCATAAATATACTCATCAAGGTACTGATCGTACTCGGGAAGAAGCTCGTCTATATCCTTGTTCTTGCTCTCCCACATAAGATATCCGAGTACCTGGAAAGCAAACGAATAGCCTTTTGTGAGCTTGGCCATGTACTCCGCCTTGCTGTTATCAATATCAAATGTTTTCTTATAATGCGAGACTATTGCTGTATAATTGAGCGGGTCCATTATGATTTTCGGTGCTCTGTACAGGAATGTAAGTGTCTTTTCATTCTGCAGATCGTACAGGTTATCATAGAGCCCAGTCATAATGAGGAACACTGAAAAATTACGTCTTAAATAAATCTGGAATGCCGCTGCAAACACCTTTACATTGGGATTATTGGTCACTTCATCAACTGTTATAAGGACTCTCTTGCCTGCTTTTGTGATATGCTCAAGCATTCTTCCGACAGCAACATCAATATCCGTAACCGGAGCAGCGCTCTCGATGGACACTCCCAGTCCCAAGGCTGAAAAATCCAGCTTCGCTTTAATAAAAAGAGCATGTAGTTCAGGAATTGCATAAAGCGCAGCCGCCAAACTCTCGAGCATATCCCTCTCGGGACTTATCTCCACTACGATCCAATCTTTTTCTTTTCTGAGCTTCTCGGATATGTCCGTCATCATGACGGTCTTACCCGAACCTCTGATGCCCGTAAGCATATATACGTGATTGGCAGGCTTATCTGCACGGAATGTATCAAGTATCCGGTTTGCCTGCGTAAGTCTTGAAATATATTGAGTTGGAAGTGTTCCGAATGAAATTGAATACGGATTTTGCATTTTTACCTCCACTAGTTTCTTTTATATCTCTTTATATCTTCGAGATTCTTTTATATCTTTTTATATCTTTTTATATCTTTGAAAATTTTTTATATCTTTTTATATCCTTTTATATCTCTTTATATCTATTAATATACATCAAAACATGTAGAAGTCAATGAAAAAGAGCAATCGGCGGGTCGGGCCGGTTGCTCCTGCAAAATAATATAATAACTTATTTTTTTATTATCTTATTAACTTAATAAATAATTAGAACTTCGTGCCGCAGCTGGGGCAGAACAATGCGTCTGAAGATGTTTCGTTGCCACACTGAGGGCACTTTTTCAACTCTATATCTTTGACGATCCGTGCAGGCTGCTCGATCTGAGCGGGCTGTACAGGCTGTTCCTGCTGAACATAACCTCCTCTGATAAGGCTCAAATTCTCAGGTCTTACCTCTATGGGTGCTCCGCTTGCTATTGCCTTTCCAACCTCTTTATCGAGCGCATACAATGCTCCGCAGCAAGTTGACTCTGCATAATACTGTGTACCCCATCTAAATGTGGGAATAAAGAAAAAGAACGTCAAAACCGTGTACGTTTTAAAAATATTGTATCTTCCGTAGCTTCCACAGCTTGGACAGATTACCGGTCCTACTGACTGATAATCCTTTCTTTTGGTTTCTGTGCCCCATACTATAAACATATCTCTCTCCTTTGTATTTAATCTATTTTCATAGTTTATTCTTCGTTATCCTGCTTATTTATCCAGTCTTTAGGCGTTTCATTTGTAATCTTAAATGGCGTATATGCGTCCATTTGAAGATAACTGCTGATTAAGCTCCATGAGCTTACAACATACCACTTATCCCCGTAACGAGCCACTGTCGGGAAATAATAAAAAGTTTTATCTCCAACATCTGCAAGAGCTGCCAAGCTCACAACCTCATCCGCTCCATAATGCTCATAATTTATCTGAGCTTTCTCATTATATTCATCCATTGAACAAGCATCTCCAAGAACCTCTTCAGGAGAGACAAATCTTAGATTTTTTATCTTGGTGAAATCCTTATATCTTTCATTATCATATATTGAAAGGAAATCATTCATTGACTCTTCATCTTTTAACGGAATCACCATTCCCTTTTCAACATCATCTTTCATAAGATAATAAGCTATAGAGCAATAAAGCCTGCGACATTCAATGCTTTGAAGTCCGGACGCATTCGCAGAAATATAAAAATCATTGTCTGAAGGCATCTGAACGGGCATTGTTGGAATAAAGGAATCAAACCTGTCAAGTTCGCTCTCATACTTATAGTGTTCTGCCTGCGTCTCCCATGCGTATGATTTCAGCATCTTGTTGTAATCGAGATCTCTTAATCCCTCCACAAAAGATGTTGCTGCTGCCTCTGCAGTCTTAAAGCCATCACCTTCATATTTGGCTTCCGAAGACCTACCGGCTCCATTTAAACCGCAACCCGTCAAAAGAGTGCATGTCAGCACCGCCGCTACAGCTCCCCTAAAAAACTTCATTTCATCTTTCCTCCTTGGATATATTTATCTAAGCTTGATATATATGTATACAACCGGCAGCACCGAAATGCTGCAGCTAATACTCAAATAATCTTGATCATGTCGTTGTCATGGAAAAAAGAATTGTATTTCCGTCAATCCATACCGAGCCCGGATAGTACTCAGGAATTATATCTTTGCAGAAATCCTCCGAGTATTTCCAGTTGCCTTCACGCTCCTTAATGTTTTCAAATGTCACATCCGGCTTAGCCTCTGTGAAATCGTAGGATGAAGCGTATTTCTGAGCCACATCGTCCGACAACACTATATATCCTTGAAATCTATAATCGGTTGGTCCGGGAACTCTGCTATCTCCGCTGCCCAAAGTAACCTGCTCCCACTCGATCTCCGTAGCACCTTCCAATGAAGGGAACAGCTTCTCAATTGCACTTATATCAGTGCTTACGCTAGATTTAGCCTCGCTTCCGGCCGCTCTAACGTTTGTGCATGCCGTGGCGCAAACGAGCAGTGTCAGCACAAGTATCAGTGTAATTATTGGCTTTATACGCATCTTGTTCATTTTACGAAACACTCCTTGAATCTAGTTGGGCTTCTTCTCTTCAGATATCTTTGCAAATTCGCCATTTTCATATTTATACGTTAGTTCTACGTGTTCGCCGGGACCTGATCCGTATGAGCCCTTAAGAACATTCTCTTCCTCATCAATAAAGTAATTTGGAACTATTTCAAATGATTTTGTATATACGAATTCCCCACTATTGTCATATATGTATGCGCAATGTACTTCTTCTCCTGCAACGCCTTGATGTCCCAAGGAAATGACGACGTCTTTGTGTCCATCAAAATTCACATCAACATATGCAGCATTAAAATCACATGCGTCAAACACGTATCGCTCACTATACATGTAATCGCTTTTTGAAGGATAATCCACTATAAATGAAATTGTTTTTTCATTATTCTTTAAGAAAAAATAGTCCCTTAGATGAGCATATTCTCCTTCTACCTCTTCTGTACGCTCTATCGAAACGCGGTATAAACTATGGTCTTCATCAACCCATGCGGCGGATTCTACTTTTTCTCCTCTGCGAATTCTCACATCTTGCATTAGCTTTTCATTTATAGTCTCATCATCAGATAAAAATCCCCCTTCTTCCTCAATTATAACCGGCTTACCATCTGACCCTGTCAATATGTATTGCCTGTTATCTTCCATAGTAAGCAGGTACTTGTTCGAGTCAATCATCCGGCAATATATAATATTGTCTGCTATTATATTTCCTTCATAATCGACCACTCTAAGATAATCATGAGCATTTTTATCTCCGGTTCCTGTTTTGGTATTGTCATAGCAATAAATAACGCAATCCAATTCACGATCATTTTTGATGAATTCTAAACCGCTATAGTAGCTCTCAAGTATTTTTCCGGTTATATCCTTACCATCATAGTTGTAGATATATGCACCGTCATCCTTACGAAACATACAGATTTTTTCTGTTTCCAATCGAGCTCTTATGTAATCAATCTGTTCAGGCTTTACAATGATTTTGCCATTCTTATCACACATTCCATAGCTTCCTAGCACTTCGGAATAAAAAATCGCTGATCCATTATCTGCCAGCAACCTTTTAGAACCATTTTCTCCTAAGACTACGACTCTATCTGTTCCATCTATTTTATCAAAACTAATTTGTCTTCTTTCTATTGCAAAAACCTCTCTATAAAACTTAGTTTTTGCCGAAATGCGGCTTAGGGCAATCTTAGGCAACGTCAACACCACATTTCCGTGATAATCGATTATATGTCCGAGTCCATCCTCGGTTAAACCCTTTTCAAAGCTTATTTTGACTGGATATTTAGCACCTGTGTTCACACCATCATCTGTAGCAATCCCATACTTTACTTTATGAATCTTACTGTTAACGGGAGTTAGATTATCCTTTGAGTATCTATACACCTTCAAACTTCCGTTTTCTACTTCGGGACAGTCTATACACGGATCAGCATTAATCGCTTGACTCGAAGAAATCTTGGAAAGCTCTTCTGTTGGTGGATTATCGATTCTGTATTTACCACCTACATATATTCCGTTGCAAATAACAGTCAGCAACATCAACGTGGCAGATACAGAAATAATAATAGTCTCCCTTTTTTTATCTCCAAATAAGATCTCTGCAAATGCGGACAGCACTCTGTCAATCATCGAAATGGGATTATATCGATCCCACTCCCAATAAAAGAACCATTTTCGGGCATATGGCTCCTCTTCAGGGCTTAAACTGTTGACATATCCGGACATGCTTTCTCGCAGCAAAAGGATATATTGTACTAATCCAAGTAAATAACAAATGAATATATATCCGTATATAATATTAAAATTGCGATATCTTAAGTCTGCGACATATAAATAATTAATAATCACAGGACTTATCAGAAAAATTATTCCCAGCCGCAATTTTCTCGTTTTAAATTTCACACTCTTGTTCTTTGCGCCGTTTTTCCAATAAATCTCCGCCAAATAATCCAATATTCTTCTGATCAATGCAATTGCAATAAAAACTTTGAGGATGATATTCATCCATATGAAAAAAAGTGAAACGTCTTTCCCGTACAAATACTGAAGAAACAAAGAAAAAACATCGCAGAAAGCAAAGCACTTAAGCCCCTTGATAAGGAATATACGAGGTTCGCTTATGCGGAATAGCCCGGCGAAACACAAAAATATCCCTATTATAACAAGCGCACCGTCCAAAGTGCTTGTCATAAAAGGGTTCTTTGCGTCCATCATATGCATGACAAAATATATTCCTGAATAGATATAATAAAAAATTATAAATAGTAATGTTCTGTTCTCTTTTAGTTTATTCATCCGTTCAACACCCAACAATTTATTAACATACATCTTAACATTATTGAAATTGTCTCGTCAAGGCAACTTTATGAAAACAGCCTGTAATCGAGTAATAACCTTTGACAAACATTTCATGATATGGGAAGATTATTCACAACAAGTCTTCACAATTTTATGAAATCAGGAGAGAAAGAATGCAAGAAAAATACAGAAATATGGCACCTGAAGAGTGTGCGGCACGTTTTAAAAGAAACAGAATCCTTAGTTTTATTATATATATTTTGGTCTTAATCACTATTGGTGCTTTTTTTCTAAAAAGAGCCTTTTATATATTCCCGCTTATGAACTGTGATCTTGAAATTGTAGAAATATACCACGGGCTTGATAAGGCTAATTTTTCTTTATTCTTGATAAGAGTAGTCGTATGTTTTCTGGTAATGGCTATTGTATTATCCATGCAGGAATTATTCTTTTTCGGAATATTTATTACCTTGTGCGAACCTGATAAGTATATAAATGCCGAACAGATTCTTAGTAGGCATAATTTCTTTTTTAGAAGATATTACAAATTTGCAATCATAAACCTTGGACTAGCTTATTCTTCAATAGAAGACTATGAGAACGCCTGGAATTATTATAAAAAAATAATTCCGGCCAGCCCTGAAAGATGCTCTAACATACGTATTTTAACTGCACTGGCCTCTTATTTTTATGATTCAGGCGATAAGGAAAATGCAACCCTTTATAGAGCCAGACTTGATAATATAAAAGCTTCCAACAAAAAGAGTCTACAATTGGATCTTACACTGGATAACTTTATAATTCGGGAAGCACTTGATAACAAGCAGTTTGACGAAGCGAAGGAATTGATCAACAAATACATAAATAACCATCGCGTTTCTCAATTAACCAAAATACATTATCAATACTATTTGGGCCTAATAGCATACGAGACCAAAGATTATCCGGAGGCTATTTATCGCTTTAGAACAGCTCTTGAAAACGGCAGCAAACTGCCTTTTGCGGGCGACGCTAATGCTAAACTGGAAGAGATTTGTAAGTCTTACCATGTATGATTAATATAAAAATCCGATGGCAGCGCTTTTACGCATCGCCATCGGATTATTTATGTCTTATTCAAAGCACTTCTTAACAGCCTCGATTATTACATCCTGCTGCTTAGGTGTCATCTTATTATCACTGGGAAGGCAGAGGCCTCTTTCGAAGATGTCTGCTCCGACATCGACCATTCCTGTCTCCTTGATGTAGGCGTTACTTCTTGCTCGTCCGTTTCCGTGAACCGTTACAAAGGCATTGGTTCTGTAAATTGGCTGCATGTGCATGGGCTTCCAGATGGGGCGTCCCTCTGCATTGAGAGCCGCGATAGCATCAAGGATCTCTGTAGGGCAGCTCTTGCCGGGTTCGCTGATATAGAGAACGTCCTGCTCGCCGCGTACCTGCTTACACATAGCTTCTTTATCGATGATGATACATGAGAGCCAGAAGTTGGGCTCTGAGTTCTTTTCATCATATGGATTCATCTTCACAGGAAGATCTTTGAAGCCTTCCTTGTATCTTTCGTAAATAGCTTTCTTCTGAGCGATATGCTCCTCAAGATGAGGGAGCTGTCCTCTTACAACACCTGCGATGACGTTACTCATGCGGTAGTTGTAGCCGAGTTCTTCGTGCTGGTACCAAGGCGCATCCTCTCTGGCCTGTGTTGACCACTTTCTTACCTTATCGGCGTCCTCTTTGGAATGAGCAAGGAACATTCCGCCTGCGGAGCCTGTTATTATCTTATTTCCGTTAAAAGAGATTATGCTGTAATCTCCGAATAGTCCTGTCTGTTTTCCCTTGTAGGTTGCACCGAATGATTCTGCCGCATCCTCAACTATAAGAGCACCGTGCTCATCACAGACCTTCTTGATCTCGTCGACTTTGCCGGGAGTACCGTAGAGGTGTGCCACATCTACAAGCTTTACATCGGGATATATCTCAAATGCCTTGGCAAGAGCCTTGGGACACATATTCCAAGTATCAGCCTCAGTGTCGATATAAACTGCCTCTCCGCCTTCGTACGCAACGGGATTGACCGTAGCATCGAATGTCATATCTGAGCAGAATACTTTTTTACCTTCAAGAACTCCGTGTCCAACCTTAGGCTGTCCGTAGAGTCTTTCGCCCGCAAGCTTGATAGCAAGATGGAGCGCTGCTGTTCCGGATGACAAAGCAACCGCATCGGTGCATCCGATCTTTTCGCAGACATTTTTCTCTATCTCGTTCAGATTGGCGCCGACAGTGGACATCCAGTTGGTCTCATAGGCCTCCTGCATGTATTTGAGCTCATCGCCGTGCATTGTGGGTGATGAAAGATATATTTTTTTCTCAAAAGGTTTAAGTTCCATATCTTTAATCCTCGTTTATCTTCTCTGCTGCCCTCTTAAGAGCTTCCATGTGCTCCTTGGTCCTGTCTTCCTTATTGTCGGTCGGATGATACGTTGTAACGATCTCTTTGACAATGGATCTTGTCTCGGAGGACTCTTCTCTTGATGCCACATTGAGCTTTTCAAGCTCCGCAAAGAACTTCATCTCATCGAGTTCAATGGGCTTACCGATGTGGATCATCCTGTTGGATGTATCCTGAAGTCCCTCTTCATCCATGAGCATCTCTTCGTAGAGCTTCTCACCGGGACGAAGACCGGTAAACTCGATCCTGATATCTTCTCCGACCTTGAGACCTGAGAGTTTGATAAGGTTCTCCGCAAGATCAAGGATCTTGACGGGCTCACCCATATCGAGGACAAATATCTCTCCGCCCTTGGCAAAAGCACCTGCCTGAAGCACAAGGGAAACCGCCTCGGATATAGTCATAAAATAACGTATGATATTAGGGTCTGTAACGGTAACCGGGCCACCTGCCTGTATCTGCTTCTTGAAAAGCGGGATAACAGATCCGTTCGATCCAAGAACGTTACCGAATCTAACCGCTACAAATTCTGTGTCGTAATGCTTATTGAAGGTCTGTACGATCATCTCACAGATTCTTTTGCTCGCTCCCATTACATTGGTGGGATTAACGGCCTTATCCGTAGAGATCATAACAAACTTCTCTGCGCCGTTCATCGCTGCTGCCATAGCTGTCTTCCATGTTCCGAAGACGTTGTTCTTGATAGCTTCGTTAGGGCTGTCCTCCATGAGAGGTACATGCTTGTGCGCAGCTGCATGATATACGATGTTGGGCTTATATTTCTCAAATATATTGTTGATCCTGAGCGTGTTTCTTACTGATGCGATGAGCACTACAAGATCAAGCTCGGGATATTTGGTCTTAAGTTCCTGCTGGATATCGTATGCATTATTCTCATAGATATCCACAATGATAAGTCTCTTGGGCTTATGTCCTGCGATCTGTCTGCAGAGCTCGGAGCCGATAGATCCGCCGCCTCCGGTTACCATAACTGTCTTTCCGCTCACATAGCCTGCGATGGAATCAAGGTCTACCGCGATAGGATCTCTTCCGAGAAGGTCTTCTACCTCAACGTCACGAAGTCTTGATACGTTGACCTCTCCGTTAACTAGCTGATACATTCCGGGAAGTGCACGGAGCTTACAGTTCGTGTTCTTACAGATATCAAGGATCTTCTTGAATTCCTTTCTTGATGCGGAAGGAATCGCAACAATGATCTGGTCTATGTCGTAGAGATCGGCGCACTCGACGATCCTGTCTCTACCGCCGACAACTCTGATGCCCTGGATGTACTTACCCCACTTATTGGGATCGTCATCAATGATGCACTTAATGGACATCGTTGAGTAATTGCTTGTGATTATCTCTTTAATGATGATATTGGCAGCCTCGCCGGCACCGATTATCATTACCGCCTGGCTGTTGTTCCTGTTCTCCGCCCTGTGCTTTTGGCTACGGAAGAATCTGTACGAGAACCTGCTCGTAAAGATAAAGGCTATAAGCAGGAACGGATACAGGAAATAACAGGTAAGAGGAACCGCTTGCTCGCCCGGATATCTAAAGAACTGAAGCCCTATAGCATACAGAACGGACGAAAGCACACAAGCCATAACGAGATTCTGAAGTTCTCTCTCTCCCGCATATGCCCACAAGCTGTCATAGAGTTTGAATATAAAGAAAATAGCTATTGTAAGCACTATGTTTATAGGCAAAAATTCCGTCGCGGGCATCAAGAAATGCTCGGGAATATTCGAGATCTTAAAATCATGCCTTATGATGAGCGCAAGATAATTGGCTATGATGACACTAAGGATGTCATAGATTATAAGTCCTGTGCGCCTATACAGTTTTTGAAAATTAAACGGTTCTTTTTTCTTATCGTTCATAATCTTATTCTCTGCTTATATTTTTGAATAATAAAGGTGCTATCGATAGCATTAAAGCCTGTGTCATGGGATTTCCAAGCTCGAACACCCACTCACTGAGACTTGCGACCGCTACACCCATAATGATCGCAAAAGCAAGGAGAGAAAGAGGTTCTTTTTCCTCATTCTTCTTGTAATAAAGAGCTCCCACCACAAGTCCTGCGACAATAAATATAAAGAACAAAATACCTGTGATGATACCGTGGTCATACGCCACTTGCAGATATGTATTGTGGGCATGCGCAATAGGCACTCCGTCAGGGAAAGTCGGCTGAACCGAGTGTCCCGTCATATTCATCTCTTTCGCATAGATCTTGAATATCGTTATCCTTCCGTTGGTACGTATATCCCACGGATTATCAAGATCAACATAGCCCGGACTAAGATCCAAGAGCATCCTAACCTCTGCCTGTGTTAAGCCTGCAGCCGCCAGAAGATTCTCCTCAGGGAAAAAAGCTTTTCCTACGCTCTCATCCTCTTCCTCATCTTCGTCATTGGGATTGCCGTATAAATCGTAATAATAATCGCCACGCTCAAAATCGTAGTTAAGCGTATCGTTTGGATAATCATATTCTCCGACATCCATGCTGAGGACTTCACTCTCAAAGAGATTTATAAATCTCTCAACGCACATGAAATTGCTGTTGTCCCAGGCCGCTCCGCCTCTTACAAACTGATCGGCGTCGTCTATCTCATAGAATACCGGTCTTGCAACAATGGCAGGAATGATTCTCTGAAGCGTGAACACAGCAGGGAAACAAATAATAACAGCTGATATCATTGTTGCAAGTATTCTCACAAACTGCTTCTTATGGCGCACTGTCACTACGATAAGAACTGCAAGTACGACCATAAAGAGTGACAGATATGCTGTCTGCGAAACAGTAAATATCGCATATGATGAGATCCATCCAAAAAGGATCATTTCTTTCCATGCGGATTTAAACAGTTCTTTTGCCCCAAGTCCCTTAGGAAATGCAATTATCTTGGCAGTAAGAAGAACCGTAGCCGCCGCATCCATAAACGTCAGATACTCTGCATTAACGGTCACTGTGTGGAAGAGGAATCCGAATCTTCCGCTTACATAGCCGGTAAAGTATCTATGGAGCAGGCAAAAGCCGAGCGATATAACAAAGTTCATCATAAGTCCGCCGGCAACTATGCGTGTAAAGTATTCTCTGCCTTTCCAGTATGTGAGCCTTATGTAGAGGCATGCGAAGATGACAGCCAGAGTAATGCCCCACAACTTTTCATTTCTGAATATGATCAACATCGCAAAAAGAACGATCGTTAAAATTCCGTAGCCTGAGAGCTTCACTGTTCTGCTTGTCTTATCCATGATGTATCTAAATAAGACTTTTATCACGTTGATGATCACAATACCGCCAAGCAGGGCGATGATTATGTTGTACTTAAGCACAAGATTGTGAAGGTCGTATTCCTTCTCGGTCTCTGCCAGCGCATTAAGTCCGTAATATCTGATACCTGCGACGATCGATACCACAAACCAGATGAGATTCGGTAGATTGATGATCTCAGAAGTCGTGAATGTAAGTAGTATCATGATCGCAAACCATATCACTATCCTATGATCCGATATCGTCTGGAAAATAGTATAAAGATCGTTCATGTAATTGCTGGCATTCCATATGACCATAGCCATCGCAAACATTATAAGAACGTATCTTACTTTATCCGCGATATCGATCCCTTCAAAGAAGGATATTCCGTTCGGGAGCTTAACAGCCTTGTGGTTGATCGCATAAAATACGAGCGCCGCACTGATGATAAGGCCTATCTCGTAAAAGATGATATCAGCCACCCTAAGATCAAAGATCTTAAGCGGGAATACCATGATCATAAGTGTAAGGAAGAACACTGCCGCAACGGGATTGGCTGTAAATTTTACCACCTTTCCGACGGTCAAAAGAGAGTTCTTTTCCTCGAATTTATTGTAATAAATGCCGATCAAAGCATAAATAAGCGCAGTAATAGCAAGAATTGCCGCTATAATTATGAGAGACAGCTTCTTGGAAATCGGAAGTCTGTAATTATACTTTGCATCAAGATGCATACCGGGCAGTTCACTTGTTTCATTGAGGAACACACTTCCCACATACTGTGAGTTATCAGGAACATCCGTAAATCCAATATTATACTTGGAACGACAGTTCATGATATATAAGCCATATTCCTTTCCGACCTTCACATCATACTCAATCGGAATATCAACGTATCCGGGGAGCTTTGCATCAGTTATATCAACAAATGTATTGAAATAGCTTGTTTCATAGTTATCTCTCAGCGAGACATACATGTAATGTCCCTTTTCAAGAGAATCGACATACACATCTACAGAACTGAGCCTGTCATATTGCGCCACAAACCTCTGGTTGATGCTGTAATCGTAGTTGATTATCTGAGCATCAGGAAGCCTGTTTCCGCCGTCGTAGGTTTCAAGCACATTCGTCCATATCCTGAACGGGAATATGCTCAGTACAGCGATGAGCGCAACTATAAGGAGCACTGCTCTGAATGCAGTTTTTTTATCAATAATACTTCTCATAAGTTCCATTATTCTTTCCGATATATTTGCCTATTTTCGCAAAAATCCATCATTAAATATTAACATACACCAAAGCCTTAATCAAACCGCTTATCCCCTGTAACCATAAGGAGTGGAAGGGCGAGCCAGAGTATTACGACGTACCTTACAAGATAGGTCGGTCCGAGAAGCACGGTAAGCCATGTAAGTATCATAGGCAAAAATGGCACAATGCCTGTAAAATTGCGCCTGTGAAGCCTATACAGGAACACAAAAAGATATATTAGCGCAAGAAGTCCCGGCGAAAACAGGTATGCGATCACCGGCGCATCCTTGTGAAAGCTGCCTATGGATATATATCTGTAGAACTTATCTATAGGCGGAATGAGGCTTATCCTCTCTCCGGGAAGCTCAACCTCGTAGCCGAAGTACGAGCTCTCGTCGTATGTAAACGTATAAACCGTATTTCCCTTGTAGACGTTAATGTTTGCAGGCGGATACCAGTAACCGTAGGAAGTAAGGAACCACGCATTGACATATGTCATCGGATGCTTTTTAAAAAGAGTGGCCCAAAGCTTCCAAAAGTTCTTTTTATCCTGCTCATAGAGTGTGTTGTTAAAGCCGACTTTTACCAGATCAGACACTCTGGGCGTGTATTTATCGAGATTCTTTTCCGGAATATAGGCGGTAATGATAGCCTTTTCTTCTTCCGTCATCTCCTCTTTGCTGTATTTATAGACGCGCGCCATCTGCATGATCGGAACGGTCAGCATCTCCTGATTATCTTTATATCCCGCGGTAAAAGCTGCAGAGAGTGCTGCGTTTACGATGAGATATATCACTACCGGGATCATCAGCAATCCAACAAGGTTACGAGATATCTTTTTCCTGAAATAAATAAGTGCAAACGGAATAAAAACAAGATATGCATAGAATCCGTTGTGTCTCATAAGCGGCATGAGTACTGCAGATAGCAATAATAACACCAGTTTCTTTTTATCTGACATAAACCCATCCGTATCACGCACAAGCTCTGTCAAAAGAACTGTCATCAGAAGCAAAAATGCCGAAAAAAGGCCATCTTTACTTGAACATAGCGTATACATGACTATAGTCGGGAAAACGCCGTAGTATAGTGTCCAGAGGATAACTGAATTCTTGCCGATCCCTCTTTTTCTCAAATAATCAAGCACGTAGGTCATGATCAGAGTAATCACGAGCATCTGAATCACGATATATGTGAAGATCGCGATGTTCCATGAACCGGTGAGCTTGTGAACAAGGGCGATTGTACCTCCGAGCAAAAGCACATGTAAGAGCGGATGGTGCGTCGTGAAGCTTCTTGTCAGGACTTCGTTTAATTCGTCCTGTGCGTCATATACGAAAAATCCCGGAAACTCCGCTAAAAGAACCGGGAGATTAAGAACGATCAAAGAAATGAAGGTTCTTTTGAAAAAGCTTTTTCCTTCCATGGGCTTAGGCACTGCGTTAAGGTCGATGAATCCAAAGAGCTTACGGCCTTCCAGAGACATCTCGTAGCTTCTCCAAACATATCTGGTATCGATGGTAAGGATCACCATGATAAAGAACATGATCATTGGAATGTTGCCGTCTAATTTAATGGAATCGAACTTCTCAAGACTGTATCCGATGAATAAAAAAGCCCCCGTTAAAACGCCAAACAAGCCTGACAAAAGCCAGGCTAATACTGTTTGCTTTATGCTGTTGTTCTGTGATTCCGGCCCCAAACTACTCTTTGTCATCTCTTGTCGTCTCTCGAATAACATACTGTGGATTCTTGTTCTGTGAGATGTAGAGTCTTCCTACATATTCTCCCACCATTCCAAGCATAAGAAGTATCATTCCGCCGATAAATACAAGTGCGGACATAAGTGCATAATATCCCTTAAACCGGGATGCATCCGGATAAACAAATTTAAGGATAACGGTGTAAACACCAAACAAAAAGCCGGCAACTGACAATAATCCGCCTGCCAAAGTGGCGATCCTAAGCGGTTTAATACTAAAAGCGGTAAAGCCGTTGATCCACAGCTTCATGAGCTTGCTGAAGGTATAACCGCTTTCTCCGACTTCTCTTTTTCTGTGATTGACATCAACATTGACAACATTGCTTGTTGTTCTGAGAACAAGTCCGATAACGTACGGATAAGAGCTCTCATACTTGATCATCTCGTCAACCACGAATCTCTTGACTGCGAAGTAGCTTGAAACAAAAAGATCCTTGGATTTTCCGAGCATCACATGAGCCATCCATTCATTCATGGCGCTTCCGAAGTTTCTGAATCCGTTGTGCTGCTTATGAGCATATCTTGCATATACGGCGTCCGCTCCGTCTCTGAGCGCATTCAGAAGTTTATATACTTCGTTTGCGGGAGTCTGTCCGTCATCGTCAAGACACACCACATAATCGCCCTGCGCCGTGTTTAGTCCGGCCATGAGAGCCGCATGCTGTCCGAAGTTCTTGGCAAAATTGATGCCTGTGACAATATCGGAGTGTTTATCCGCTATTTCTGAGATCTTGCCCCAAGTATTGTCGGGAGATCCGTCATTTATAAGCACGATCTCATAGATGTACTCTTCGGAATCCTTCATTGTCTCTATGATCTCATCTACAACAGCTCCGAGAGTATTCTCGGATCTATAGCATGGAATTATAAAACTGACTGATTTTTTCTGCATTCTTATCAAAACCTTTCGCTTAGTTCGGGTTTTACGATTATATGTTCAAACTGCCGTTTATAAGAGTTTTTCCATAAGTATCATATCACTTTTTTGACCATCACTGCACTCTACCTGTAAAAGATCCTTGGTCTTTACAAATCCGGCCTTGGAATAGCTCCTTATGGCTATTTCGTTATAGGCAAATGCCTTGAGATAGACTCTTTTAAGCCCAATCTCTTTTGCATAGGAAAGAGCAAGAAGCACGGTCTCACTGCCGTAGCCTCTTCCGACAGCGTCATCCTCGCCGATGAATATTCCATATTCGGCTGTTCCTTCTTCTCTGTCGATATCCCTGAAATACACGCTTCCGACAGGCCTGTGATCATTATCGTTCTCGCAGATAATGAACTGCTCAACCTTGCCTGTCATGATCTTGGTCTTAAACCAGTTTTCATGAATCTCTTTGGTAAATACAACCTTATAAACGAAATTATTACGTACTCTCTCGTTATTTCTCCACTTTACTATAAGCTCCGTGTCATCCAAGGTTATCTTTCTTAGGGACACCTTTTTCCCGATGACATCAAAGCCCTGTGTCTCTTTTTTCATAACAGGTCTCCGTAGTCTCTTGTCAGTCTTATTTTTCCCTGATCTCGTATATTGCGAAGGCATCGGCCACTACATCCTTTTGTTCAACCGTAATGTCCAAGCCTTTGTATTCATAATAATCTTTTATCCAATCGATGCTCTCAGACTTATTTTGAACGAAATATGCCTTATCTGTCAAAATAGCTGACTGCATATCGTCAAATCCCGCCTTTGCAAGCTTCTTTTTCGTAAGAGGGCTGTTAATTCCCCAGCCGCCCATAAGGTCGTGGTTTGCAAAAGAGTTATCGACTCTGTCAAAGAGCTTTTCAGAGAACAAAGCTTCGCCCTCCGTCATGTCTTTTCCGCATGATACGGAGGTATAGGTATCTACAAAGTAGAAATTGTCTTTATTGTCCGCAAAATAGTCATAGAGCGCATCATAATGCGTCCTCATAAGCTCTCTGGACTGCTGCTCCGCTGTTATCACTGCCTTTTGATTCGGAATAGCCAGAACCGACAGTACTGCAGCGATAAATACTATCTTATACGGGTAGTTGCCGCTCTTCTTGGCTCTTTTAAGCAATATGGCAAACAGGATCATTATCTCGATAAATAAGAGCGGATGCGAGATCCTGATGGGAACTCTTCTTCCCATGATCATGTATATCCACAGTGTTGTTCTGCAGGCAAATAACAAGGCCAACGCGCCCACAACGCGGAGGGTTTCCTTATTGCTGCTGTTCTCCCTCGGAATAAGGTATGATATGAGAACTCCGAGATAAAGCGCTATCACTATAATGTTCCACGGAAAATAAGACTGTGGCTCAAGATAGCTCTTTTGCTCCGAAAAATTGTGAAGCTCATATATATACTCGGAAAAAGCTTGTTTCAAACGCGAAGGAAGCGGCTGTTCATCGGATCTACGTGCCTTGGCGTACGCCGATACTTCAATTAAAACCGATGTATCTATCTTGTCATCAAGGCCGAAATTGTAATTCTCCAAAAGCATGTACTCGCTTTTATCGAGTCCCAGCTCATAATAAAACTCTTTGTTCTCATCATATTCGGGAATGTACTGATAGTCATAAAGCTGCGTTCTTGCTTCGAAAAAAGCATTATATTCTTTCCACTGCGAAGGTGAAAAAGCAATTTGATGTATGACAAAGCCGATCACCAAAGCCGTAACGATCGCACTGAATAATCTGAGGCAGTCGAAAAACTCTTCTTTTGTCAGGTTTAAAAGCCATCTGATAAAGATAGCAACGCACACCATAGGAAGTGTCAAAAGAAGCATCTCGGAGCGAAGCAGAAATGCGATAAATATAAGTATCAGCGCCGCTTCGAAGTTTTTATCCTCGCCTTTTTCATGCATGAGTATCAAAAGGGCAGCCGTTCCGGATATGAAGCCGGTCGTAAACGTGTAATGAATAAACAAAAAGTGAGCACCAATCGCTCCCAAGGAAAAGAGCAGCATAAATAATACTACTGCGCTCTTATTTTCAAGCTTTTTACATGTCTTAAGCGCAGTGTGAGTGATAATAAACACGCACAGATACTGCGCTCCGCACAAAAAAATGCCATACCAGTCTAAGCTTCTTACCACTCTGTAAAGGAGCGAGAAGAAAAAGCTTATCGGATACAGCATCTGTATATTATGACCTTCGGGAGCGCCTGTATAGGCTCCCGAAAGTAGATCCTTTATCAGGACGTCATCATTGGCTTCAAACCAATAATCACCTATAAAGCCCATGAAAAGAACCGCCACCAGCACCAAAACCAAAGAGATTATGAAGTTGGATATTTTATACGTTTTTTTCATAGTATTCTTTTACTCTTGTAATAACCTCATTGCGGTCACTGTCAGTGAGCTTGTAGTACATGGGAAGGCGAAGAAGTCTCTCGCTCTCCTTTGTAGTATATTTGTCCTCTCCGCGGAATTCACTGTAGATAACTCCGGCCTTGGAAGAATGAAGAGGAACATAGTGAGAAGCAGGAAGGATATCATTTGCTTTAAGGTATTTGATAAGTCCTTCTCTTTCTTCAAAGTCCTTACACTTAATGTAGAACATATGAGCATTGTGAACGCACTCTTTCGGCACGTAAGGAAGCTCTATAAGTCCTTTTTCTGCAAGTGGAGTGAGTTCCTCGTAATATGCGTTCCAGCTCTTTAATCTGTCATTGTTGATCTCATCGGCCATCTGGAGCTGAGCATAGAGATATGCAGCGTTCATATCACTTGGAAGGAACGAAGAACCGGGCATGATCCAGCTGTATTTATCAACCTTGCCAAGCTTGTAGAGTGTACGGTTGGTTCCTTTTTCTCTGATGATGATGGCGTCGTCTACATACTTCTCATCTCTTATGAGAAGCGCTCCGCCCTCACCCATGCTGTAGTTCTTGGTCTCATGGAAGCTGTAGTTACCGAAATCACCGATTGCTCCGAGTGCCTTGCCCTTATATGTTGACATAACGCCCTGCGCAGCGTCTTCGATAACAAGAAGGTTATGTCTCTTTGCCATATCCATGATGGTATCCATCTCACAGCCTACGCCTGCGTAGTGAACCGGCACGATCGCTCTGGTCTTGGGTGTGATTGCCTGCTCAATGAGGTTCTCATCGATGTTCATGGTATCGGGTCTGATATCAACGAATACTACCTTTGCTCCTCTAAGAACAAATGCGTTGGCTGTTGAAACGAAGGTATATGAAGGCATGATAACCTCATCGCCTTCCTTGATGCCCGCAAGTATAGCTGCCATCTCGGTTGCATGTGTGCAGGAGGTTGTAAGAAGCGCCTTTGAAACGCCTGTCTTTTTCTCGATCCACTCATTATCAAGATCTGTGTACTTACCGTCTCCGCAGATTTTCTGAGCTTCCACACACTCTTTTATATAATCAAATTCTTTTCCCGTATAGGGTGGTACATTGAAGTTAATTCTCATAAGCTATGACCTTCTTTTCTATCTTCTGTTGAAGCCTCTTTATCAATCTTTCTTCTCAAGGAAAATCTTTCTTGTGATGAAATTATAAACCATTACAACGCCCGTTGCTCCGAATTTGAAGAATACGTCCTTTGCAAAAGAAGCGCTCATAATGCCGTTAAGCCATGACCAGTTCTTATAGATGAGATCGAATCCCACAAAAAGACAAAGTTCATTGATTCCGAGTCCGATCGCACTTAGGATAACGAAGATTATAAACTCCTTCTTCCTGCTCATATCCTCTTTTCTTTCAAATACAAACTTAAAGCTGAGGATATAGTTTGCAACTACGGAAACCGTAAACGCTATAAATCCCGAGATAAGATAATACTGCGGGAAAACATTATCAAATCCCACTGCCTCGAATCCGGCATTGAAAATCCTGTAAATTACATAATCGATAATAAAGCAGATAACTCCGACTACGCCAAATTTGGCAATCTGTGCCAATAATTTATTCATATTATTTTCCTCTTTCTTGCCTAAATATTCTTATGCGCGCTTTGCTCGCCGTCTTACTGATCGTTTGCGGTATAAACCGTAAATCTATCACTCTCGAAGATTTTATTATAATCGTGTTTATCAATATAGTCCAATAGCTTATCGTATTTAACAGAAAAATTGGCATATCCGTCATTCTCTTTATATCCGATTATTACAGTCGGAGCGGGCTCTTTCGAGGCATCAAGAGAACTCAGGGCTTCATCAAAACTATCAACCGAATAACTGTCAAGATCGGGCCAGGTTGTATTTATAGCAGGACTCATGTCAAAAACATACGGAATGCCCGGGATCTCGCCGAAAGTCAAAACTTTTCCGGATGTCAGGTCATTATCCTCAAGGCTTGCCTTAAGCTCTTTTAGCGTACTGTAATTATCTGCGGTCGTTACAAGGCCTTTTGCTTTCGGAATCTCAGTCACTTTTGTGTCGCGAGGTGTTCCGTCCATACCGTCAACAAATGAGAAATTGATATGGAAAAGAGCGCCCTGGAACAGCGTTGCAATAATAACTCCTGTTATCATTGCCTGCCATGCAAAGTTCCATTCTCCATCGCCGAGTCTTTGCATAAGTCTTCTCATAAGCCACAGACTTATAGGTGCTATCAGGAACAGACAATTAAGGACCGGCATTGTACGGTTATTGCTTCCGAGCGGAAGAATAAGGATCTGCACAAGTGCCATGGCTGACAGCGTTCTCTCTTCCACGGTTCCGTTAAGGATCCCGTGCGCACCTATAATGCATAATACGGCCGATATTATCAAAAACATCATCGCAACCTGAAACATGCAATCATAGTAAAAATAATTGGCTGTGAGAACGCCCTGTCCGTAATAATACCTTGCAAGTACCAAGAGACCTGCTATAAAAGCAAGCTTCTTAAAAAGTACAAATCTTCCCTTTGCCATTAGGAACATGATAATTCCTGCGGCCAAACAAGGGATCATTATTATCATATTTTTAAAGGTATGCAAATATGCTTCGATAATAAGCTCAAGCATTCCTCCGGATGAATAATCGGAAGCGCCCTCAGTCATCGACAGAAGCTTTGTTATAGCTTCGGGATAAGCATTAAAGCCATATTTTATTGAGATCAGAATAAGCGGAAGTCCAAGCCCCGCTACATATCCGGCAATACAAACTCCTGTCTTTCTCGCCGCATCTATGAATTTGTCCTTGTTTATGAACGAATAGAACCACAAAACAAGGATCAGCATACAATCCACTATGGCCGGGAAACGCGCAAGTACGTTGAGTCCAAGGCATACACCCGCCGCAAAAAGAAGTATATTCTGCTTCTTCCACGAAAAGATTCCGAGAATAAGCAAGATTGAACCGATTGTCAGCAAAAAATACGGAATATACTGATACAGGATCACTCTCGGAGCCCAGCAAAGACTTTCGGCCATAAACTCTCCGATAAAGATCATCCAGCCGGGGAGCCAGTTCTGAAGCACGTAATACGAAACAAGTACCATAGCACTTATAAAGAATGTGCAATAAACAGCGAAGCCTATCATTGTGCCTGCTCCCGGAAGCTTCATAATCAGGCTTCCGATAAGATTCGAAAAGTACGTAGAAAAAAGCCACATCGGATCTACGTTACTCATAAATTCGAAATTACCGAGATTATAAGTCGTGTCGGCAATATCAAGTCCCGCGGTAATACCAAAAAAGGGATATAACAACAAGACCACGGGAAAGAAATATCTCTCCAGCGGGCGTTGAAATCCCTTCAGTTTCATAAAATAGCTTCTGATATTTTTTAGCATAAATCCTCGTCAATACGTTTGATCAGCTTGAAAAGCTTGGTGTTTTCACATATTCTTCCGATAAAGTTGAAGACATATTTTCTGACCCAATCAACAAATATTCCGACAAAGAATACTATCAAGATCGAAACAACAAGATGAATAAAATACATCGGAACATTATCAAGCGGAGTCTCCCCGATGATATGCTCGATCCATTCAACCCATCTGTCAGCAATCTCAAAGTGCATATGAAGAAGATATACGCCAAGTGTATACGGCGCGATTATCCTTATAACTTCGGCAAAGAAATTTTCTTTTAGCTTCATGAATCTAAATAAAGAAAACAGTCCAAGCGCTCCCGTAAGCGTGAAAATAAAGTTGTAATGGTTCGGAACGCCCGCGTAGTAGTTAAATCTGCCGGTATCATAGTTTATCTTGTAAAAGACAAGACTAAGCGCCGCTATCACTGCAGCCGATAACACAAAAACTATAGCGCTTCTCTTGGCGTCACGGAAAATAACAACATTATATTTTCTGATATATGCCGCAATAAGATACAGGCATATAAACCATCCGAAATCATATCCCATTCTGTCAGTTCCAAACTGTACCGGAACGACACTCTTGATAACACAGAACCAGAACAAAAGACCTATTATGACAGCCTTCATCTGTTTTCTCTTAAGCGTATTTACCGCAGCATTCATAACCGGCGCAAGCGCATACATGATCACATACGCCGTCACAAACCAGTAGTGCTCCGCAGATATAGGGAAAAGATATTTCAAAGTTCTGTCCAGTTTATCCTCGGGTCTTACCGTGTATGCTCCGACAAACATCATAGCAGCGGAAACAAGAAGAGTATAGAAATAAACCTGAAGAATAAGCTGCAGCATCTTGCTGAACTTAACCGTTGAAGCGGACAGGAAATATCCGCTTATAAGCACATAGACATTGACTCCGGTTATAGCTATGGCTTCCAGTATGGTTGCAAATATCCGAACATTCGAAGCAGGCTCTCCGAGTTCAAGCAGAGCCTTTGATTGAAAATTGAAATGAAGAGTAAGGATCATCAGCATTGCCACGATCCTTAAAAGTTCGATATTCGCATTTCTCTTCTGCGTCACTTCACCTCTCATCTGTCAATAACTGCCTTTCCGTCCTTTATGCTGTAAACCATATCGCACTTCTCGATGGTCTGAAGTCTGTGTGCAATAATAACAAGTGTTTTTCTTCCATGAAGCTTGTTTATTGAATCCATGATGGCTGCCTCGGTCTCATTATCGAGTGCGGAAGTCGCTTCATCAAGGACAAGGACCTCGGGATCTTCAAAAAGAGCTCTCGCAATTCCGATTCTCTGTCTCTGTCCGCCTGAGAGACGAATACCTCTCTCACCTATGCTGGTATCAAGTCCCTCGGGAAGTGATCTTACGTATTCATCAAGAGACGCTTCCTTGAGGGCCTGCCAAACTTTATTATCATCGATGTCCTCATCGGCATATCCGAATGCCACGTTCTTTCTGATAGTTGAATCAAGCATAAAGATAGTCTGAGGAATATAACCTATATTTTTGAGCCATCCGGGATAGTTGGTCATTACATCTGTACCATCCGCATAGATATGACCGCTCTCAGTCTGAAGGAGTCCTAACATAACGTCAACGATAGTGGTCTTACCCGCACCTGAGGTACCTACGATACCTACGGACTTTCCGACAGGAACTTCCATGTCGGCATGTTCAAGAACGTATTTATCAGAATTAGGGTACTTATAAGTAATATCCTTTAAAAGAATGCTCTTATTAACCGGAAGCTTCTTGGCTTCAATCTTCTTTCTGTAGTCTTCGCTGTTATATGATATTGAGCCGTCGTGGATTTCCTGCTGAAGATTGTCAGTTACGTTCATGAGGAAAGGCTCAAAGTAAGCTATACTTGTGAGATAGTTGTTGATTCTGTTGGCACTGGGAATGAGTCTTGCTGCAGCAGCCGCCAGTACAGTAAGCGGAGCGATCAGGTCCTCAAGCGGTGTTCCCGTAGCCATAGCAACAAGCATATATCCGATCATTCCTGTAATAGCCACAGACTCTATCAAAAGTCTCGGTGTAGAATTATAAAGATTGTACTTCTGAACCGCATTTACATAACCGGAACCGCAATCGGCATATCCGTTAATAAAATAATTCTCTTTATTGGCAATCTTTATCTCTTTTATTCCTGTTACGGACTCATCAATCCACTTATAAAGACCGCTGTAATAATCCTGATTCTCTTGTCCCGCCTTGACCATGATGGGCTTGATCTTATACTTAATGAGCAAAAGAACTATCACAAGGATCGCTGCAAGTGAAAGAGTCATCTTAGCTTCTTTACTAAGAAGATATACAACAATACATATAAAAACGATGATCTCGCTGATAAGCTGTAAAGAGCTAAGGATAAGACCGTACATATTGTTAACATCAGAAGTAATGCTTCGCTGAATAACACTGGTGTCAGCGTTAAGATAATATTCGTACGGACGCTGCATAAAGTTGATCATCATTCTTCTTGATGTGGCAAACTGATTGGTGTAAACAAACCTAAGCTGAACCACATTCATGAAATACAAAAACACATTCTTTATGATATAAACAAATATGAGTGCAACCATCAATGCCCCGGCAAGCTTAATAACATCGGAGTTGCTGATATTGAGCAACTTGCAGATGTAGGAAAGCTTTTTGCTCTCTTCTATCTTCTCGGGCTTCGATATCGTCTCCACGATAGGCAAAATAAGAGCGATTCCGAGAGACTCAAGTAAGCCTCCTATGAGCATCAGAAAAACCATACCCGCCATCTGTCTTTTTTGTTTTGCATCAAGCAAAAGCATCAGTTTTTTATAAATCTTACGCATAAAACCAATAATCCTTCCGGTTTTAATATAATCAAAAGCTTTAATCTGTTATTGCTTCATTCTGTCTGTGAATCTCCAGAGCTTCATATTTGTCCATGAAATCGTCTCCGAGATAATGCTTTTCTTTTACGAACTGAATCGAATCAACCACGGTATATACAGACACGAGCCTGTCAAAATAGAGTCCGTCGATAAAGTTAAGCATCTCCATAGGGAACGAACCGTCAAGAACGATCGCATCGGGAAATGTCTTGTTGTAATCAAGATAATCTCTGGGGTGCTGTTTGATAAGTACCACAGCACGCTTACCATCTATAGTAACATATTCGTCAATAATATCCCTAAAGATGCGCTCTCTGGTCTCAAGGTCGCAGAGTGGCTCGGATAAAACAAGAAGTGTCTTACCGTCTTTTTCTTTAAACAACTTTTCTTTCAGCCCCTGCATATCATCAACAAAGAGCTTAAGCATCTTCTCTTTTTCTTCCGAGGTAAGTCTATCCGTAAGCTTCTTTCTTGGAAGTTCAACGTATTTTTCACACGGATAAGGAAGCACGGATATGTTGTTTACTTCCATATCGATGCAATATCTTCCGTAGCCGTTTTGTATATGTATAAGTCCCAGAGATGCCATAAATGCTTTAATTTTAAAATGACCCCTGTTATCGTATCTTGCAGTGTCATAATACCTTATGCAGTCGAGTCCATCCTCTACGGCGTGGTACTTTATCTTTTTATAATTCAGATAATAGCCTATAGGATCCGAATCGCAGAACACATATATATCCTTGTATTTCTTAAAATCCACGGGGATATACTTCTCTTGGAGCTTGCCAAATCTCTTGCAGAACTTTATTCGCTTGATCATATTGGTGACGATACTGCCCGAATCGGTCTTGAGCTCCTTGAGTTCAGGGAAAAAAGTATCTTCCTTCTCGTCGTACTCAAACACTTCATCGAAAATGTCGCTGTCCTTGGCTCTTTCAACCATTTTCCCAAAGTTATTGGACATTTTGGAAAGAACAAGAGAAGCTTTCCCTCCGTCTGCAATATAAAATTCCTTAAGGCATGCCACATACACATGGTAAAAGGTATGGCATACATATATTCTATTATGCATTTTTCTTTCCATTTCTTAATCCCCTGTAAAACCACAAAAGTCTGTAATATATATAAAAAAACAGATGTGATTTCATTTGATAAGAAACCAGCTTCTTTTCCTCGGGGTGAATTTTCTCTTTGTAATATTCATTGTCTTGGAAATTTGGAAAGGTTTCTTGCATTTCCATGGCCAGTTTCTTGCAAAATCCGTACACATTTTTAAGTCCGGACTTCTTTGGCATCGCCGAAAACAATGTATTTATGTAAAAGAGTACCGTGTATTGGAACTCTATCTCGGGCTTATACTCCTCAAAGTAGCCGTTTTCTTTGGCCTGTGCGACTATCTCTCTTCCGGCAGTCATTCTGTCCTCAAGATTCTTCATAGAGATACTGTGAACCGTAGAGGCATCATGCTGATAGTAGAAATACAAAGGCTCATCAATGTATTCAAAATGCTTGGATCTGAGCATCCAGGTATTACTTACGGCGTTGTCCTCGTAAAAGATATCCTCAGGGAATATCTCAAGCTTGTCCTTGGTCTCCGGAACATAATCACCCACAATGAGCTCTCGTCTGTAGACCTTAACGACCAAAGAACCGGTTTCTATCAGTAGGTTCTTGTAGCGTTCTTTATCCATAACACCTGTTTGCGAATAATTATTGTTGTGGACTACCTTTCCGACGTTAAAGCTATGATCTGTAACCATAGTGTAATCACAGCCCACCATGTCTGCACCGGTCTCTTCTGCCTTCTTAAGAAGTCTCTCGTAATAGTCGGGAACAATAAAATCGTCCGCATCTATAAACCCAAGCCACTCGCCCCGGGCTTTCGCAAGACCGATATTCTTGGCGCCTCCCTGGTGGTGATTGACTTCGGAATGAAGGGCTATGAATTTATCCGGATATCTTGCCATATAATCCTTAAGGATTTCATAAGATTCATCCGTAGAGCAGTCATCAACCGCTATTATCTCATATTCACCAAAAGAGAACTGCTGGTTTACCAGACTCTTTAAACAATAATCAAGTTTTCCGTCAGCTGCCATGTTATATACAGGCACTATGATACTTAGTTTTTTCATGCTTTATATTATCTCTAAAATAGCACGTGCAATCTTATTTGCACCGCCTCCGTCTACAAGTTTCCTTGCTTTGTCACTCATTTTCTTTCTGAATTCTTGATTGTCGATCGCTGCGATTCCCCATGCAACTATCCTCTGAACAATCCTGTCGTCTTCTCTCAAATCACCTGCGTACTTAACCGCTCCGGACTTATCAAAGGCTTTTACAAATTCAACCTGATTGTCTGCCATACTGTAGACCACGGTAGGTACTCCGACTGCGCACAGCTCATAAAGTGTTGTTCCGCCTGCCGTCACCGCGAAGTCGCAGCTTTTCATCAGTCCTGCCATATCGGGAGTTGATTCATGCAGTGTTATCGCAGGATATTTAGCCGCAAGCTCTTTTAACTCTTTGACATAGTCTTCCTCAAACAGAGCACCGACGATAACGTCACAGGTAAAGAGCATAAAATCAGGTATCTTCCTGCACGGTCCGTCGTTTTCATATACTTCCTTAAGGAGACTGCCGACTATATGATAAGGATCGGTTCCTCCCGCGGAGAGAAAAGCTCTTTTGGCTATTGGAATAACATCATAATCTATGCCCTCGAATTGCTTACGAAGAGGCGCATACTTCGCACCAAGAAGCTTATGCGGAGCGCTGTAGAAATCCTTGGGAATCTCGATGTCGTAATTGACCACAAGGTCAACCGGATAATCAAATTTATAAAGATCGTCAATAAATCCGGTCTTGGTCGAAAGATTATTCTTTTTTATGATGTCGTTTATCGCATCAAAGTAATCCTCTTTGAGGAAATACGAGTCCATAAGATAAAAATCCGGCTTTTCATCGGCAATCATCTCTTCCAGGATCTCAATATCCTGCATAGGCTCTGAAAAAACCGTGTGAAGGATGCGTGCATCATACTGTATATCTTCTTCATCCGAAAGCGTTTGCAAAAGATCGGCACTATCCTCATCGGAAAGGACAAACTCAACCTCCGCGCCAAGAGACTTAAGCTCCTGTGCAATTGTCATGCATCTTCTGATATGTCCTGTTGCAATGATTCCGTTACCGTTTGCTTTTATCCAGATCTTTTTTCCCATATCCGAATCATCCTCATTTATTGAAAATCTTCGTATTTGAGCGGATCACCTCTGAAAAGATCGCGCGTTGCAACCTTACCTATAACTTTATCATATTCTACGGGTGGAAGGCCGTTTCCGGGTCTTATCGACCTGATATTGGCAGGTGTCAGTGCCTCGCCCTGCTTGATATCTTCCACAACAAAAAGAGATCTTGCTCCTTCCCTTTCTGTTTCCTGCACGGGAGTAAGCTTATATTCTTTAGAACCGAGCGCTTTCTCGACCATCCTAACGTTCTTTACAAGTTCCTCAAATTCCTTTGGCTCCATAGAAAATGCACCGTCAGGACCTCCGTCGGATCTCTTAAGCGTAAGATGCTTCTCGATCATTCTTGCTCCGAGCGCTACGGAAGCTACAGCTACGCCCGAGCCCATTGTATGATCCGAAAGTCCCATGATACAGCCGTATTCCTGCGCAAGAGTCGGAATCATATTAAGATTAACATCTTCATAAGGAGTCGGATAAGCTGATGTACACTTAAGGAGAATGACATCCTTATTTCCTTCTTCAAGGCAAGCCTCTATCGCAAGCCTGATATCACTCTCTCTTGCAACTCCCGTTGCGATGATCATAGGCTTTTTCTTGGAAGCACAGTTTCTGATAAGCGGAATATCCGTAATCTCATAGGATGCGATCTTGTAAGCCGGCATGTTCATCTCTTCCATGAAGCTGACAGCTGTGTCATCAAACGGTGAAGAGAAGCAGTCGAGTCCGAGATTCTTTGCAACTTCACAGAGCTTAGGCTGCCACTCCCAAGGAGTATAGGCTTCCTCATACAGCTTGTGAAGAGTCGTTCCGTCCCAGATCGTACCTCCGGTAATCTGAAAATAACTCTTATCAGAATCAATCGTTATTGTATCAGCTGTGTAAGTCTGCAGCTTTATGGCATCAACGCCCGCATCTTTTGCCGCGTGGATTATCTCAACCGCCCTGTCATAATCCTGCAGATGGTTGGCGGACATCTCCGCGATAATGTACACGGGATGATCGGTTCCGATAATATGATCAGCCAATTTGATATTTTGATTAAGTTCATATCTTGGCATCTATATTGTTTCCTCCATAATTCCAAGTGCCGCTCGGCACATCAGATTTCATAATTGTTTTTCATAACGTATTCATCATTGGTCCACGGCTGTCTTGCGGTATAAAGCGCTCCGTCAGCCTTCTTTACGTAAACGGCAGGATAATAATGGATAAAAAGAGGTGAGAGGCAGACCGTATAACCGCCTGCATTGGTAAACACCACTCTGTCCCCTGCCTTAAGCTCAGGCTCCTGCTCTGCCATAAAGAGTCTGTCGTATTCCATACAGGTCGAACCGCATATCATCTGTGCGGGAAGCTTCTCTCTTCCGGATTCGCCGCCCGCAATCTCAAATCTGTGAGGGTACCATCTTCTTGTAACCTGAGGATTGAGATTAACTCTGCTTCCGTCGATGATAACGTATCTGTGCTCTCTGACCTGTTTTGCATCGATAACGCTTGTTACAAAATCAAAGCTCGATGAAACCATGGATACTCCGGGCTCCATGATAAGCTTAGTCTTTGATACATCAAAAAAATCCGAAAGTGACTCTGCAATTGCAGGCACATAGCTTCTAAAGTCAGGCTTATCCTTAACTCCGCCGTAGTAACCGCCGCCCATATCAACATATTCAAGATCCAGTTTGTATTCTTCAGCAACAATTCCGGCAACCTTGGCAAGAACCTTATACGCGTCTACAGAGCGTGACTTGGTCGAAGAATGAAGATGAAGACCTGCTATCTTAACGTTATCTGCGGTTTTGAGCTTGTTGATCACTGCCTCAAGCGCGCCGTTCTCATAGCAATATCCAAATCTGCTTCCCTCTTCGTCAGCAAGTACTTCATCGGGAAGAAAAGCGGAAATATCATAATTAACTCTTAAACCTACATTTAATTTTTGACCCGGATGATCTTTTGCAATCTCAAGAACCCAGTCAGGTTCGTAATTGGAATCAAGATTAACGATTCCTCCGGCTAAAAGGACTTCCTCAAACGGAGTTCTCTCCTTGATGGGTCCGTTAAATATAACTTCATTTGGTTTATATCCGATTCTTTTTGCAAGATCATATTCCTCGGCGGATACAACTTCGGCAAAAAATCCATTGTCTTTAAAATGCTTAAGAAGCCACGGAAGAGAATTCGTCTTTACCGAATAAGAACAAGTGTAATTATTCCAATCCTTATCCAGGGCGGTTTTGAGCATATCTATATCCGCATCAAGAAGCTTCTCGTCAATCCTGTAATAAGGAGTGGCGAGCTTGCTGTCGTCGAATTTCTCGCCGCGATTTAAAGCCTGTGCATATGCCGTGAGTCTAAGAACATCGCCTTCACGAACAATTTCCCCACAAGCATCGGGATGCAGCCTAACATACTTCTGCTCCGCGATCTTCCAATCATCGAATGTATCGATGTCCTGAACCTCATCATCCGAAAGGATAACGGGAACCATATCTTCAACATCCGTAGTTCTGCCTCTAAAGAAAGCATCGGTTCTGCAAGCATAGAACTGACCGCTGTCATGATATAACTTTTCAAGGTCCTGTGACCTTGTATTTTCAAATTCGGGATATTTTCTTACAAGTCGTCCGTCCACAACAACAAATCCCCTCTGAGGAGGATATGAAAATTGGCACACGGGAGTTACCGATTCATGCTCATCAAGGCATTTCATCGCCTCTTTTAACCTAACAGTTGTTATGAATGGAGCCGTAGGATATATGCAGCAAAATCTGTCAAAATCCTGCCCAAGTTCTCTGTATTTTTCGAGCACCTCGGCGATAACTTCATCGGTTGTCGCATAGTCGCCCGCCGTCGCGTCGGATCTAAAGAATGGCACTTTTGCACCGTATCTTTTGGCAACCTCGGCAATCTTCTCATCATCCGTTGAGACCATGACCTCGTCAAAGGCGCCACTTTCAAGAGCCGCCTTGATCGAATAAGCAATTATAGGCTGCCCGCAGAACTCTTTTATGTTTTTTCCGGGGATTCTCTTACTTCCGCCCCTGGCTGTAATTATGGCTATGGAAGTCATTTTGTCTCCTCCAGCTCAAATTCGCTCTTAATGGCGTCGCAATATCCGTCCAGCTCAAAATGAGTCGCCGCCTCAAGCACATAGAAGCCTCGCCCCATAATGGATGCGCCGTTTGTGACTTTCCCAAGGAACATTCCGGGCTGCAGATTGCACTGCCATGCCTTAAGCGGATATTTCTTCATAAGTTCTTTTTCATCAGGAACCTTGTTCACTCTGACATCTTCAAAATCAAAATATCTTATGACCATGTTTCCTTTGGTCTTAGCATCAAACGAGTAGGTCTTATTCAGACCCGGAAGCGCATATTTTATAAACTCGACCACCTCATCAACACCGCTTGCCATCGGGGTAAAAAGATTGTGAAGATTATGTCCCGAAGGTCTTGCAGATGTTTCGATGATAAACGGTCTGTTATTGTTGTCTTTTATTATATCCGCATGGATAAGATTATCCTTAAAGCCTAAGCAATCACCAATCTTCTGCATAAGATCGACAACTCTGTCATAAAACTCTTTGTTTTCCTCTGTTCTGAGGACGGAATAATAGCCTACACACTCTCTGTACGGAGGCGGTGTGTTCTTTTTGCCCCTAAGAAGGATGAGCTTAAACTTACCATCAACAAACACTCCGTCAACACCGTATTCAGGTCCGGGAATACAGCTTTCTATACAGTAATCCTCGTCATATGGCTGACCTTTGAGAAATTTCTCCTCAAGCTCGGCGCGAGAATTAAAGATCTCAACTCCTCTGCTTCCCGAGCCGAATCTGGGTTTAACAACAACAGGATACATATCGTTAAGTTCTGAAGCATCGAGAACATCAGATCCCGCGGGCAAAAGATACAGCTCTGCATCTCTAAGTCCGTTTTCATTCAGGATTCTGTGAAACTCATATTTATCGGTACAGATACCGGCCGCTTCTTCGGTTACTCCGACAAGTCCGTATCTGTCATTTACCGCACCCGTTGTTGTAAGATATCTTCCTATCGGAACCGGAAGCACAACGTCAGGCTTATTTTCTTCTTTGTCCAAGATCTCGAAAACCTTCTCGGGATCTCTTATATCAACCACAAAAGAAGCATCTGCCTCTTTAAGCCCCGGCGCCTTGGGATTGCCGTCAAGTGCAATGACAAAAAGGCCAAGTTCCTTGGCTTTACTGATCGTATATATCGATTCGGAGCTTGCTCCGATAACCGCTGCTCTCATCTATAAAAACCTCCGAAGAACACCGAAATTCTCGCATTCTCTAACTAATTGATTATAATATATCGCGCGTACAAGGTCAAAATCCGAAGCACCGTTCGTTCCCTCGGTGGCGCATAAACCGGGCTATCTAACCTCGTAAGTTGTCCACATATCTTCGGTAAACAGCTGCTTGAAATCCCCTGATACCTTGCAAGAAGCTGTCAGATTATCAAAAGCCTCTTTTTGCAGATCATCATCAGCAGCGTACAAAACTATCTTATCCGCATTTATCACATCTTTATCAACAATCTTATCTGTATTCTCTTCATCCATGTAAAAGACCTTGTCGTAGCATAGAAGCTCATCCGTCAGCCTCCATACGTTATGCGCAGTCGCAGGATTAAACATAACAACTGCTACCGAATCTTTATCGGCGTTTTCTTTGCTTGCATAAGCCATTTTCTCTACATCCTCAGGATAAAGAAAGAGCACATTTTTATCAATGAAATGTCCCTTTGCAAGAAAGAACAAAAGAGCTGCCGCCATAGCGATCAAATATGCCTTATTTCCGATCGAATCGATGACGTAATAAAGGTCGAAGAATAGCAACAATATAATGAGCCCGTAAATAGGCATCTCATATCTTCCCGATGCACTTCCCACAAGAAGCGCACACTTTGTTGTCAAAAGGAAATATCCGACCGTTCCCACAGTCAGAACAATAACCTCCGCACTGACTTTTTTGTGTTTCTTATTGGAAACAAGCAAAGTCATTATCCCAAGGATAAGCATTATAGCAACAATGATCAGTCCTCCCGAGAAAACAAAATTGTTCACAAGTCCTATAAAGAAAGACACTCTCATTCCCGTGTTTTTAATGTCAAAAAAGCTTCCGGCCGCACCGGTTCCTCTGTAGCCGCCGAAAAGATGATGAACGCTCGCAGGATATGTGATAACCGCCAGCATAAGTGATACTGCGCAGCTAATAACATAAACAGCCGCCTTCTTTACATCTTTTTTCTTAAAGAGGATCCAAAACGTCAGCGCCGCTCCGATACTCACAAAGAAGAATATATAAAAATACTGGATCAAAAATCCGATGTAGGATATCGCCATAATAGGAAGTATCCTGCGCACCCACAACTTCTTAAGATCAGACGAATACTCATCATAATCTTTCATAAGCTTAATGTGAGCATAGGCACAAAGAATTATCGCCGCTCCAAGCCATGCATACATACGGATCAGCAGATTGCATGAAACGGTCTGAGTATTGATACCCCAAAACAAGAGCGTCAAAGCCTGTACTTCAAAAGGAACTTCGAGTGCCTTCATAAGCGCAATCATCGCAATAAATGTGATAACAAACGCTATTAAATTGGTTATGATCCCGCTCCACTTCGTAAAGCTTCCGGGCGTAAATGAACATAATGTGTGGAAAATATAATAATAAACGGGAGGATGAACATCCCATGACTGAACGAGCTTAACCAGTCCATAGTTAAAGCCCTCACCCTTTTTTACGGAGAACTCATCGAGAACAGTCTGCCTATCCTGCCATTCCCTGTCAGGCTGATAGAGTCCCAGACTCCTGTTCGAAGAAAAATATGTATAATACTCATCCTCATGAAAGCCCATCTTTTGGAATCCGTAAAATACACTGACCAGGATCGATATGAGTAAGATTATGTAAATCGCATATTTTTTCATGCTTTACAGTCCCCTAACGTAAGCGTGGAGTTTTCTGACAAGCCTCGGTGCGGGAGCAAGGATCAAAAGATATATCTTATCCCTTTTGGACAGATACTTGCTTCCAAGGATCTTACCGAGATTTTTTCTGATATTTTTAACAACGCCTCTGTAAAAAACATTATCCCCGGTCATCTTACTTGTAGGAATATGAAGAAGATAATCAAGCCTCTGATAATATCCGAATCTCTCCGCCACCGGGATAAGTTCAGGATATTTGTCTTTTACTATATCAAGCGCAACATTGGCGTTTCTTACGATGTCTGTGAAAACACTCGGGAAATAATCCTTATCTTCGGCTTTCTTCCTGGAATTACTGCCCGTTCTGTAGTATACGTGATAATATTTCTCGGGAAGGATCACAAGCTTATTTATCCTTGAAAGGGCCTTGATCATAAGATAAAAGTCCTCATTAAGCTCACCTTCGGGAAAGCGAAGATCATCCGCAAGGACCGATCTTTTTGTGATCTTGGTGCAAAAAGAAGCATCGCCCGTGTGCATAAGAAGCGTACGCATATGTTCCTTGGGTGTAACAACCGTTTCATCTGCGGGAGGCGTGATCACATCAGGAAGCATCGTGCCGTCTTCAGCGATCTCATCCCTTGAAACCTGAACCATATCGGCATCATAGCGCTTAGCAGCATCCATGAGCGTACTAAACATCCTACTATCGACAAAATCATCACTGTCGACAAAGCCAAGATATTCACCGGTCGCATGACTTATTCCAAGGTTTCTGGCACTGCTTGAACCGCCGTTTTCCTTGTGAAGAGCCATGACATTCTCATATTTGGCCGCATACTCATCGGATATCTTGCCTGTAGAGTCGCTCGAACCGTCATCAACAACTATAATCTGTAAAAGCTCCGCAGGGTAATCCTGAGAAGCCACAGACTCAATACATCTTCCGAGAAGATCCTCGATATTATATGCAGGTATGATGACCGTTAGTTTTCCGGTATTCTCAGCCACTTACAGCCTCCGTCTCAGCCTCGGTCTGTTCTACCACAACAGGCTCCGGCTTTATCTCATTCTCTTTCATCTGAAGTAAAAGATCATATCCAACCGCCAAGATGGTTATAAGCATAGCTATCGAAAGCGGCCATACATCAGACACAGTCGAGCCGAAAAGATATCTCGAATATGTGATCATCGCTATAACCTGAAGCATAGTGCAGATTGACATTCTCTTATACGAAAATACAGCATAAACTACTGCAAGTACTTCGGGAATATACGCGTATCTTTCATGCATTGCAGGCAGACAGAAGCAGCAAAGCAGTGATGTAAAGATAACAAGAGTTATCATATATTTTCCGGTTATCTCAAATTTCTTTTTATAAATATAATATGCAAGAATACCAAAGATCATCACTGTCGCTACAGATCCCACCGGTATAAGTATCTTTCTGATTCCGGAACTGAGATCTTTTGTAATTATCGCATAGATGCTGGGATAATTCATGGTGAGCCTTGAGAACATCTTAACCTGCTTACCGTAAATACCAAGAAGGTCTCCCCAGCTTCTTCCCGCAATCGCAGCCGGAACCATGGCAAGAACGTGGATAACGGGTATCCAGAAGACATATCTGATCTTCACTTTATTCTTAAGCCACATAAGTATCACAAAAGGCACGAAGAAAATAGCCTGCTGCTTAAAGCTGTAGGCAAAAGCCAGATAAATAAACGCTTTGTTGTCTTTTCCCTTGATAATGCTAAGAAGAGACAAGAAAACAAACGTGGTATATATAGAATCGTTCTGCGCCCAAGCTCCGCTGTTAAGCACCATTGAAGGAAGGAACATAGCCGCAGCGTACGCGATCATCGTCTTCTTTACATCTTTACCGGTAACTTCGCAAGCAATTCTTGCTATAGTGACAGCGCAAATAAAATCAAATATCACGGAAACTGTCTTAACAAGATACCTGTCTTCGATCCCGCCGCCTATATAGTGAAGGATCACGATAATATACTGAAACATGCAGTTGTAGTCAAAAGTGCTGGCATCGGAAACCCCCGGTTTAATCCCAAGATAAGCAAATCCGCCCGCCTCGTGACACTCTCTCATCCAATCGGCAAAAGCAAGCTTGTAATCGCCTGAAACAATATCATAAAGCGACAGTCTGATGATCAGTCCAAGGCATGTCATTACCGTAAAAAAGAATAGATCAAATAATGTCAGCTTCAGACCGAAAATTTCAAATTCGGTGTCAAAAAATTCATCAATACTTCTCATAAATTCCTCATTCCAATCGGTTCTTTTCCTGCATGGTTCTTAAGAAACCGGCAGGTTTAATAATCCTTGCGGCGCTCATAGGCCCTTTTGCGGAAAAAGCCGGTTCTTTTCCGTCTTTATATCCTTTGCAAAAGCGAATAAGCTCAGCTGCCGCATGTTTTGGATTCCAAAGCTTGCCAATTGTCTCAGCGGCTTTTTCACCAAACTCCAAGATTTTATCTCTATCTTCAAATAAGAGCAATACTTTATTTGAAAAATCAAAGTAATCGCCGTTTGAATATGTATATCCGTTTACCCCGTCCTCAATAAGAAAAGGGACCGCGCCGGCTTCATTGGAAGCAACAACCGCACATCCGCAAGACATCGCCTCGTTGACAACGGCTCCCCAGCCTTCAAGATAATTGCTGGTGAAAATAAAAATATCAGCCGCTTTCATATAATCCAGCACCTCTTCAGGCTTTTTCCCACCTGTCAAAGTGACTTTATCTTCAATTCCCTTCTCAGTTATGCTGCGCTCAAGATCTTTTTTGAGCTCTCCATCACCTATGATATCCATCCTAAAATCATAACCGAGTCCTTTTAACTTCTCGGCAAGATTAACTGCAAATTCCGGATGCTTAAGATCAATAAGTCTTCCCGCCCAGCAGATCTTGATGGGATAACCGACCTTTCGCTCCGTCTTTACTTCGGATTCTCCGACAGGGAAATAGCCCCATTTAAGCATCTTGCCGGGATAACTGCCTATAAGTTTAAAATCCGAGGCAACATAAGCACCCGCGCATAGGAGATAAACAGGCTTTTTTCTGTATCTGATGTGTTCTTTATATTTGTTTATAAGCCCCTTGGGACTTATCATCTTCCACTGTCCTTCTCTGTAAATTCTCTCACTCACACGAAAAGACAGCTTGCCGGAAGACAACCTTTTCTCCTCAAGCTCTTTTACAATACCCTCTGACCAGCCGAATATAGTAACATCGCTATTTAAGATAAGATCTTCGCAGGTCTTTTTGTCCTCATAGTACACAGAAACAAAAGAGTATGAACCGGGATCAACTGCCCATCCCATGTCTATCCTCTTCTGCTCCATCGGCATGGTCTGGATGAAGTGAAACTCCACGTCAGGACCATACTCCGCCATTTCCTTACAAAAAGGAATCTGATGGTGATTTATGTAATTAGAGACAAAAGTAACGACCACTTTGTTTACTCCTTACCATTAATCTCATCATAAATCTCAATAAGTCTCTTATAATTGGCGTCCGCGTCATGAGTTACGCGCGCGTGCTTGGATGCATTGTCACCGTAAACCGCTGAGATCACGGGTTCATCCCAGATCTCAAGGATCTTGTCCGCAAGCTCTTCGGGATTCTTATTCTCAAACAAAAGACCATCCTTCTTATCCGTAAGAAGATTCGGGATGCCGCCTGTTCTCGATGCTACGATCGGAACTCCGAGGAGCATAGCCTCTCCGACTGAATTGGGCGAATTCTCGATCACGGAAGCGCACACAAATACGCTGCTGTGCAAGAATCTGTCTTTCATCTGCTCCTGATTGAGCGTACCGAGCATCGATACTTTCTTTTTAAGCTTGTTTGAAGATATCAGCTTCCTCAAATATTTACCGTACGCACTCGCTCTTAAGAAAAACGGGTATTTGTTGTTACTTTTACCGATTATATTGTTACCCGCAACGTAGAGATGCGCATCCGGGTATTTCTCCAAGATCTTAGGCATAGCCTGCAGCACAAAATGGAAGCCCTTAAGCGGGTAATCACCCTGTGCCAAAAAGATAGTGTGAGGATCGGCCTTCTTCTCTTCCCACTTTCCGGTGTAAAAGAGAGGTCTCATCGTCTCATTCATAGAAAAATACTTTGCTTCGGGATTGATCTTAGCAGTCTCCGCCTTGTCAAAATCGGTTCTTCCCGTAATGTTTCCAACTGAAAGAATTGCCTCTTTTTCATGCTCCGCACGTATCAAAAACTTATTTCTCTGCTGAACCAAAGAATCATCCTTAATACGATCTCTGAAAGTAGCAGATTCCTGAACATTGGCCGGAAGTCCTGCCATGTAATCAAACGCGATAGCACCGCAAAGCCCCTGAATACCCAGAAGTGTCTTATCCGGATTATTAAAGGCTCTGAGCATAGCAAGTGTATGAGGAAACTCGGTTCCGAAAATATGCACGATATCGGGATTAAAATCATCCAATACTGTGCGGAATCTCTCCTCGATACTGCGATCGTAGGTCTCCGGATGGTCAAGATCCTCAGTAAAATCATAGTAGGTTATACCGTCGATAACCTCTTTGTAATTGCCGGCATCTTCTTTAGGAAAACAAATTCCAAGTGTCAAATTATTCTTTTCGGAATCATTTTCCCCAATGATCCTATCAAGACAACCCGTAAGCCAGCCTTCTCTTACGGAGTATTCAACTCCATGCGCTTCCGCATACGCCGGAAGCATAATGTTACATAACCATAAAACTCTCAATTTCTCTTCTCCTTTAGCTTGTAAATAAAGCTCTTAAGCGTGTTGTAAACTCCTGATGTAAGCTTATTTGATGACAGCGCAGTTCGTAGCGCTGCAAAAGTAAATATCCTGATTATATCATATTTTCGAATTTGTGACACGGGAAGATACATTTTGATAATATCACGGCGCTCTTCCTCAGACAGTTTCTTGTTTACATCGGAGAATCCGCCGCCCTCATAATTGGCAACGATCACCGGCATGTAGACTGCCTGTGCCTTCTCTTTATAAAAGCATCTTAAAAAATGCTCGTAATCCGCTCTGACCTTATATTTTAGCTCAAACGGATTTCTGTATATGAGTCTCTCATCATAAAAGCATGCCTGATGAGACGGAACGTTTCTGTAGCACGCAAAATCATCAATCTTGGGATTGGACGCCACTCTGTATCCTGTCATGCAATCAAATGTATCTCCGTAAAAGATCGAAGGAACCGTCGTTCCGCTCTTTTCAATCTTGGAAATAATATGATCATGGACCTTTCTGAGCACATTCTCATCTCTGAAAGTATCTCCGCAATTCAAAAAGAAAATATATGAAGGAAGCTCTCCGGCACGAAGAATCTTAACTTTCTCCGCATCTTCAAACTCTGCGTCCTCTGCTCTGGCGTTCTTAACCTTATCATTTAAATGCGAAGCCGCGATATTCATCGCATGATAAATTCCGTTATCACAGCTCTCAATTATAGTAACTTCGCCATTTTCATCGACATTTCCGGTCATCCCCAGTTTTTCCCTGAGCTTATCAAGCGAACCGTCCGTAGACATTCCGTCTTTTATCAAGATCCTGTAATTGCAATAAGTCTGCTTCTTAACGCTCTCAACGGTCTCGATCAGCTTATTTCCGGGATTATATGAAACTATTATTATTGTAAAAAAAGGCTTCTTCATAAAAACAAAAACTCCTTAATAACCTTTATCCGAAAGAATAGGCGGCATATCGTGGAAAAGAATCGTCTGATACGGAAGTATCCTGACTCCGTCCCTCGGCGCGTCATATCTCATATACATAACAAAATATACCAAGCACGCAGCGCAGACCAACACCGTGACCAGCTTTCTCTTTTTATCATCCTTGATATTCTTTATAACTGCAGGGATAAAAAGAATCTGAGTCACCGTAAGGTAATATCCGAGCCTCGAGATTTCCGGAAGGAATTTACCGAATATATAAAGCGCCAGTGCGATCAGATTACAGTGAAAATAAAACAGATAAGTCCTGTTTTCCTTAAGCTTATCCCGAAGTACAAAAAACGCAAAAACAAGCACGGCAACGCATCTTGCTATGGCAGTAATACTCGTTCCGGTATTAAGCTCCGTATTTTTGTATGTGTAATAAATCCACAAAGCAGCCTTAAGATAAAGATCATTAAGGAACAGACACGACAAGCACATAACCGCACCCGCTCCGTACATCCATCTCTTCCACTTAAGTCTTGCCAGCGGATAAAAGAAAAGAATCAGCAATATGGAAAAATGAAAAAGACAACCGATAAGTGCCACAACCGCAAATCTCGGCCAATCTTTTTTTATCACAAACTTGATCGAATACAGCGCCATTCCTAAAGCCAAATAATAACGCACGGTACTTATAGACTGGAAATAATATCCGAGCAACATGAACATTCCAAAACTCAAAATGAACCATTCACTCTGATCCCAGATTGCTTTCATAAAAAAGAGAACCGTAAAAAACGAAAAGAAAGCGAAGACCAAAATAAATTGTTCCGACCCGCAGATTGAATAAATAACATATGTTACTATGTTGAATCCGGGCTCCGTTATCACGTATGCATTGGAATAAACAAGATGCATCTTCTCAACATACGATGCATAATCGTTTCCCACATTAACCCTGAGCGCGGACACCAAAAAAAGGCCCAGGAAAATAGTAAGCATCGCAATAAGATTGACCATGTCCTGTCTTTTCATGCCACGATGAATGCACATATTACGTGCATATTCTGTATTAAGTTCCGTCTTCTTGATCAGCATGGCGGTCATAATGACCACCGCTGTCAAAATCAGGTAAACAGCCATCTGTATCCTCTCAAATAACTTAAGCTCAGATTATCTTGTCTTTAGCTTTCTTCCGTGGTTTACGCCCTTGGCAAGAAGCTTATAGCTCTTAACAAGCCCCATATCCTTACACATCACATCTTTGTTCTTAAACAAATATCTAAAACCCAGAATCTTGGCAAAATTCCCATATAAGAAATGATAGAGTACACCGCGGTCAAAAAAGAATCTGTCGGTATATCCTTTAAACCAGGTCGATTCCCCGACTTCTTCGTGCCCGAGTGAGACCGGTGTCCTGTACATGCAAAGCCCCGCCTTCAAACAGTCATGCAAAAACAGTGAATCCTCTCCGTTCATGAACTCGGCGCCGCCTCCGAACAAAAGAGAATATCTCACTCCCGCCTTAATTATCTTATCTCTCCTTGCAGCGATCGCGTACGCAGGGTATCTTCCGTAATTTCTCCAGGTTATCCTCGCGTAATCCTCATTCCGGTAGGTCTCTCTCCCCGGCTGCGCCTGTACGTTAAAAAGAAGCACATCCGCTTCCGGATGCTTATCAAATTCGTCAACTATTCTCTGTGAATATCCCTCATCATAAACGATGTCATCGTCTCCAAAGTGAATAAGCTCATGAGTTGCCGTATCAAGCGCCATATTTCTCGATAATCCAACACCCTTGGCATGTCTTGTGAGCACCTTACATAAACCGCTTTGGGTTACGATCATCTCATCCTTATCCGCACCGCTTCCGTCGGGAACCTGATTGACGATAACGGCATCGGTCTCTATTTTCATTTTAAGAGGAAGCTCCTCTGCAGCCTTATTAACGGCTGAAATTAGTATCTCAAGTCTGTCAGACATCAGGTTAAACTCCGTAGTATTTTTTTATAAATTTCTCATCGGCACGTGCAATAACAATTCCCAAAATAGGGCAGTCATGCTTCTTTAGCTGTGAGATTACATGTTCGGTCATGCATCCGTTCTTTTTACCCATAGGAACGCCCAGTATCACGCCGTCCGATTCGCCTATTTTTCTGTAATTCTCAAGGACCTTGCCGGGAACCTCCATGGGAGTGAGCTTAGATACGCTCTCACTTCTTCCGTTACCAAGAACATTCTTTAATACATCAAGATCTTTTACCGACCTCTCATAATCTTCCAAACTGTCGGTTGAAATGAAATAGGCCTTTTCTGCCTTTGAAGCATATTTTTCATACGCCGCCGTCAGCTCGTTTTTGAGCATGTCACAGATCTCGCCTTTGGAAGATAATACTCCGAGAACAGGAATACCGTATCTTCTCTCACACTCCTCGGGTACATATACCGAATCATCAAACGCATCTAATAAAAGAATTATCAGCACAGCCAAAAGAGCTGCCACAACAGCGCCAAATATAAACGCCGTCAGAATCCTGTTATCAACTTTCTCAGGATAAACATCGCTTCTTGAAATAACCGAAATGGTATCAACCGCATGCATAACACTGATGCTCGGGAAAATTTCAAAATCTTTTATGATTGCATCCGTTATCTTATTCACCTTGTCTTTATCTGCGTTCTTGACTGTGATGACAAGAAATCTGTAGTCCGAAGGAACGTCCGCCGAAACTGAATTTTTAACCTCTTCTTCCGTTATGTCGCATCCTTCGTCCTTCAAGATCTTTGCTGTCTCTTCTAGCACATCGTGAGACGGCAAGATAAGCTTGGACCATGAATAAGAATTATAATAATCTATCATTGTCCCGCCGGATTCATTGGTAAGATACGCATCGGGAGAATAAGTCAGATAAAATGAGGTCTGCGCTTCAAAGCACCTCTCAGGTCCGAAAATCACCGTCACCAGATAATAAATGCATCCGCCGATAAGCGCACCGATAAGTGCCATGACAGGGATAAGCCACAGCTTCTTTATAAGTCTTAAATAAAAGCTCTTAAGATCCAGCGTTTCTTCCATATATTTGTTCTTGTTTCTGTCCATGTATCGTCTCCGTATCGCAATTATCGGTTACGCAAGTCATTTTCTCCGCGCACCGACTGCCTTATGAGTTCTTCTTGGCAGTAATCTGGTCATCCTCAATTCCCTCCGTTGCATCGGGAGTAATAAGGATCTTGGGTGTAAGCAGCGCAATCTTAAGATCGAGCCAAAGCGAATAGTTCTCTATATAAGTAAGATCAAGCTTAAGCTTGTCATACGGCGTTGTGTTGTACTTGCCGTAAACCTGCGCATATCCCGTAAGTCCTGCTTTAACCTTGGTCCTGAACGCAAATTCAGGCATCTCTTCCATGTACTGATCTATGATCTCAGGTCTCTCCGGTCTAGGTCCGATAAAAGACATATCTCCGATGAGAATGTTAAAGAGCTGAGGAAGCTCATCAATCCTGCACGCCCTGATAAACTTACCAAACGGTGTGATCCTGGAATCATTCTTGGATGCAAGCCTTGCAACACCGTCCTTTTCCGCATCCACACTCATACTTCTGAATTTCATTATCTTAAACTCGCGCCTATCCTTAGTGCACCTTACCTGTTTGTACAGGATCGGGCCTCCGTCGTATAGCTTGGTCACGATCGCTGCGATCAGCATAAGCGGCGAAGTAATGATAATAAGTAAAAGAGATATCAAGATATCAAGGAATCTTTTTATAAATCTTTGCTCAATCTTGATGGAATATTCTCTAAGTAAAAGAACCGGTGTATCAAAAATATGAAGCTGCGACGAGCCTTTTAACAGCACATCCGTAATCTTAGGCATCACATATATTCTTATGTTTCTGCCATAGCAGTACTTAACAAGTCCGTTCCTATACTGACTCGGAACATCCCAGATGATAACTCCGTCATAATCTCCAAGGCATTCTTTGTAAACCTTGTCTATACCCTCAGAAATATTGATCTTTTTTACAATAGTGTACTTGTCTTTTCTTGTATCAAATTTCCTGATGATATCATCCGCAGCATACTCGCCGTTTACGAGAAGAAGCCTTCTCGGCGGGAATATTCGCATATAAATAGCGTTTGTTATGTATGCCCATGCAAAAGATATCAATAACTGAATCAGGAACATCCCCAACATCGGAAGGACGTCAACATACTGAATTCTAATGATCAAAAACTGGGCGTAAGTAAAGAAATTTACCAAAAACAATATAAAAATCTGTGACAAAAAAACATCCAATGGCTTAAGGTAGCCTATTTTAAGTCCGCCATAAGCATTAGAAATAACTATCAGCAATACAAAATAAAGAAGTAGTGTGAATATGTGGCCCCATATTGTATACGTAAGACCTCGACCCATGTACCAATCGCCTACAAGAACATATTCCCCAGTCTCCTGATCCAGCTGAAGAGTTTTTCTTCTCCAATCATGTAAGATCGGATAATAAACACTAAACCAAAGCCATGCGTAAACCGCAGTCTGCATAGCAAGCCCCACAAATCCCAACAACAAAACTGTTATTCTTCTTGATGATTCAGAACGTTTCATATTATTCCCTATGACCGTCATCTTTCTCGCAAATTATTCATTCGGCAGATTATATCATTGTCCTCTTTTACAGTCTGCGAAGAGTCGCTCTGACAGCCCATCCTCCAAAGTAAAATAAAGATTCCAACACCGACAGGTTGGCTATATTTCTGTATAAAAACCAAATTCTTTCCATAGCGATAAGCTTATTGGACGAAAGAGACTTTGGCGGCCTTCTGTAGATCGCAAGGTTCTCATCAAGTCCGTAAGCTATGATGCCGCTCTTGAGTATCCTCCACCACGTAGCCGTATCCTCGCTCGGAACCATCGGCATATGGATAATTTCCATATCTATATTTTCCGTATCGAACATGACCGTACTCGTGAAAATAACTGTTCTGGAAAGCGCCTGCCTGAAATTAAGCGTCGCGGGCGCATGAACAATCTTTCCGGTAGGTCTTGCCTTCTCATCTCCGAACTCATAAGAGTGAAAAGAAAAAGCGGCTCCCGTCTTTTCCATGAAAGCAATCTGCTTTTCAAGCTTATCCATCTCCCATACGTCATCCGCATCAAGAAAAGCTATGTACCTTCTGGCAGAAGCATCTATTCCTGTGTTTCTCGCAGCTGCCGCTCCCTCGTTAACTTCTTTTCTGATAAGTCTGATCCGCTCATCCTGCAGCTCTCTGATATATTCCTCTATAAGATCGGCGCTCCCATCTCTGGATGCGTCGTCCACAAGGATAAGCTCCCAGTCTTTATATGTCTGATTGCATACCATAGCTATGGTATCTTCTATATATTTAGCCGCGTTGTATACCGGCACGATAATACTGACCATTACAACTCCTCTTTTACGATGTACAAAGGACGCTTCTTAACTTCAAGATATGTCTTTGAAAGATACTGACCGACCACACCCACAAAGAACAGCTGCAATCCGCTGACAAACAAAATGATACTCGCCATGGAAGCCCATCCCACCATCTGGTTGGGATCTCCTACGGTAAGCTGCCTTATAACAATAAATATGACAAAGATAAAGGCGATCAGACAACATAGCATACCCAAAACAGAAGCAATTGTCAGAGGCGTAGTCGAAAAAGCCACGATCCCGTCAATAGCATAGGCAAAAAGCTTCCAGAAAGACCACTTGGTCTCGCCCTTTCTTCTCTCGATATTTTCAAATTCAATCCATTTATTCTTAAAGCCGACCCAGCCGAATATTCCTTTTGAGAACCTATTGTATTCTTCCATGGAAAGAACAGCATCGACAAATTTGCGTGTCATGAGCCTGTAATCCCTTGCGCCGTCAACGATCTCCGCGTTGGAAATCTTGTTGATAAGCCTGTAGAATCTCCTTGCGAAGAACGATCTTATCGGAGGCTCGCCTTTTCTGCTGACCCTTCTTGTGGCCACGCTGTCGTAACCTTCATCCATCACCGCATTTATCATTTCAGGCAAAAGAGCCGGTGGATCCTGAAGGTCACAATCCATAACAACCACATAGTCGCCCTTAGACTTCTGCAGACCTGCGTACATAGCTGCTTCTTTTCCAAAGTTCCTAGAAAAGCCCACAAGATGAACTCTTCCATCCTTCTCATGAAGACGCGTCACTTCTTCCTGCGTCTTATCGGAAGAACCGTCATCAATATATATGATCTCAAGCTCGATATCATTTTCCTTGAAAAAAGACTCGTTCTTTAAAAGCTCGTTGTAGAAATCCGCGATATTATCCTGCTCGTTGTAGCAGGGAACAACAACACTAAGTAATTTCATTATTGTCTCTTACTCCCGTTTCATGTTCTGACATGGCGTAAACTTATACTTACCTCTAACGCAAGTTATAAAATCCCACTCTATTCAGTATTTTACACTTAAAGGGCCTGTCTTTCAAATTTCTGCGGGATATTCTTGGAAATTATTTGGCGACCGGTGACCGGACCTTCTCAGCATGTCCGCATGTCTGACGTGCATATTGGCAAAATCGGCTGTTTGACATGCTCAACGTTATGGCCTTCAGCATGCAAATTGACTCTTTTCACCATGTGACATGCACGGCGTCAACCTACCCAAGCATGTATATTCATGGTTTCGCCCATACTACATGCCGATTTCAGAAGAATTTCCGTTATAGCAAACATCCTCTAGAGATAAAAGACATGTCATAATGCTATAAACACAAATATGCATGCTTTTACACCCGTTTACAACTTGTTCAAAGCAATAATCCGGCATGTATCCGGACAAAAAAGTTTGTTTGGCATGACTAGTATGCGATATTGCGCACAATTATAGCTCTCTGCTCTATCCCGCAACTTATCCGAATTATCATAAAACAAATATTCCACAGAACAGACTATGGTAAAATAATTCTTGAGTGTAAACCTTGTTTATATCTTACAATCACCTCATTAAATACATGCGGAGGTACAGACATGACAACAAAAGAAATTGAACAGATACTTATGGAACATGATTTTCTAGATACTGAAAATGATAATTGTCCAAAAAAGGGATTTAAACATAAAACATTTGAAGAGCGTTTAGCACAATATGGCGGAAATATCACCATATGTGATTTTGATTGGGGTGAGCCCAAAGGCAAGGAAATTCATTTATAAATAGTGAATGAAAAAACAATATACTACCTGCAACCTTTACACATTTATGATTGTTTATGATGTGTAAAGGTTTTATTTTGCCTGTAATTAAAAAATAATTCATATTTTCACAATAGAATCTTTACTTTATTTTGCAGAAGCCTTAAAATCTAATCAACATAATATAGGAGGACATAATATGAAAAAGACTAGATTACTTGGACTTACACTTGCATTATTGGGAACTGTGACAATGCTTGCCGCATGCGGTTCAAAGAAAGAAAGCGCTGAGTCATCACCCGAACAGGGCACTGAAGCTGCAGCTAACGAAAATACAGCCGAAATAGAATTCGGTAAGAAATCCGAAGAGGAATATCCTATTTCAGATGAGGTCCGGAAAAAGCTTGATGCGTTAACAACAAATTATTCAAAAGTAAATTGGGAAGCTGAATACATGCCGACAGACGGCATCGTAGTTTCTGAAGGAACTTATATTGACACTCAGAATATGGTAAGCGTAGAATATCACCATTTGGTCGTAGCATTTACCAATACAACCGATCAGAATATCAAGTTATCATTGGACGGTAATGTTGAAGGCGTAGACGGTACCTATATACAGGACATCTTCACTGATGATATTGAAATCTGGGCAGGTAACACTGTAGCAATTACTTTGGAATTGTTAGAAAAGGTTCCTTCCGGAAACATCAAGTGGAACAAGGTTGAAATCCAGCCTCTTGACTTAGAATATACTCCATACGAAATCTCCGCAAAACTAGACAAGGGTGATTCCGGAAATTACAGCATTAAATCCGAGGTAGTTTCCGATCCGGAGCATATGCATTCCTACAGCACCAAAACAGGTTGCGGACTTATACTTGATAAAGACGGCAAAATACTAAGCGGAAACAGCTTATACGAATCAAGCTGGGATTCATGGTCCAATTTATCTATCCCCGCAGAAACATTTAACGGCGAAAACGCCGATCAGGTAGTATTTGTAAATCTTTATCTGCCAAAATAAATTTTGAATCAAATACTAAACCCTCTACACAATTCAACTGTGTAGAGGGTTTTTATTTTCCAATCTTTATCTCTCAGCGCGCATGGGATTCTCCAAGAAATCCTTGTACGCAAGCTTGATACCGTCTTCAAGCTCTGTCTTATATGTCCAGCCAAGTGCTTTGGCTTTTGATACGTCAAGAAGTTTTCTGGGCGTTCCGTTGGGCTTTGTGGGATCCCATCTGATCTCGCCTGTGTAGCCGATGATGGCTGCAACCTTCTCCGTAAGCTCTTTTATCGTAAGCTCTTTTCCCGTTCCGGCATTGACCGTCTCGTTGCCGCTGTAGTTATTCATAAGGAATACGCAAAGGTTCGCAAGATCGTCTACGTAGAGGAACTCTCTCAAAGGACTTCCGTCGCCCCAACATGTAACGTAAGGAAGATTCTGCTCCTTAGCCTCATGGAATCTTCTGATAAGCGCGGGAAGAACATGAGAATGTGTGGGGTGATAGTTATCATTGGGTCCATACAGATTGGTCGGCATAACCGAAATATAATCCGTTCCGTACTGCTTATTGAGGTACTCACAGTACTTAAGGCCTGATATCTTGGCAAGTGCGTAAGCTTCGTTGGTCTTTTCAAGCTCTGATGTAAGAAGGCAATCCTCTTTCATGGGCTGAGGAGCCATTCTGGGATAAATACAGGATGAACCGAGGAACTCAAGCTTCTTACAGCCGTTCTTCCAAGCCGCGTGGATAACATTCATCTCAAGGATCATGTTCTCGTACATGAAATCCGCAAGAGCTTCGGAATTACCCATGATACCGCCAACCTTGGCAGCTGCAAGGAAAACATAATCGGGCTGCTCCTGGGCAAAGAACTTTTCGACCTCGTCCTGTCTCGTAAGATCTAGCTCGCTGTGGGTTCTCGTGATGATATTGAAATATCCCTGTTCCTTAAGCTCTCTTACGATTGCAGAGCCAACCATTCCTCTGTGACCCGCAACATAAATTTTATCATTTTTTTCCATCATGATATGCGCCTCTTTTCCCTCTTATCTTACTTATCAATGCCCTTTTCAAGGAACTCCGCAAGGTTAAATTCTACATGCTCGTTTGCTCTCTCAACGGCAACCTTAGCCATATCGTGCTCAACCATGATCTTTACAAGCTGTTCAAAAGAAGTGGTCTGAGGATTCCAGTGGAGTTTCTCTTTTGCCTTGGTAGGATCGCCCCAAAGGTTAACAACGTCTGTAGGTCTGTAAAAATCAGGTGATACCTCGATAAGCACCTTTCCTGTAGCCTTGTCGTAACCCTTCTCGTCTGCGCCCTCGCCCTTGAACTCAAGCTCAATGCCCGCATAGTGGAATGCAAGAAGCGCAAACTCACGAACAGAGTGCTGAACGCCTGTTGCGATAACAAAATCCTCAGGCTTATCGTTCTGAAGAATAAGCCACATACACTCAACATAATCCTTGGCATAACCCCAGTCACGAAGACTTGAGAGATTACCAAGATAAAGCTTATCCTGCTTGCCCTGTGCGATACGTGCTGCTGCAAGTGTGATCTTACGTGTAACGAAAGTCTCGCCGCGGCGCTCTGACTCGTGGTTGAAAAGAATACCCGAGCAGCAGAACATGTTGTAAGCTTCTCTGTACTCTTTTACGATCCAGAAACCATAGAGCTTTGCAACCGCATAAGGGCTGTATGGATGGAAAGGAGTGTTCTCGTTCTGAGGAACCTCCTCAACTTTTCCGTATAATTCCGAAGTTGAAGCCTGATAGATACGGCAAGTCTCTGTAAGACCGCACTGACGAACGGCTTCAAGAACTCTAAGTACACCCGTAGCATCGACGTCAGCTGTAAACTCAGGTGAATCGAATGATACCTGAACGTGTGACTGTGCTGCGAGGTTGTATATCTCATCGGGACGAACCTTGGACACAATACCGATGATGCTCATTGAATCGCCGAGATCTCCGTAATGAAGATGGAAATGAGGCTTGCCCTCAAGATGCGCGATCCTCTCGCGGAAATCTACCGATGATCTTCTTATAATACCGTGAACGTCATAACCCTTTTCCAAAAGAAATTCCGCAAGGTATGATCCGTCCTGTCCTGTAATACCTGTTATAAGTGCTGTTTTCATTTATAATTCCTCCATATCATCTTTTAATATCTGTTTAAATTGATAATTCCTTAAATGCTTCTAAATATTCATTAGCTACAACTTCATCTGTTCGCATAGCCAGTTTTTCATATAACGGTAATTCTTTCTGATATAGATAATCAACATTATCTAATGCCCAATCTATTTTATCAGCAACCGCCCTATAATCCTTGGGATCGAATAATATCTCTTCCAATCCTGCTTCTTCCAAGACTTCTCGAGATTGCGGAATATCACTCATAATTGAAGGCGTTCCGACTGACATACCTTCTCCAAATGTAAAAGGAAAACCGCCTTCATATAATGTAGGGTTTACAACTAACTTAGCACAACAATACAAAGCTGCAAGTTCCTGCATTGATACGCCATGACAAATAAGAATTTCATTCTTTAAATCATGTTCTTCAATATATTCCTTTATTTCCTTTGAGTTATAGATTCTTCCTGTCAAAACAAGCTTTGTATGTCTAAATTTTACCCTTATTAAATATTCATATGCCTTAATAAGAGTGAGAATATTCTTGTTAGGTCTCCACTGTGATGAATAAAAAATATACTCTGCATTACACAATTGGGTTCCATCTGTTAACCCGGATAAATTTCCTAATGTATAAACTACACTCTTTGAAAATTCATGAGTCAGATCAAAACTGACATTCATTTGTTTCTCTACTTCTTTCGGAATCTCTATATACTTTTTTAAATCATGATTTGAATGTCGTACTGCTCTCCATCTTCCGGATTCAATTCCAAATTCTCGCTCCAGCAACTCTTCCCCTATATAGTTGCAATAAGTAATAAATTTATTCCCTTCAAGAATAGTTTTTCTGCACAAAATTGTTTGTTTGGGATCATTAAAATCACTAAAACTTGACGCAAAATTCTCAGTAACAAGATCCGGAACATTGATAATTACATTCTTATTTTCAATGTTATTAACCTGTGGCCAAAATAATGCCGGAACATACCACACGTCCTGCTTTTCCATTCTGCTATTGATCATATTTACTAATCTGGTTTCTGAGTATTGCATCAAATCATCTGAAACTACATTAGCAACGATACCGATAAGTTCTGTGATTTTATTCTTTAACTCTTTTACCTTAAGTTTATTTAGGATTTTTATAAATATACGAATAATGTATCTTATTAATAAAACAACCAGTAAAGGAACAGCAGCTATAGCCCAACCAAGTAATTCGATTACAAACAGAAAGACATTATCTCGCCTTGACAGGTTAACTAATCGTCCTTTAATAATCTCTTTAATGGATTTTTTCAAGCCGTGTCTTTTCTTAGGCTTTTTTACTCCCAACCTTTTCAAAAGATAATATATCTTTAAAGCCACCGGACTTTTTTTGTAAGTGATAATCGAATAATCATTATCTTTTTTGTCAAAATCTTCAAGCAGTTTTCTTGTATTATCTACGCTCCATATAGGGCATACTATTGTAACTTGATTAGAACTATCAATAAATCCATTAATAAGTGTTCCTAAGTATCTTCCCAGCCCTTCTTTTCTCATATCTGTATTAGGTGGATAATTGATAAAAATACCTATCTTCATATATTTGCTATTTCCTTTACTATGCTATAAAGCAATGTTCCCTTTTCATGATAATCTGCATGCTTTATAACATCTTTGCTTGGCATGTCACTCTTGTATTTTATGCAATTTTTCTCCATATCTTTTAATGCACCAGAAATAGCTGAGGCATCAAAAGGATCCATAAAATGAATAGGTGTACCAATAAATTCCGCAAAATATCTCATTGCCGGATAATCACTGGCAAGCCCCGGAACGCCTACAATTGCTGCATCATACAAAGAGCCATTACCGTTGTCGCCATACCCCGGATGGAACATAAACGATGCTTTGCTAAGTAAATCAATATATTTCTTTTTAGAAAGATTTCCTTTTATGCAAATTCTGTTCTTTAAATTATCATCTGCTTTTATCAAGTCTCGAACTTCTTTTACATATTCCTTTTCGCCAGGGGCCTCATCCAAATCCATTCCTTCCTCGAAAAATTCAGTTGTGGCTCCCGTTATATAACAATCCAAATTTCCACCTTTTTCATAATATTTTGCCAATGCTTTAAGTGCTATAATGTGATTCTTATGTCTGGAAATATTAGTAGGCCATATAAAATAATCGCTTCTATCAGCTTCTTTATTTGAATCACTGCTATATGCCTCTAACATATATGGTGTCAGTACCACTTTGCCTTCATTCAGACCGGCATAAGTATATGCATCTTTTTGGCTCGGCTCAGAGGTGACGAATACATAATCAGCATTTCTCTGATTAGTTAGTTTTATATAATCAGCCTTTTCAGAAAAGATACCTGAAACATAATGCTGAATATAGTCATGCGCCACTACGGCGTGAGGAATATTTAAAAATAAAGGTGCTCTTAACGGTGATGGATCGGCCATAATAAATGCATAATCAAAATCATTTAAATCATACATCCCATCTTTAAACACGCATACTTTTTCATCTACGATTATATATTGAGGTCCTTTTCCGTATCCTTGCGTCTCAAAAAACCTTTTAACCCAATCTATATCTCTATACTCGGCCTTAAATTTCCTCAGAGATACTCCATATCGAGTTAATTCGTTTATTTCACTATTATCATCAAAAACCGCATCGTCCGGATAAACAAATGTCACCTCGCATTTGTCATTATTGGTTTCTATTCCATGAATCAACGATTTACAAAATCTCAAAGAATAATCTAAAATTCCTCCTAAATAACTCGCAGGAAGAATTACTGCAATTTTTTTCTCTTTGTTTATTGTATCCTTCTCAGGCACTGAATCGCATATTTTGCCCATAGCATCTTCCCAAAAAGGAACAGCATATTCCTTCTTAAATGTATCCAATAACACTCGCTGCGATTCAATGATTTTTTTTGCCAGCCTCTTATCACCTTTAGAAAGTCTTTTTAGTTTTTGTCTTGCTTCCTTAATTGTTCTACATCTTCCCGGAAGTTTATCACCTCCTAGATGATCAAGCATACCACCTGACATATAAATCAAGGGCATACCATATTCTACCGCTTCGAGAGGGTGATAATGAAGATGTCTGGGTTCTCTTGAATGATAATACATTGCGGCAAGATGCCTCATATTATATTCAAATTTTTCTCTGGGCTGAAAGCCTAATACCGTCTCATCGTCTCCAACTTCTATAAGCTGACCTCCACCAATATAATGAGGGATATCCCCAAAGTTCTCGCAAAAATCCTCATATACTTTCCTATAATACGGATTAGTTTTAATCTTAGGACCCACAAAGAATATTTCTTTTTCTCCACCTGTCCATCTTTCATCCAGCTTACCACCAAGTCCAAGTGGCATGTAGACAGCTCTTCTACGTATTATATCCGGTTCATTATCCGCAATATTATCATACGTCTGACTAAACCAAAACCTTTTTCCCATCTTCTTGATTTGACGTAATGCCTGATGACCAAAAAGATATTGAATTAACCCTGCATAAGTTTTTTTCTCTGCTAACCCAAATGCATGTAAAACAACAGTTCCTCTAAACTTGTAAATCATTGTCCTAAATGGTTCTTCATTACAAGCGCAGAAGGCAATGTCAAAATACCGATTTAATATAGAAACAGTTTCACCATCGATCTTTCTATAAAAATCCACTTCATTTAACTTCTCAATTACCTCTTCCGGAATGGATAGTGAAGAATCATATTCATATGTAACAGAAGCACTCCTGTCACCAAATTCAGCTCCAAATATTTTAGGGCAATAAACCTCATACCCCATCTCTATCAAAAGAGGCAATTCAAACTTACGAAGCGATGTATGATTAAATAGCCAAAGTATCCTTTTTTTATCCATTACTCTCTTCTTCCATTATCTTTTTGTAGTGTGCTATCACTTCCTGAGGCTTGCCGTCATCAAGCAATACTCCTCTGTCAAGTAATACCACCCTATTACAAATATCTTCCGCCATTTTAAGGTCATGAGTCACGAAGACCATTATCTCTGCTTCATCAATAAGGTTCATCATTCTTTTCTCAGCCTTTTTCTTAAAGCCTATATCACCGGCAGCGATTACTTCATCCAATAGAAGTATTTGTCCCGTAAGACTTGTTGATACACTAAATGCAAGTCTTATAAGCATACCGCTTGAATATGATTTAATGGGATAATCAATGAAATCTCCAAGTCCGGAAAAATCAATTATTTCCTGGGTTTTAGCTCTTATCTCATCGGGATGTGCGCCAAGAAGAAGTCCTCTGTACATAATATTCTCTCGACCTGTGGATTCAAGATCGAAGCCAAGAACAAGGTCAAACAGAGCCATTATCTGTCCGTTAACCTCTACATTTCCGTTTTCAACAGGATAAACTCCTGCTATTGTCTTAAGTAATGTACTCTTTCCCGATCCGTTTCTTCCGATTACACCGACTCTTTCTCCGGCCTTGATATGTAAATCCAAACCTTTAAGTGCATGAACATCCTTAAGTTCTTTTTTCTTTTTTTCAAGCTTCAACCAAGAGAACAACTGCTGTTTCAAAGTTGTGGCATTATAGATGTTTGAGGGATAATACATATCAATTTTATTTATATCTATACGTGTTTCCATTTTTCTTATTCCTTTATCTTATAAATAGAAAATTGCATTCTTTTCCTTCTTCTTATTTACATAAAAAGCAAGAACAGCCATAACGGCTACAAAGCAAATACTATAAACATAATCAACTATGCTCGGAAAATGACCATGTAAAAACGGTTTACGTATCAAATTAAGCATATGTGTAATAGGGTTGATCGTAAACCAAGTGTATAAAATCGGATTTTTCATAAAAAGGTCTTCCTGCAAGAAGACAGGGGAAAGATACCACATTACCTGCAGCATAAGTGTCGCAGCCATAGGGAAATCTCTAAACTGTACACCGATAAAAGAAGAAATGGTCGTTCCGCTCCAAGAAAAAATCGCGTATATAAGTAGCGTTATAGGCAGAGACGCCAAACCAATCAAAAGGTAGATAGGTGATACAATGATTGTCATAATCGCCAATGCGATCATAGCAATCAAAAATGAAGAAGTAAAAATCAATGAGTTGGATAATGTATATAATGTTATAGGATGATTGCACTGTCTGATAAAACTGTCAAATCCCATAATAGTACTACTTCCGGCCACAAATGACTTAGTGAACAGATCCCAGAACAATATACCTGATAAAACGTATGGCAAATAATCCTGCAACTCATAATGAAATGCAACCGAGAAAACTACACCCATAATTGCAGTCAAACATAACGGGCTTATAAATGTCCACAATATGCCTAATTTAGATCTTCTAAACTGATTCTTTAAACCTATGGTAACCAAATGAGCTATGAAATATCTCATATGGATCATATGCTTATAATACTTTTTTATTCCTTCCATAACAAATACACCACCGAATTTAATTTTTCTTAATCACCTTAGCCGGAACTCCAACTGCTACACTATCGCATTCTATTTCTTTCACAACTGCAGCTCCTGCACCAATTATTGTATTACTACCTATAGTCATGCCATCTATTACTCTTGCACCGGTTCCAAGAAGGCACCCTTCGCCAATATTACACGAACCCGAAATTGCTACGCCGGGAGCTATATGTGTAAACTGACCAATTACGCAATCATGATCCACACTCGCGTTTGTATTGATTATCGCGCCATCACCTATATTAGCCTCTGCGTTAATAATGGCACCGGGCATTATAGCAACGCCTCTTCCAACATGAGCGTAACGCGATATATGTGAGTACGGACTGATAGCAGAGACAATATTGAAACCTATCTTCTCAGCTTCAATAAACAGCTTCTTCCTTAATCTGTTATTGCCAACTGATATAAAAATGTTGGTAATTCCCTGAGAATAGAAAGAGGGAAGATCTTCATCTGCCCCTATAACCGAGTAGTCAAAAACCTTTCCTTCTTTCATATCTACTATACCAACAATCTCATATTGTCCCATCTGCTCAAGAATATCTATAGTAACTTTACTATGTCTTCCGGCGCCGACTATCAGCAACTTGTTCTTGTCAGTTTTCATTGTAAGCAATTAACCTTTAATGATATTTACAAGTGAATCTACAATATATCCAATCTTCTCTTCATCAAGCTTAGAATGTGAAGGAAGGTTGATTCCTCTCTCTGAGAGATGCTCAGCAACAGGAAGATGAAGCTTTGTATCACGATATACTGGCATAACATGCATAGGATAGAACAAGGGTCTCATCTCAATATTAGCCTCTTCCATAGCTGCCATTACTTCGTCTCTTGTCTTCTTAACCTTGTCAGTCAAGATGATACTGTTCATCCAGTATACATGGTTCTCAGGATTATCAACCTTCTGAATGGTAACATATCCGTCAAGCTTCTCTGCGAACAGTTTCTTGTATGTATCAGCAACTCTGCGTCTCTGAGCAATATGCCAATCAATATTTTCAAGCTGTCCAAGACCTACTGCAGCCTGCATGTTGGTCATTCTGAAGTTATAACCTCTTATTACATGCCAATAACGCTTCTTGGAATCCATTCCCTGAGCCTTCATAAGATTCATTCTTCTGTAGAGGTCATCATCGTTGGTAACGATCATACCACCCTCACCGGATGTGATGATCTTGTTTCCAAAGAAACTAAATGATCCAATCTTGCCTATACCGCCGACTTTCCGGCCATCCCACATTGCTCCGTGAGCTTCTGCAGCGTCCTCAATTACAGGTATTCCATATCTTATGGAAATATCCATTATTGCAGTCATGTCGCAGGCAAGTCCGTACAGATGTACAGGAATGATTGCCTTGGTATGATGGTTGATAGCTGCCTCTATTGCGTTGGGATCAACATTCCAAGTGTCGGGATCACTGTCAACAAATACAGGTTTAGCACCACAGCTTGCAACTGCATTTGCAGTAGCAACATAAGTAAGTGTGGGCATGATAACCTCATCTCCGGGGCCTATATTGAGTGCCTTCATGATAAGCATAAGAGTAACTGTTCCGTTAGCGCATGCGATTGCATACTTAGATCCACAGTACTCAGCGAATTTCTCCTGAAATTCATTAACAAATCTACCGTTGGCGGATACCCAACCGGTATCGATACACTCCATCAGGTATTTCTTTTCGTTTCCGTTAAAAACGGGTTCAGCAATTGATATTCTTTCCATATTCTTGCCCCTTTCCAGCAATCAGCTGATATGTATTCTCAGCAGAATCAAGTCTGCTGTGGGAATTAACTATTCTATTCATCTTATCCCGTAATTTGATGCGTTCTTCATCAGAAATATTAAGCGCATCATGTATTACTTTAGCAATAATCTCTTCATTATGCAAATCGGACTCCTCAACATAGAAAGCTGCGTCAAGTCCAACCTCCGGCATGGAAGATACATTACTTGTCACTACCGGAAGCCCCACAGACATGGCCTCCAGAATAGGGAAACCAAAGCCTTCATATAAAGAAGGAAATACGAGACACTGTGCATTTCTGTACAGGCATTCTTTTTCTGCCTCTGAAATGTATCCCGTAACAACTATATCGTCCCTATACTTATTATTTTCTATAGTTTCAATAATCTTGGTGCATTTCCACCCTTGTTTACCTGCAATTACAAGTTTACCGGTATATTCTCGATTATCTCTTAAGCATTCATACGCTCTGATTATGGCATCTATGTTTTTCCTGGGTTCGATCGTTCCAACGAACAGAAGGAATTTATTCTTGTCAAGCTTCCAACGTCCAAGTATTCCTTGCTCCTGCAAAACTGTGTAGGAAGCTTCTTTCCCTTTATACGGAGAGTCTCCGTTATAAATAACACGAACCTTATCTTCCGGCACTCCCAAATGAGATACTATGTCATTCTTGGTCGCCTTGGATATTGCAATTATCTTATCTGCTCTTTTGCTAGATCTCTTAAGAAGGAGTCTTTCCAAAATAGCATCAGTATAAGCTCCGTACTGTGGGAATAGATATACCGCAATATCATGTATGGTGACAAAGTATTTGACCCCTTTGATCCTTCCGGGAAGGAAGTTCATAGGCTCCCAGAAAGCTTCTATCTTGTCTCTTTCGAGTAATTTGCGAAGTCTTGTCTGAACCCATATTCCTCCGAACCTATGCTCATCTATTACTACGTGCCAGTTCTCTCCGAGCTCAAAATCTATTTGCAAAGGGCGATTTGAATACAGGTAGTATTCATCATCTTTCTTTTTCTCATTCCAATATTTTAGCACATCATGGACATAAACAGGAATTCCGGTATATTCATATGACAATGCCCTTGCATCAATTCCAATTCTCATCCTTGTCCACCTGTATATATCTTCTTATATAATTCCTTTAGCTTATCTGCGCTCTTCTTCCACGAATATCTGCCGACGATCTCGCTGTCAACAGCCGGGGAAGTCTCAAGAAGAATCTTGATCGATCTCGCTATATCATCTTCATCCATAGGATCAAAGAATAACGCACTGTCACCAAGAACCTCTCTCATAACCGGAATATCAGAAGCAGCAACGGCCGTTCCGCATGACAGTGCCTCAAGAGGAGGGATTCCGAATCCTTCAAATATAGAAGGATAAACGCATCCGGATGATTCGTTGAAAAGTGCAACAAGCTCATCCTTTTCAACGTAATCCGTAAGAATCACCTTATCTTTACTATCAGAAACGCATTGCTCAATCTCATCATACATCCAAGCTTTCTTACCAACGAGAACAAGCTTGTTCTCGCCTTCGGATTGCTCTGCATATTTAGAAAATGCTCTGATAAGTCTGGGAATATTCTTCCTTGGTTGAAGATTACTTACGCATACAATAAATTTATGATCTCCGATGCCAAATTTACTCCTCACCTTGGCTCTGAGCTCATCAGACTCCGAAATAACGCGAAAGTCCGGATCGACTGCGTTGTAGATAACTTCTATCTTGGAAGAATCCACCTTATAAGTAGTGCTGATGTCCTGTTTGGAAAATTCCGAGACTGTAACGACCATATCGGCCTTCTTCGCAGCATGTGACACCAGTAGTTTGTCTTTAATGTATTCTTTTTTGGTAAATATGTCTTTGACGTGTTCAAAAGACAGGTCATGTATTGTGACCACAGTTTTGCACGGGCAAAAAAACGGGAGATAATACTGCGTATGCAAAACATCGATGTTATGCTCTTTACAGAGCTTGCTGAGTTCAATACAGTTTCTGTATATGGAACTATTGCTTTTAAAATATACTACCCGGTATCTGTCAAGGTACTCGGAAGCATCGACTCCGGGGCGTACGAATAAATAATATTCATCGCCGGGATCCGGTTCAATGCCGGAGAGTATTCCTCTGTAGAAACTCTCATTGCCGCCCGAGCGGTCACCGAGCATATGAGCATCTATACCTATTCTCATATCAAACAGCCTTTCTGTTATTATTCGAGGAATACTTTCTCATATTTCTCGGATATGCTATCCCACGTATAATCATCGGATATGCGCTTCTTGGCCAGGGCTCCGAACTCGTCCCTGCGCTCTTTGGTCATAGCCTCTGTTTGCATGATAACATCGGACAGTTCCCTGCCTTCCTTATCCCAATAAACAGCAGCATCCTCAGCCACTTCGTGGTTATAGCTTACGTCAAGTACGAGATTGACATCTGTCGATGCAAGTGCCTCCAAAAGACTCGGATTGGTTCCACCAACCTCATGTCCGTGCATGTATGCATATGCATTCTCACGGATCTTCTTAAGGAGCTGTTTGTCATATACAGGATCTGCTATGATAACTCTCTTGCTCTCAATAAAATGAAGCTTATTGTCAAACTCTTGCAATAGCTTCTCATTCTCAGTGGTTATGATAATAAGTTTCTTATCTGTCTTGCTCCTAAGAAACTCTTTTATGATAATGTCAAAGTTGTTCTCTTTAACGAATCGTCCTACAACCAGGTAATAGCCGTATGGCTTGGTATCCTGCTCAGAGAGCCATTCGGTAAATTTAAAATCATCATCCGCATATGTGGATCTCGACAGATCTGCGCCATAAGCAACATAGGTCGTATCGGGATTGTACTTGGAATATTCGGTATTGATATATCTCTCTATCTCTTTGCTGTCGCAGATCGCTTTATCCGCATGTTTGATCATGAGTTTCTCGGACAGCTTCCAATAGGCTCTTACGGGAGCACTCCACTTTCTTCTCTCCCAATCGTGTCCGTCGGGATTGACATACAGCACTCCGCCGAGTTTCTCTATTTTCTTCTTGTAATGCTTGATAACAGGTCCGATCCTACATGCCATGATGAAGAAGACAGGTTTCTCTATGGAAGGTCTTTCTTCACAGTATCTTATCGCTCCGGCAAGAGCCTTGATATCGTATATTATGGCCTTAGCGGGACCTATCTCGGGAACCTTGACATTGTAACACTTGGCTCCGTTGTACTGATATCTGGAATCCTTGTTGGATATAGCCGCAACATGATATCTTATCTTGTCGCTTTTCCTGCAAAGGGTAAGATTCTCCATAAAGGTTTCAAATCCGCCGTATTCTGCGGGAATTCCCTTGCATCCTATGCAGAAAATCTGGCGTTTATCTGTATGATATTGTTCTTTTATCTTCAATCTTCTCATATGTTTTATGCAACTACCGTTTTTTATCCAATAATCTTCTATATGATATTATATATGACTAAATATATCAATAAATTCATTATAGCTTTTTAAGTGCCGCAATAAACTTGTCGTTATCTTCCGCATTTCTTATTGCAACACGAATATAGTTCTCTCCGACCTTGGTAGTAAGGTCTTTTATAAGGATGCTGTACTTATCCATCAGGATGTTGGTAAGCTCTTCTGCGTTGTATTTATCCTTGATCTTTATCATGAAGTAATTGGCCTGTGTCGGGATCACCTCTATGAGGGCGATCTTGTTAAGCTCAGCCAGGAAGCGCTTCCTCTCAGCCTTGAAACGCTCAAGCGCCAGCTCATAGTCTTTTTTGTACTTTTCCTGTATCTGCATATAGAACTCGGCAAAAGAGTTGATATTCCAGATGGATACAGTTTTCTTGATCTTATCTATTTCTTCGCTGTCTCCGGATGCAAGAACGCCAAGTCGTAGTCCCGGAACGCCGTATGATTTAGAAATGCTCTTAACAACGAATAAATGCTTGTTGCTTACAAGTGTGTTCTGATCGATATATGTTGTGTTATCATCAGCAAAGTCAATAAATGACTCATCAAGTACGAATCTTATTCCGCGCTGAGCTGTCCATGCGATGAGCTTCTTTACTCCGTCTTCATCAATATAGTTTCCGGAAGGGTTGTCAGGATTTATCAATACCAGAGTAGATATATCCTTATCTCCGAAGAAATTCATAAGATCTTCAGCGGTATATCTAAACTCGTTGTTCTCAGGCTTAAACGCAACAATCTCACTCTTTTCGTACCTGTTTGGATACTCTTCGAAGGTGGGACGGATAATTCCGACTTTACCGGTTACTGATTCCATAAGCGCCTTAATAAGCTCTGCTGCCCCGTTACCAACTACGATATTCTCTCTGTGCACGCCAAAGTTCTTGGCGGCAAGAAGTGAATTGACTCTCATGCCTGAAGGGTATTCGGTAAGTAGTACATCAAACGATGCCTTAAGCTCATCCTTCATCTTCTTGGGCGGATAATAAGGGTTTACAAGATAGCAGAAGTCGATAAGCTCGGGAAATCTCCAATAGCCTCCGTAGCGCTCTTCAAGACGAAGGACTCTATCCTCGACTTTCTTATCAAAGAGCGTCTCTGCTATATCAAGATCCTGCTCATCATCAATCTCGTACCACTTCTCTCCGTTTAGTCTTTTCGCTACTATTTCTGCTCCGTCAAGCATGGTGATAACCCTGAGCACCTGCTCGTAGTACTCGTTTACGCCAAGTGCCTCCTGATATGCGTTGAGGAAAGGAATATACTGCTTCTCGGCGAAATGCTTGCTGAATTTATATATATTTACGGTCTTGTAGCAGCCTTCTGTATTGGTGAAATCAAATTTTTTACCCGAGATAAAATCAATTATCTTGTCATTATCGTCAAGGCGCAGACATGTTCCGTCCATCCAAGGCTTATATTCGTCAACGAGAGCCAAAGTATCTCTGGGATCCTCGATAAGACCTGTAAGGATCTTATCTTCCAGGATAATGTCTGACTCAAAAAGAAGCGTATCATCCTCTTTCATATATTCTTTTGCAAGGAAAAGAGAATAGATATTGTTGGTCTTATCGTAGATC
>JAEEGJ010002919.1_pt1 | contig 73647 bp, 57 predicted proteins | sample 8958761 | NCBI WGS metagenome assembly JAEEGJ01 (sample SAMN16246546, study PRJNA631951) | gut metagenome | biome: gut microbiome; feature: rumen; material: RS-attached | host: Bos | place: Iran: Karaj | collected 2018-10 | reverse complement strand
CTAAAACCATTTCAAACGAAAAAAGGATTAGCACAATGAAGACTTTCTGGAACACCCAAGGCGGACTGAGCCAGCTCACAGAGTGGCAGCCCAATTGCTGGATACAGGTGACATGCCCCACCGAAGACGACCAGCGCGAACTCGAAGAAAAGTTCAATATCCCCGACTATTTCATGTCGGACATCAGCGATACCGACGAGCGTGCCCGTTATGAGTACGACGACGGATGGATGCTCATCATCCTCCGTATCCCTTACGTGAAAGAGATACGGTCGAGGACACCGTATACCACCGTACCCCTCGGTATCATCCACAAGCGTGATGTCACCATTACCGTCTGTTTCTACGAGACGAACATGATGATCGACTTCGTCAGTTTCCAGCAGAAACGTGGCGAAGGCTTCACTGATCATGTGGATATGATCTTCCGTCTGTTCCTCTCGAGTGCTGTCTGGTACCTGAAGCGTCTGAAGCAGATCTCCATGCTCGTAGACAAAGCCAAACGCAACCTCGACAAAGAGGTGAACAATGAAAGCCTGATAGGCTTGAGCCGTCTGCAAGACTCGCTCACCTACTTCCAAACCTCTATCCGAGGCAACGAGACGCTGCTCTCTAAGCTGAAATTCAAACTCCAGATCGACGAATTGGACGCTGACCTCATCGAGGACGTCAATATCGAGATGACACAGGCCCGTGAGACCACACTCATCTACTCCAACATTCTGGAATCCACGATGGACACCTATCAGAGTATCATCAACAACAACATGAACACTGTGATGCGTACCCTGACCTCCGTCACCATCATCATGATGATACCAACGCTGATCACCTCGATGTTTGGCATGAACCTCGTCAATGGAATGGAAGAAAAACCATGGGGATTCATCATCGCCATCATCCTCTCCATCTGCGTATCGGGCATGTGTTGGTGGTTCTTCCGCCACAAGAGACTGGTATAATAACATAAAGAATGTTAATTATTAGGCCGTTCCGAAAAATTTGCTTAATTTTGCCACATATTGTGTGAACTCAATCAAGTCAGTAACTAAAAAAGTTAAATGATGGACTCTCAAGACAACATCCTCGAGCAAGAGGTAAAAGAAGAAGCAATCCAGGAAACTACTGTTCCTGAAGTAGAAACCCCAGAAGTGGCTCCCGTCGCTGAAGAAGAGGCACTTGTCACCGAAGAAGTGGCTCCTGCTGCTGAAGAAGTGGCACTTAGCGAAGAAGAAGAGGCTCCCGCTGCAGAAGAAGAGCAGCCCCGTAAGGTCTACGAGACCAAGAAGGAGGTGCTCGACCGCATCAAAGAGATAGCCCACGGTGACGAAAATCCTCAGAAAGAGGAGATCGATTACCTGAAAACCTCTTTCTACAAGCTGCACATCGCAGAGCGCGAAGCCAATCTGAAGGCTTATATCGACGGAGGCGGCGATCCTGAAGCTTATCAGATCACACCCGACGAGGATGAGGAAGTATTCAAGGCAGAAATGGGCATCATCAAGGAGAAGCGTGCCAAACTCTTCAAGGAACAGGAAGCAGAGAAACTGGTGAACCTGGAGAAGAAGCTCGCCATCATTGAGAAAATCAAGAGTATGATTACCTCTCCGGAGGAAGCCAATAAAGCCTACCAGGAGTTCAAGGCCCTTCAGGCAGAATGGCGCGAGATCAAGAATGTGCCTGCCGATAAGGCCAATGAGTTGTGGCGTAACTACCAACTTTATGTAGAACAGTTCTACGACCTGCTCAAGCTGAATAGCGAAGCCCGCGAATATGACTTCAAGAAGAATTTCGGACTGAAGACCAAACTCTGCGAAGCTGCAGAGAAACTGGCAGACGAACCCGATATCATCAGTGCTTTCCACCAGCTGCAGAAACTGCATGCCGAATACCGTGAGATCGGTCCTGTGGCCAAGGAACAGCGCGAAGAGATCTGGAACCGCTTCAAGGCAGCCTCAACAGTCATCAACAAGCGTCACCAGCAGCACTTCGAAGGCGTCCGTGCCAAGGAAGAGGAGAATCTGGCCCGCAAGACAGAGCTCTGCGAGAAGGTAGAGGCCATCGCAGCCCAAGAGAACAAGGGCAGCGGCGACTGGGAGAAGCATACCAAGGAGATCATTGAGATTCAGGCAGAGTGGAAGACCATCGGTTTTGCCCCACAGAAGATGAATGTCAAGATCTTCGAGCGTTTCCGCGCTGCCTGCGACGATTTCTTTGGCAGGAAGGCTACTTATTTCAAGACCCTGAAGGATACCTTCAAGGAGAATGCGGAGAAGAAGCGTGCCCTGATCGAGAAAGCCAAGGCTCTGCAGGACTCTACCGATTGGAAGGCTACTGGCGATAAGTTCATCGCTCTCCAGAAAGAGTGGAAGACCATCGGTATGGTTCCCAAGAAACTAGGTGACCAATTGTGGGAGGAGTTCCTCGCTGCCTGCAACAAATTCTTCGATGCCCGCAGTGCCGCTGGTGCTGGCCAGCGTGGCGAAGAGCGTGAGAATCTGGAAAAGAAGCGCGGCGTGATTGAGAAACTCAAGGCAGTAGCCGAAGAGGCAAGCGATGATGTACAGGAGAAAGTCCAGAAACTTGTGGAGGAATATCAGGCCATCGGTCATGTGCCCTTCAAGGAGAAGGATAAGCTCTACGAGGAATATCATGCTGTACTCGACAAACTCTATAAGGAACTGAACGTCAGTGTGGCCAAGCGTCGCCTGAACAACTTTAAGCAGAGTCTGAAACAGGTGGCAGAACGTGGTGAGAATGCCCTCGACAACGAGCGCGCCCGTCTGTTCCGTCAGTATGAGGCCCTGAAACAGGAAATTCAGACCTATGAGAATAACCTCGGTTTCCTGAATGCATCCTCAAAGAAAGGTAACAGCCTTATCGACGAGATGAACCGTAAGGTACAGAAACTGAAGGACGACATGAATCTCCTCCGCGAGAAAATCAAGGCTATCGACGCTGAGAACAAGGAATAAAAAAGAAATCCCGCCAATTGGCGGGATTTTTCTTTTAGTTGGGGTACCCGGACTCGAACCAGGAAAGGCAGGACCAGAATCTGCAGTGTTACCATTACACCATACCCCAATGCCATTTGCAAGAGAACTCATTTCTCAATTGCGGGTGCAAAGGTACTACTTTTTCCCGAACTACCAAAACTTTTGCAGGAAAATTTATAAAAAACCGCAAAATTTTCGCTTTTATTTTGCAATTCGCTCAATTTGCAGTACCTTTGCACCTATATACACATATTATATAATTAATGGAACAAACAAAACAGCTCGTTAAAACCATTACAGAGGGAATTCAAGAGAAAAAAGGTACCGACATCGTCGTGGCCGACTTGACAAAGATTGAAGGTACCATCTGCAAATATTTCATCATCTGCCAAGGTAGTTCTCCTACGCAGGTAGAAGCCATCGCTGAGTCTGTGGGTGATTTCGCCCGCGAACGACTCAAGGAGAAACCCACACATGTCGTAGGTCTGGAAAACGCCCAATGGGTAGCGATGGACTATACTGATGTGCTGGTCCACATCTTCCTACCCGATGTACGGGAATACTACGACCTCGAACATCTGTGGGACGATGCTAAACTGACCTATATCCCCAATCTCGATTAACAAGTCATCATGGATAATAAAAAGATACCCCAAAATAGCGGCAACGACCCGAAGATGCCGCGGTTTAATATGAACTGGATCTATGCCATTGCCATTGCGGCACTGGCCTTGCTCTGGTTCTCCAGTGGTGGTCCGAACAATAGCAGTATCGCCAAACAGGCTACCTATTCTGAGTTCAAGGCGATGGTGAATCGTGGTTATGCCTCGAAGATCATCGTCAACAAAGGACAAGGCACCCTGCGCATGTATGTCAAACCGGAACATATCCGTGACGTTTTTCACCAGGGCACCCAACAGACGGGTAATGATCCTTATATTGAAGTAGAGTTCGGCTCCGTCGATCAGGTGGAAGCCTTCATCGAAGAGGCCAAGACCGCCAAGACTTTCACGGGTCAGTATAGTTATGAGAACCGTCGCGAGAACGAGATGTTCAACATGCTGCTATACAACGTTCTGCCCTTCGTCTTCATCATCGCTTTGATGATGTTCTTCATGCGAAGGATGGGCGGCGGTGTCGGTGGCAATAGCGTTTTCAGCGTTGGTAAGTCAAAGGCCAAGATGTATGAGAAGGGTGGCGAACTGGGCATTACCTTCAAGGACGTAGCTGGTCAGGCTGGTGCCAAACAAGAGATACAGGAAATCGTGGAGTTCCTGAAGAACCCCCAGAAATATACCGACCTCGGTGGAAAGATTCCCAAGGGAGCCCTACTTGTAGGTCCTCCGGGAACAGGTAAGACCCTGCTTGCCAAGGCTGTGGCCGGTGAAGCGGGTGTACCGTTCTTCTCGATGTCGGGTTCCGACTTCGTGGAGATGTTCGTCGGTGTGGGCGCAAGCCGTGTCCGCGACCTTTTCCAACAGGCCAAGGCAAAGTCGCCTTGCATCATCTTCATCGATGAGATCGATGCCGTGGGCCGTGCACGTAGCCGTAACCCGGCGATGGGTGGCAACGATGAGCGTGAGAACACTTTGAATGCGCTGCTCACAGAAATGGATGGCTTCGGCACCAACAGCGGTGTCATCATCCTGGCTGCCACCAACCGTGCCGACATGCTCGACTCTGCCCTGCTCCGTGCAGGACGTTTCGACCGTCAGATTCACGTAGACCTCCCAGACCTGAATGAGCGTAAAGAGGTTTTCTTGGTACATTTGAAACCATTGAAGATTGACGAGACGGTTGATGTGGACTTTCTGGCCCGCCAGACGCCTGGTTTCTCGGGAGCAGACATCGCCAACGTCTGTAATGAGGCGGCTCTGATTGCGGCCCGTCATAATAGTGAGAAAGTGGGCAAGCAGGATTTCCTCGATGCCGTTGACCGTATCATTGGCGGTTTGGAAAAGAAGACCAAGGTAATGACCGAGAAGGAAAAACGCAGCATTGCCATCCACGAGGCTGGTCATGCTACGATCTCTTGGTTCACGGAGTTTGCCAACCCATTGGTCAAGGTGTCTATCGTTCCTCGTGGTCAGGCCTTGGGTGCCGCCTGGTATCTGCCTGAGGAGCGTGTGCTCCAGACCAAGGATGCCATGCTCGACGAGATGTGTTCTCTCCTTGGAGGCCGCGCTGCTGAGGAGTTGTTTATCGGCACCATCTCTACGGGTGCCATGAACGATCTGGAACGCACCACCAAACAGGCATATGGTATGATTGCCTATGCCGGTATGAGTGAGAAACTCCCCAATATCTGCTATTACAGCAATCAGGAATACCAGTTCCAGAGGCCTTACTCTGAGACGACGGCCAAGATCATGGATGACGAGGTGCTGCGCATGATCAACGAACAATATGAGCGTGCTAAGCGCATCCTGACAGAACATAAGGAAGGTCATGCACAACTGGCTCAGTTACTCGTTGACCGCGAGGTCATCTTCGCTGAGGATGTTGAGAAGATCTTTGGCAAACGTCCTTGGACGAGCCGTGCCGAGGAACTCCTCGAAGCCCAGATGAAAGCTGATGCTGAACGCATGGCAGAGGAACGCGCCAAGGAACTGGAGGCAGAAGCAAAAGAGAAGGAAGAAAATAATAAGGAGGAGGATCCTGCATGAAGAATTTTATTGTAAGGACGATAACGGGTGTGCTGTTCGTTGCAGCGATTGTTACCTGTTTTATGAGGCCGGAGGCCATGATCTTACTGTTCGCATTAGTGACAGGATTGACCGTCTGGGAGTTTACAGGACTGGTGAACGATTACAAGAACATTACCGTAAATCGGATGATTTGCACCGTAGCAGGTGTCTATTTCTTCCTTGCAATGGCGGGCTATAACAGCGGGTTCACCCCCGCTTCCGTCTTCATTCCCTATCTTGTCAGCATCATCTACCTGCTGATAGCGGAACTCTACCTCAAACACCCCGACCCCATTAGCAACTGGGCCTATACGATGATGAGCCAGCTCTACATCGCCCTACCCTTCTCGTTGCTCAACGTACTGGCATTTCGTTCCGTAGGTTTCGACATCCAGTATACCTATCTTATCCCACTCAGCGTATTCGTATTCCTGTGGATGAACGATACGGGTGCTTATCTCTGTGGTTCCCTGTTAGGAAAACACAAGCTCTTTCCCCGTATCTCACCAGGAAAGAGTTGGGAAGGCAGCATCGGTGGCGGCATCCTCGTGATGGCCATTGCCGTACTGATTTGGTATCTGACAGATAAGTATGGAGTTAACGAGCTCAGCCTCAATGCTTTCGAATGGGCAGGGCTGGGACTGGCTGTTGTTGTTTTCGGAACATGGGGTGATTTGATAGAATCCCTCCTCAAACGTACCTTAGGTATCAAGGACAGTGGAACGATTCTCCCTGGCCACGGGGGTATGCTCGACCGTTTCGACTCCTCATTGCTGGCGATTCCCGCAGCTGTTGTTTACCTTTATACGCTGACACTCATATAACAGAAAGCCCTCCGTTTTGCGGAGGGCTTCTTGTTATTTAGTCTGATAGAGAACATTCAGCGTCGGCGTATAGGTATTTTTCAAGGTCACCGTAATAAAACCACCATCGGTCTCAAACTTCGCCACCTTGTGATCATCACCTAAGACAGGACAATTGGGCCAAGCATTCAGTTCTTTCTCCAATCCGTCACGAATCTGCTGCCAGAGATTGCGGGTACTGTCATTGGTCGAAAGCTCGTAGGTTTCCTGAATCATCTTCAATGTGTCATTCTGCTGAGCTAGTACCAGATGATACTTCTCACCAGGATTCCTCATCACCACATTCGTCAAGGCAGAGTCAGAACGGGCAGAGTCAATGGCAAAACCTCGGTTCGTCAGAGAATCATAGAAAGCCTTGAACGACATGCCCATCGACAATCCGCGATAGTTCAGATACTCGGGTTCACTACTACAGGCACAAAGTGCCAAAAATGCCACAACGGCCACTAAAATCTTCTTCATAATCATACTAGTTTGATAATTCTGCTGCAAATTTACAAAATAATTATGAATTATGAATTATTCGCTCGAATTTATTCGCTTTGCTTGCAAAGAATTATGAATTATTTCGTACCTTTGCACCCATGTTTACAGGATGCATCCTTCTTCTTGCCTTGATAATGGCCCCTGACGACATCGATTCCATCCGCACGGAACGAATCGACGAGGTCATCGTGACGTCGAACTCTGCCCGCCAACGCTTGCAGAGCGTACAGGCTGGTGCCGAGCAGCTCCAACTGAAAGAGCTGACAACGGCACCACAGCTTTTCGGCGAGACCGACATCATGCGAAGCATCCAACTATTACCAGGCATCAAGGCTGAGAGCGATGCTTCGAGCAGTTTTCAGGTACGAGGGGGCACCTCTGCTCAGAACCTGGTGCTCTTCGACAACTGTCCAGTCTATAATGTAGGCCACTTAGCCGGTCTTTTCTCGGCTTTCAACAACGATGCCTTGGCAGGCGCCACACTCTACAAAGGTCTGTTACCTGCCCAATATGGCGGTGCATCGTCGGCTGTACTCGACATCAGCGGACGCACAGGCGACAAACAGCAATGGCATGGAGGTGCCACCATCGGTCTGTTGTCTGCCAAAGGCACTATCGAAGGACCGATCATCAAAGACAAGCTATCGTTTCTTGTCACCGCACGTCGCACATATCTTGACGCTTTCCTCAAACTGAGCAAAGACTTCAAGGACAACACACTCTACTTCTATGATATCAATACGAAGATAGATTGGACCATCACCCCCCGTGACCAACTCTTCCTCACTTTCTTCACAGGCTATGACCGCACAGCCTTACAAGATATGATTGATATCCGTTGGCGTAACCTGACGGGAAGTCTGAAGTGGCTTCACCATTTCAACGGGGGATCTAACGCCCAGACAACCTTGCTTTATAGCAGTTACGAAAACAACGATGGCGTCGATTTCATGAAACTCAACCTCTGGTATAAAGGTCATATCCGTCAGGCCAGTATCAGACAGGACTTCAATATCTCCCTTGGACAACACGAACTAAAGGCTGGTTTGCAGTCATCACTGCTCAACGTAAAATCGGCAGAATGGCAGGTGCTCAGCACTTACGAAAAGGAACAGCGCCGGGCCTGGGAGAATGCCGTATGGTTTAATGCCACCCTCAAACCGTTTGAACGACTGACGGCTACAGCTGGTCTGCGCCTCAACACCTTCTCGCCCTTGGGCGGCTCACTCTACTATGACCTCACCACCGACGGCGAGATCGACTGGTACTATAACTATAAGAAAAACCAGATTGTTAAGACGCACATCGTCTGGGAACCGCGCGTCAGCCTCAACTTCTCGCTCACACCGACACTCAATGTCAAGGCGGCCTATGCCAGGACGTCACAGAACATCCATGCCCTGCGCAACCAGAGCACATCAACGCCCTTCGACCGCTATACCATCAGTAGTAACATCGTCAAACCAGAGATCGCAGACCAGGTCAGTGCGGGACTCTTCTTCGTTACCCCTGACGAGACCTACGATTTCTCCATCGAAGGCTATTACCGTAAGATTGCGAATGTACTGGACTATCGCGACGGCAAGACCTTCCGCAGTGAGATCGAGATCGAACGTCTGATACTGCCTGGCGACGGAAAGGCCTATGGTGTAGAGTTTCTTGCCAGAAAGAACAACGGCCGTTTCACGGGATGGCTGGGCTATACGCTATCATGGTCGAAAGCCAAGATCGAAGGCATTAACGGAGGGCGCTGGTATGACGCCAACAACGATCGTCGTCACGACATCAACCTGGTGGCGATGTACCGTCTGACACCACGGTGGAGTCTCAGTGCAGCCTGGGTATTCAACAGTGGTCAGGCTTTTACCGCTCCAAGCGGAAAATACCAGATCATCGACAACTGGATCTACTACTATGCCGAGCGTAACGGCTACCGTGCACCCGACTATCACCGTCTCGATGTCAGCGCCGTCTGGTCAAAGAAATACCGTCGCACTACCCATGAGTGGGTCTTCGGCATCTACAATCTCTATAATCGCTACAACCCGTACCTCATCAACTTCGAGGACGGTGAGCAGGGCACAGGCACCCGTGCCGTGCAATACTCTCTCTTCGGCATCGTTCCGTCAGTATCGTTTAACATCAGCTTCTGACCGCCCATGAAATATTATGTATATTTGTTCCTCTGTCTGAATATCGTTCTTCTCACTTCCTGCGAGAAAGACATCGACATCGACTACCATCAGGTACCTTCCCTCTATGTGGTCGAGGCTTCCGTCACTAATACAAACATGGAAGCGCGCATCAGCAAGACACAAAACATGGACGACAACAGCACCCAAAGCAATATCAACAATGCCACCGTTGTCATCACAGGTGATGATGGCAGCAGCTATCAACTCAAATACATGTCCAACGGGCGCTACTATTACAGTAGTAAGGGAGTGCCGGGGGTGACTTATACCATCACGGTGGATGTCGATGGTGAGCACTTCACCTCAACCTCGACCATGCAGAACAAACCGACCATCAACTCGTTCAGGGTCATTCGCAAGAAGATTGCCACAGAATGGTTCCAGATAGGCGAGCTGAATTTCCAAGACTTGCCCAACGAAGACAACTGGTACTTCATGCATATCTACCGTAACGACCTGGGCTACCGCTGGGCGGTGCTGAACGATCGTAACGATCCGAACAAAGAACTGCAACAGTTGTTCAACTTCTTCCGTGAAGGCGATAGCGGCAGCGATGTACTGCGTGACGGCGATGACCTGAGAATAGAACTCTATACCATCGACCAGCGTACCTACGACTACCTCTTCTCTATGCAGATGATGGAAAACACAGGCACCAACCCGATACCTAATTTCACGGGTGGGTGTCTGGGATTCTTCTCTGCTCACTGGCTGGTGGCAAAACCGTTTGTCTATCGTGCAGCCAACGTAGAAGATGAGGATTAAAAACCGAAAATATCCGGTGGTGTCGTCGGCGTTGAACTGAGTTTGATACGAATTGTAACCGAATTAGGAAGATTCGTTTGAGTATTCGTATACTCTAATTTATACTCCAATTTAATGAACGTCTCATCATACGACAATACGAGTGCCTGAATCTTCTGTTTCCGACCGCCTTCATCTTTATATTCTAAGCGAAGATTGTCGTTGTCACATTTATAGATTCCGGCATAGATCGTATCGCCATAGGTATCGTAAGCACAAAACGAGCCATCTCTGACCATACCATTATAAGTACCGTCACCATTAAACGTGAAATAATGATAGGTATAATTTTCGGGCGCATAATCCCCGTCACCGATAATCTCAAAATCACTTTCCTCCCAGCCACGATACCATGTGCCGACAATTTGTTCTGCCAGCCTACTTCCGTCATCATCACCAGAACCACATCCGATGAGCAACGGCAACAACAATAGCCAGAAAAACCTACTTGACATTGCCAACCTTCACGAGGTACTCTGCAATCTGCACGGCATTCAGCGCAGCTCCCTTACGGATCTGATCACCACTAAGCCAGAAGGTCAGGCCGTTCTCATCGCTGATATCCTTACGGATACGACCTACATAGACATCATCCTTACCGGCCGTTTCCAAAGGCATCGGATAGGTCAGCGTCGTGGGATCATCCTTCAACGTACAACCAGGAGCAGCGGCAATAGCCTTCTGGGCCTCCTCCACGCTGATGGGACGCTCAGTCTCAATCCAGACCGACTCCGAGTGAGAACGCAACGACGAAACGCGGACACACATAGCCGAACACTTGGCATCGGTATGCATAATCTTACGGGTCTCGTTATACATCTTCATCTCCTCCTTGGTATAGCCATTAGGCTGGAACACATCAATCTGAGGAATGACATTATAAGCCAGCTGGTGAGCAAACTTCTTGATAGTCTTCACCTCACCCTCTTCTACCATCTCCTTATACTGCTGCTGCAACTCAGCCATTGCAGCGGCACCGGCACCTGAAGCACTCTGATAGGAGGCCACGTGGATGCGCTTAATATGAGAGATATTCTCCAACGGCTGCAGCACCACAACCATCATAATCGTGGTACAGTTAGGATTGGCAATGATACCACGGGGACGGTTCAAAGCATCCTCGGCATTGCACTCAGGCACCACCAAGGGCACATCGTCATCCATACGGAAAGCCGAAGAATTATCAATCATCACAGCACCGTATTTCGTAATTGTCTCGGCGAATTCCTTCGATGTACCGGCACCTGCAGAGGTAAAGGCAATATCCACGTCCTTGAAGTCATCGTTGTGTTGCAACAGCTTCACTTCGATTTCCTTACCCTTAAACGTGTACTTTCGGCCTGCACTACGCTCTGAGCCAAACAACACCAGTTCGTCCATCGGGAAATTTCTCTCTGCGAGAATGCGCAGGAACTCCTGTCCTACAGCGCCACTCGCGCCAACAATTGCTACTTTCATAAGTCTAATCCTTTTATAAATTCGAATTTCGGCTGCAAAGGTACTACTTTTTTTGGAAACAAAAGAAAAAATTCGTATCTTTGCACACGAAATGGCAATAGTGGCAGCATATTTCCCCATTACCGACCCCACGATGATTTTCTTCGTCGTGCTGATGATCATTCTCTTTGCACCTATCATCATGAGTAAACTGCGCATCCCGCACATCATCGGTATGGTGCTGGCAGGTGTCGTCATCGGCAAATATGGACTGAACATTCTGGAGCGCGATATCTCTTTCGAGATCTTTGGCAGCGTCGGACTTTATTATATCATGTTCCTCGCTGGTCTGGAGATGGATTTGGAGAGTGTCAAACGCAAGTCTCGACAGTTCCTGATTTTCGGACTTCTCACCTGTTTCGTGCCACTGATCCTTACTTATGTCATGTCACGGACGGTACTGGGTTATAGCCATCCGGCCTCCTTCCTATTAGGCTGTATCATGGCTTCCAACACGCTCATCGCCTACCCCATCGTCAGCCGATATGGTCTACAACGGCATCCCTCTGTGCAGTTGTCCGTCGGCTCATCGATGATCTCACTTTTCCTGGCCTTGGTGATGATTGCAGCCCTCTCTACCTTCCTCACCGCTAAAGGTGATTCCTCTTTCCTCGTATTTTTCACATTTCTCCTAAAACTCATCGTCTTCATCGCAGGCTCCGTTTGGCTCATTCCACGTCTGGCCCGCTATTTCCTCCGCCGCTATTCCGATGCGGTCATGCAGTATATCTTCGTATTAGCTGTGATGTTCCTTTCGGCAGCACTCTCGGTGGCCATCGGACTGGAGGGTATCTTCGGCGCTTTCCTCTCCGGACTGATCCTTAACAGATATATCCCTAAGGTGTCTCCATTGATGAACCGCATTGAGTTTATCGGTAATGCGGTCTTCATCCCCTATTTCCTCATTGGTGTGGGTATGCTCATCAACGTGCGCACCATCTTCACCTCTTTCGAAGTCTTACTGGTAGTATGCCTCATCGCCTTTTTCGGCACCTTCGGCAAGGCCTTGGCAGCGTATTTCTCCAGCCTGTTATTCCGATTGCCACAGCGCGACGGTAACATGATGTTCGGCATGACCTCTGCCCACGCAGCTGGTGCCATCGCGATGGTGATGGTGGGCATGCGTCTGGAGGTAGCACCAGGCGTCTATCTCGCCAACACCGACATGATCAATGGTGTGGTCATGATGATCCTCGTCACCTGTATCATCTCCACCATGATGACAGAACATGCCTCCCAACAGATTGTACTTACCCAAAGCCGCGATGCCATCTCTTACCCGGGTGCAACGAAAAGCACCAACACCCCGGATGACGACGAGAAAATCCTTCTTTGTGTCAAATACAAGGAGATTGCGCCACAACTGCTGTCCTTAGCTTTACTGATGCGTAACCAACGGTTGAACAGAGGACTTGTGGCCCTGAACGTCGTCTACGATGATGAAAAGTCCGTCAGACATCGCGAAGATGGACTCCGATTGCTGGAGCAACTGCAACAACAGGCGTCTGCCGCTGAGGTACAGATGCAGACACAGGTGCGCTTGGCCTCCAATATCGCCAACGGCATCAAGCACGCTTTCCGTGAGTTCAGCAGTTCCGAGATTATCATGGGTATGCACGTCCATACAGAGCGAAACCCAAAGTTCTGGGGTGATTTCATCCAGAGTCTCTATAACGGTCTGAACCGTCAGATCATCCTCATCCGTTTCGTGCAACCCCTCAACACCCTGCGACGTATCCAGGTGGCAGTGCCTTCAAGAGCAGAGTTTGAACCAGGTTTCCACCGTTGGCTGGAGCGTCTGAGCCGTTTTGCAGGACAGCTGGATTGTCGCATCCAGTTCCATGGCCGTGAGGAGTCGCTCGTACTGATAGCTGAGTATATCAACAATCGCCATCCCAACGTACGTGCGGAATATACGCCTATGGCCCATTGGAATGAACTGCCACAACTGGCTGCCACCATTCAGGAAGACCACATGTTCGTCGTCATCACCGCCCGTAAAGGCACCATCTCTTACAAGAACGCCCTCGAGCGCCTGCCCGACGAACTGCAGAAATATTTCTCTGGCAAGAACCTCATGATCATCTTCCCAGACCAATACGGCGATCCGAAGGAGGACCGCATGAGCTTCACCGAGGCCCAGCACCATGAGGAGACATCGCTTTATACAACCATCTCGCAATGGATTCACAAAAAGAGAGAAGTGAAAGAGTAATATGCTGAAATTAGGAGAATATCATACACTGAGAATCAAGAAACGTACAGACTACGGACTGTATCTGGACGGGGGCGATGAGGGAAATATCCTCTTGCCTAACCGATATGTGACCAAAGATATGCGCATAGGCGATGAGATAGAGGTGTTTATCTATCTCGATCTGGACGAACGTGCCATCGCCACTACAGAACACCCGATAGCTAAAGTCGGAGAATTTGCATGGATGGAGTGCGCATGGACCAATGAATACGGGGCTTTTCTGAACTGGGGACTGATGAAAGACCTGTTCTGTCCCTTCCGTGAACAGAAACAGCGGATGGAACGTGGCAAGAAATACTATGTTTACGTGATGGAAGACGAGAAAACCCACCGTCTGATGGCCACAGCCAAGGTAGAACGCTACCAAAAGAAAACGGGCCATGAACTGGCCCTGGATTTCTCGGAAGAATTGCTGCGCTACCTCTATGAGCACGAGGGGCATTGCGACCTAGGCGACAAATCGCCAGCAGAAGAGATCGCTGCCCGCTTCGGCGTTTCAAAGAAAGTCTTCAAACAGGCTGTCGGTGACCTATACAAGCGACAGATCATCACCATCAGCGACGACGGTCTCCATCTCGTCCACTGATAATTCCTCTTTCTTTGAGGATTTCCCGACAACAACACCATCTTTCAGATGGATAGTACGGTCTGTCAGTTCTGCCAGACCCTCATCATGCGTGACAATCACAAAGGTCTGCCCGAATTTGTCACGCAGGTCGAAGAATAGTTGATGGAGCTCTGCCTTGTTCTTAGAATCCAAAGAGCCCGAAGGTTCGTCTGCCAGAATCACTGCCGGGTTATTGATCAGCGCACGGGCCACTGCCACACGTTGCTTCTCACCACCGGAGAGCTCATTGGGTTTGTGCGAGGCACGCTCACTCAATCCCATAAACGCCAACAACTCCTTTGCTCGTTTTTTGGCCTCCTTCTGCGAAACACCTGCGATATAGGCAGGAATCATGATATTCTCTAGCGCCGTAAACTCAGGCAACAACTGGTGGAACTGAAACACGAAGCCTAGATGCTGATTGCGGAAATCACTCAATTTCTTCGTCGACAGTTTACTGGTGTCGATACCGTCTACAACCACATGGCCTGCATCCGGCTTGTCCAACGTACCAATAATCTGCAATAACGTGGTCTTACCAGCACCCGAGGGTCCGACAATACTCACCACCTCACCCTTGTCGATATGGAGATCAATGCCTTTCAGCACTTCCAACGCTCCAAAACTCTTATGGATATTCTCAATTGTTATCATATTCTCCGCAAAGGTACGACAATTCTACAAATTGCCCAAATTTTCACCGAAAAACTTGGTGGTTTTCGTGAAAAGCAGTACCTTTGCTGCCACTTAACAAAGAATAGAAGATGAAGAAACTGATAGTTCCATTAGCCTTCTTGCTGTTGGCTGCCTGTGGGCAGAAAGTCCAGAAGGCTCAAGATGACGCCCAAGAGGAAAAGCTCAAAGGGCCTGTTGCGCAGATAGAATTCCCCGAAGGTACTGACCATGATTTTGGTATATACTACGAAAAAGAGGATAAGACCTATGATTTCCTCGTTCGTAATCCAGGCAAAGTGCCCTTGGTCATCAATCAGATAGAGACTTCCTGCGGATGTACTACAGCAATAGGACCTGAAAAGCCGATTCTCGAAGGAAAGACGGATACCATTCATGTGATTTACGATGGTAATGGCTTTACCGAGGGTAATTGGATCAAACTGGTCAGAATTTATGCAAATATAGAAGAACCTTATATCGACCTCACGCTGAAAGGAGCATATTTCAACAGACAATAATGCGGGAGTAATTCACAATACTGCGATACTATCTCCAAATAAAATCGGAGTATTGAAAAATAAGGCAGGAGTATTGAAAAATAAGAGCCTCCAGAGAAATCTCTGAAGGCTCTTAATTATCATTAAGTGGCGTTTATTCAGCGATACAGATAGTCACACGGTTGAGGTCGTTCTCAGCGAACGGCTGTACGCGTGAACCCTTGCTGTCGTAAGAGATGCGGCTCTCAGCCACACCATACTTCTCCTTCAGGGCCTTCACAACTGCATCGGCACGGCCAGCGGCCAGACGGTCGTTGATCTTGTCGTTACCAGTACCAGCGTCAGCATAACCAGTTACTTGCACCTTGGCATTGGGGTACTTAGCCAGATAGTCGGCTACGTCCTTCACCTTCTGTGCCTCGGTGTCACGGATGATGGTCTTGTTGATCACGAAGAAGATATCACGACGAAGCGGCTCAATCTTCACTTCCTCTACGACGGGAGCGGGCTCAACAACGGGAGCGGGCTCAGGAGCAACAACGGGCTGAGGCTCGGGCTCTGGTGCGGGAGGAGGAGGCAGAATCTTGTTGTAGGTCTTGCCCAGATTGATCTTTAGACCGATCAGTGCATTGAAGTACCAGTCGGGATGATCAGCCTTCTTTGAGTTGTACTTGTCACCCAGGATGTTGGCGTTACCCTCGAGGGTCAGAGCAACAGCGTCGCTCAGACGGAAGGCAGCCTCCAAACCAGCACGGCCAAAAGGACTAACCTTTGTGCCATCCCAGAGATAATCCAGGTTGTAGTGACTCAGTGATTCGTTCTTGATCTTTGCAGCGATGTCGTTCACCTCATCGTTAGAGAAGGCGATGTTGGCACCACCACCGAGGAAGGCGGTCAGGTTGAACACACGGTTGGGGTTCCAGCCGCAAAACAGGTTGCTCAGGTTGAACATCAGATCGATGCCAGGAGCAACATACTTGAACTTGTAGTCAGCGGGGAGCACGTCAGCTACCCAGCCACCCTTTGACTGCCAAGCGTTGGCCTGCAGACGGGCACCAAACACAGGACTGAACTGATAGCCCAGACCCAGCTGTACGTTCGGAGAGATCAGGTCCTTGAACTTAGCCTCACCAAGTGTGTACTGGGCACCGCCCTCAAGGTTCAGGAACATGTGCTTCTGGAACTCGTACTTCGTACCGTCAGCTGCCTCATAGGTTGCCTGGGCCATAGCCGTTGAACTCAGCATCAGCAGAGCAGCAGCTAAGATTGTCTTCATTCTTTTCATATTTCCTTTGGTTTAATAAATATGCTTATTCCTTAACTTCATCAGCATCCTCTTCCTCTTCAGGCTCGTCGACATCGACACCCTCAGCTCGGTCGCTGAAGTCATCCTTTGTGGTGAGATACCATTTGCCCTCAAACCTCACAGGGCGAAGGTAGAATGACGTCTTGTTCGGCCTCCGGTCACCCTCAGGCTTCTCAAAGAGCGTAATGTCAATCTTCACTTCGTTGTCGAAATCGTTACGGAGCAAGAGGTAACTCATTTCACGCTTCACACCCCTGACAAAAGCCAATGCCTTAGCCTGACCATACTGGGCACGACCAGTAAGAGGCACCACGCTGTCTTTCTTCAGAACGTTCAGCATCTCGACGGCCCCGCGGATGTCACTGCTGTCAAGACGAACCATGAAGTCACCCACCAACTGCTTAATTTCAGCAGAGTCAGCAGGAGTGAATACATACTCCTTCTTCGACGAGGCAGACGATGATTTTTTCTTATCACCACAAGAGGCAACAAGCATCATCACAACGAGGGCTGCCAGGAATAAAGTTACTTTCTTCATCTTAAATTAAATCCTTTCTTTGAAGAAGGGGGAGCATCCCTGCTCTGGGAAGCTCCCCCTTGGGTTATTCAGCTTCTAATTGAAATTAGAATCTTCAAGATTAGTGTGTACCGTTGACGACGATCACAGCCCATACAACCTGCGTGTAGTCCTTATCAAGCTTAGCAGGAGTACCGAGGGTCTTATCGAATGCGATGTTACCCCAGTTGTACTTCACGGCGATAGGCAGGTAGATGTGGAACAACTGCGTGTCTGAACCGTCGTTGTTGAAGTAAACCTTACCGAAGCTTGTGTTACCAGGAGCACCAGCATTGTAGTTACTGAGGTTGTAATCGTTGTTACCGAAGCCAGCGATTGTACCATCAGCATTCAGCAGAGTAACGGTCTTGTAGCCTGCAGGAGCCTCACGGTCTGAGAACAGAGCCGGGATATCCTTCACCTGTACGGTGTTAGCGATAATGTCGTTGGCAGTGGTGTAGATCTTAGAACGTACATCAGTTGTCTTCGGCATATCAGAACGGATCTCACCGTAGCGGATAGCAAGCTCCTGAATTCCGTAGAACTCGTAAGGAATACCATACTCCTGCTGCTTCACTGTGTTAGCGCCACCGAATACCGTAGCGTAAGCCGGGATGTCGATGCCGAACATAGTGTTACGGGCAGCAATCTTAGCGTTGGTTCCGAACGGTACAACCGGGAAGCGGTTCCAGTCAACAACCTCAACGAGATCCTTGATGGTAATCGTGTTGTCAGCCAGGTTGCGGTCGTTCCAGTCATAAACCTTAGCAACTACGTTGATCGGACGGTGGAAGCGTACATTGAAGTACTGCTTAGAAATCAGAGGATCGTAGCACCATGGGTGAGCAACATTAATCTTCACGTATGCAGTGAATGCACGGTCGATGTTGTCCTCCAAGAAGTAAGCCTTGGTCAGGTTGGTCAGCTCATTAGATGTTGTGCTGAAGCGCTGGTTACCAGCTGCATCGTAAGCACCCATGTAGTTAACCAGTGAGGTAGCTGCAGGATAGAGATCAGCTGCGGTCTCGATGCCGTGGAAGATCAGCTTCTCGTTAGCGGTAGAAGCCTCAGTACCCTCATCGAGGTAAGCAACCTCCTCAGAAGCGTAAGCAGCACCATCCTTCTGTACTGCGAAGATAGCAGTGTTACCAGGAGCCCATGTAGCACCGTGAGCACCAACTACGAGTGTCCACTCAGTGTAACCCTTCTTGTCAGAAGAAGCACCCTTAACCTTCCACCAATATACATCTTTCTGCTGAACACCATCAATCTTGATGCCCTTATTAGCAGAGATGGTAGAGTTGAGATCCTTAACAGGATATGTCAGAGTGAAGGCAACGTTTGTTGCACCAGCAGCGGTGAATACACCGAACTTACCAGCCTCACCCTTCCAAGAGAGCATGCCGCTTGGCTTCATCCAGTGGTCAGTCAACTGGTTGTTGAAGTCTGTCACTGTCAGGAAGCGATAGTTCACGTTAGAAGGCTTGAACGGGTTGATACGAGTATCGAACTCAGTCCAATAAGGAGAAGTCTCTGAAGGAGAACCTGTCTTTGCAGAGTTGAACTCGAACCAGTGCGACCAGTTCTTGTTACCAATCTCACCATACTGGAAGTGCAGCTTACCAGCAGGAATTCTCAGAGTTACGAAGATTGACTGTCTGGTAGACTTAGACTTGAAGCGTACAGTGGTAGCCAGATCCTTAGTGCTAGCGCCCTTAGAATCATATGTTACACCTACAACATTCATCAGCTTCTCATAACGTGCCTTGTTCATATTACCCTGAGCAGGATTCTGAATATCCCAAACGAGAACGTTGGTCTGCTCATCCCATGCCTGAGGATCGGTAGAGTTGTCATGCGGTGTATACCATACACGACCGAACCAGTTATTATCGTTGGTGAAGTTATTCAGCTGACCCAGAGCAGCAGCCTCAGTGCTCTTTGTTACAGCATAACCCTTACCATCAATGGTGTAACGCTTAGCCCACCATGCATTGGCAGCAGCGTTGGCATACAGAGTTCCGCTAGGAGCGGTCATTGTCACCTTGTTACGGATGAATTGCTGAGCGATGTTTGCAGGCATTACATCATAACCTGTACCATCGTTACCCTCAACCTCCAGATAGTAAGCCTTCTCGAACTCCTGCTTGGTCATACCATTAGAACCGAGCTTAGAGAGGATCAGGTTCTCAACCTGTGACCATGTCATGCGGACAGAAGCACCGCAGTTCATGTACTGGTCGGGGAAGTCAACAGTTACATACAGGTTGTCAGCCTCAGTATCCAGGATACGGAGCTTGATATAACCGTAGCGGATGATGTCGCCAGCCTCAGTTACGAGGTCAACACGTACCAGCGGCTCACGGTCGATAGTGTTACGGTTCTGTGTAGCCAGAGGCTTACCATCAGCGTCAACCTCGTTAGGAACGAAGATAGAGCAGGTCTTGTCGCCAGCAACCTTCTGGTGCATGTGAACAGACTCACCAGTAGTATTCTTACCCTTCTTATAGTCAACGAGAGTATACTCATAGTGCAGGCCCAGAGCCTCCAGCATATCCTTAGTCATAACCTGATCAGTTACAGACTGACCGTAGCGAGCATAGCTTACGAGGTCGTAGTGAGTCTCAACGAACTTGCTGAGGTCGATCTCGCTGTTCCAAGCAACACCGTGAGTAGCAGGCATAGGAATAGCACCGTAGCTATCCTTGTCATACTCACTGTTACCCATTGTAGCGTCTCTTGAGTAACCAACGCTCTCATACAGGTGGTTCTCACGAACGAAACCACGGTTCATATTGTACTGAGTATTACCCCAAGCGTGTGTCTTAACGAATGTACCCTCGTCGAGAACAACATCAGGATCATTATCTGCCAGAGCAACGATGTTGATGCGGGCAGGAACGATAACAGCATAGTCAGAAGTAACAACAGTGTCCTTAGAAGCAACCTCTACAGCCAGGAACGGCAGCGGAGCAGCAGCGTTAGGATCCTGTACATAGGCACCCCCGGCTGTCCAATGATAGTACTCGCTGGTACCATAAGCACTCTGCTTACCATAAATATCATCAGTGTGAGCATCATCCCATACGGGCTCATACTGCCAATTCTCCCACCAGTTCCACCACCAAGAAGGATTTGTATCATGACCTACAGCATAGGTGTCATTCTCATAAGCCCACTTGTAGAACATGTTCCAAACCTCATCATTGTCAACTGTGAAAGGAACAGAGAGGATACCATTCTTCAGGATATTGGTCTTCCACTTGCTACCCTCGCCATCCTTGGTATAAGTACCAGAAACAGGAGTTGCAGCGATCTTGCCAGTACCACCACGAGTGTAAACCTCAGCATCGTTCTCATAGAACGAAATAGCAGCACCCTCAATGTCAGCAATAGAAGGATTGATGTGATAGTTAGCAATACCAGGATACTTCACAGTCACAGCTGTCGGATGTGCATTAGCATTCACCTGCTGTGCAGCATTGTTAATATTCATCTGAGTCAGAGAAGGCTCAGCATTTACATAACCCTCACGACCTGTGTCACCATTCTTCAAGATAGGCCACATGTTGGTAGCGATGAATGCAGAACCAGTAGAAGTCTTCTCATTCTGGTAACCCTCAAGGATCACGTGGGTCTTGCCACCATAAGTGCCGTTCAGCTTAGCAGCCATTACCTCATCAACAGTCACCTCAACAACCTGGTCGCCAAGAATAGTACCTGTAGGATCGGTCACAGCATAAGAGAACTGATAGTTCTTCACAGGCTCGAACTTAGCAGTCTTGATCCAAGGCAGTTCGATACCCTCAATACCTTCCCAGTAGAAAGCGGGCTTCAGAACAACGCTGGTGAGCTTCTTCAGAACGAAGAGCTTGATAGCGTCGAGATCAGAGTTCACCTTTGCGATAGCATCGCTCATGGGCTGGAACTGATCCTTCAACTCCTTAATAGCCTCGTCAACCTTTGTGTCGAGCTTCTTAACAGCCTCGTCAACGTCGATCTTAGCGAGCTTCTCTTTCAGCTCAGCAACCTCCTTGGTGAGGTTCTCAACGTCGCCCTTATCCAAAACCTTACCCTCGAGGTCCTTAATGCGAGCCTCGTAAGCCTCAAAGGCCTTGAGCTGATTGTCAAGGGTAGCCACAGCAGCTGCAGCAATAGCCTCAGCCTTCTCTGCGGTAACGAAATCCTTAATGTCATCAGCGGTCAGGTAATCCTTCATCTCACCAGTGATGGCAGCCAGTTTACCTTCGAGCTCCTCGATCTTAGCGGCATCAGCCTTACCACCGAGAGCCTCGCTAACCTTAGCCAGATCGTTCTGGATGCTCTCAAGAGCAGCGAGCTGTGCCTCCAGAGCAGAGATCTTACCAGTGAGACTGGTAATTTCCTTCTTCAGAGCCTCAACCTCAGCGCTGACAGCATTGACATCGCTCTGGTTAGCCTTAGCAGCTACAGCCTTGTTGATAGCTTCGTTAAGCTCAGACTTGGCAGCAGCCAACTGTGCTGTAAGTTCAGACTTGGCGGCACTAATGTCAGTACCCATAGCTGCCTTCAGAGCAGCGATGTCCTGAGCATTCTTCTGAATGTCGTCGTCGTAATCCTTACAAGACACGAACATACTTACAGAAGCAATAAGGAATGCTCCCATAAGCAGTTTACTGAAAATCTTTCTTTTCATACGATTAATAATTTAAATTAATAAAAAAAATTAAGTTGTTTATACTTCTTTTATTTCTCTCAAACTTGACCCTTTTTGGCTCCCAAAAGCCTACATCAGGGCATTGTATCTCCTAGACGGATTTACATTTTTGGTGCAAATATAGATATAATTCTGAAATCTTGCAAACAAAATCGAATATTTTTTTAAAAAAAAGCCAAAAACTTGCGATTTTAAGCGATTTTTTTACAAAAATCAGCGATTTTGGTGCGAAAACCTCTTTATTTATCGGGCTTTGCACACTTTTTATTATCATTGTTTCTGCTTCGTAGTGTTATCAGGTCCTCCTATACCTTATTTATTATTATATTATTATTGGTTGTTTAATCTATTCCGCATGCAAAGTTACTACTATTTTTGGAAAAAACAAGTATTTTTGCGATTTTTTATCAGAATTCTGCCGACTTTGGTGTTCTGGGGAATGGAATCACGTCACGAATGTTCTGCATTCCGGTCACAAAAAGAATCAGGCGTTCGAAACCTAATCCGAAACCGGCATGAGGACAAGAACCCCAGCGACGAGTATCGATATACCACCACAGATGGGTCTGGTCCATACCACGACGTTCAATCTCAGCCATCAGCTTATCATAGCTCTCCTCACGCACCGAACCTCCAATGATCTCTCCGATCTGGGGGAACAGCACATCGGTACCCTGCATGGTTGGTCCAGGAGCCACAGCACCCTTGTAACCAACAGAGCCCTCGCCCTGTGCTTCGTTCTGTTTCATATAGAACGATTTGAAGGCACGAGGATAGTCGGTCATGATGACGGGCTTCTTGAAATGCTCCTCAACGAGGTAGCGCTCGTGCTCTGAAGCCAGATCGTCACCCCAGTTGCAGGGGAACTCAAACTTTTTGCCGTTCTTGATAGCCTCCTGCAGGATATTAATACCCTCAGTATAGGGCAGACGGACGAAGGTCTCCTTGAGCACACCCTCCAAACGGGCGATGAGAGTTTTGTCAATCATCTGGTTCAGGAAGGCGAGGTCGTCCTGACAGTTGTCGAGGGCCCACTTCACACAATATTTGATAAAGTCTTCTTCAAGGTCCATCAGTTCTTCCTGATCCAGAAAGGCTACCTCAGGCTCCACCATCCAGAACTCTGCCAAGTGACGCGGGGTGTTAGAATTTTCAGCACGGAAGGTAGGACCGAAAGTATAGATAGCACCTAAGGCCGTTGCACCGAGCTCACCCTCGAGCTGTCCGCTCACGGTCAGTGAGGTCTGCTCACCGAAGAAGTCATCATCATAGATGATCTTACCCTGCTCGTCCTTCTTCAGGTCGTAGAGGTTCTTCGTGGTTACCTGGAACATATTTCCGGCACCCTCACAGTCAGAAGCAGTGATCAACGGGGTGTGGAAATAGAAGAAACCGTGCTCATGGAAATAAGTATGGATGGCCATCGCCATGTTATGACGGATACGCATCACGGCACCGAAGGTATTGGTGCGAAGACGCATATGGGCATTCTTACGCATGGCCTCAAAGCTCTGACCTTTCTTCTGCATGGGATAGTCATTGCCACAGAGACCATAGACCTCCAACTTGGTGGCCTGGATCTCACTGCTCTGTCCGGCACCCTGGCTTTCGACAAGTGTACCCTCGGCGCAGATGCAGGCTCCGGTGGTGATATCCTTCAACAACTGCTCGTCGAACTTCGTGGGATCAACGACCACCTGCACGTTTTTGATAGTAGAGCCATCATTAAGGGCGATAAAGTCGACGGCCTTCGAACTGCGGTGCGTGCGCACCCAGCCTTTCACGCAGACAACCTTACCGTATTCCGTGCTTTTCAGCACATCAATTATCTTTGTTCTTTTCATTATTCACTTTTCACTATTCACTCTTCACTATTCACTACTCATAGGCGCCCATTCGCAGACGATCAACCTCCTCCTCAGTGAGATATCTCCAATCACCGCGTTTCAGATTCTTCTTGGTCAGGCCAGCAAACTGCACGCGATCCAACTTCAGCACCTTATAGCCAAGGCTCTCAAAGATACGGCGAACGATACGGTTCTTTCCAGAGTGAATCTCGATACCTACCTGCTTCTTGTCGGTGGGATGAGCATACTGCACATCATCGGCCTTGATCTCACCATCCTCCAACTGGATACCTGTAGCAATCTGCTCCAAATCATGAGCCGAACAAGCCTTATCAAGGAAGACATGGTAGATCTTCTTCTTAAGATATTTGGGATGAGTGAGTTTCGAGGCTAGATCACCATCGTTGGTGAGCAGAAGCACACCTGTGGTATTACGGTCAAGACGACCTACGGGATAGATACGCTCAGGACAAGCATTCTTCACAAGGTCCATCACAGTCTTGCGCTGCTGAGGATCATCAGCGGTGGTAACATAGTCCTTGGGCTTATTGAGCAGCACGTACACTTTCTTCTCGATAGTAACGGGCTGATCGTGGAAACGGACCTCATCAGTACGCAGCACCTTGGTGCCGAGTTCAGTGACCACCTCACCATTGACGGTGACGACACCAGCCTGGATAAACTCATCAGCCTCACGACGACTGCAGACACCGGCATTGGCCAGAAACTTATTCAGACGCAACGGCTCATTGGGATCGAAGTTGACCTCTTTGTACTCAATGCGCTTCTTCATGCTGTACTTGGCATTCGGATCGTAGTCGGCACTGTGCTGACGCTGCTTCTTATAGGGAGCTGCACCGTAAGGCTTACCACCCTTATTAAACTTGTTGTATCCACCATTGGGATTATAACCGCCCTGTTGCGGACGGGGCTGGTAACCACCACGCTGTTGATAACCGCCACGAGGCTGATAACCGCCTTCACCCTGAGAACGGGGTTGATAGCTACCTCTGGGCTGATAGCCACCCTCACCCTGCTGACGAGGCTGGTAACCACCGCGAGACTGATAACCACCACGAGGCTGATAACCACCGCGTGGCTGATAACCACCTTCACGGGGCTGGCGGGGCTGATAGCCACCTCTGGGCTGGTAACCACCCTCACGAGGCTGGCGAGGCGTGCTTGACTGCAGCCCTGCACCGAAACCTTCAGGACGGAAACCGCCCTCATCATTGCTGCGCTTAAAAGCAGGACGCTCTGAAGCGGGATGCTGACCTGTATGTATACGGGGGCGCGGTGAACGGCCCGGACGGAACTCACGTTGTTCTCTCTGAAAACCCTCTTTCTTCTGCTCTTCCTGAGGCGTGTTCTCTTGATTCATGTTCTCAATATCCATTTTTATTCGTTTTTTGTGTTACACCTTATTTATAATATATATATAATAATATAATATGTTATTCCTGATTGCTGGAGGTTGATGGTTAAATTCCTGTATAAGTTGAGGGGGTGATGGCACGAAGCTCATCTTTCACTGCATCGCTCACGTCCAACGTATCAATAAAGCTGGCAATGGTCTCGGCAGTGATACCCTCGTTAGTACGGGTCAGGGCCTTCAAAGTCTCATAAGGATTGGGATAGGCCTCACGACGAAGGATGGTCTGAATACCCTCGGCCACCACGGCCCAGGTATTGTCAAGATCCTGCTGGAGCTTCTGCTCGTTGAGAATCAACTTGCGGAGTCCCTTCAAGGTGCTCTGGAAAGCAATCAACGCATGACCCATGGGCACACCGACATTACGCAAAACCGTCGAGTCCGTCAAGTCACGCTGCAGACGACTCACCGGCAACTTTGCAGCCAGGAACTGCAGAATAGCATTGGCAATGCCAAGATTTCCTTCGGAGTTCTCGTAGTCGATGGGATTCACCTTGTGGGGCATCGCACTGCTACCGACTTCTCCCTTCTTGATCTTCTGCTTGAAATAGTCCATAGAGATATACATCCAGAAGTCGCGGTCGAGGTCGATGACAATCGTGTTGATACGACGCATGGCATCGAACAACGCACCCATCCAGTCGTAGTTGGAAATCTGGGTAGTAAATTGCTCACGCTCCAGTCCCAGCTTCTCAGAGACGAAACGGTTGCCGAAATCACACCAGTCGTATTGGGGATAGGCCACATGGTGGGCGTTGAAATTACCAGTGGCTCCACCGAACTTCGCAGTAATGGGGGTATCCTTCAAAGAACGGAGCTGCTCCTCCAAACGATAGACATATACCATAATCTCCTTACCCAAACGTGTGGGTGAGGCAGGCTGTCCATGAGTCTTGGCAAGCATTGGCACCGTCTTCCAGGCTTCAGCATAGTCATGGAGCTGCTCAATGAGTTCTTCCACCAACGGGATATATACCTCTGCCAGCGCCTCCTTGATCGACAACGGCACCGACGTATTATTAATATCCTGCGAAGTGAGACCAAAGTGGATGAATTCCTTAAAGCCATTAGACCCATTCAATCCCTTCTGCTCAATCTTCTCCTTGATATAATACTCTACAGCTTTGACATCGTGATTGGTGATAGACTCAATCTCCTTCACCCGCTGGGCATCAGCGGGCGCAAACTCTCTGTAGATGTCACGTAAAGGTGCAAACAGGCTATGGTCGAAATCTGCCAGCTGGGGCAGAGGGAGTTCACAGAGCGTGATGAAATATTCGATCTCTACGCGGATGCGGTATCTGATAAGCGCAAACTCAGAGAAGTATTCTGCCAGTGGCTCTGTCTTGCTCCGATAGCGGCCATCAATAGGCGAGATGGCTGTCAGCAATGATAAATCCATTTTTATTTGTAGTCCTAACTATCGATAATTATCTTTCTATTCTTTCTCTCAAATATTCAAGTGTGTCGAAATTTGCGTGCAAAGGTACGTAGAAATTCAGAATCTGCAAAATTTTCTCCCGAAAATTTTGCAGATTCCAAGAATTTATAGCTGATAAAGGTCGTTGGCAGCCAATAAATCTACCTTAATCTCTGCCAAAGCAGCCTCACAGGCTTCCAGGTCAGAGGGACGGATAATGACATGCGCCACGTCACCATTGGCAAAGGAGTACATATACTCGATGAAGATGCCCTTCGACGAGAGGTGCTTGAGAACCACAGCCAAGGAACCACTGACATTGGGACATACGAAACCTATGACATCAGTGATCTTTACTGCGAAGTGCTGCTCCTTCAAAACTTGATAGGCCTTATCGGGCTCAGACACGATACAACGGAGAATGCCGAAATCGGAATTGTCGGCAATACTCATGGCGGAAAGGTTAATGCCTGCTGCACCGAGGGCTTCAGTCACTTCGGTCAGACGGCCGGACTTGTTCTCGAGGAATACGGATAGTTGTTTTGCTTTCATATTTTTAAGAATTTAATTATAATTGTCGTTTATCAATAACTCTCTTGGCCTTACCCTCGGAACGCTCGATACCCTTCGGTTCCACGAGTTTCACCTTGAAACCAAGACCAATCACACTACGGAGTTCGCCTTCGAGTTTCTTCTGCAGACCTACCATCGTCGACATATCGTCAGTAAAATACTCATCCTTGACCTCAACCTTAAGTTCGGAGGTATCGGTATTGTTCACACGGTCGACAGTCAACAGGAAGTGGGGCTCAAACTCCTGCTGCTTGAGAATGACATCCTCAATCTGTGATGGGAAGACATTGACGCCACGGATAATAAGCATATCATCACAACGACCTAGAATACGGTCCATGCGCACGAGCGTGCGCCCGCACGTACATTTTTCATAGTGTAAGGCCGTCAGGTCGTGGGTACGGTAACGAAGCAAAGGCATACCTTCCTTCGTCAGATGGGTGAAGGTCAGCTCACCAAAGGTTCCTTCGGGAAGGGACTCACCGGTATTGGGATCCAGAATCTCGGGATAGAAATAGTCTTCATTCAGATGGGTACCATGCTGTGCTTCGCACTCATAGCCCACACCAGGACCGGCAATCTCCGAGAGTCCATAGATATCGTAAGCCTTAATACCTAACGACGCTTCCAACTTGACACGCATCTTCTCAGTCCAAGGCTCAGCACCGAAGACACCCACCTTCAACTTAAATTCATCACGCGACCACTCGCACTCGTTCAGGGCTTCACCCAGAAACATAGCATAACTGGGAGTACAACAGAGAATCGTCGTACCGAAGTCGTGCATTAGCGTAATCTGCTTCTGGGTATTACCAGAAGAGATGGGAATTACCGAGGCCCCGATGTTCGTGGCACCATCATGGGCACCAAGACCACCAGTGAAAAGACCATAGCCATAAGCCACCTGGAAAATATCTTCCTTACCAGCACCGTAAGCAGTGAAAGCACGGGAGATGGCCTCCGACCACATAGCGAGGTCCTTACGGGTATAGAGTACAACAACGGGTTTTCCGGTGGTACCCGACGATGCGTGGATACGTACAATCTGTGACATGGGTACAGCAGCCAGACCGAAGGGATAGTTATCACGGAGGTCGAGCTTGTTGGTAAAGGGCAACTTAACGATATCGTCAATACTCTTAATGTCACCAGGCTCTAACCCCATTTCCTGAAACTTCTGGCGGTAGAAAGGGGTATTGTAATAAACGTACTCGGCCATCTTCACAAGCCGACGGCTCTGGATCTCGCGAAGCTGTTCGCGATCCATACACTCAATGTTTTGATTCCAAATCATAAGTCTTTGTCTTTCGTTTTATGGGTTTGTTGGGTTTATGCGGCAAAGGTACACATTTTATTTTAAACAACAAAAAAAAAGCTCCAGATTTTCATCTGAAGCTTTATTTTGTGGGCGTTGACGGATTCGAACCGCCGACCCTCTGCTTGTAAGGCAGATGCTCTAAACCAGCTGAGCTAAACGCCCTTTTTTCAAAAGCGAGTGCAAAGGTACAACAAAAAAGTGAATAAAGAATAGCGAATGCTGAAAAGTTGTCGATAATTGACGTTTTTTAACGTTTTGCATCAAAAAGACCGTCAATATCCGTCTGCGGAAGAATTACCAAGATAGGTTTTCCGTCAGGCGTGTAGTTCACATTGGAACAAGAAAAGAGACTATTCACAATATTCTCCATCTCCTCATTCGACAAGACCTGTCCATAAGGAATGGCTGCGGCTCGTGCCAATGACAGATGCAACGACTGCGACACCGTCAGATCAATGGCCTGCGAAGCAGACCCGGTCATCGCATCATGTTCAGCAACATCAACAAGAATCTGTTGGATGAGTGCGATCGATTCCACACCTTCCAAGCCGGCAGGAATACCATTCACCGCAAAGGTGCCGCCACCCAGAGGACTGAGGTCAAAACCAAGAGAAGACAACTCTGGTAGAATCTGTTCCATTGTGACACTGTCTGAAGGCGACAACTGCATGGTTTCTGGGAACAATAGACGTTGTGAAGCTGCCCCACCCTCTGCAGAACCGGCAGAAGCATAGCGTTCAAAAAGGATACGGATATCAGCACGATGCTGGTCAATAACCATCAAACCGGACTTTACGGCAGTCATAATATACTGGCCCTTATACTGATAATGCACTGGCGAACGATCGGAAGGGAGATCGGAAGAAAGAAACGAAGTCTCAATTGCATCGGGGGCTGCAGGTGTTAGCCCTTCATAAAGTGTTTCCCATGAGGAGGGGGCACGGTGCGAGGAAGAAGAGGGATGGTCAAAGGGGTTATACGCTGGGTTATAAGTGACCTTCGGAGCCTGAACATTGTCACGAGAGGGGTCAAAAACAGGAATCTCCGGTTTGCCAACAGTATCGAAATCAATAGAGGGGATTTCACAGAACTTCCCGATGGCATCACGGACAACGGCCACCAACAACTGCCAGATGGCCTGCTCGTTCTCAAACTTGATCTCAGTCTTCGTAGGATGGATATTCACGTCAATATCGGAAGGCTTAATATCAAAATAGAGGAAATACGGTGGTTGCATGCCCTCGGGAACCAAACGCTCATAAGCAGTCATCACTGCCTTATGGAAATAGGGATGCTTCATATAACGGCCATTGACAAAGAAATAGTCATTGCCACCCTTTTTCCGGGCGGCCTCGGGTTTGGAGACGAAACCTGTCACACGACACATCACCGTATCGGCCTCCACAGGCAAGAGATCCTGACCATACTGTTTGCCAAACACATCGGTGATACGCTGACGCAGACTACTGGGCTTCAGATTCATCAGCTCTGCCCCATTATGATGGAAAGTGAAATGGATATCGGGATACACCAGCGCAATACGCTCATAGGCGGTGAGGATATTGTTCAGTTCGGTGGCATTCGACTTCAGGAACTTCCTACGGGCAGGGACGTTATAAAAGAGGTTCTCAACACGGAAATTACAACCCACAGGGCAGGCCACAGGCTGCTGGTCAATCATCTTCGAACCGGCAATGGTAAGCTGGGTTCCAATCTCGTCAGTCGCCATACGGGTCTGTAGTTCCACCTGAGCCACAGCAGCAATCGATGCCAAAGCCTCACCCCGGAAGCCCATCGTATGGAGGGCAAAAAGATCATCGGCCTGCTTGATTTTCGACGTCGCATGACGCTCAAAAGCCAAACGGGCATCCGTCGACGACATACCACAACCGTCGTCAATCACCTGAATAGAGGTTCGACCGGCATCAACCACAATCACATTAATAGTCTTGGCCCCAGCGTCAACAGCGTTCTCCACCAATTCCTTAATAACAGAAGCCGGGCGCTGAATTACCTCACCAGCAGCAATCTGGTTGGCAACACTATCGGGCAAAAGATGGATTATATCAGACATAACGACCCACTATTCACTATTAACTGTTCACTATTCACTTCCTTTTCGGTCGCCAATTAAAGATATCATAGCGGTTCAAAGGACGTACATAATCATACCAGGCAAAACCCTCCAGACGTTTCTTGGCAGGGGGGATCTGATTGGGCGGATACATGGTACCCGACGTCTTTGGCGTCCAGACACGCTCTAACTTACGATCTTTCAAGAACATACGCATCTCCGTAGTTTCCTGATAGTTATAGATGATAGCCACAGAGTCGCCTTCTTCGAAATAATAACCAATCAACACATTGTCCTTGGCTTGCGTCTCGTGGATCTTACCATCAACAAAATAGGCAAACATCTCTTTCGACGACACCTGATTATACAGGGTGGTATCACTCTTCAACTGCTGGATAGAAAAAGCATTTCCGATAACGTGGGCACGGTTGATGAGCGAATCTTTCATGAAAACATCGATCTGGTCACCCAACAACTGCTGGTTATAGTTCCAGACAATGGGATCGAAATACATCGTCATACAGGAATCGAGGGAATTGTAGACCAACGAATCGCAGACGGCCTGCACATCAGTACGATAGGCACGAACATGATGATAGGCGTGGATCTTACGGTATACGGAGTCAGTCTCGATATTAAAAGTGACAACCTTCAGGGTATCAGCATGCATAAACAAGGAATCGCCCTGAGAATAATCAATGGCCACGGCGGAGTCCGTACACAACGCATAACCGGTATTCTCCCAGTATTCACCATAGTTACCGGTCATCTTGTTCTTGTTAACAGAATCCACATAAATAACATTGCGGAAAGCCTGACTGAAACCCATCTTACTGTCGTAATAGACACTATCACCCACCATCGACTTGCCCTGATTGCGAAGCACAGAACGGTTCATCAACGTAGCCTGGTCTTTCTTCGTATCGTAATAGCCTTCTTCAGAATAGATATGACTGTTACCCGAGATAATGTCCGAAGGACCAACGATATGGGCGATGGAACGGGCATTGTCGTAATAAAGGGTATCGGTGGTGAGATAAAACTTCGGACTCTTCATCTTCACATCGAAATTGAAGACCGACATCTTACTCTTCGTATTATACTCTCCCCAGTCAGAGGTCAACGTGGTCTGTCCATCCACCATCTTACCACCTTCGAAGAAATAGGCATTGTCATACAAACGGTCAAAGTCGAGGGAGTCGGTATAGAGCGTGGTCTTACGGTTTTTGAGCACCACATTATATCGGGCCCTCGCCATCTGCTCGTTACCATCGTAATAGGCATAATCAGAGGTCAACGAGAGGGTGTCGCCCTGATACATCCGCACATGTCCGAAGGCCTCAAACGAATTGCTGGCCTCATAGAAATAGGCACTGTCACAATAAAGACGGGCACCGACATGAGTAAAATGGACCTTCCCGTTGAGAATCGTGGCGTCAGGGTTCTTATATTGGTCGAAATGGAGGACATCAGCATGTACAAGATAGACACGCTTATCCTGAACGGCACGACGTGCCGGACGCTTTCTGGCAGGACGTTTCTTCTGGGCCTCAGCACCCGCCACGGCCAAAAGAAAAACAACTATCAGAAAATACACAATTTTCTTCATCTGTTCTACCTCTATTCTACCTCTACGCTTCGCCCTAGCTACGCCCTTGCTACGACCTTGCTACGACCTTGCTACGTCGAAGCTACTTAAACCACCCTTCGTACTCGAATTTACAGTCGCGATAATTATCGTTCAAACGGGTATAGACCGACTTAATCTTATCAACCACCCACTGATGAATACACTCTTCATTGCGCTTATTAAGCACGACATCCTTCATCACCTGGAAATCTTCCGTGATAGAAGCCTTATGACCATCCACACGGTTCTTCAACTTGACGATAGCACAGACGGTCTTACCACGCTGGTTGATCATTTGAAAAGCCTGCGAGATCTGACCGACCTGCATAGTATCCACCACCTTGGCCACTTCCTGAGGCAACTCCTGCATCTGGAACTTCGAAGAGATACGGCCCGTCTGCATATTGGCATTCGACATCAAACCCTTGTTATTACGCGTATCCTTGTCATCAGACAACAGACTAGCGGCCTCCTCAAAGGAGAACTGTTCTTTGCGGATATCAGCTGCAATAGAGTCCAGACGATCAATCGCTTTCTCAATAGCCTCATCAGAAACCACAGGCTTCTTCAAAATATGACGCACGTTGACCTTGTCACCACGCTTCTCCACAAGCTGGATAATATGGAAACCAAACTCCGACTCCACAATCTTCGAGATCTTCTTCGGATCAGTGAGATTGAAGGCCACAGCAGCAAAGGCGGGATCAAGGGTAGCACGACCCATCAGGCCTAATTCTCCTCCTTGACGGGCAGAACCCGGGTCTTCAGAATAGAGACGGGCAAGGGCCTGGAAAGTGGTCTCGCCTTTCGTCACACGCTCCGTATATTCACGTAACTCTTCCTTCACACGATTGATCTCCTCAGGGTCAATACGCGGCGTCAATGTCACGATCTGTACCTCCACTTCGGTAGGAACATAGGGAAGACTGTCCTGTGGCAGATTGCTGAAATAACGACGAACATCAGCCGGCGTTACAGAGATATCCTCTACCAGCTTCATTTTCATCTTCTGGATCTTACGACGGTCACGCATCTCCTGACGCAGTTCTTGACGCATCTGAGAAATCGTCTGGTGCTTGTATTCCTCCAAACGCTCACGGGAGCCATCCACCATCTCCAACCAATAGCTGATCTGCTGTTCCACTTCCTGAGCCACATCGGCTTCCGTTACCTCAATACTGTCGATATCAGCCTGATGGAGGAAGAGTTTGTTTACAGCGATCTGCTCGGGAATCGTACAATCGGGATCCCCACTCCACTTCACACCTTCCATAGCGGCCTGCATTCGCATAGCCTCTACATCTGATTTCAACACAGCCTCATCGCCAACCACCCAGATCACCTCGTCAATCACAGCGTGCTGAGGCACGGAGAGAGCGGAGTCTGCTGGTACCTGACCAGGCATCGACTTCGGGGCATGAGGAATAGATGCAATACCCATAAAAGGTACTGCCAGAAAGAGGGCGAATATTAGATTTCTTGTTGTCTTCATTAATGCTTATTTACGGTTTTCAAAACATCCTTATTCACAGAGAAGGAATATTTTTGCCGGAGGTCATATACCCAAGCCTTCTCCAACATATCCTGATAATCAGCAACCACCTGTCCGCGTACGTCTGTATAGTTCTCAGGACGCTTCAGTTTCTTACCATAGACGGCTGAGATGGGATAATCCTTCAATACTGCTGCCTGCTTGTCGTTGGCACCGTCCTTGGGAGCGGTCTTAAAGACTTCCGTATCAACAAGTGCATTATCACCTGGTTTGAAGATACCGATTTCCACACGGATACGCACCACAGAGTCTGGATTGAACGTTGAGCGCAACTGATCAGCCCACTGGTCGAAAGGCAACTTCTTCACACATTTCTTCACGGCCTTCACATCAGCCTTATCTTTCACATGATAGGCAATACCCTTATAACGGGGCTCAGACCAGACATAGTCCTTCTGATGATCCTTGAAATAGGCCTGCAGACCGGCTTCGTCGGTACTGCCCTTGTCCCAGACCACCTGTTTGCTAATCTCATAGAGCAACAAACCATCGTGGTATTCCTTCATCAAGTATTTCATCTCTGGATCAGCAGCCGCCAACGAGTCAGCACGACGGTCCATCACCTTCTGTGCAGTCAGCGAACCGGAAGAGGCATCCACCTCACTCTTGACACGCTGCTTGGCAATCTGCTCACGGATACCCTGCTGCTCGATGCTCTTCACAATCTGGGTCTTCAACGAATCGAAGGGCTCCAATTGCTTACGACCTTTCATCAGAATCACATGCCAACCTGCGGGCGACTGCACGGGTTGACTCATCTCACCTGTCTGCAAGGCATAGGCGGCATCCTCAAACTCCTTGAAAGCCTGATTGGGACCAATCCAATAGGGCAGTTGTCCGCCATTGGCACCTGTCGACTTATCATCAGACACCTTTTTGGCAAGTTCAGCAAAATCAGCGCCACCTCTCAGAGCCTTATAGATAGAATCGATGCGCTGCTTGGCCTTGTTCTGCTCAGTCTGAGTAGCCTGCGTAGAAACTCTGATCATGATGTGAGCAGGCAATATCAAGCCACGGGGACCGATCTGTTCCTTGGCACGGTCGTAGGTCTTCTTTGCCTCCAAAAGCACATCTGCATCAGTGACCATTGTAGGACGTACCTGCTGATCACGATACATGGTATATTCCTGCTTGAATGAGGTCAGCGTATCATAATGAGCATCGAGGGCGGCTGCCACCTTCAACTTATAATTGATGAACAGGTCCACATACTCATCCACCGACTTCTTGTCAATCACATCGGCACCATTGTTCTTGTTGTAGGAATACTCAAACTCAGAACGGGGCACAGGCACACCATTGACAGTCATTATAATCGGATCTGTCTGAGCTACTGCGGCAGTGCTCATCAGACAGGCCGCCAGGATCACCTTTAGCTTCATCTGCTTAATTCGTATAATTCGTTGTTCTAAAATCAATCGTTGGGACGCGAATAGTTCGGAGCCTCACTGGTAATGGTAATATCATGCGGATGACTCTCGTTCACACCAGCATTTGTGATGCGAGTAAACTTCGCATCGTGCAGTTTCTCGATGGTAGCGGCACCACAATAGCCCATACCGGAACGCAGACCACCAACCATCTGATAAATCACCTCCTGGACGGTTCCCTTATAGGGCACACGACCAGCGATACCCTCGGGCACCAGTTTCTTCACCTCCTTGGTATCTCCCTGGAAATAACGGTCCTTAGAACCGTGTTTCTGCTCCATAGCCTCCAAAGAACCCATACCACGATAGCTCTTAAACTTACGACCATTGAAGATAATGGTTTCACCTGGACTCTCCTCAGTACCGGCAACCAACGAACCGACCATCACACAGGAACCGCCAGCAGCCAAGGCCTTGACGATATCACCAGAGTAGCGCAGACCACCATCAGCAATCAAAGGTACATCAGTACCCTTCAGGGCACTATAGACATCGTAGACAGCACTCAGCTGGGGAACACCCACGCCGGCAACAACACGTGTGGTACAGATAGAGCCAGGTCCAATACCGACCTTCACAGCATCGGCACCATTATCCACCAACATCTTGGCAGCCTCACCAGTAGCCACGTTACCTACTACAATATCGATTCCGGGGAAGCATTTCTTAGCCTCGACCAATTTCTCGATAACAGACTTCGAATGCCCGTGGGCCGTGTCGATAACAATCGCATCAGCTCCGGCATCCACAAGGGCCTGCATACGGTCTAAGGTATCAGCTGTCACGCCCACACCGGCAGCCACACGCAGACGACCTTTTTCATCCTTACAGGCCATCGGCTTATCCTTGGCCTTTGTAATGTCCTTATAGGTAATCAAACCCACCAGATGGTTGTCCTTATCAACAACAGGCAACTTCTCAATCTTATTCTTCTGCAGAATCTCCGCAGCTGATATCAGGTCGGTCTGCTGATGGGTGGTCACCAGATGATCCTTCGACATAATCTCATCCACAGGACGATCCAACTGACGTTCAAAACGCAGGTCACGGTTGGTTACGATACCCACCAACCGCTTGTCATCGTCTACAACAGGAATACCACCGATATGATACTCAGCCATGATATCCAATGCCTGGGCTACGGTCGAACCGAGGGGAATGGTCACAGGATCATAGATCATACCATTCTCAGCACGCTTGACAATAGCCACTTGACGAGCTTGCTCCTCAATCGACATATTCTTGTGGATCACTCCGATACCTCCCTCACGGGCAATAGCAATCGCCATCTGCGACTCCGTCACGGTATCCATAGCTGCCGTTACAAAAGGAACGTTCAACTGGATATTCCGAGAGAAGCGGGTTTTCAACTCTACCGACTTGGGTAACACTTCCGAATAAGCGGGAATTAAGAGGACATCGTCGAATGTCAGTCCGTCCATCACGATCTTGTCTGCAATAAATGAAGCCATAAAATCTACCTTTGTTTTAAATATTGCGTGCAAAGGTACAAAAAAAGAAGTGAATAGAGAATAGTGAATAGTGAAAAGTTACGATACCTTGTTATTTTTTAACTCTTTCTGCCTAACTCTTCACACTATTCACTGTTAACTATTCACTAATCTTAGTTCGCCATTTCCGATAGGAACTTAATACGGACGAGTCTGATCTCATCCTCCGAATAATCGCCGCCTAACTCATCCTGGGCCACACTCAGGCGATCGGTATCCGACTCCGAGAAATAATCATAAATATCATCGATATGGTCCTCATCCATCACCTCTTCAAGGAAATAGTCGATATTCAACTTAGTACCGCTATAGACGATAGCCTCTATCTCCGACAACAACTCATCGAAATCAATACCTTGAGAATTGGCAATATCATCGAGGGCCACCTGACGGTCGATACTCTGGATAATCTTCACCTTCAACATCGATTTTTTGGCGACCGTACGTACACGCATGTCCACCTGACGCTCAATCTCGTTCTCGTCGCAGTATTTCTTGATGAGATCCACGAACTCCTTCGCATAGGGTTGCTTTACTTTTCCTTCACCCACACCTTGGATATTCTTCAACTCTTCGAGTGTCACAGGATAGTCGGTGGCCATCTGATCGATACTCACATCCTGGAAGATGACATAAGGTGGACGCTCCATCCGCTTCGATACCTTCTTACGCAAGTCGCGCAACATTGCGGCTAACGTGGGATCGAGGGCACCTGCCGCACCTTCGTGCTCACTACTATCGATCTCGTCGCTGAACTCGGCATCCTTCACAATCATAAATGACTGCGGATCCTTCAGGAATTTTTTGCCAGCAGAGGTAATCTTCAAGATACCATAGTTCTCCACCTCCTTCTTCAGATAGCCCATAAGCAGTGCCTGACGGATCACTGGGTTCCAGATTTTCGGATCGTCATCTTCCCCAATGCCAAACTCATCAAGCTCATGATGCTTGTGGGCAATAATCTCCTCCGTCTCCTTACCGATGATAAAATCTATCACATAGTCCGAACGGAAATTCTCTTTTATGCGCTGAATCACCTGCAAGACCGTCACCAACTGGTTCATGGCCTCGATCTTTGTCTTCGGATGCAGACAGTTGTCGCAGTTGCCACAGTTCTCCCGGTCATAAATTTCACCAAAATAATGCAACAGCATCTTCCTACGACAGACACTGGTCTCGGCATATGCAGCCGTCTCTACGAGCAACTGTCGTCCGATATCCTGCTCGGCCACAGGCTTACCCTCCATAAACTTCTCCAACTTATCGAGGTCTTTGCTCGAATAGAAGGCCAGACAGATGCCCTCACCACCATCGCGACCAGCACGTCCTGTCTCCTGGTAATAGCCTTCAAGCGATTTGGGGATATCGTAGTGGATCACAAAACGCACATCGGGCTTGTCGATACCCATACCAAAGGCAATAGTAGCCACAATCACGTCGATATTCTCCATCAAGAAATCGTCCTGCGTCTGGGTACGTGTGGGAGAATCGAGACCAGCATGATAAGCAGCCGCCTTGATATCATTGGCTCTGAGGATAGCCGCCAACTCCTCTACCTTCTTTCGTGAGAGACAGTAAATGATACCACTCTTACCCGGATGCTGCTTGATGAAGCGGATAATGTCTTTATCCACATCCTTCGTCTTCGAACGCACCTCATAGTACAGGTTCGGACGGTTAAACGAGCTTTTGAACTCCTTGGCATCCAAAATACCTAAGTTCTTCTTGATATCCGAGCGCACCTTATCGGTAGCCGTAGCCGTCAGCGCAATGATGGGCGCCTTTCCGATCTCGTTCACAATCGGACGGATACGACGGTACTCCGGACGGAAGTCATGTCCCCACTCCGAGATACAATGAGCCTCATCGACGGCATAGAAAGAGATTTTCACCGACTTGAGAAATTCTACGTTTTCTTCCTTCGTAAGCGACTCGGGCGCCACATAAAGCAGTTTTGTGATGCCTGCCTGAATATCCGACTTCACCTGATCGATAGCTGCCTTATTCAGCGATGAGTTAAGATAATGAGCTGTGCCTTCATGCTCACTCAACTGTGAGATGAAGTCCACCTGATTCTTCATCAAGGCAATCAGTGGCGATATCACGATAGCTACGCCGTCCATCAACAGCGAGGGCAACTGATAGCAGAGCGACTTGCCGCCGCCCGTGGGCATCAGCACAAAGGTATCCTTGCCATCCAGCAGATTCTGGATGATTTTCTCTTGGTCACCTTTGAATTTGTCAAAGCCGAAATACTTCTTCAGTGCTTCATGCAGATTGGCTTTTTTCGTCATATCATTTCCTTCTTTCGTTTGTGTAATAGGCTTGTAGCAGTTGTTATCTTAGGAAGCCAGCCGCTGCAGTTGCGACTTCTCCAATTGCTGCAATGCATACTTGGCTGTCACTTCAAATTTCTTAACTTTCTTTGACGGAATCTCAAACATCGTATCCATCATCACAGTCTCCACAATAGAACGCAGGCCACGGGCACCGAGTTTATACTCTACGGCCTTGTCAACAATCACTTTCAGCGCCTCCTCAGTAAACGTCAGTTTGATACCATCCATCTCGAAAAGTTTCTCATACTGTTTTACAATGGAATTTTTGGGTTCGGTAAGAATCTTGGCCAAGGCCTCACGATCGAGCGGATCTAAATAGGTCAGAACAGGAAGACGTCCAATAATCTCAGGTATCAACCCAAATGACTTCAAATCCTGAGGCACAATATATTTCATCAGATTCTCCTTGTCAATTTTTGCAACATTCTGTACCGAATTATAACCCACCACATGCGTATTCATTCTTTGGGCAATCTTACGCTCAATGCCATCGAAGGCACCACCACAGATGAAGAGGATATTTCTCGTATCCACAGAGATATACTCCTGATCAGGATGCTTACGTCCACCCTTAGGCGGCACGTTTACATTGGTACCCTCCAACAGCTTGAGCAATCCCTGTTGCACACCCTCACCACTCACGTCACGGGTGATGGAGGGATTGTCGCTCTTGCGAGCTATCTTGTCGATTTCATCTATAAAGACGATACCACGCTGGGCTGCAGCCACATCATAGTCGGCCACCTGCAACAGACGCGTGAGGATACTCTCCACGTCCTCGCCCACATAGCCAGCCTCAGTAAATACAGTGGCATCGACAATGGTAAAAGGCACATCGAGCAACTTGGCGATAGTACGTGCCAACAAAGTCTTTCCTGTACCCGTAGAGCCCACCATGATGATATTACTCTTCTCAATCTCCACACCGTCCTTGTCAGCGGGTTGCTGCAAACGTTTATAGTGATTGTAAACAGCCACCGAAAGGAAGCGCTTGGCCTGATCCTGACCAATGACATACTGGTCCAGATAGTCCTTGATCTCCACGGGTTTGGGCACAGACACCGTCTGTTTACCAGAACGGCGGTTGCCGCTAGCCTTAGGAGCATCCGTGAGATTCTCCTGCACAATACGATAGGCCTGCTCCGCACAGTTCTCGCAGATATAGCCATTCACACCCGTGATGAGCAGTCTGCACTCCATTTCCGTCCTTCCGCAGAAGCTACATGCCTTCTTTACCATTATTTCTTTCTTGTAAGAACATTGTCAATCATACCATAGGCCTTGGCCTCCTCTGCCGTCATCCAGTAATTACGGTCGGAGTCAGCATACACCTTGTCATACGGGGTATGAGAGTGCTCGGAGATAATGGTGTAGAGTTCCTTCTTGAACTTCAAAATCTCCTTTGCTTCGATCTCGATATCCGATGCCTGGCCCTGCACACCACCCAGAGGCTGGTGAATCATCACACGACTGTGAGGCAGTGCCGAACGCTTGCCCTCGGTACCTGCCACGAGCAGTACGGCTCCCATCGAGGCTGCCATACCCGTACAGATGGTTGCCACATCACTGGAGATAAACTGCATAGTATCGTAGATTCCCAAACCTGCCGTCACACTGCCACCAGGCGAGTTGATATAGATACTGATATCCTTACCTGAGTCAACCGAGTCAAGATACAACAACTGTGCCTGCAACGTATTGGCAGTATAATCATCAATCTGGGTACCCAAGAAAATGATGCGGTCCATCATCAAACGCGAAAAGACATCCATCTGCGTCACGTTCAACTGACGTTCCTCAAGGATATAAGGATTCAAATACTGTGCCTGCGCCTGCATCACTTCATCGAGTGTCAGGCCATCCATGCCTAAATGCCCTATGGCATATTTCCTAAAATCATTCTTCATAAGCTTCTTCACTTTTCACTTTTTCACTATTCACTTTTCACCACTAAAAAAGGGTTCTCGACCTTTTTACCTCGTGATTGGGACACAAAGATAAGAAAAAAAGTCGATAACCCTTCAAAAAAAGGAGTTATTTTTTCGTAAAAATACTTATTTTCCCTCCATCATCTTATTAAACTCGTCTAAAGTGACCATTTTTTCGTCCAGTTTGACAACTGTCTTTAGCTTTTCGGTCAGTTTCAGATCAACAGCACGATCCACAAAGCCATCGATATTCTCGCGCTTTTTCAACTGCTCCTCAGCATAGTTTTCAAGCACGTCATCAGGCACATTAGCCATACCATACTGAGCAAACTGTGCACGGACAGCCTCCTTGGCCACACGCTTCACATCCTCGTCCTCAATCTTGATTTCCTGAGCGGCTACGATCTGTTCCTTAATCAAGTGCCAGGCCAGTTCCTTGATACTTCCATCAAAGTTCTGCTCCACATAGTCTGCACCCTTGTCCTTGTTGTTCTGCAGCATCACGCGCTTCAACAGGGCCTCGGGGAACTCTAGTTTACCTACCTTCTTCTCCAGATGAGCACGCACATCCTGCATAAACTTATAATCACTGCTACCCACAAACTGAGCCTTCAACTGCTCAGCAATCTTCTCACGGAAAGCCTTCTCATCCTTCACAGTTCCCTCACCGAACACACGGTCGAAGAGCTTCTGGTCAACCTCAGCAGGCTGGAAGTGGCGGATCTCAGTCACCTGGAACGAGAATTCGCTGTTCATATCAGCAACGTCTTCCTTCTTCACCTTCAACAGGGCAGCCACCTCGGCATCGTTGTCGGGATAGGCCTTCTTCGGATTGAATGTGATGATATCACCGGGTTTACAACCATCAAAGAGTTTTTTCTGCTTGTCTTCCTTGATATAGGCGGGCATAATCATACCGCTTTCAGTGGTGATACCACCCTCGAGAGTGTTACCCTTCTCGTCGAGCTGACGCAAATCACCAGTAATCGTATCATTACCGCTGAACACCTCAGCCTTCACAAACTCACCACCCTGTGAGGCATACATCTGTACCTGCTGATCAATGAGTTTGTCGTCAACATCAATTGTATAATAAGCAATCTTATCCTTTCCACTCAGAGCCACTTTGAACTCAGGAGCCACAGCGATGTCGAACACAAAAGTCAGTTCGCCGTCCTTCTCAAAGTCCTGAGGCTGCTGCTTGTCGCTGGGCAGAGGCTCACCGAGCATCTGGATCTTGTTTTCACGCACATATTCGTAAAGCTTCTCGCCCATCAGGCGATTCACTTCGTCCACCTTCACGGCTGTGCCGTACTGCTTCTTGATCATACCCATGGGCACCATTCCTGGACGGAAACCAGGTACCTGGGCCTTCTTACGATAGTCTTTCAGTGTCTTCTCTACCTTCTCCTGATAGTCTGCAGGCTCAATGGTCATGGTCAACACGCCATTGATCTTATCAGGGCAATCAAATGTAATTTTCATCTTTCTTTATACCTTATTATATATAATACTCAAAAATTGAGGTGCAAAAGTACAAAAAAGAAGTGAAATGAAAAAGGTGGAGCCCAAAAACTTGCCCCACCTTATTATTTTTTAACTATTTTCCTCTTCCTCTTTCGCTTTGCGCTCCTCTTCCATGAGTTGGAAATCCTTTTTGCGCAACACGAACGAGTTCGTCAGGTACTTCTCTCTTACAATCTTATTCTCCGCCAGTTCCTCAGGCGATCCTTGGAACAAAATACGACCTTCAAACAACAGATAGGCGCGATCAGTGATGGTCAGCGTCTCATCTACGTTATGGTCGGTAATCAGGATACCAATATTCCTGTACTTCAACTTCCATACGATCTGCTGAATATCCTCCACAGCAATGGGGTCAACACCAGCAAAAGGCTCGTCAAGCATGATAAACTTCGGTTCGATGGCTAGACAACGGGCAATCTCCGTTCTTCTTCGCTCACCACCTGACAACTGGTCACCCTTGTTCTTACGTACCTTACCCAGACGAAATTCCTTGATCAGTTCCTCCAGTTTCTGCAATTGGTAGTCACGGGGCTTGCCCGTCATCTCCAGTACTGACAGAATATTATCCTCCACGCTCATCTTACGGAATACACTCGCCTCCTGAGCCAGATAGCCGATACCCGCACGGGCACGTCTAAATACAGGGTATTTCGTCACATCCTCGTCACCTAGGTAGATATGTCCCCCGTTAGGCACAATCAGACCTGTGGTCATGTAAAACGAGGTGGTCTTACCAGCACCATTGGGACCCAGCAGACCCACAATTTCGCCTTGTTTCACGTTGAAACTCACATCGTTCACTACGGTACGCTTGCCATACCGCTTCACGAGACCTTCCGTGCGTAGTATTAATCCTTCTGTTTCCATAATCGCCCGCAAAAATACTATATTTTTCTTAGATTCGACCGCTTATCCGCCAAAAAGTGCCAATTGTTTGGTATTATTAACGATTATCTTTGGCAGTTTGGGAAATAATGCCTACCTTTGCCGACGATAAAGACAGTATAGAAGGATGATCATCATCAGATATCTGACCATATTCGGGCACTACATCCAACTGATGGGGCGCACTTTTTCCGTGCCTGAACGCATGCGCATGTTCTTCAAGTCGTATGTGAAGGAGATGGCACAGTTGGGTGTAAACTCCATCGGAATCGTGCTGCTCATCTCATTCTTTATAGGTGCCGTCATCTGTATTCAAATGAAGCTGAACATCCAGAGCCCCTGGATGCCCCGATGGGTGAGCGGATATACCACCCGTGAGATTCTGCTGTTGGAGTTCTCGAGTTCTATCATGTGTCTGATCCTGGCAGGTAAAGTGGGTTCGAACATTGCATCCGAATTAGGTACGATGCGCGTGACACAGCAGATTGACGCCTTGGACATCATGGGTGTGAACTCCGCCAGCTACCTGATATTGCCAAAGATCATGGGTATGCTTACCATCATGCCTTTCCTGGTGATTTTCTCGTCGGCCACGGGCATTTTGGGTGCCTACGCCACCGCCTATGTGGGGCATGTGCTGCCTCCCGACGATTTAACGCTGGGCTTACAGCACTCGTTCAAGTCGTGGTTCGTATGGATGTCGATCATCAAGAGCGAGTTCTTTGCCTTTATCATCTCGAGCGTGCCCGCCTTCTGCGGTTATACGGTGGAAGGAGGTTCCGTCAATGTGGGTAAATCGTCGACTGATGCTGTCGTATCGTCGAGCGTACTCATTCTGTTTAGTGATGTCTTCCTAACTCAGTTGCTGTCATGATAGAGGTCAAGAATCTACATAAGAGTTTCGAGGACAAGGAAGTGCTATCAGACATCAGTACAGTGTTCGAGGATGGCAAGACCAACCTGATTATCGGTCAGAGCGGTTCTGGCAAGACGGTGCTGATGAAGAACCTCGTAGGATTGCTCGACCCTACAAGCGGTCAGGTGCTCTACGACGGGCGCGATTTCGTGGCCATGTCGAAGAAAGAGAAGGTACGCATGCGTCGCGAGATGGGTATGATCTTCCAGAGTGCAGCTCTGTTTGATTCGCTGACAGTACTGGAGAACGTGATGTTCCCCCTGGACATGTTCTCGACGATGACCCTCAGGGAGCGCACAAAGCGGGCTATGGACTGCTTGGATCGCGTGAATCTGGTCGGTGCAGAAGAAAAGTTCCCTGGCGAACTGTCGGGTGGTATGCAGAAGCGTGTGGCCATTGCCCGCGCCATCGCCCTGAACCCCAAATACCTCTTCTGCGACGAACCCAACTCCGGCCTCGACCCCAAGACCTCACTCGTTATCGACGACCTGCTGCACAGTATCACCAAGGAATTCAACATGACCACCATCATCAATACCCACGACATGAACTCCGTGATGGGTATTGGCGAGAATATCATCTTCATCTACGAGGGCCACAAGGAGTGGCAGGGCATCAGCAGCCAGATCATGCACTCCGACAACCAGCGCCTCACCGATTTCATCTTCGCCAGCGACCTGCTGAAGAACATGCGCAATCTGGTTTTAGAAAAGGAGCAGCAATAGAATCTTACACTTTTACTTTTATCTTTCTTATAATCAACACCTTTAATTAAAAGTTCCACTTTACGCCAAGCGTGGGATTGACGAAAAAGGTCTTGTCATTGACGGTGTTATAGATGAAGTTGTTACTGATCTCCACCTCGGAACCTACGCTGAAGTGCTCGGTAAAATTGTACCACAGCTGGGGCTCAGAGAGGATGACGAGTTGACCATGACCATTGGTTTTCTGTCCGCGCCAGAAATCAATGAAACCAGAGAACGACATCTTATGGTTGAGGAAATGAACGCCCCACACACCAGTCAATTGCATACTGTTATAAGCAGAATTGAAGTCGTAGCTCTTAAAAAAACGCTTGTAGAGCAACTGAAGCGACCAGGTGGCAGTATAGTTGGGGGTATTGCCATTGTAAGCAACGCCAGCAAGGGCAGCCTGCTGATAACTACCAGAACGGGAACCCAGTCCACCATCATACTCGACATGAATGGCGAAGGGTAGTTTTTTAGTGAGGTCGAACTCACGGGAGATCTCCGTATAGGCACCAAGAGTTTCCTTGCGACTGAGGTCGATGTCAACGAAGTAGTACCAAGAACCCCAGTTGTCGGCCTTGAACTGTTCGAGAGTAACGGTAACCTTCTGACGCCCTGCCTCTTCGTCTGGATAAAGGTTACGACCAAAGTCATAATGTGCCTGAATGTTTTGTGCACTGGCGGTAAAGGCGGTCAAAGCCATCATGGCAAGGGATAAGATTTTTTTCATCATAATTATTTTTTATTGTTGTTTAACTTTTCAATCATTAATCTAGCAGCGTTATCGGGAGCAATCTGCTCACCAAGGCGACGACTGACCTCTGAATAGCCTTCAAGCATCGTATCGCGTGCGGAGCCTGAGAGGATCTTGGCGAGTTCACCACGGATATGTTCGACAGTAAAAGTACGACCAAGAAGTTCAGTAACCACCTCACGATCAGCAATGAGATTGACCAACGAAACATATTTGACTTTGATCAGATGGCGACGCACAAAGTCGGCGATGACAGGCAAGGGGAGCTTGTAACACACCACCTGCGGCACACGGAAAAGACAGGTCTCAAGGGTAGCGGTGCCACTGGTAACAAGGGCAACATGTGCCTGAGAGAGCAGAGCGTAGGTCTGATTATAGACCACCTGCACCTTCCGGCCTTCAATGAAGGGGGCGTAATAGTCAGGCTCAATGCCCGGAGCTCCAGCCAAGACGATCTGGTATTCAGCCTCGTAAGGTTTCACGGCCTCGAGCATCGCAGGCAGGTTGTCCTTGATTTCCTGCTGGCGAGAACCTGCCAAAAGAGCTATTATCGGGGTACTCTGATGACTCGGAGTATTCTGAACATCAGAAGAATTCTTATACTCGCGCACTTCGGCAGCGGTAGGATTACCCACATAGTGAATGGGATAATGGTGCTTGCCCTCGAAGAAATCCACTTCGAAAGGCAGGATGGAGAAGAGTTCGCCAACATCGCGCTTGATATTTTTAATACGGTACTCCTTCCAAGCCCAGATCTTCGGAGAGATATAATAGTAAACAGGTATATTTGTCTTGGATTTTACAAACTTCGCAATCTTCAGATTAAAGCCAGGATAGTCGACAAGGATGACACAATCAGGTTGCCACGAGACGATATCATCCTTACATTTCTGCATATTCCTTAATATCATAGGTAAATGAAGAAGCACAGGAATAAAACCCATATAGGCGAGGTCGCGATAGTGGCGTACACAAGTTCCTCCAACCGCCATCATCAAATCACCGCCAAAGAACCTAAACTGCGCATCGGAGTCAAGATTCTTCAACGACTGCATCAGGTGAGACGCATGGAGGTCACCAGAGGCTTCGCCAACTATCAGATAATATTTCATATCGGCCAGGCTTTTAGTTGGTCAAAGGCAGAGTAGGCGGTGAGGTCGATCTGGGTAGGAGTGATGGCGACGTAGCCATGATCGAGGGCCCAGCGGTCGGTACCCTCAGCATCAGGTTCATCATTGCGGTAGTGACCTACCATCCACCAGTAATCATAACCACGAGGGTGATGGCACTTTGATACCTCATTAAACCAAGTACCAAGAGCCATACGACACACCCTAACACCTTGGAACATGGGAGCGACAGGGAAGTTGACATTGAGACAGACGCCACGGGGCAAACCCTCACGGAGCACCTGGGCTGTAATGGTACAAATAAAGGGACGGAGAGGTTCAAAGTCAGCATCGTCACGATGGTCGCAAAGCGAGAAGGCCACCGAGGGGATGTATTTCATACAGCCCTCGAGGGTGACGCCCATCGTACCACTATAATGGGCATTGACAGAGGCGTTGTCGCCATGGTTAATGCCACCGATGACCATATCAGGTTGGCGTGGGCAGATCTCGGAGAGCGCCAATTTCACACAGTCAACAGGCGTTCCATTGCAGGACCATATCTCAACGCCCTCCCGCTGTTCACGTTTTTGGAGACGCAAGGGGATGGTAGCGGAAAAGGCACAGGAGTAGCCACTGCGGGCATCATCTGGAGCGCAAACAATGATGTCACCCACATCTGACAGCATCTCTACAAGACATCGAATGCCCTTCGACTGATAGCCGTCATCATTGGAAATGAGCAATAGTGGTCGTTTAATATTCATAAAATATCAATGATTTGAGTGCAAAATTACAAAAAAATATGAATTATGAATTATGAATTATGAATTATTTAGTAACTTTGTACCCAAATTTTCAATTAAAAATAAGGTAAAACAGAATTATAATGGGTAGAATTATTGCATTAGCGAACCAAAAAGGCGGTGTCGGCAAGACCACCACCACCATGAATCTTGGCGCCTCGCTTGCTACTTTGGAAAAGAGCGTACTGATTGTTGACGCCGATCCCCAGGCAAACGCCTCCAGCGGTTTGGGAGTGGATATCAAGGAAGTGGAATTTTCCCTATATGAATGTATCGTCAACAAAGTCGACGTGAGAGACGCCATCTACACCACCGATATCGACAATCTGGATATCATCCCCAGTCACATTGACTTGGTAGGTGCTGAAATAGAAATGCTGAACATGGAAGGCCGGGAGAAAATCCTGCGACAGGTATTGGAGCCAATCCGAGATGAATACGATTATATCCTTATCGACTGCTCGCCCTCGCTGGGTCTCATCACCGTGAATGCACTGACAGCAGCCAACTCGGTCATCATCCCTGTACAGTGTGAATACTTCGCTCTGGAGGGTATCAGCAAACTGCTCAACACCATCAAAATCATTAAGAGCAAACTGAATACATCTTTGGAGATTGAAGGTTTCCTGCTGACAATGTATGACAGTCGTCTTAGACTGGCCAACCAGATTTACGACGAGGTGAAGCGCCATTTCCAAGAATTGGTATTCAAGACTGTGATACAAAGAAACGTAAAGTTGTCAGAGAGTCCGAGCCACGGTTTGCCCGTGATCCTCTATGATGCCGACTCAACTGGCAGCAAGAACCACCTGGCACTGGCCAAGGAGATTATTGGTAAGAACAGTTAATATCGACAACAAAAACGACACAATTAAGACATGGCTGTACATAAGAAATACGACCGCAACGTGCTGGGCAGAGGCCTGGACAACATTGGAGATGGTAAAGGCAAAGGTCTGGACGCGCTTATCAATACGAAGGACGTCGAGACAGAAGGCAGTTCGAACCTCAACGAGATTGCCATTGAGAGAATAACGTCGAATCCCAATCAGCCACGTAGGGAGTTTGACGAAGAGGCTCTGACAGAGCTAGCCAACAGCATCCGCGAGATTGGCATCATCACCCCGATCACTCTGCGTCAGATGGCCGATGGCAGATACCAGATTATCGCTGGTGAGCGTCGTTGGAGAGCTGCCAAGACCGCAGGTCTGACCACCATTCCCGCCTATATCCGTACGGTAGAGGACGAGGGCGTGATGGAGATGGCATTGGTAGAGAATATCCAGCGTGAGGACCTGAACGCCATAGAAATTGCCCTCGCCTACCAGCACATGGCCGACTCCATCGGCATGACACAGGAGAAAATCTCGGAGCGCGTGGGTAAGAGCCGCACTTCAGTTACCAACTTCATGCGCCTGTTGAAATTGCCTGCACAGATACAGATGGCGCTGAAGAACCACGAGATAGACATGGGACACGCTCGTGCTTTACTGTCAATCGACAGTCCGTCTGCACAGATAAAACTGTTCAGGGACATTCAGAAAAACAACTACTCTGTACGTAAGGTGGAAGAGCTGGTAAAGATCATCAAAGACGGTTCCGACCTACAAGCTGCTAAAAAGGCGGCAGCCCAAAAGACTCGTCTGCCAGAAGAGTTTAATACCCTGCGCAAACGACTGGCAGATTTGTTCCAGACAAAGATACAAATGACCTACACCCCCAATGGAAAGGGAAAAATTACCATCGGTTTCGACAGTCCAGAAGAGTTGGAGCAGATTATGAACACCTTTGATAAAATATCAAATTGAGACGCTATATAAATATACTAACAAGACGGTCTGTGGCCGTCGTACTACTGTTATTGACGACTATTGCGGGTTTCACCCAGGAAGTCGATGACGTACCGGAGGACAGCATCCTTACAGACAGTCTTGCCTCAGACAGTATCTTCGCCATTAGCAACGATGTCGAGTCACTGATTGAGGATCATTCCACCGACAGCCTTTTCGCCGACAGTCTGCAAAAGCAACTGAACACGATGGTCGAGGCCACACCACCCTTGAAGGTAAAGAAAGACTGGACCACGTGGAAACCCGACCCCAAACGAGCCCTCTGGTTGGCAATCGTATTCCCTGGTGGCGGTCAGATCTATAATCGCAAATACTGGAAGCTGCCCCTAATCTATGGCGGCTTTATGGGTTGTCTGTACGCCATGAACTGGAATAACAACATGTATAAGGACTACTCACAGGCCTATCTCGATATCATGGACGATGACCCAGACACCGCCAGCTATAACAGCTACCTTCACTTGGGTGCGAAGATCACCGACTCCAACAAAGACCGTTATTCGCAGATCTTCAAGAGCAGAAAGGATAAGTACCGCCGTTGGCGCGATCTGAGCTTCTTCGTGATGGTGGGTGTATACGCCCTCTCCGTAATCGATGCCTACGTAGATGCAGAACTCTCGGTATTCGATATATCAAAGGATCTGAGTCTGAAGGTGGAACCCACCATCATGAATAACAATTCATCGAACAACCCGCTTCAGTCGGGGGCACTGGGTCTCAACTGCAGTTTAAACTTTTAAAGTGAAAAGAATTGAATATGAAGAAGAAATTAATATGGATACTACTCGCGCTGTTCCTGATCGGTTCTGGAGGCATAGCCGAGGCACAAGTGGTGAAAAAGAACGTTAAGGAAACTCCTGTCGTCGTTGAAGAAGATGATGATGAGGAGGATGAAGAGGACTATGATGACGAAGAGGACGATGGCGACCTCGATGAAGAGGATGAAGATAACGTAGTTGTTCCCATTGAGGATGAAATCACCGTCACCGACAAGGAAGGCAACGAGGAACTCATTGAGTTTCCAGAGGCAATGACCTACGACCTCGACAGTCTGCTGAATCTCTATATGTCGAAGACCTATCTCACGGGCACCAACGATTGTGAGATGAAGGATGTCAACCCCACCTATCCACGTGAAGTTTGCATCGAACGTCTCAGTAGGATACCCTCCGTCATGGAACTGGCCTACAACGATGTGGTGCAGAAGTTTATCGACCGCTATGCGGGTCGTCTGCGCTATTCTGTCAGTTACATGCTGGGCGCCATGAACTTCTATATGCCGGTATTCGAAGAAGCCCTGGAGGCTTATCAACTACCCCTTGAACTGAAATACTTGCCTATTATCGAGTCGGCACTGAACCCGAAAGCCGTGTCGAGAGTAGGAGCAGCTGGTTTGTGGCAGTTTATGCCAGCAACCGGAAAACAATACGGTTTGGAACTGAATTCCCTCGTCGACGAACGTCGCGACCCTGTAAAGTCATCGTATGCCGCAGCCCGGTATCTGAAGGCGCTATATAGAATCTTCGGCGACTGGAACTTGGTGATTGCAGCCTACAACTGTGGCCCGGAGAATATCAACAAGGCCATCCGTAGGGCCCGTGCTGCAAAAGGTAAGACCCAGGAAGGTGACGTACTTACTGCTGCCGACAAGGATTACTGGTACATCTACCCCTATCTGCCCGCAGAGACACGTGGCTATGTGCCTGCCTTCATAGCGGCCAACTACATCATGACCTATTATTGCGACCACAATATCTGTCCGATGACCACCCGTCTGCCTGCTCAGACAGATACCGTTGTCGTCAGACGTAATGTCCATCTGGAACAAGTGGCCGCCGTATTAGGACTCGATATCGACATGCTGCGTTCACTCAATCCTGAATACCGTCGCGATATCGTTCCCGGACTCACCAAGCCATCGGTTATCCGTCTGCCACTGGCTGATACAGGACGGTTTATCGACAACGAGGACTCTATTTACAACTACCGTGCCGATGAGTTACTCAACAAGCGCTTGGAGGTGACCATTAACGACGATGTGCCCACTTATACGAAAAAGTCCAGTAAGAGGGTAAGCCGCAAGAAGAACAGTCGGGCTAAACGCAATAGTCGTGTTGTTAGAAACAAACGCACCACTGCACGTAAGACGACTGCCAAGAAGAAAACCACCGCCAAGAAAAAGGCGGTTCCTAAAAAGAAGGCCCCAGCAAAGAAAAAGGCCCCGGCTAAGAAATCACGTAGAAGGAGGTAAACAACTATGGATGAAGACAAAATTCCTCAAGAAGAGCTCGATGAAAAACTGGTAAACGACGCATTTCAGGAGCTGCTCGACAGCTACCTGTCTTCCCGCCATCGCAAGAAGGTGGACCTCGTTACCAAGGCTTTCAACTTCGCTCGACAAGCACACAAAGGGGTTCGGCGCCTGTCGGGTGAACCCTATATCATGCATCCCATTGCCGTAGCCCTCATCGCCTGCAAAGAGGTGGGCCTCGGCTCTACGAGCATCTGCTCAGCATTGTTGCATGATGTGGTCGAGGACACTGACTACACAGTAGAGGACATTGAGAATATCTTCGGTCCAAAAATCGCACAGATTGTCGATGGTCTGACTAAGATCAGTGGTGGAATCTTTGGCGAACAAGCCTCAGCACAGGCAGAAAACTTCAAAAAGCTACTGCTCACGATGAGCGATGACATCCGCGTGATCTTAATTAAGATATGCGACCGTTTGCACAATATGCGCACGCTGGAATCGCAACCCGCTAACAAACAATACAAGATTGCAGGAGAGACTCTTTATATCTATGCTCCACTGGCCAATCGTCTGGGTCTTAACAAAGTAAAATCGGAACTCGAAAATCTGAGTTTCAGATTTGAGCATCCCGATGAATATGCCAGCATCTCCAAAAAATTGGAAACCACCCAGAAACAACGTGAGAAATTGTTTGAGGAGTTTACCAAACCTATCCGTGAAGCCCTTGATGGCATGCACATCCAATATGAACTCAAGCAACGCGTCAAGACCCCCTACTCCATCTGGAACAAGATGCAGAACAAGCACGTCACATTTGAGGAAATCTACGACATACTTGCTTTGCGTATCATCTTCACCCCACGTGTGAGGGAAGAGGAGGTTAACGAGTGCTTCAATATCTATGTAGCTATCTCACGTATCTATAAGTCACATCCTGACCGTATGCGAGACTGGCTCAGTCATCCGAAGGCCAATGGCTATCAGGCACTGCACGTCACCCTGATGTCGAAGACAGGCCAGTGGATTGAGGTACAGATACGTTCTGATCGTATGGACGAGGTGGCAGAACAGGGATTCGCCGCCCATTGGAAATACAAGGACGGTTTGGAAGACGAGGAATACACCGAAGATGAAGCCGAGCTGAATGACTGGTTGCGTACCATCAAGGAGATTCTTGACGACCCTCAACCTGATGCCATGGACTTCCTCGACACGATTAAACTGAACCTCTTCGCCAGCGAGATCTTTGTATTTACGCCAAAGGGCGAGATCAAGACAATGCCCACAGGTTGTACGGCCCTTGACTTTGCCTTCTCCATCCACACTTTCTTAGGCAGTCATTGTATTGGTGCTAAGGTCAATCATAAACTGGTACCACTATCACATAAATTAAAGAGCGGTGACCAAGTGGAAATCCTCACCTCGAAATCGCAGCATGTCAGTCCTTCTTGGATCAATTTCGTATCCACCGCCAAGGCTAAGGCCAAGATTCAGGCCATCCTACGTCGCGACAACCGTGAGGTACAGAAAAAGGGCGAGGAAATCCTAATGGAGTTTCTCCAGAAAAACCAGCAGGAATACACACCTGCCATAGCCGATCGCTTGGCAGAATTCCACGATATCAGAAAACGCAATGATTTCTATATCGCCCTGGGGGAGAAGAAAGTGCTGCTGGGCGAAAAAGACATCGACGAACTGACAGGGAAGAACAAGAAGGACAATGAAGAAGGCGGTTGGTTGAAATATGTACCATTCATCGGTAGTAAAAAAAAGAAGGAAGAGCCGCAAAAGGAACTTTTCGTGGTACCAGAAAAGTTCAACCGCAAGAAGCCCATCTTCATCACGGAAGAGAATATCAGCCAATATAAGTTCCCTGGTTGTTGTCATCCCATCCCTGGCGATGACGCCCTCGGCTATATCGACAATAAGAACCAGATAGAGATCCACAAGCGCAACTGTCCTGTGGCTGCAAAGTTGAAGACTAGTTTCGGTAACCGTATCCTCGACATCAAGTGGGACATGCATAAGACTCTCTATTTCGATGCAACCATCCGTTTGGGTGGTATCGACCGCGTAGGCCTCCTCAACGAAGTAACGCAGATTATCTCTGCACAAATGAACGTGAATATCCATACGGTGAACATTACCTGTGAGGAGGGAATCTTTGACGGCAGTATTGAGCTACGCGTACACGACCGCGATGATGTGAAGACAATTATCAACAACCTCAAGGGCATTCCCGATTTAAAAGAGATATCACAGATTATGTAGCAATAATATAGGAAATGAAAATCAAATTACTATTAATACTATTCACTATACACTATTCACTATTCACTGCAGCCGCAGGCAAATATGATAACCCTGATACTATCGTTGTAGCACAGGATGGAACCGGAGAGTTCCGTACCATAGACGAGGCCATAGAGGTCTGCCGCGCTTTCATGGACTACCATAAGGTTATATATATTAAGAAAGGTACGTATAAGGAGAAACTTATCATCCCACAATGGTTACAGAATATAGAACTCTGTGGCGTGGATCGGGACGAGACCATCATCACCTACGACGATCATGCCAATATTAACAAAATGGGTACATTCCGAACCTATACCCTTAAAATCGAGGCCAACGACATCATCCTGAAGAATCTCACCATCGAGAATAATTCTGCTCGTCTGGGACAAGCTGTCGCACTCCACACTGAGGGAGATCGTTTGGTATTCATCAACTGCAGGTTTATTGGCCACCAAGATACCGTTTATACGGGTATGCCCTACACACGACTCTTCTTCAAAGACTGTTACATCTGTGGTACAACTGACTTTATCTTCGGTCCATCGACTGCTTGGTTTGAGGACTGCACTATCGAGAGTCTCGTCAATAGCTATGTCACTGCCGCCTCTACACCTGCCGATGCAGCCTACGGCTATATCTTCAATAACTGTCGACTTATAGCGAAAGCGGGCATTGATAAGGTGTTTCTCGGACGACCTTGGCGCGACTATGGTTATACGCTTTTTATGAACTGTGACTTAGGTGCACATATCCGTCCCGAAGGCTGGCATCACTGGGAAAAGCAACGTGAACAAACAGCCCGTTACTTAGAATACAACAATCACGGAGCCGGGGCTCAACCCCAACAACGCGTTTCTTGGAGTCGTCAGCTCACAAAAAAAGAGGCTCAGCAGATAACACCAGCCAAAGTATTTGTTCGTCAAGACAATTGGAATCCGATGCCCTAATAAAAAAAACAGCTGGACTATTGAAGAAAGTCCAGCTGTTTTTTAAGGGCCTGCAGTTCTGAGCGCACACCAATAAGAGCTTCCAGCACATCGGCCTTTTTATCGACACCCTTACGGTTCTGATTCAGCATCTTCTTAGCCGCAGCCAACTTGAAACCACGCACTTTTACCAGATTATGAATCACACGAATCTCCTCAATATCTTTCTCCTGATACTGACGAATCTTAGCCGGACCGCTCACCTTAGGCCTCAACGATGGAAACTCCTGTTCCCAATAACGGAGCGTACTCTCATTCAGTCCAAACATCTGTGCTACTTCGCCGATGGTGTAATACAACTTGAGGTTTTTGTTCAGATTCAGTGCCATATCTTCAAGAATTTGCTGCAAAGATACAAAAAAAGCTAAAGATAACATAGATTATTCCAGTTTTTTTTTAATTTTGCAGCCAAAAATGGGTAGACAAGGTAAAAGGATTGTATCAGCATGGCTACTGACATCGATATACGTATCGATGATGTTGTTGTCTGCCCTGCATTTTCATCAGCCAACAGAGAACACGGAAATTGACTGTGTAGAGTGTGCACATCACGTCCACCACTCTGGTCATTTCATAGCTGCAGGTGAGCATCTTGACAATTGTGTACTCTGCCAGTTCACAAATCTTGTCTATACACCAGCAACAACCCTGTTGGTTCCTATTTCTTTTGATTATACTATTCTGGCTTTATCAAGCGATTTCGGTTTCAACAGTAGCGAGATTAGCCAATACAAATCTTCCCGTGCTCCTCCTATCATTCTGTAGATTCAGGAGACTATTACACATTATTTATTATAATATTATACAGAATGAAGAAACTATATCTCATCCTGTCATTGTTATGCATAGGCATCACTGTGACAGCTCAAAATGAACATACACATAATCATCATAACCATATACACCCGAACGATTCCACCGATGTCTTCTACAAGCATCTGAAACTGAATGAGTTGGTAGTGACTGGTGTTACAGGTGATACTAAGTTGAAGAACTCAACGGCCCCCATCTCAATTGTATCTGGCAAAGAACTGCGCCAAACCACCTCAACAAACATCATCGATGCGATTGCCAAGCAGCCAGGTGTCTCACAAATTACCACAGGTAGCGGCATTTCCAAACCCATCATCCGCGGACTTGGCTATAACCGTATTATCGTGATGAACGAGGAAATCCGACAGGAAGGCCAGCAGTGGGGTGATGAACACGGCATCGAGATAGACGGACAAAACGTCAACTCCGTAGAAATTCTAAAAGGTCCTGCCAGCTTGATGTACGGCAGCGACGCAATGGCTGGTGTACTGATCCTGCACGGAGTTCCTATCCTACCAGAAGGAGAAATGAAAGCGCAAGTGTCAACTGAATATCAGACCAACAACGGACTTTTCGACTACTCGCTGAATATTGCAGGCCATCAGAAACAATTCGTATGGGATGCCCGTTTCACAGACAAGATGGCCCACGCCTATAAGAACAAATACGATGGTTACGTACCTGGTTCACAATTCAGAGAACGTGCTGGACGATTGATGATTGGCGTGAACGAACGTTGGGGACACTCGCATCTGACAGGGACTATCTTTCACCAAACACCCAGCATCATCGAGGGTGAGCGTGACGAAATGACTGGTGAACTAGAATGTATAACCAGAGATGTCAAAACCTACGCCAAGGCCCTACCCTTCCAACAGATCAACCATTACAAAGCCATTTGGGACAACTCGCTGAATCTACCCAAAGGTTGGCTAAAGGCTATTTTCGGCTATCAACAAAACCAACGAAAAGAATATGAAGACTCAGAAGATGAATATGATTTATATTTCAAACTCCACACGATGACCTATGATGTGCGCTATCTCTCACAAGAATGGGATGGTTGGAAGATGGCCGGTGGCCTCAATGGCATGTGGCAGCAGTCGTTGAATCTGGGAGAAGAGTCACTCATTCCGGAATACAAACTCTTCGACATCGGAGGGTATGCCACTATCAGCAAGACAATGGACAACCTGACGCTTAACGGAGGTCTGCGCTACGACCATCGACATATCAATTTCCACTCACGTAATTTTGAAGGCATCTCTGGGAGCATTGGTGCTGTATGGAATATCTGCAGACATACTAACATACGTCTGAATGTGGCACGAGGGTTCAGAGCCCCCAATATGAGCGAGTTAGGCAGCGATGGCATCCACGAGGGAACACTGCGCTATGAGATCGGCAATCATGAACTAAAACCAGAATACAGTTGGCAGGCTGACCTCGGACTGGATTTTTCATCAGAATTAATCTCTGCACAAGTGGCAATCTTCGCCAATCGCATCGAAAACTATATCTTCGCCAAACGCATCAATGAGGTGATGGAAGAAGGATTCCTCACCTATCAATACATGCAGGGCGATGCTCGACTCCTGGGTTTTGAGGCAGGCTTTGATATGCACCCTGTGCATAGGATCCATTTCGAAAACACCTTCTCCTATGTTGATGCCCAGCAGCTACATCAGACGGAAGAGGCTAAATATCTGCCAATGACACCTGCCCCACGCTGGACGTCAGAACTAAAATACGAAATTACGCACCACGGACATACGACTTTCAACAATGCTTATGTCGCATTGGGACTGGAGTGCAATCTCGCACAGAACCACTATTACAAGGTGGATAATACGGAGACACGTACCCCAAGCTACACACTGTTAAGTCTTTCAGCTGGAACAGACATCAATATCCACCATAAAAAAATAGCAGAAATCTACGTCACTGCCGACAATCTGCTGAACCGAGCCTATCAAAACCATCTGAGTCGTCTGAAGTATTGCGATATCAACCATGCGACAGGACGTCAAGGTGTATACAACATGGGACGCAACGTTGTCTTCAAACTGGTGATCCCCATTTCATTGTAACATTTATCCCCGCCAGTTGGCGGGGATAAATATTATAAGTTTGCTAATTCTATCACCTTGTCAACGGCAGCAGAGAGACCATCGACATTCTTACCACCGGCTTGGGCGAAATGAGGCTGACCTCCGCCACCACCCTGAATGAGTTTGGCAGCCTCACGTACCATCTGACCAGCATTCAGTCCATGATCACTGACCATATCGTCGCTCATCATGATACTGAGTTGGGGTTTGTTGTTGTCATGAGAGCCTATAACACAAAGCAGAGAACCATCGACGGAAGCGCGAACCTTAAAGGCCAGATCCTTAGCTGCAGCCGGCGCCATGGGCAACACTGTGGTGATGACCTTGACACCATTCACATCGCGAGCCTTCTCAACCAAACGCTGAGCAGCACGTTCAACAGCCTGAGCCTGGAAACCTTCTATTTCTTTCTTCATGTGGTCGTGCTCCTCAATATATTTCTGGATGACACCCTGAAGATCTTTGGCGTTGTTGAAGAATGACTTGATATTCTTCAAAATATCCTCCATCTGATAGAGACGCTCCTCGCAGTCCTTACCTGTAGTAGCCTCAATACGACGGATACCGGCAGCCACACTGCTCTCAGAAAGAATCTTGAAGAATCCAATACGACCTGTACTTGAAGCATGGATACCACCACAGAACTCGCATGAAGGGCCAAAACGAACCACACGAACCTTGTCGCCATACTTCTCGCCGAAGAGGGCAATGGCACCGAGTTTCTTGGCCTCATCAAATGGTACATCACGGTGCTCATCGATGTGGATATCCTGACGGATCAAATCATTCACCATACGCTCTACCTCGCGAATCTGTTCATCGGTCACTTTCTCGAAATGTGAGAAATCGAAACGGAGGGTATCTGGAGAAACGAACGAACCCTTCTGCTCCACATGATCGCCAAGAACCTGCTTCAAGGCATAATCAAGCAAGTGGGTTGCTGTATGATTAGCTGCAGAGGCATTGCGCTTATCAGTATCCACACAGGCCATAAACTGGGCTGAAGGATCCTTTGGCAACTGCTTTACGATATGCACGGTCTGATTGTTCTCGCGCTTGGAGTCGATGATATCGATGGTCTCGGTCTCGTTGCAGATCACACCATAATCACCGACCTGTCCACCCATTTCACCATAGAACGGCGTATAGTCAAACACCAGTTCATAGAACTCGTTCTTCTTCTGGGTTACCTTACGGTAGCGAAGGATATGACATTCATATTCTGTATAGTCGTAGCCAACAAACTGTTGTTCACCAGCTACCAAATCTACCCAATCAGAATTCTCAACAGCAGCAGCATTGCGAGCACGCTCTTTCTGTTTCTGCATCTCAACATTAAACTGCTCCTCATTGACGGTGAAACCATTCTCACGACAAATGAGTTCCGTCAAATCAAGAGGGAAACCATAAGTATCAAAGAGGCGGAAAGCCTGAACACCATCAAGTTCGGTCTTGCCCTCAGCTTTCAACTGCTCCATAGCTTTATCAAGCAGGGAGATACCCTTATCCAACGTACGCAGGAAAGCATCTTCCTCTTCTTTCATCACCTTCGTGATGAGTTGCTGCTGAGCTTTCAATTCGGGGAAAGCATCGCCCATCTCGTGAACAAGTGTCGGCACAAGTTTATAAAGGAAACCTTCCTTCTGGCCAAGGAACGTATAGGCATAACGCACAGCACGACGCAGAATACGACGAATCACGTAACCTGCCTTGGCATTCGAGGGCAGCTGACCATCGGCAATCGAGAATGACACGGCACGGAGGTGATCAGCGCAAACACGCATAGCCACATTAATATCGTCCTGCTGTTTGGTGATCGGAGTCTCTTGTTCTTCCTCGAAAGTTACATATTTCAGACCCGTCAACTGCTGCTCAGCCTTGATAATCGGCTGGAACACGTCTGTATCATAGTTAGAGTGCTTACCCTGCAACATACGCACAAGACGCTCAAAACCCATACCAGTATCAATGACGTTCATGGAAAGTTTCTCCAATGAACCGTCAGCCTTACGATTGAACTGCATAAACACCAGATTCCAGATCTCAATTACCTGGGGATCATCCTGATTGACGAGGTCACGACCACTCTTACCTGAGGCCTTACGCTGCTCAGGAGTACGAGAGTCGACATGGATCTCTGAACAAGGACCACAGGGACCCGTATCACCCATCTCCCAGAAATTATCGTGTTTGTTACCATTGATAATATGATCCTCGGGTACGTGCTTAGCCCAATACTTTGCAGCTTCATCATCGCGAGGGATATTCTCCTCAGGCGAACCCTCGAAAACCGTCACATAAAGGTCCTCCGGATTCAGTTTCAGCACATCTACAAGATATTCCCAGGCCATGTCAATGGCACCTTCTTTGAAATAGTCGCCAAAACTCCAGTTACCCAACATCTCAAACATAGTGTGATGGTAGGTGTCATGACCTACTTCCTCCAAATCGTTGTGCTTACCTGAGACACGGAGACACTTCTGTGTGTCGGCACGACGACGCGGTTCCGGATCGCGAGTACCGAGGATAATATCCTTCCACTGGTTCATACCTGCATTCGTAAACATCAGCGTGGGATCGTCCTTGATCACCATGGGAGCTGAAGGTACAATAGCGTGCTGCTTCGACTCAAAAAACTTCTTGAATGAGTCACGAATCTCGTTTGCTGTCATTGATGTATTGCGTTTTATTTCCACCTTATTTATAAATTGCGGGTGCAAAGGTACAAAAAAAATCCAAAAATGACGGCTTTCTCAGTTTTTTTTCGTACTTTTGCAAGCAAACTGAAGACCAAACAAATTATGGATGACGAAATAAAGGACGATGAGATCCTCGAAGAAGACGGTGGTGAGTACCAATCGTCAGAATTGGAGGGGGGCGTAGAGGGCCACTCCGACTATAAACCCGTGAACCGTTTCGATGCGGCTGCGGTGCATCATCTATCTGGCATGTACCAGAATTGGTTCTTGGATTACGCCTCATATGTAATCCTGGAACGTGCTGTGCCGAATATTGAAGATGGTTTTAAGCCTGTTCAACGACGTATCATGCATTCCATGAAACGCATGGACGATGGCAGATATAACAAGGTGGCAAATATCGTGGGGCACACCATGCAGTTCCACCCTCATGGCGATGCTTCCATAGGCGATGCTCTTGTACAGTTGGGACAAAAGGATCTGCTCATCGACACACAGGGGAACTGGGGTAATATTCTCACAGGCGACAAGGCTGCTGCTCCACGATATATCGAGGCCCGACTCTCGAAGTTTGCCCTCGACACCGTGTTTAATCCTAAGACCACAGAATGGCAACTCTCCTACGACGGACGTAATAAAGAGCCCATATCATTACCTGTGAAATATCCGCTACTGCTGGCTCAAGGCGCAGAGGGTATTGCCGTTGGACTTTCCTCAAAGATTCTGCCACATAACTTCTGTGAAATCTGCGACGCAGCTATTAGTTATCTACACGAACAGGAGTTCCATCTCTATCCAGACTTCCAGACAGGCGGCAGCATAGATGTCTCGAAATACAACGATGGCCAGCGAGGTGGCGTATTAAAGGTACGTGCCAAAATCGAGAAACTAGACCAAAAAACTCTCGTCATCCGGGAATTGCCCTACTCCAAGACTGTCGGAACCCTTATCGAGAGTATCACAAAGGCGATTGAAAAGGGAAAAATCAAGGCCAAGCGCGTTGATGATCTGACCTCAGCACAGGTTGAGATACAAATCCACCTGATGCCAGGTGTTTCAAGCGACAAGACCCTCGATGCCCTTTATGCCTTTACGGACTGCGAGATCAACATCTCACCCAACTGCTGTGTCATCGCAGACCAGAAACCCCAGTTCCTGACGATTTCTGATGTTCTTAAACACAGCGTTGAGCGTACGAAAGACCTGATCCGCCAGGAGCTGGAAATCCGCAAGAACGAGCTGATGGAACAACTGCACTTCTATTCACTCGAGAAGATTTTCATCGAGGAACGTATCTATAAGGACAAGAAATTCGAGCAGGCCCCGACCATTGATGCCGTCTGCGAACATATTGACGATCGCCTGACACCTTATTACCCCAGCCTTGTGCGTGAGGTAACAAAGGACGACATCCTCAAACTGCTGGAAATCAAGATGCAGCGCATCCTGAAATTCAACAAAGACAAGGCTGACGAGTTGATGGCCCGTATCAAGGCTGAGATTGAGGAAATTGACCGCGACCTGGCAAACCTCGTGGAAGTGACAGCCAGCTGGTTCCAGTTCCTCAAGGACAAATATGGCAAAGAGCATCCGCGTCTCACAGAAATCCGCAATTTCGACACCATTGAGGCGACAAAGGTAGCAGAAGCCAATCAGAAACTCTACATCAACCGTACTGACGGCTTTATCGGCATGGGACTGAAGAAGGATGAGTTTGTGTGCAACTGCTCTGACATCGATGACATCATCATCTTCTACAAAGACGGTAAATACAAGGTGATCCGCGTAGCCGACAAGGTATTCGTAGGCAAGAACATCCTCCACGTGGCTGTCTTCAAGAAGAACGACTCGCGTACCACATACAATGTGGTCTATCGCGACGGCAAGAAAGGCTGGTACTTCATGAAGCGCTTCAACGTGACATCCATGACACGCGACAAAGAATACGACCTGACGCAGGGAACGCCTGGCTCGAAGGTGATGTATTTCACTGCCAATCCCAATGGCGAGGCAGAAATCATCAAGGTGACACTCGACCCCAACCCCAAACTGAAGAAAATCTTCATTGACCAAGACTTCTCTCAGGTGATGATCAAGGGTCGTGGCTCGAAAGGTAATCTGCTGACAAAGAACCCTGTACATCGCATTGGTCTGAAGAGCCATGGTCACTCAACCCTTGGCGGACGTAAAGTTTGGTATGACCCTGACGTGAATCGTCTGAACTACGACGATCACGGGCGACTTCTTGGTGAGTTTTATGATGAAGACCAGATACTGGTGATTCTCGACAATGGTGATTTCTATCTTACCAGCTTCGATCTGAACAACCACTTTGAGCCCAACATCTTGCGTATTCAGAAATACGATGCAGACAAGGTCTGGACAGCTATTCTCTTTGATGCCGACAATCAGGGCTATCCCTATCTCAAGCGATTCCAGATGGATGCCTCTAAGAAGAAACAGAACTGGCTCAGCGAAAATCCCTCCTCAAAACTCATTCTACTGACAGACACCCCTTATCCGCTCATCAAGGTTACCTATGGCGGAGTCGACGAGTTCAGAGGATCAGAAGAGATCGATGCCGAACAGTTTATTGCTGTCAAAGGTTTTAAAGCTAAAGGCAAACGCCTCAGCACCTATCAGATTGAGAGCATTGAAGAACTGGAGCCTGTCCGCATCCCGGAAAAAACAGATGACACTGAAGACTCAGATGAACCAGAAGAAGACATCGACCCTGATGCTGGAAAAAGTGAGCAACAGGTACGTGACGAGATGACAGGTCAGCTACGACTTTTCGATGACGAATGACATACAAATATAATAAATGTACACGCGCGATAATGACGGAAGGACTATTTTTAGCCCAAACATTTGGCAGAGTCAATAAAAATGCTTAACTTTGCACCCACTTTCCATAAAAAAACCATACGCAGAAGGCGCCTGTGGCGGAATTGGTAGACGCGCTAGACTTAGGATCTAGTGTTTATAACGTGCAGGTTCGAGTCCTGTCAGGCGCACTTTTCGTACCATTATGATAAAAAATAAGCAGAAAATCGATAAAAATCAAAAAAAAACTTAAACTTTTCTTGGCAGTTTGAAATAAAATGCCTACATTTGCACCGATTTATGTGGAGAAATCATATATATATGTCTAATTATAATTTAAAAATCAATGAAAAAGAAAATTATTAATGGTATTCTCTTAGTGGCAATGCTGTTTGCTACTACGAGTGCATTTGTTTCTTGTAAGGACACCGATGCCGACTACAAGTCGGAGACGGATGCGAAGATTGCCAAACTCCAAAGTGATTTGGCTAGCTTGCAGACTCTCGTAAGTTCTATTAAGAGTTGCAACTGCGACATGACGTCTATCAACAACAAGTTGGCAGCCCTTGAAGCAGCTATCAATGCTATCAAAGTTCCCGATCTCAATGGCTATCTAAAGACAGCTGATCTGCCCGATGCAGTAAAGGCTTTACTGGCCGATTATTACACAAAGGCTGAGATTGATGCTCTGATTAAGGGTATCAACATTCCTGAGGGTTTGACCGAGGCTCAGGTAAAGGGCTTAATCGAGGAGGCTCTGAAGGACTATGTCAAGAAGGGCGAAGAGCAGGGAACCACTATTGTTGGTTTGGATGAGGCTGCTGTCAAGAAACTGATTGAAGACGCTCTGAAGGACTATGTGAAGAAGGGTGAAGAGCAAACATCTGGTTTGGATGAGGCTGCTGTCAAGAAGCTGATTGAGGATGCTTTGAAGGATGCTCTGAAGGATTATGTTAAGACTGCAGACCTTCCCACTGTGTTCACAAAGGAGGAGATTATTGATATTATCAAAGAAACCATCACAGTGACTGAGGCAGACGTAACCGTTGTCTATCTGACTGAAGTAACCAGTCTCAATGTTGATCAGGTTGTAAATCCGATGTTCTCATTCATGACTCCGTTTGGAGTAGAGTCTAATGTTCTGCTTGCTTACTTCGGTGACAAGGCAAAACGTGACCTTTATTTCCCCAAGGGCGCAGAAGAGCCTATCGTGTATAAGGGTGAGTATATTATGGAGGGTCTTGGCAATGCTGGTAAGATCTACGTGACTGTGAACCCCAGTTCTGTTGATTTCTCTGGTAAGACACTGAATCTTGTGACCACCGGTGGTGACGAGAGTCCTGTTGAGCTGACCCCGTTGAAGGCTTCTAATGAAAACCTGATGTATCTGAAGACCAACACTCGTGGCGACAATGCATTCTATGAGACCTATGCTACCATCCCCGCTGAAAAGCTTGGTAAGGCATTCGTTTCTTGGGAGCCAGAGAACATGGAAGATTTCAAGGAGCAGATTGTGGAACTTTTCAAGGGTCATGAAAATAACAAGCAAGAGATTGTTGAAATGATCAGAACCATCTACAATCTCGTTATTAACAATGACATTCCCGCTTATCGTCTGCAGGCTACTTGGGGTGACAAGGGTTATAAGACCTATTCTCAGACCAACATTGCTGCTGTAGCTATCAAGCCGTTGTCTTATGCTTTCGATCTCTCCGATGAGGCTCAGTATGATGGTGAGGCAATTACTGCTCTTGAGAAGCTTGAGAGCAAGGCTGTGAAAGTTGCTACCAAGACCGCTAGCACTCAGGCCAAGATCTGGCGCTTCCTCGACAGATTCAATATTTACGCTGACAAGGCATTCCAGAATATCAACTGGGCAATTCAGCCTACTTTGTTGATTGCAACGGGTGACGAGGTATCACATCCTAACGTTTATAGCGAAGCTACCACTTTCACAAGATACGATGCTGGTGAGGTAACGCTGCTGCCCACTTCGTGGTCTGCAGAGGCTCTGGCTCCTGCCTTCAAGAAGTTGGTTGTTATTACAAATGTTGAAGACGGCACTCCCGTTAACGGTGATTTGCTGGGCAAGGTTCTTCCTGGTAGCGTGAAGGAGATTCCTTTCACCATCGAGTCGGGCAAGACTTATAAGATCCAGTATTCAGCTATGGACTACGAGGGTAACATCAGAACCCTGAGCTATATCATCAAAGGTAACGTCGTCTACGAATAATAGAGTTTAAAATCTAAAGAGAATATGAAAATGAAGAAAACAATAATGTCTTGCCTGCTGGCACTGGGATTCCTCTCAGCATCCGCACAGGATCAGCAGCCTAAGACGGAATACGTTTTCAATCCTCACTGGTATGTACAGATACAGCCTGTAGGACTTCAGCACACGCTGGGTGAGGTTGATTTCGGTGATTTGAATTCATACAATGTTCAGGCCGCTATCGGTCGTCAGTTCAGCCCCGTAATTGGTCTCCGCCTCGCTGTTAACGGTTGGCAGAGCAAGGCTGGCTCTGAGATCAATGGTGACAAGTATCTCTGGGATTGGAAGTATGTTGCTCCGTCACTTGACTTGACAATCAATCTCTCCAATGCACTCTGTGGCTACAACCCCAACCGTGTTTTCAACTTCGGTTTGTTCCTCGGTGGTGGTGCCAACATCGGCTTTAGCAATGACAAGGCTGCTGATGCAAAGGATGCTATGGGTGCAAAGCATGGTGTGAACACACTGGAGTATCTTTGGGATGGTTCTAAGGTTCGCCCGTTCGCACAGGGTGGTATCACAGCTGATTTCAAGCTGAGCGATGCTATCAGTTTCGGTATCGAACTGAGTGCTAATACACTGAGCGACAAGTACAACTCTAAGAACGCTGATAACTGGGATTGGTATTTCAACGCCCTCGCTGGTGTGAAGATCAACCTTGGTCCTACCTATACGACTCGCGTTATCCCCGCTCCGGAGCCCGAGATTCGCTACGTAGAGAAGGTAGTTGAGAAGGTTGTGGAAGTTCCCGCTCCCGTTGCAGCTCCCGTTATCGAGCCTATCCGTCGTGATGTATTCTTCAAGATTAATTCTTTCAAGATTCAGGACTCAGAGGCTAGCAAAGTTAGAGATATCGCAGACTACCTGAACAAGTACCCCAACGCAAAGGTTGTTGTTACAGGTTATGCTGATGCTGGTACTGGTAACGATAGAATCAACGACCGTCTGGCTGCTCAGCGTGCTGACGCTGTAGTGAAGGCTCTCAAGGAGCAGTACTCGATTGCTGCTGATCGCATCTCTTACGACAGCAAGGGTGCTCGCGTTCAGCCGTTCGCAGAGAACGATATGAACCGTGTTAGTATCTGTATTGCCGAGTAATCTGAACAAGAAACAATAACAATGCCCAACCCGGCGTCGGAATCGAAAGAGGAAGAACGTAGGGTTGGGCTTTTTACATAAAAGAACATGAAAAGAACATTACTTACATGCATAACTGCCTTGATGACATTCCCGCTGTTTGCACAAAATGGCTATGAGGGAGCAGGTTTCTATAGAATCCATAATCAGGGAGAAGCTGGTAGATACGTCTCTATTGAGAATGATAAAGTCAGCGAAGAAAGCAAAAAGATCAGTTTTGCTGGAGGAAAAAGTGTAAGTGCAAATATTGAAGCACTTAAAACTGTTAATAATAAGGATTCCAATCCAGGTACTGTAATCTACGTTTCAGGAAGCACTTCGGGGCTGACACTTGAAGCACAGGGCATGAACACAGACGAGCTCTTAGCGAAGTTTGGTTATAGTGGATATAAATTGAAGATGAGTGGTAAAGGAGAGCTGAACACTACATACGAAGGATATCAGATTGACTTGATTGACTTCGGCTATGATTATCCAGTGAAGAAAGATGCATTCTGTGCAGTTGCGACTTTAAACTTCATTAGAACAAACACGATTAACTCATATGCCCTTTGGGACTTCAAGAAAATAGATAATGTAAACGAATTTTTCGGTGTTAATCCTAATGAGGGAATTACAGACGGCAAAAAATATTATACTACGCTCTTTACGAGTTTTGCCTATCAGCTTTCTGAAGGAATGAAGGCCTATTACATTGGTCGTCATTTTTATGACACAAATCATGTAGAAGAGCCCATTGCAGAGTTGATAGAAATCACTGGGGGAAAAATACCTGCTGCCACACCTGTTATCATAGAGTGTTCTTCAAGCAATGTAGCAGACAATAAGGTTACCTTGTTAGAAGATAATTTGAGTCCTATCTCAAATAATCCGCTGAAGGGCAGGGTATTCTGTTTTATTCCAACACAGTATGAAGATCAAAACATGAAGAATGCCCTCGAATTTAACAAGAAAACCATGTGTGTTCTTGGTATGAAGGATATTATCAGAGGGGATCGTGGTGAGACAACAGGTGCTAAATTGGTATTAATCACTGAATCAAACAACGACTACAATATCTCTACATCACTTAGCAATGGCTACATCCCCGCTAACAAAGCATACCTGCCTCTCAACTCCATTAGCTCGTCAGAAGCTGATGCAATAGCTAAAAAAGGCATCAGATTGCTTCTTCCTGCCGACTATGACGTTGCTACCAGCATTAGTAAGGTCATGAGCGAAGACAAAACTGTCAAAGAAGGTATCTATACTCTCACAGGTGTAAAGGTTAAGGATACGAACTCAACAGAGAACCTTCCCAGCGGTATCTATATCATCAACGGAAAGAAACAAGTTATCAGATAATATCTGGAATCAATCTAGTCTAAATAAGAGGCTCTTTAGAAACAATAAGAGCCTCTTATTTTTTACTAAGAGACTCTTATTATCAAAGCGAAAGGTCTTATTTGGAATAATATCAAAAGATATGGTAGACAAACCTAACATCAAGGACGGGGAATACCTTGACACTCTTAGCCAAGCTAACATAATCTCCTACTTTTCCTGAGATATTACTAACGTCCTTAGTCAGATCAACACCTTCATGAGTCACAATACTAGGAGACCCACCCCAGAACATGGCACCCAAATCGACTGCAATATGAAACTTATCATTATTCTTGAGCAGACGACCTCCATATCCCAGACCTAAATACGGTTTGAAAGCGTTGGCTTTAACCTCTGCCCTCACCATACCATCATCTCCAGGCTCCATCATATAGGGAGTACCATCGTCATAATCACCGACATGCATGCCCATTCGTCCGTAACGGATAAAGCGATCTGCCAGTTTTTCAATCAAGTCTGTTTCATTCAACTCCCAAGGCCCAACAGATATGATAGGAGGATAAGGCCAGCCCTCCGCATAGGAAGCCAAAGTCTTATCACGCATCGTATTATAGATACCAACAGCCAACAATGTCGGCATAGCCTCCGTAGCATTATAAGCCTTTGCTATCCTCGACGGTCCAAGAAAGAAACCTGCTGTGACATGCCAGCGACGATCATTCTGGAAGGGGAAGACATCTACTAAAACTTTGAGGTTATTATAAGTAGGCATGCCTATCATCTCAACCTGATCCTCCACCTTGTAGCCTGTCACTTGCTCCAAAGCATCAGCCATCTTTTCGAACGTTGTCTCCACATGATTGCCATTCGCATCATACTTGCTTTCAGGCTTATCACCCACTTGGACACCGAAATACATACTTTTATGGAAAGAGGGCATAAAAGCATAGCCTACACGCAACTGAGCATAGTCGCCAACGGGGGTAGACACATCAAAGCCTATACCCGTTGTACCCAATGTAATAGAGGCATCCAGATGATTAAACATATGATATTCATCGAGCATCTCCCGTAAGGAGGAACTCTGTGCTGATGCAGAAAGGACACAAACGCCTACAAATACAGATAATACAAATCTTCTCATATGATGATTATTTCATTCTCCAACTTCCATTCCGTTCTACCATAGGTACAACGATTTCCTCATTCACAGAATCGCCAAAGCACAAAACCAGGAACACATTCGTATACTGCAATGCTGTATCAGTTACCGCATTAGAAACACGAATGTCCAGGATACCATGATGGTCACGGTTCTGCTGCGCCATAAACTGGCGATAACAAGTGAGCAACTGCTCGCGATAACCGTCAGGTAGGCTATCTGCCCCATCCTTTCCTTCCAGAAAAGCCTCATATTCGCCATTCACTAAGTGCGTATAATAACCCTTTGCAGCGATGGATGCCATTTCCTCTGGCGAAGGATTGGAACATGCCATACACAACAACAATGTCAAAATGAGAGCGGGCAGATACTTCATGCTATTTCTGACGGATAAACACATTAATAGGTGAGCCTGTAAGCGTCCAATTCTCACGGATCTTATTCTCCAGGAAGCGCTTATAGGGCTCCTTGACATATTGAGGCAGGTTAGCATAGAACACAAATGTGGGAATCTGCGTATCAGGAACCTGCGACACATATTTAATTTTAATATACTTTCCTTTGATAGAGGGGGGCGGGAAAGCCTCGATTAAGGGCAGCATCACCTCGTTAAGCTTCGTCGTTCCAATACGTGCCTTACGGTTCAGATATACCTGCTTAGCCGTCTCAAGCACTTTGAAGATACGCTGTTTAGTCAATGCAGAAGCGAAGATAATGGGGAAATCTACAAACGGTGCCATACGCTTACGGATGGCATTCTCGAAGGTATCAATCACCACTTGGCTCTTGTCTTCTACAAGGTCCCATTTATTGACGACCACCACCAAACTCTTATTATTTTTCTGTATCAGCTGGAAAATATTCATATCCTGAGCCTCAATGCCTCGTGTGGCATCGATCATCAGGATACAGACGTCCGAATTCTCGATAGCGCGAATGGAACGCATCACACTATAGAACTCCAAATCTTCCGTTACTTTATTCTTACGACGAATACCTGCTGTATCCACAAGATAGAAGTCGAAGCCAAACTTATCATATCGGGTATAGATGGAATCACGTGTCGTACCTGCAATCTCAGTAACGATATTACGTTCCTCGCCAATAAACGCATTGATAAGACTTGACTTTCCTGCATTCGGACGTCCTACAACAGCAAAACGAGGAATACCTTCCTCAAGTTGGTCTGTAGTCTTCTCTGGCAACATCTCCAACACCTTGTCGAGCAAATCACCTGTACCACTACCCGTAGCAGCACTGATGCAATAAGGATCACCAAGACCAAGATTATAGAACTCATACTGGTCATAGAGATTTTTATTGTCATCAGCCTTGTTTGCCACAAGAAGAACAGGTAGTTTAGCACGACGAAGAATCTGTGCCACGTCCATATCCCAATCCGTCACACCATTCTTGATATCGCAGACAAAGAGCACTAAATCTGCCTCCTCCGTCGCAATAATCACTTGCTTACGAATCTCCTCCTCAAATATATCATCAGAATTGACAACCCAGCCGCCTGTATCAACGACAGAAAACTCGCGACCATTCCAGTCACACTTGCCATATTGGCGATCACGCGTGGTACCTGCTTCATCACTGACAATAGCCTGACGACTTTTCGTTAGTCTGTTGAAAAGCGTCGACTTACCCACATTGGGACGTCCTACAATTGCTACTAAATTTCCCATATTATTACTCCGGATTATATCCAAAATGATCCAATTCTCGCTCCGAAGAGCGCCAATCTTTATCCACCTTCACAAAGATCTCAAGGAAGATCGGTTTACCAAAGAACTTTTCCAGCGATTTGCGCGCTTCAGTGCTCACTTTCTTGAGTGCCACTCCCTGATGCCCGATGATAATACCCTTCTGACTATCACGTTCCACATAAATCAACGCATTGATATGAATACGTTTCTCATCTTCCTTGAAACTCTCCACAGCGACCTCAACAGAATAAGGAATCTCCTTATCATAATAAAGCAGTATCTTCTCGCGGATAATCTCTGAGACGAAGAAACGCGCTGGTTTATCTGTCAGTTGATCCTTGTCAAAATAGGCTGGACTCTCAGGTAACAGCTCCTGAATACGCTTCAACAGCATATCGATACCAAACTTATTCTTCGCAGAAATCGGAAGAATCTCGGCATTGGGCAGGAGATCATGCCATTTAGCAACTATGTCACCTAATAGGCTCTGAGTACTCTGATTATTCTGAGTATTCCGATTACTCTGAGAACCAAGTTCATCGATTTTATTAATGAGCAGGATGACTGGCGTATTCATCTTCTGGACTTTCTCAAGAAAATCCATATTCTTCTCTGGATTCTCCACAACATCGGTCACATACAGCAACACATCAGCATCCTGCAACGCAGACTCAGAGAAAGCCAGCATTGACTCCTGCAACTTATAATTCGGTTTCAGAACGCCTGGCGTATCCGAGAACACGATCTGCATATCATCGGTATTGACAATACCCATGATACGATGACGCGTGGTCTGCGCCTTAAATGTTGCAATACTGATGCGCTCTCCCACGAGTTGGTTCATCAACGTAGATTTGCCAACGTTTGGGTTTCCAACAATGTTTACGAATCCAGCCTTATGCATATCCTTTGTTTAGACAAAAAAACGCATCTTTCAAAAAGGATGCGTTTTCTCGTATAGTTTCTTTAAGCTTTATTGGGCGCCGTCATATGCCCACTTGTAATAGGATGCCCCGTGGACAAATCCGGCTCCAAACGCGGTGAAAATCATATTATCACCCTTCCTTAACTTCGATTCATTCTCCCACAAAGCAAGTGGAATGGTGGCGGCACTGGTATTTCCCAAATGCTCGATATTCACCATCACCTGATCCATGGATAGATCCAAACGCTTTGCTACCGCCTCGATGATACGCAGATTGGCCTGATGAGGAACAATCCATTGGATATTATCCTTATTCAGTCCATTGCGCTCAGCTATCAAGGCACAATCATCGCTCATATTCGTAACAGCATAACGGAACACGGTGCGTCCCTCTTGATAGAGGTAATGCAGACGATGGTCAATCGTAAAATGCGATGGAGGACAGACAGATCCGCCTGCCTTCATATGCAAGAACGGAAGACCTTTACCGTCAGCACGCAGATGAGAGTCCATCACACCGATGCTCTCCTCTTCCGAAGCTTCGAGAAGCACTGCTGCTGCACCATCACCGAAAAGCGGACAAGTCTGACGGTCTTTATAATCGACGATCGACGACATCTTATCGGCACCGATAACGATGACTTTCTTGCACCTGCCACTCTTTACCATCGATGCTGCCACATCGAGCGAATAGAGGAATCCACAGCAAGCGCCCCAGAAATCAAATGCGAAAGCATTCTTCAATCCAAGCTTACCAAGCACAATGCTTGCTGTCGATGGGAACTTATAATCAGCGGTCGAAGTGGCCACGACGATGGCATCAATACTGTCCGGATCAGCACCAGTCTTTTGCATTAACTGCTTTGCTGCCTTACGGGCCATATAAGAAGTGCCGAGTCCTTCTTCTGTCAGGATACGGCGCTCCTTGATGCCAACACGCGTCATAATCCACTCGTCGTTGGTGTCCACCATTCTCGACAATTCCTCATTAGTAAGGACATAGTCGGGAATATAGCCACCAATACCCGTGATTACCGCGCTAATCTTATTGCTCATTATTCAGCAGCAACTTCGTCTTCCATCTTAATAGCCACCTTACCACGATAGTAACCGCAAGTGGGGCATACTGTGTGATATACATAGTAAGCGCCACAGTTGGGGCATACTGCCAATGTGGGTGCTACTGCCTTGTCGTGAGTACGACGCTTGGCCTGACGAGTACTTGATTGTCTTCTTTTAGGATGTGCCATATTAATACTAAAATTTTAATTGTTATTTTTTAATTTCTCCAAAGCACTCCATCGGGGATCTATCGGTTGGTCGGACACCTCATCGCTGCTTCGGTCAGCTGAGA
>JAEEGJ010002916.1_pt1 | contig 73716 bp, 64 predicted proteins | sample 8958761 | NCBI WGS metagenome assembly JAEEGJ01 (sample SAMN16246546, study PRJNA631951) | gut metagenome | biome: gut microbiome; feature: rumen; material: RS-attached | host: Bos | place: Iran: Karaj | collected 2018-10 | reverse complement strand
AAACTTTCCAAGGAATGAAAAGACATTACGTCAAAATCTTCAAGTTGAAGAAAAAATCAAGCGCCTTCCTTTCAACGTATCTACGTTGTTTGGAAGGCGCTTTGTCTTCTTTAACTTCTGAATTTGGGATTATAACATTTTGTATATCGTTTGTCAACTCCTTGATTGCTATCCAGATATGGAATATGCTCACATATATTAGACGAATGAAATTAAGAAAACTCTCAATAAATACTGATATTTTTTGGGAATAGTTTTTGTGAGAATAGTAACTATCAATCATACATAAGTATTGACCTTATATACAATTTGTGATATAATTAACAATGTGCTATGACCAGCATAATGAAATGATATGAGGAGGATACTATGGAAATTCTGAAAGCAGAAAAACTCGTAAAAACATTCGCAATAAGCGAAAAGCAACGAAAATCACTAGGAATAAAAGAAAAGAAAAAAATCGCTGTTGACGGCATAAGTTTTACAGCAAAATCAGGTGAAGTATTCGGTCTTATTGGTCCTAACGGTGCAGGCAAAACCACTACTATGCGTATGCTTGCTACTCTCATCAGACCTGACAGCGGTGACGCTCTTTACAATGAAGTAAGCGCTGTTAAATCTCCGATGGAAATACGCTCAAAGCTCGCTTTTCTCACTACAGACCTCAAACCCGATATGAAATCAACGCCAAGTATAATGTTTGACTTTTTCGCTGATCTTTACCATGTTCCGAAAGATGAAGCGCAAAAGCGTAAAAAGGCTCTTTTTGAGGAATTCGGCATTGACAAGTTTGCGGATACCATGATAGCTAAGCTCTCACAGGGCCAGAGACAGAAGGTCTCACTGGTAAATTCGGTAATCCATGACCCTAAGTTCGTTATTTTTGATGAGCCGACAAATGGTCTCGATATTATTGCCGCCCGCGAGGTCCGCGAATTCATACTAAATATGAAAAAAGCAGAAAAATGCGTTATTATTTCAACTCATCTCTTCGACCTAGTTGAAAAAGTCTGTGACCGTGCAGCTATGATAATGGACGGTAAGATAGTTGTGGATGATACCCTCGAAAACCTTATGCAGGGACGACCTCTCGAAGATGCATTCTACGATATCTACACAGAACACATGAGCAATAAAGGAGAGAAGTGACTATGAGAGATATTATTACAGTTGCAAAGAAAGAACTAAAGGCATTTTTCAGCGATAAAGCTGTTATAATACAGATGTTTTTGCTGCCATTCCTTATCGTTTTCGGCTATGCTATGCTTATGACTTCGACTATCAACTCTCAAAAAGAAACGGAAGAACAGCTCGAAAAACCTGTTGTTGCCTACAGTATCAATGCTCCCGAAGAATTCAGTGATGTTCTTGCAGAACTCAAAATAATGCCTGCACCTGACAGTGATATTGAAAAGTACAAGAAACAGGTTACAGACAAAGAGACAGATCTTCTTATGGTATTTCCCGAGGATTTCAAAATGTCTGATCCAGGTTCTGCTGAGCTTTCAAACATTGATATCTATTATAATGGTGAAAAAAACAATTCGATGGAGCTTTTCTCAAAGACAACAGTCATGTTTACCACAATGCAGCCACGTATTTTCACATTCAACGAGTCTGCAGACAAACAATATGACCTCTTTGATACATCTTCAATCATTAAGAATTTCCTCAGTGGAATTATTCCACTTATGATATTCATGGCTGTATACATGGTATGTATGAATCTTGCAGCCAATTCTATCGCAGGCGACAAAGAAAAAGGGTTCCTAAACACTCTGCTTGTAACTCCTGTTAAACGTGAAAGCATTGCTGCAGGAAAATCACTTTCAATACTTGTTGTTGCTATTATTGCTAGTTGCTCGGCTTGTATCGGTATGGCTGTGTCTCTGCCGCAACTTGCAAAAGCTATGGAAACCTCAGATGGCGTGACATACAGTATTACTGAATATATCATGCTTTTCGGAGCAGTAGTTACGGGGGCGTTCGTTCTCGTTGCAGTCCTTTTGATATTCTCAACTATCGCTAAGGACGTAAAGCAAGCAACTCTTCTTTCTCCAATTCTTCTGCTTGCTATCATGATACCATCTCTTCTCAGTTCCAGCGAGAACTTCTCTCAGAAAATAGACAACCTCGGCACAACGAATTATCTGATACCGGTATGGAACTCCGTAAAGACTCTCCAGGATGTTGTAAAAGTGCAGTATACTGGCATATCTGTACTAATTACAGTCGTTGTAAACATTATAGTTGCAGTCCTCGGAGTACTCCTGATCGGCAAACTCTTCAACAGAGAAAAAATAATAAACGGATGATCATAATGTTGATCTTTTCATGGATATATATTATCTGTCCGTTTTCATCTTTACATACGCCTTCTATAACGGCTGAAATGACCATATGGTAAACACTTAAAAAAATAAAGCGCTGACATTGTTTAACAATACAATATCAGCGCTTTATATTTATATCATTTCGCCTTTCGCAATTCGCTCCGCAAGGTCGTTTAGATATACCCAGCGTTCCATTTTTTCCGAAAGTTCCTGTTCAAGAAGCTCTTTTCTGTCCGAAAGCTCCTGCAATTTCACATAATCGGAAGTGTTTGAGGCTATTTCTTTTTCAGTGTCAACAATATCCTGTTCAAGCTTTTCGATATCATCATCAATAGTGTCATATTCACGTTGCTCCTTGAACGAAAATCTAAGCTTTGTCTTACCTGTGTATACACGTTCTTTCTTTTCGCTCTTCTTTTTGGACTTATTCTCGTCAGCCGAACTCCCCACAAGAGCTTTTTCGGCGTAATCCGTATAATTTCCATTATATCTCGTGCACTGACCATCTCTGAATTCAAATATCTCATCCGCCATTTTATCGAGAAAATACCTATCGTGGGAGACAGCTATAACTGCTCCGTTGAAATTTTCAAGATAGTCCTCAAGAATAGTAAGAGTTGCTATATCAAGATCGTTCGTAGGCTCGTCAAGGAGAAGTATATTTGGCGCTGTCATAAGAATTTTCAGCAAATACAGTCTTTTTCTCTCACCGCCCGAGAGCTTTTCAATTCTATTCCACTGTAGCTCCGGCGTAAAGAGAAAACGCTCCAGCATTTGTGAAGCCGTTACAACGCCGTCTGGAGTCTGCACACGATCGGCAGTCTCGCGGATATATTCAATAACTCGGACTGTCGGATCCATAGTCTCGCATTCCTGCGAAAAATATCCGATATTAACCGTATCACCGAGAACTATCCTTCCCTTGTCAGGTTGTATCTGCCCTATGAGCATTTTCAAAAATGTACTCTTTCCTGCACCATTTCTACCAACTATACCTATTCTTGCATCACGGGAGATTATGTAAGAAAAGTCGATAATAAGAGATTTTCCGTCTATGGATTTACTGATATCTTCTATTTCTATTGTCTTCTTTCCCAATCTCGATGAAACGGATTGTAATTTCAGCTTTTCTGCTTCAACTGGAATGTCTCTGTTCTTGAGTGCTTCAAAGCGCTCTATTCTGTCCTTAGATTTAGTTCCTCTCGCACGGGCACCTCTGCTTATCCACTCCAGTTCACGGCGATAAAGCGACTTGTTCTTTCGTTCAGCAGCAGCTTCATCGGCTTCGCGCTGTGCTTTTCTCAGCAGATATTCGCTATAATTTCCGTCGCATGTGTATACCTTACCTTTTTCGACCTCCGCTATCTTTCCGCAAATTTTGTTAAGGAAGTATCTGTCGTGGGTAACCATTACAATAGCCCCGCGATAGCGCAGAAGTAAATCCTCGAGAAGTTGTGCAGTCTCATTGTCAATATGGTTTGTAGGCTCATCAAGGAGAAGAACATCACTTGGCTGAATAAGAGCCGCTGCAATGCCTGCACGTCTTTTTTCTCCACCCGAAAGAGTACTTATATCCCTGTCATAATCAGAAAGTCCTAACTTATCCAGTATGGACTTTGCCTCATATTCCTTTGATTGCATAAGGTCGGCAGGCAGATGAGCGAGAACCTGACCAAGAACACTTCCGTGATCATCGAACTCAGGTATTTGCGGCAAATAAGATATTCTTATACCATTGGTACGTATTACCTCGCCGTCATCAGGCTCCTCTTCTCCAGCAAGTATTCTAAGTAGAGTTGACTTTCCCGTGCCATTTATACCAATAATCCCTATTTTGTCTCCCTCGTTGAGGAAAAATGAAATATCGTCAAGTACTTTCCTCTCCATATAAGTCTTTGATATGTTCTGAGCTGTTAAAAGTATCACTTTAACTCTCCTGTCTTTAATTTAATGTTTTGAAAATGGCATAAAATGCAAATATTCAAAAGTATTATATCATAATGATAATATAAAATCAATATAAACCTTATATTACAGCCATATACGAAGCAAGTGTGAATGTGTGAAAATCGCTGTAACAGACATCTTTTTTAACATTAAACATTGTAAAATTAGTAGGATTTTATACACCTTGTTACTAAACAATTCAAAAATAGTTGACACAGGTAAGTATTTAAAGTATAATAAACAAAGTATAAAATAATATTTAAAGTATGGGGATGCTTTCATTTAAGTAGTGATAGCAAAAATTTAAGGAGGAATTATTGAGATGAAAAAAATAATTGCAGTAGTCACGTCATTGGTGATGCTGTGCGGAATGACTTCATGTGATAAAAAAAATGATAACAAGTCAAGCAAAAAAGTTGTCGGTGTATGTTTGCCATCATCAGAATTACTCCGTTGGAACTCTGACGGCGAATACCTCAAAAACGTTTTTGAAAAGGCAGGCTATGAAGTTAAGCTCACTTTTTCAAACAACAGTCCAACACGTCAGAACAATGATATTCTAGGCTTACTCAATGAAGGAGTTGATCTTCTCCTCATTGCAGCAGTAGACGGAACAGCACTTGCAAAGCCTCTTGATGAAGCTATGGAAAAAGGAGTTCCTATAGTCGCTTACGACCGTCTTATCATGAATACAAAGGCTATAACATATTACGTATCATTTGATAACCTTGAGGTCGGCAAACTCCAGGGATCCTTCATACGCGATGCACTTGATCTTAATAACACATCAGGTCCTTACAACATTGAAATCGTATCGGGAGATTCTGCAGACAATAATGCACGTATGTTCTTTGACGGTGCTATCGATATCCTCAAACCTTATTTGGAGTCAGGAAAGCTTCGTATTCTCTCAGGAAATACCACTTTTGAGGAAACAGCTACAAAAAGCTGGGCAACAAGCAACGCTGAAGCGGATATGAAAAAAACTTTTGGCAAATATTATACAAATGAAAAGCTCGACGCAGTATTATGTGCGAACGATTCGACAGCGCTCGGTGTAACAAATGCTCTCGCAGGAAACTACAAAGGCAATAATCAGCCTATAATAACAGGTCAGGACGGCGATATCGACAACCTCAAGAATATCATTGACGGAAAGCAGTCAATGACCGTATTCAAGAATGTCCGTGACGAAGCAGGCGTAGCATTTGAGGTCAGCAAGAGGATACTAAATGGTGAAACACCAACAGGCAAACTAGTTGACTCCTTTGCAGTTGACGTAAGTTATGACACTGAGTCCTACAATAATGGCGCAAAATACGTTCAGTCCTATCTACTCGCTCCAACAGTCCTCACAAAGGATAACTTACAAGTAATGGTAAATACAGGTATGTACAAGTGGGACGCTTCCGGAAAGTATATTGAAGCTGTAACAAAGGCAGCAACAGAATAAATAGTTACATCAAACTAAATACTAAATAACCCCCCCGGCAGACTGAACTGCCGGGGGAGCTAATTACAAAAAGGGCGTGATAAAACTATCACGCCCTTATTATTAATTATCTATTTTTGAGATAAGTGCTTTTCTGTACTCAACAAGATCAAACACATCAACTTTCCCATCATTGTTGAGGTCTGCTGACCAAAACTGCTGTTCAGTGAACTGATATTTTCCTGCAATGAACTTGTTAACGAATACGTAATCAGCAACATCGAATATTCCATCACCATTGAGATCGCCGTTCTTATAGGTGGTCTCATCCTCAAGAGCCGAGAATTTTACTCCATAATACTCAGCATACAACTCTGCGGTAGAACCCTTATATCCGTGAATCACTGTATCTGCTGCGTGTGTGTCGCCATATATATGCAATTCTCTATAAGGAGTTCTTGTGAGAGCATTACATCCGCGAGGTGCGTCAAAAATAGAACGTATAAAATCACTGTCCTCGTCAAATTCCAGGTGCTGTGCAGGGATAGTCTGATCTCCCGCACAAATCTCACATTCAGGATCGTAAATATATATATCCTTCATGAAAGATGCATTCTTGAATGCATCATAGTCTATCTTATGTGAAAATACATCAGCTCTTTCCAAAGTACAGTATAAGTTGTCAGGTATCATTTCCCAGCTCATTTTCGTAACACTCTTGGGTATCGTTATGGAGTTCCTTGCAGATACTCTAGCAATACCTTTTGTACCGTACTTCGGAGCAACGTTGTAAACTCTGCCTTTTTCATCGGTTACGTCATCATTTACATCAACTAACCAACCACTGAGATATCCGTGACCATTCTCATATTCAACAGCAGGGCATTCGTCAAAGGCATTCAATCCGATATGATTAACACTATCTGGGATAATAATTTCCTCAAGCGACACACAGCCGCAAAAAGCGTTATCGCAAATAGTATCGAGAGTTTCGGGAAGATTAATTTTGCAGAGCTTTCCTGCACCACAGAAAGCGTTTGCGCCAATCGTTTCAAGTCCTTCCGGAAGCTGTATGCTTAAAACATTTTTAAGGCTATGGCAAGCGCCTCTGCGTATTGTCTTAACTGTATCTGGAATAATAAGCTCCTCTGCCTTGTATTTTGATGGAACTTTTATAAGCTCCGTCATATCTTTATTGTAAATCACTCCGTCTATTGACTTAAAGCATGGATTATCCTCGCTTACAACGTAATACTCGGTATTGTCGAACTGAAAATCAAGATTGTCTGAAATATACTCTACAGAAGCAGGGATAGTTACTTTTCCAGCATTCAAATTAGTGCCAACAACAAAGGTTTTTACGGGAACTCCATTTATTTTATCAGGGATAACAACGTCTCTGAACTGATCGTGATTGCCGTAAAGTCTTGCGGAAGCTGTATACTCATCATAAATCCAAAATGTGATACCTGCTTCAATATCGTCCAATATCTCCGGACCTACGTTGGCGTTTACAACAAAGTTTTCAAAGCACCTTCTGTACTTACGTGCATAGGCCTCTGCTGTGGAATCATCAGCACCTCGAATTATAGTGTCATACTTTACAGGACTATTTTTCTTTATGGGAGATGCATACCTTATCTGAGTATTTTCGTCGTTGTTAACTGTACCGCTGTTTCTTATAACTCTTGTTATTACATCATCGTCATCATTGTCAATTTCTATCAATGCCGTATTTATAGCTTTCTGAACAGATGAAGCTGATGTATTTACTGCATGAACTTCTAGACGGTCTAGCGTATAGTCTATAGGATAATCATTAATAGTTCCCGTAAACGGCTCTACTTCTCTCCAGTAAGTTGGCAAAGAATTTGCTGCATCAGCTATTTTGCATTTAGGATCTGAAATGATTACTTCCTTTACTCCGACACAACCGATACTTCTTTCAGGTATCTCAGAGCAGTAAAAAACAACTCTTTCAAGCGGCATTTGGATTCCAAAAGCAAGATAGCTTCCCAAATGCTTTACAGAAGCTGGAACAGAAATAATTTTCAGGTAATTTCTTGTTACAAAAAGTCCTTCACATGTTCCGACTGTTCCATCTTTTATGTCGCCGACCTCGATAACTGATTCAGATCCTACTGCCCATTTATCAACATAATGGATGTCACCTTCTATATCTACGCAGCCTGCGTCTTTAAAAGCTTCATTCTTTATGGATTCAACGCTTTCAGGTATAGTAAGTTCCTTTAGGGACTTACATCCTGCAAAAGCATATGCGTCAATAAGCTTCAGGTTCTCAGAAAGCTTCATGTCTGTGATTACACTGCAGCCGAAGAAGGCATATGTTCCTATTTCGATAACAGAATCAGGCAATTCTACCTCTAAGATGTCCTTGCAACATACAAATGCAAAGTCGCCTATTTTTTCGGTCTTGTCAGAGACCTTTACCTCTGTTTTCATGATACCTGGAGGGCAGGCAACCAAGGTGCTCATGTCCTTGGTGTATAAAATACCCTCATCCGAGGCAAAATATTCGCTATCATCAGGAGCATTTATCTCACATATGTATATCACTGCAATTGCGCTCCAATTGAAAACTGCTATATTCTTTGAAAGATTAAGTTTTTCGAGGTTTGTGCAATTCTTGAAAGCTGAGTCCCCGATAGCAACAACAGGTATGTATTTTGTATTAGTTGTTACTATATATTGATTTCCATTTTCATCTTCTTCTGAACCAATCTCTATTGTTTCTGTTTCTTCTGAAGTCTGTTCCTTTAAAGATATAAACGCCGGAATATTCAATTCGTTTATCGAATCATCTTTAACTGATGTAAGAACGGCATATTTCCCTGAAGCATTTTCATAAATATCAAATAGCATGCCGTTTCTTTCGAATGTATCTGTTTTTTTGTCAGAGCCTTCATAATCATAAACGTCAGTTGCCCCAACTTCTGCCGCGTCGACAGAAAAAACTGAAACCGAAGGCAAAGAGACACTTGCAAAAGAACTGCATATAACTGCAAACGCAGCAAGTGCTGATATTAATTTTTTCATGATTTGATCTCTCCCTGAAATCATGTTGAATTTATTTTTCCTATTGCAGATATTAAATCTCCAATCTGTATATCTGCAGGAACTCCTTTATTAATAACGTCTTCATTATTAGGAACATTATATAACATTTCAGAACAAAAGTCAACACTTTAGGTATTTATGCTTGACTTTTAATAGGGATATGATATATAATTATGATGTTTATTTAATTTTCACAGAAACACACTGATAAGAGCTGTAAAGGAGCATAATTATGGAAAAACTACTTGACCCGATTATGAAAAAGCTCCTGGACCGCGGTTTCGTTGACGATGAAAACGCGGAGATAGTCCGTTACGGACTGGAGCTGCTCATCATGAAGACCATCATTTCTGCAGTAATGATTGCAACTGCAATTATTACGCAAAGCGTACCAGAGGTAATGGTTTTTACACTCTCTTATGCGCTTTTAAGGGGATGCTGTGGTGGTTATCATGCAGACTCGAGGATAGTCTGCTTCATACTTTCGATGTTTCTGCTTTCGGCAGTAATATCTGCAATAAAGCTAATCGAAGGCATAGCAGCTTTCTTCACATCAATTGGCTTTATCTGCATGGGCATAGCGCTTATCGTTAGCCTTGCGCCTGTTGATACTCCGAACAAACCATTTGACATTACAGAACGACATATTTTTCGAAAAAGATCAATACTCATATCTTGTGCTGCGTTGCTGCTGTGGACTATATTTACTGTATTCAGGCTGTATAACTTCAGTCTAACAGTATCTGCAGCTGTATTCATTACAGGTCTCCTGCTTGCGGCAGGCAGACTTTCAAACAGAAAAGGAGCTACTACATGATAAGCATTGCCGTCTGTGATGACGATAAAAACGTAATATCTTCCATAAAAGAAGCAGTAAACGAATTCAAGGACGCAAACTCGGTAGAATTTGAAACACACACCTTCAATAGTGGTGAAAAACTTGTGGAAAGCTCACTTAAATTCGATCTCATATTCCTTGATATCGAAATGGGCGGTATTGACGGTATTAAGACTGCTCACCTCATTCGTCCTAAATCACGTCGTTCAAGAATAGTATACGTCACGAACCACTCAGAGCTAGCTTTACAAAGCTATTCGGTACATCCATTTGACTTTGTGGTAAAACCATTCAAAAAAGAACGTATAATAGACGTACTGAACGAATTCATGAAATACATAACGGATACTGCAAACAACGACCCAGTGATACAACTCAAAGGTATGGATGGACCGCTGCTACTCAATCTAAGAAATATTTATGCATTTGAATATACAGGCAATCGACGGATAACCGTATACACAGAATCTGAGACACATTGTATAAAAGGCAGCCTCTCAGAAGTGTTCTCTTTAATAAACTCGGAAAGCTTCACTTCCCCCCATAAAAGCTTTATAGTTAACATGGAACATATTGATAAACTAACAGGCTTCACACTATTCACAACTAATGGGATAGAAGTCCCAATTGCACAAAAGAAACTCAAAGAATTTCAAAACGAATTCAGCCGCTTTATCAAAAACTATATCAAACAGGGGTAGAACATGATACTTTTTTTGCTTCATTTGGCTTTTGCAATAGCCATAAACACTTATGCCATAATAGTATTTGAAAAATTATTTTCAAAAACGAAGTATTCTTTTCCAGTAAAGCTGGGGATTATGTTAGTAGCTTCAATAACATGGACATTAGTAAACACTTTAGGGATAAACCTGCTCAACCTGGCAGTATCCTCCCTTATACTGTTTACACTGGCAGTAATATTCAATAGACGTTTTTCATTGCGAGTCGCATTCTTTGTAATTATATTCACGGTCATTATGTGCGTTGTTGAGGTATTTACTGGGGTTATTCTAGGATTTATACTTGATGTACCATCCGATGCATTCCAAACCGATGAAGCTCTTTATGCAGCTAATACAGTCCTCAACCTGATAGTAATGCTTGCTATCACAAAAAGCTTTATAATGATAGTATCAGAGAAAAGTATCTACAATGTCCGCAGTCAAGAACTTATAATGTTCCTGATACTAATTATCGGTGAGATCGTGCTGCTCACTGCACTGAACGATTTCTTCAAAAGATCAGAGTCGAGGATTGAAATTATAGTAGTTCTGGTGATTTTCTTCGCGTTTGACCTTTACCTGACTTACTTGTTGAGAAGAATTGCCAAGATATACAGGACTGAAAAGGAACTCGATCTTGTTACTCAGCAGTCGCAACTTCAACTCAACGCCTACAAAGCACTAAATGAAAAATATAATGCTTCGAGACGCGTTATTCACGACGTAAAAAAGCATCTTGCCTCCCTTGATGGGCTCATAAACGCAAATCAAGCAAGAGAAGCAGAGCATTACAAGGAGCTCCTCACAACGGAACTCAATAAACTCATGCCACGTTTCGAGTGTGATAATGCAATTCTCACCGTTGTTATCAACAATAAGCTTGAGACAGCGGACAAGCATAAGATAGACTTCAAAGTGGATGCAGAGTATACTGAAATAGATTTCATATCAAACCTCGATATCACCGCTATCTTTTCAAATCTTCTGGATAACGCTTTTGAAGCCTGTTCGGAACTTCCAGAGGAAATGCGCAACGTTTCGCTTTCAATAAAGCGCCATAACCATTTTGTTTTCATACTCATGGAAAACAGCTTCAAAAATGTCGTTACCGACGGCAGAGAACAATTCCGCAGCACAAAATTGGGGCATCAGGGCATTGGTATGTCCAATATCAAGAGTGCCTGCGAGAAATACAGCGGCAGCTTCAATGCTCACACTGAAAATGATCAATTCATTACGGAAATACTTATACCTATTCCGGACGATCAGCTGTGAGTTTATTAATCTGTGTAGGGCGGATACATATGCATCTGCCCTGTTTAATTATATTAATTAAAGTGGAGCGTAAATACCTGAATTATCATTGATCCACGGCAACACTACTCAAAGTATAAAGCGACTTCTATTTTACAAAGAGTAAGAATATCAGAACAAAAGAAAAAAACATTGTTGCATTGGCTTTTTTATGAACTTATTCCATTGCAAGAGCGATAAATCGGAGGTTCATGCGAACTCTTCAACTGACCAACGGTCAATGTGACAAAAATGTAATATTAAAATCAGGTTTAATTGACAATTTTTGGTTGATTTTTATTTTTGAGTATGTTATAATATTTCTTGGATATTTTTAATTTGCTTATTCAATGGTTCTATCAGAATAATGATCACCAAAACAATAATAGTCTAAGCTATCCGAAAAGCTTGGGGTAAAAGCTTTTATAACAACTTTAGAGGTTGTTTACGGAAAAATGTTAATTAATTATCAATGGCATTATTGTACAGTATAGGGAGGTGAATTGGGGTAAAACTGGCGATATTCGTGAATTTAAGCATTGATATCGTATGATGATTGTTTCTCTTAGATGATCCAAGCCGGTTATTAAAAAATTGCTGCGACGGCAAAATTTAATGACTATTTAATAATTTCTGTGTTATTATAGGAACTACATAAACGGAAATATTATGCTTTACAGACACAGTTATTATCTAGCATTAATGGGGTAAGATCGTTGCCATTCTTAAGTAGCGGCATAATATCCGCACTACTGGGCAGATTCACTGCTCAAAAACTACCATGAAAGGATCAGCAATTATGAAAACAGTTACACAAATCAATACCTGCACCATCGAGAGAAAATTCCCCGAATGGGCTAAAGTTGATCGTGTGATCAACGGGGTTAAGATCTACAACATGAATATTTTCGACAATATCATGACTTTCAATCAGGATAATCTTGACGGCGAAGCTTTCGATTATTTTGGAACCAAGATTACATACGGCGAGCTCCCAGCGCTCCGCGAGGCTTATGCAAGAGGTCTCAAGCTCGCAGGTGTAAAAGAAGGCGATGTTGTTACGCTCTGTATGCCTGTAAGCATCGAGAATCTTATGCTTCTCTTTGCCTGCAACCTTCTTAAGGCTATCAGCAACAACGTTAACTTTCTCTTCCTCAAAGACGATTTTAAGCTATATACACAGGACAAAGGTTCGGATATCATCATTACGCTGGACGCATTCCTGCCATATTTCACTGAGCACCTTGCCGAAAGCAGCATTAAGAAAGTTATCCTCATGAATCTTGACGACTTCCTTCCTGCCGAAAAGAAAGGAATGTTCCTGGATACTTCAGAAATGCCTGAAAAAATGCAAGAAGTATTTAACGTTGAACAGATCATGAATTGTCTTCAGAACTTAGATAAGATAAAAGGCGTTGAGTTCATACGTCTTGATGACTTAAGGGTTGCTGGCGAACATAGCGATATCCCTCTAGACCTCGGACCGACAGATCTCGATCGTGATATAAGCTATTTCTATACAAGCGGCACTACAAGTAAACCTAAATGCGTCGTATACAAGGAATATTCACTGAATGCATATGTTGAGATGCACGCAGGCCTCGATACTCAGAATTATGTGGGTGAGCGCAATTTCCAGTGTATTCCTCTCACACATATGACAGGAGAGAGAGTATGCGCTATCATGCCCCTTGCAAGAGGAGGTACACTTGTTCCGAGGCCAATATACAACAAGTACACATTCGCAAAAGATCTTTCGGAGACAAACTGCAACTGCGCTGTAGCAACTGCAAGTTTCTATCTCACAAGCGTAAGACAGGGAGTTATTTCGCCAACTGCTCTTGAAAACTTCAGACGTCCTGCATCGGGCGGAGAGGCTGTAAACATTAACTCTGTCCGCAAGATTGACAAGTGGCTCCGTGAAAACGGCTGTACAGTAAGATTTTCACTGGGAGGTGGCGCAAGTGAAGAAGGCGGTGCTACCTTAGTAACATACTTCATGGATGAAGAGACAAAAACAAATGAGACAGGTAAACCTCTTGAACCATATGTACATGTAAAGCTAGTAGACGACAATGGAAACCTCGTTGAAGAAAACGAAGTTCTTGCAAATCTCCACGCTACAAGTCCTGCAGCTGCTGACCGCTACCTCAACAACCCCAAGGCAACAGCTGAACGTTGGTATGTCGACGAAAACGGTACAAAATGGGGCGTAACAGGTGACATCGCTATGAGGCACGCTGACGGTTCATATACAATAATGGGAAGAGCTTCCGACTCATACGTCGACGAAAATGGCAAGCGCGTCTACCTGTTTATGATTGAGAGCACTCTTGATGAGAATGATCCTATTAATGAGTGGGAGATTAGTGCTTTCAAAAACGAAAACGGCGGTTATGATGTAGTAGGTCAAGTTATACTAGATCCCAACGAGGCAGCGCCAAGTGCAGAACTCGTAAAGTACATCTGTGACAAATACCACCTCGACGCTGTAAAGTTCTACAAAGAATTTGAAATCGGCGAAATCACCGCAAAAAGAGACTATATCCTGCTTGCACACGACTACAATGGATATCTTACACCATGTGAGGACGGTCGTCTTATGTTGGTGAACTACTCGGAAAATGGCAGTACTGTAAGAATTAAAACAGGTAAAAATTTTGTTATCCCGATAAATGAAAATAAAAAAGAGGAGGATTAATAAAATGAAAGTTTCAAAGATTATATCAGTGATTGTTTCAGCAGCTATGCTTGGTAGTTTTGCAGGAACCACAGTTTTTGCTTCAGAATATAAAACAGAAAAAAATTATAACTATGTAGCGCTGGGCGATAGTATAGCTGCAGGCTTTGGATTAGCAGGTGGTGATCTCGCTAGTGATCCTGCACTTGTTATCACAGATCAGCTTCTTGAAAATCCCGTACAGGGAGCATATCCTGCTGTATTAACAGACTATCTAAATAACCTCGGTGAGGAAAAAGGCTTCAGTGTTAAGGGTACAAACCTTGCTTCTACAGCATACCGTGCAGAGGACATCGAAAACACCATTAAAATTCCTGGAAACAAGGGCGAATTTGCTTCAAGAATCCTTGAAATGTTTGTTGGAGAGGGCGCAAGCGACGTTCTTATCCCATACCACGATTATTATACACAATATCTCTCTGAAGCTGATCTCGTAAGTATTCAGCTTGGCGGAAACGATATCATCATGAGCATTGTTCCTCAGATGGTATTCGGCGATAATCCTATCCTTAAGGCTGCAGGAACTTCTCTCATGCTCACACTTTTCGGCATGGATACAGAAATAGCTATCGGAGGCGGACTTAAGATTCTTGAGGAAAACAAAGATAACATCACATATGAAGATTTCATAGAGGCTGCTGTCTTTATGTATAATGTAAGCCAGATGGCAGATCAACTGGTTGACGAGTCTGCAAGCCATGTAAAGGGCGTTGTTGAGGCTGTTAAAGAGCTCAACGGCAACGCTGACATCGCTCTTGTTGGTATGTTCAATCCCTACCGTACAGAAGATATGGCAGAAGCTAAAAAAGAAGATATCTTCGAGGTTCTCGGAAAGATATACGCAGTAGCTGCAAATGTTGTAGCAGCAAACGAGGGCGAGCTTACAGTAAGCGGAAAACAGTCTCCAGAATATATAGAAAACCTTACAAATAAGGTCAATCAGATAATAGAACTTAAGGAAGTAATAAATAAATATAACGACAAAGAAGAGCTCAAAGAGCTTCTTGCTATGATCGAAAGCTATGACGATATAAATGAGCTCAAAGAGCTAGTAGCACTTATGAATGCAACAGAGGGAAGCCCTGCACAGGATGATCTCCTTGTTCTCATGCTCAATTACAATGATATCGCAGAGCTCCAGTCAGTTATTGAACTTGTTAAGAACTACAATGATATTTCAGAACTTACTGAGCTTGTGGCTGTAATGACAAAGTACCGTACAGCAGATCAGGAAACAGCAGCAAAGGAAATTGCAAAGCAAATCGCTACACCTATTGCTATGAAGATTGCAGGTAAGAACGTTGACCCTCAGATGAAGCGCCTCAACGAACAGCTCCAGATAGTCGCAGAAGAAACAGGTTCTATCTACGTTGATGTATATGACATCTCTCCCGAGGACGACTTCGACCCACATCCGAATGAAAATGGTCACAAGGAGATCGCAGGCATACTTTACGACAACCTCTCAGGCCTCGTATGTGAGAGAATGAATGTTGCAGATGAAACTCAGGAAGTCATTGAAGAAGAAGTTTCAGATGTTGACAACAGAATGCTCGGTGATGTTAACGGTGACGATGCAATCACATCTGCAGATTTCCTTTACGTAGCAGCTCATGTGTTCGGCGTAAGACAGCTTACACCTGAAGAGCAGAAATATGCTGATATAGACGGTAGCGGCACAATTGACCTTATGGATGCTCTTATCCTTGCAGCATATATAAATATGTTCAATAATTGAGCGTTTTAATACGACTTCATTGAAAAACAGAATTAAAGATAGAACAGGTATAAAGAGTATAATTCTTTATACCTGTTTCTTTTTCGATAAATATATTAACTAAGCAACAAAAAACGCATTTCTTTGTGAATGATGTGTAAAAATTTCTGACGCAATTGACTTTAGTTTGTTGGTATGATACAATTAATGTAGGATATTATCGGAAAGGTTGGCATAAAATATGGATAAAACGATTATTATTGAAGAACTAAAACATAAAAATGAGATCCAGCCTGAGGAATTTGACGGAACTTATCGCTCTGTTTGTGAAGCACTTGAATGCTATGAAAAACTGAGAAAGACTACCATAATTGATTACCATGACCTCGAACTTCTTTATTACTTGTCACTAGGCTTGTGGACAAACGACAGAAGCGAACTGAAACAGCGTATTCAGAAAAGTCATCTGCTTCACAATGACAAGCGCGAGCTCGAGCTAAGCCTCGAAAAAATATGGAACAAAGGCTCGAGAATGCTATTCAGCCACATTGTCGAAAAGCAGGAAATGGAATTCCTTACAGCTCCTTTTTCGTTTAAAGAATCTATAATTGCCGAAAAAGATGAAGCTATACAATTCTTTTTCAAGATGTGTATCAACCTTTCAGGACTTGAAAACGACAATAAGATTCTTGTTACGGCTCAGAAAATGATAAATTCTCAGCTTAGAGATTCAGGACTCCCCGTATTTGTCATGTCAAGGATACTCCATTGTCTGAAACCGTTTTCGTTCCCTATTCTTGGAGAAAGAGCAACTGATTCAATGGTCTATGATGCTCTTGGTATCGAGCTCAAAACAGTGGGAGATGTAACGCAGTATATCATAAACTGTCATAAGATTCTCGATTTCCGTAATGCTAACTTCAGATTCAAGAATTTGAGAGCATTTGATATCATGTCATGGGAACTTGTCAACGCTCAGTGTAATAAGGCTATGTCCGACGTACAGGAAGACGAAGAAAAGGAAGAGGAGAAAAAAGCTCCCCTTAATCAGATTCTATACGGACCTCCTGGAACAGGTAAGACCTACAATGTGGTTAAGTATGCCGTTGAACTTGTCGAAGGAAAGAAAATTTCCGACGGAGAGACATATGGCGCTATAAGAGCACGTTACGATCAGTATTCGGCTACAGGACAGATAAAGTTCACAACATTTCATCAGTCTCTGAGCTATGAAGAGTTTGTTGAAGGCATACGTCCTGTTGTAGTAGATAAATATGGTAAGGATACAAATATCGCTCATGCAGATACCACTGTCGTTTATCGTCCATACAACGGAATTTTCAAGGCACTCTGCGAAAAAGCAGCAAAAAGCCCAAATATTAACTTCGTAGCTATCATTGACGAGATTAACCGAGGAAATATCTCAAGAATCTTCGGTGAGCTAATCACTCTTATCGAGGAATCAAAGCGCGGTACTTCAATAATCCTTCCATATTCACAGACCGAATTCTTTGTACCAGCGAACCTTTATATTTTGGGTACAATGAATACCGCCGACCGTTCTATAGCCATGCTTGATACTGCTCTTAGAAGAAGATTCGATTTCACCGAGATGATGCCTATACCGTCGCTCCTTGGAAACTGCGGCGGCGTAGACCTCTGCAAGCTCCTTACTGCGTTAAATGAACGTATCGAGTATTATTACGATCGCGAACATGCTATAGGTCATGCCTATTTCATGAACAGCCACGGTTGTATAAAGACTCTCGACGAGTTGAGAGCAGTATTTTCCACGAAGATAATACCTCTTCTCCAAGAGTACTTCTTCGATGATTATGAAAGGATAAAGCTTGTTCTCAACGACGATAATTACTTCATCGAATGCATTACTCCTAAGTACATCAAGCGTTTTGATTCAGGACAGAAACTGTATCGCCTTGGCGATCCGAAAAACTGGAACAAGGAGCACTTCATAAACATTTACAGCGTTTCCTGAGAACGGAGAATATAATGTACACTAAACATATTTGCGTATCAGCCAATGAAAGTATTGCTGAATTTTCTACCGAAAATGGCGAGCTTTCAAAAATGCTCAGCGAGTTTACCGAGGTATGTACAGCCGACGGAAGAAATGCGGTTTATGTCGGTAGGAAAAACGGAAAAAAACTATTTTTTGCAGGGGATTACTGTGGATTTGCCTGTTTTGCCGATGGAACCCTTGTTGAAATATTACCTTTGGCAAATAACGGGGTTGCAAATGCAAGAAAAAAGCTCTGCGCCGAGTTTTGCAGAAGATGCGGATATATCTTCGAACAGTCAAACTATGACCCCGAAATGAATTTTATGGAGTATTTCATATCCGTTTTTGCTAGTGAGACCGTAAAAATAATCAAAAGCGGTGTTCTTTCAGCTTATGCAAGCCGTGAAGACAACCTTACCTCAGTACAGGGTACTATTCTGTTTGCAGAGAATATCCGCCGTAATCTCGTCCATCGTGAGCGCGTATACGTACGACACGACGTTTTTACTCCAGATCGTGCGGAAAACCGTATAATCAAAGCTGCTGCCGCGATACTCAACAAGCTAACCGCCAATTCACACAGTTCCCACTTACTGAAAGAGGCCCTCTCATACTTCGATGAAGTAGCCGTGCCAATAAACATTACTGCAGAATTCGGGAAGTGTATTAATACACGAAATACTAAGAAATACAGTACTATTCTCAGTATTTGCAGAATGCTTTTCGACAAAAACGAAGGTACTGCTTTTACAGGAAAGTACGTTTCATGCGCGCAGCTTTATAAAATCAATTCTTAAGCATAAGCTAATTTACCATAAAAAACTCCTATGGTTCACACTGAACAGAACCATAGGAGTTTTTCTCATTATATTTACAGCTTTTTCTTTTCTTCTTCTATCATCTTTATGAGGTCGTCTACTGACATATTGGATGGAGATTTCTTTCTCTCGTTACGCTCGCTCTTGTCAATGATATCAGAAATATCAGGTGTACTGCTCTTTTTCGGCTTAGGAGCTGCTGTCGAAGGAGCAGACTGGCTTCTGAGAGGTGTTGTCTTCGGAACATCGTTTCTAGACATTTCAGCAAGCTGGCTCTTTGAAAGAATACCAGTATTATCGGTTATTGGCTCTGAAACCGCAGGTCGCTGAGCTGTATTGGTACTAACTGCAGAAGACGCATTTGCTGCCTTAACGCTGAATGAACCTGTGCGCTCACGTTCAGCCTCAGCTGTTTTTCTGAGCATTTCTTCCCTCAGGGCATCAGCTGTCGGAGCTGTAGATGATGAACCTCCTACATTCTTTGCAGCAAATGTGCTCTCAGCACTACGCTGTGCCTTGAACTGCATTGTACGCTCCTTTTCTTTCTGATAAGGAGAATCTGGATTAACTTTCTTCTGACTGAAATTCTCGGCTATAGACATCTTCTTGCGTTCAAGCTCGTTGCTTGGCTGAATTTCCTGTGATGGTTCAAAGAGAGGATTTGTATTCTTTTCGTGGAGATTTTTCCTGCTCTCGGAAACGGCTCTCTCTTTCTCTTGCTCATCATACTCATAGAATCCGAAGTCCTCGTCTTCTTCACCCTTTGAAGAAGCTATTTTTGCAATGAAGAATATCACAAGAAGCACACATGGAAGCACAAGAAGCGCAAATATACCCTTGATTCCCGAAGCGAACTTTATGAATGAGCCTATACCTAAACTCTGATTGTAACCTGTACATTTTGCAAGTATCTTATCCTTAGTAATAGACTCTTCACTTCCAACCTTTGTTGCGTCTGCAGTAACGTATTTCTGTGTACCATCCTCGGCAGTTACTATGTCGAAGATACTAAGTACTTTAAGCGTGTCGGGCGAGTCCGCAGGATAGCAGAGAACAATATCACCCTTTGATATAGTCTCGTTCTTTGCGTCTGCTGCAAGAAGTGCAGCTCCCTCCGTAACACTATCACCCATGTTATCGGTCTCCTTGACAACATAGACATACCTTCCGAACAGCTTGGGAGTTTTTTCACCAGAGAACGCAATATTGATAATAATCGACAATACGATCAGAATTATGCTAAGCGCGATAATAACAAATTTAAGTATTGAGAAGCGTTTTTCCTTTTCCATTTTACATCACCTTTTCATTTTCTTTTGTTGTCTTTATAATTCTACACTTTTTCAGTCATATTTTATGACCACTTTATCATTATATCACATATTTATACAAATTTCAAATATTTTTTTGAATATTTCTAAGTTTTATTTTTTAAATATATACAAATTGTTCCCACACATGATTTTTCATCCAGTATGTGCATATCATATATAGCATGGGCTTCGGATTGCACAAATTGCACAATCCGTGTTTACTTTATGTCCTAATATAAAACCATTTGTTTTGTAGTTATTCGCAATATATAAATTTCGTTGACAAATATTTGTTTAATAATGCACTTGAAAAATAGTTATTTTCATAGTATAATGAATGTGTATACTGGTCGTAGAGCGATTTTTCGCCGTTTTTTAAAAGCAGGTAGTAGAATTTTTGCAACATTATACGAGCAGTAATAAAGCCGTCCTGCGGCAGATTGGAGATAATTTATGGCTACTAAAAAAGCAAATCCTCTGATGGATAAGATCAAAGAAGAGTTTCCGAGAAAGCTCCAGCTTTTATACAGCGTTTCTCCCGAAGAAGCTTCAGACAAACAGGTTTACCATGTTCTCTCCTCGCTGATAGTAGAAATTCTTGGCGCAAAGAGGCAAAGCTTCATAAATCATACCAGTTCTGTGGGCGGCAAGCAAATATATTACCTTTCGATGGAGTTCCTAATGGGACGTTCACTCAAAACCAGCATTTACAACCTTGAGCTTGCTGATGGTATCAAAGAAATGCTCAAGCCTTATGATATTAATCTTGAGAAAATCTACAAGATGGAGCCAGATGCAGGCTTAGGAAACGGCGGTCTTGGCAGACTTGCAGCCTGCTATCTTGACGGTCTCGCTACTATGGCTTTCCCTGCAATGGGATATTCCTTATGCTATGAGTACGGCATTTTCCAGCAGAAACTGGAAGACGGCTGGCAGACAGAACTCCCCGACAACTGGCTTCCTGGTGGCTCGGTATGGCTTGTTCCTAAGCCTGAGCTATCCATAGACGTCCACTTCGAAGGCGAACTGCAGGAATACTGGGACAACCAGTACCATTATATATCACATGTAAATTACAACACAGTCGTTGCAACTCCATATGACCTCTATGTTTCAGGCTATGGTTCAGAAGGAGTTTCCGTGCTCCGTCTATGGTCGGCAAAAGCCCCGAACTTCAACATGGAAATGTTCAACAGCGGCAACTACGAGGCGGCTCTCGCTCAGAATTCTGTTGCAAACGCTATCTCAAAAGTTCTTTATCCTAATGATAATCACTTAGAAGGCAAAAGCCTCCGTCTGCGCCAGCAGTACTTCCTCTGTGCAGCTTCAATCGGTGATATCGTTAGCTCACATATGGCTGTATACGGTACTCTTGAGAACCTTGCGGACAAAGTCGCTATCCATATAAACGATACCCACCCGACGTTAGCCATACCCGAACTCATGAGGATACTCTTAGATGATTGCGGCTACAGTTGGGAAAAATCATGGGATATCGTCACAAGAACTTTTGCATATACCAATCATACAGTTATGGCAGAAGCTCTCGAAAAATGGGATGTTAACCTCGTAAAGCAGATAATCCCGAGGATTTTCTCCATTATCATTGAGATAAACAATCGCTATTGTCATGCCCTTGCTGAGTGGAACGGTGACGACTGTGCAAAGACCTCGCGTATGTCAATTGTCAAGGACAATCAAATACACATGGCTACTCTATGCGTTGCGGCTTCACACAGCGTAAACGGCGTATCAAAGCTTCATTCAGAGATAATCAAACAGTCTGTTTTCCATGAAGAATTTGAGTATACTCCCGAAAAGTTCAAAAACGTTACCAACGGTATTGCATACAGAAGATGGCTTTATCAGTCAAACCCTGCTCTTACAAAACTCCTTACCGACACTATCGGTCCAAAGTTTATCAAGGACGGTGCAGAGCTTGAGAATTTCAGAAAGTTCCAAGACGATAAGGAAGTTCTCGAGAAGCTAATGGCTGTAAAGAAAGAAAACAAGGAATCCTTTGCGAAGTATGTAAAGGCAGAAACAGGCATAGAACTCAACCCCAACAGCATTTTCGACGTGCAGGTAAAACGTCTCCACGAATACAAGAGACAGCACCTCAATGTCATGAATATACTCACAGACTATGCTTACCTTCTCAATGATCCTGATGCTCCTTTCACGCCAAAGACTTATATATTCGCAGCAAAGGCTGCTCCTGGATACTACCTTGCAAAACAGATAATCAAGATGATTTGGGCTATATCCGAGGAAATAAAGCACAATCCAAAGATAAGTGAGAAGCTTGCGGTAGTATTCCTTGAGAATTACTGCGTAACTCTCTCAGAGCACCTCATGCCCGCCTCTGATGTTTCCGAGCAGATATCCCTTGCAGGAACAGAAGCATCTGGTACAGGTAATATGAAGCTCATGCTCAATGGAGCTGTCACCCTCGGAACTCTTGACGGTGCTAACATTGAGATAAAAGAAGCCTGCGGTGACGATAATATCGTTATCTTCGGCATGACAACACCTCAGGTCAACGAGCTCAGATACAGGGGCTATCACCCCAATGACTGCTACAACTACGACCCACGCATACGTGAGGCTATCGACCGTATGTATCACGGCATAAACGGCTGCACATTTAATGATGTGGCAAATTCACTGAAAAACAGCGATCCTTACATGGTACTCGCTGATTTTGACAGCTACAGAAAAGCTCAACACTATATAACACAGTGCTACAATGACAAACTCAAGTGGGCTAAGATGTCCCTGAACAATATCGCAGGTGCTGGTATTTTCTCAGCAGACCGTGCTGTTACGGAATATGCTGAAAATATCTGGTACCTCAGATAAAAAAGATATACAACCTCAAAAATACCGATAAACGGAGTGTTTTAAATGAAACCTTTATATGACACCTGGGATCCAATGTATAAATCTATATTCGGTGCTGTCAGGCAGTATGAGACCTGCCGCTTCACTATAAGGCTACCGAAGAATGTTCGTCCTGACTATTCTCCTGTGCTGGTACTCTTTAGAACAGGCTTCAAAGAGCGCTTTATTACTATGAACTCAGTAGAGGAAGAAGAGGACTGCGTTGCATACTCTGCTGAGTACAACGCAAGATATACCGACGTTCATTTCTACTACTTCTCATACACCGAGGAAGGTACTCGTCACTATATCAAGAGAATCAATATCCACGAAGGTGGACTTGATGCTGGCGAAATGTTCCAGCTTACAGTCTACAATAGCACTTATGAGACTCCAGATTTTCTCAAGGGCGGCGTTATGTATCAGATATTCCCTGACCGCTTCTGCAACAGCGGCAAACCTAAAGAGAATATCCCAGAGGGACGAATCCTCCGCGATGACTGGGGTGGAACTCCGCTCTACAAACCTGACGAAAACGGTCACGTTTGGAACAATGACTACTTCGGTGGCGATTTCGAGGGAATAAAGTCCAAACTTCCTTACCTAAAAGGACTCGGAGTTACTTGTATCTACCTAAATCCTATATTTGAAGCTCATGAAAACCACCGTTACAATACTGCAAACTATATGAAGGCTGATCCTCTTCTCGGTACCAATGAGGAGTTCGAGGAACTCTGTAAAGCTGCCGGAAGCTACGGCATTTCCATAATTCTCGACGGAGTTTTCTCACATACCGGTGCAGACAGTGTTTACTTCAACAAATACGGACGATATCCTGATCTTGGAGCTTACCAGTCACAGGAAAGCCCATACTACAATTGGTATAGCTTTATCGAATTCCCGAATGTATATGAAGCATGGTGGGGAATTGATACTCTCCCCAATGTTTTTGAGAACAACGAGGACTATACAGAATATATCTGTGGTGAAGAAGGCGTTCTGCGGTACTGGCTTGACAGGGGAGCTGCAGGCTACCGTCTTGATGTTGCAGACGAGCTTCCAGACAAATTCCTGGGAAATCTGAGAAAATGCGTTAAGGAATATGACAGCAACAAAGTCATAATCGGTGAGGTATGGGAAGATGCTACCAATAAGGAAAGCTATGGCATTAAACGCCGATATCTTCTAGGCGACCAGCTTGACTCGGTAATGAACTACCCGTTCCGTGAAGCTATCATGAACTTTATAAAGGGCGGCAAGCCTGTTGACTTCATAAACACAGTAATGTCCATTGTCGAGCATTATCCTAAGCCTACTATCGACGTACTTATGAATTTTGTCTCCACTCACGACATTGAACGTGCTATAAACCGCCTTGCAGGCGACGACTGTGAAGGTAAGAGCAAAGAGTGGATGTCGGAGCGCTACCTCACTCCTGAGCAGTATGAACACGGAAAAGAAATGCTTAAGGCAGCTATGGCTATACAGTTTTTCCTTCCAGGTGTACCTAGTATCTACTACGGAGACGAGGCAGGACTTCAGGGCTATAAAGATCCATTCAACCGTCGTTGCTTCCCATGGGGAAATGAAGATACAGACCTTATTGAATATGTTTCCGAGCTCAGCCGCGTGAGAAAGTCCATACCAAGTATGCGCGACGGAATGATATTCTTTGTAATCAACGAAAAGCAGACACACGACAGCCGTCTTATCGGTTTTGCACGTAAAGGCCAGAAACAGGAGTATATCTTCTTTATAAACAGAAGCGGCGATACGGTACAGCTTGGCAATATAAGTGAAATACTTTCGCGTTACGAAAACATACAGCCATTCTACGGTGAATTTATGGACGATACCATTACAGTAAAGCCATATGGATATACGATAATAAAAGCAAACTTTGTAAAATAAGACAGGAAGGTGAGCAGCTGTGAAGCTGACCATTGATGAGGCTCCATGCAAGGTCTGAGGGAACTGCATGGAGAATACAAAGCTAAAGCTATAAGCTGAAAGCTTACGGCAATAACTCCCTCTGACTTTGCTTTCGAAGTTATAATTTCAAAAAGGAGCAAAGTCAAATGAAAAAAGGAATTAAACAAATAAAAACATATCTCTTGCTTTGGAGCACTCAGTCCATTTCCACTCTTGGAAGCTCAATGACTAGTTATTCTCTAGTACTGTGGCTCTACATGAGCAGTGGTTCGGCTCTGAAAACAGCTCTACTCACCGTATGCTCATATGCACCATATGTTGCAATGAGCATTTTCGTTGGAGCGCTAAGTGATAAATGGAACAAGAAACGTACCATGCTCATATGCGACCTTTTTGCAGCACTTACTACAGTAGTGGCATTTCTGCTAATAAAGGCAAATGCTCTCCAGCCGTGGCATTTATACGTGATAAATGCTTTAAATGGGCTTATGAATACAGTTCAGCAGCCAGCGAGTGAAGTTGCGGCAACTCAACTGATACCAAAGGAATATTATCAGAAAACAGGGGCTCTGCGTTCTCTTTCGCAGTCATTGAATACCATTCTAACCCCTGTACTGGCAACTCCGCTGTTTGCATTCGGTGGTATTTCAGCCGTTATAGTTATTGACCTCGTTACGTTTTCGGCTGCTTTCATGACGCTTCTGCTGTTCATACAGATTCCAGAGCCCACCAAAAAGGAAAAAGACAGGGAATCCATTATTTACTCAGCAAAGTCAGGTCTTTCATGGCTGAGATCAAACCCGCTCATACTTAAACTTATACTTTTTCTTTCAGGTATTAATCTCATAGCTTCAGCCTATAATGCAGCTCTGTCACCTATGATATTATCAAGAGCAGCAGGAGGGAAAGGCGTTCTTGGTGCGGTAAACTTTTGCTCGGGAGCGGCCGCATTCGCAGGGAGCTTCATTGCTTCATCGAATACTGCCCCAAAAAACAGAGTTAAATCTATATGTCTGTCGCTATTCTGCTCAATGAGCACTGAGAATTTTCTCCTAGCATTCAGCAATTCGCCTGTAATTTGGTGCACAGGCGCTGTTCTCGGATGGCTTTTCATACCGTATATGGGGGCAAATCTCGATGTTATACTCAGAAGTGCTATCCCTACGGAAATGCAGGGACGCGTGTACGCCTGCCGTAATACCTTGCAGTTTTTCACTATACCGATAGGTTATCTGACAGGCGGTGCTCTCATCGACAGGTTCTTTGAACCACTTCTATTACGGCAATCAGGCAGAAGCCTCCTTGTCTCACTATTCGGCAGCGAAAAAGGCTCAGGAGCAGCTATGTTTCTCGCTTTTCTCGGTTTTGCAGGAGTTGCAGTGTGCATTATATTCAGTTTACTGCTTTCTCGTGAAAATGCAGGTAAGTACGAATAAAAACATATATGTTATGCGGAGTTTCCCTCCGCATATCTTAGCTCCAAAATTGTCCTTGAGTGGCGTACAAGCGTATTCACCAAAAATACAGTTAGCTATTCACCTATTTTTGGCTTTCTGTCAATTGATTTCAGGAACAAAAAGGCATATAATAGTTATTGCTGTAAAATTATCAATGTTATAAAGGAATGATATATATGAATAATAAAGTCGTTAAGTTCGGCGGAAGCTCTCTTGCAGACGCTAACCAATTCAAAAAAGTCGCAGCTATTATCAAGAGCGACGACAAGCGCAGATACGTTGTCCCATCAGCTCCTGGAAAGCGATTTTCTGACGATATAAAGATAACCGATATGCTTTATAAGTGTAGTGAGCTAGCTGGCAGTGGCATGGACTTCTCTAAGGATTTCCAGATCATAAAAGACCGCTATAACGGAATTATTTCTGAACTCGGCATGGATTTATCCCTCGACGAAGAGTTCGACTCTATCGCCAAGGAACTCAAAAATCGTCCTGCTAAGGACTTTGCCGCAAGCCGCGGTGAATACCTCAACGGAATAGTGCTTGCAAATTATCTCGGATTCAACTTCGTTGATCCCGCTGACGTTATAATATTCGATACAAATGGAGTTCTTCTTCTTGACGAGACAGTAAAAGCTGTACGCGAAAGGCTCAAGGGACTTAAAAACGCCGTTATTCCTGGATTCTATGGAAGAACTACAGAGGGGTTCATAAAGACATTCTCACGAGGCGGTTCAGACGTTACAGGTTCAATCATTGCAAATGCAGTAAAGGCTGATATATATGAGAACTGGACAGATGTTTCAGGTTTCCTTGTTGCAGACCCGAGAATAGTTGATAATCCCGATGTTATCGAAGTAATTACTTACCGCGAACTCCGCGAGCTAGCTTATATGGGAGCTTCTGTTCTCCATGAGGATGCTATATTCCCTGTACGCTCGGCAGATATACCAATTAATATCAGAAATACCAACTCTCCTGATGACGCAGGTACTATGATAGTAGGTAATGACTTTGATTTCAGCAGAGAAAGCGTAAAACACACTATCACAGGTATCGCAGGCAAGAAAGGCTTCAGCACAATAAATATAGAAAAAGCTATGATGAACAATGAGACAGGCTTTGGTATGAAGGTCCTCAAGGTTCTCTATGATAATGGACTTTCCTTCGAGCATATGCCATCTGGTATCGATACTATGAGCATTACCGTCAGCACTGAAAAACTCGATTCTGTACGTGACAAGGTACTTGCAGATCTCCGCAAGGCTGTAAATCCCGATCATCTCGAAATTGAAGACGGCATTGCACTTCTTGCAGTAGTTGGACGTCGCATGAAAAACACAAGAGGTACTGTTGCACGTATCTTCGCTTCTATGGCTCATGCACGCATCAACGTAAAAATGATAGATCAGGGTTCAAGCGAGCTTAATGTTATAATCGGTGTCAGCGAGAACGACCTCCCTGAGGCTATCCGCAGAATATATGATATGTTCATTAACTCAGAAAAAAAGTGATAAAAACATGGACGCCCGATGGGCGTCCGCTTTTTGTTGTAAGCCAAAAAACTGAGGCTTTATTGACATATTGAATTCTCTATGTTATACTTTTATTGTTATTATGAAGTGTGAACCTTTTCGGGTGGATGATATCCACCCTACATATCATCAACAGGAAGGGAATAATCATGGATTCGCCCGAAATACTATATATGGTAGTTCCGTGCTATAATGAGCATGAAGTACTCAGACAGACTGCGGAACAACTAAAAAACAAATTCAACTCCCTTATGGCAGAAAAACTCATTTCTTCCAAAAGCCGCATTGTTTTTGTAAACGACGGCTCTTCAGACCAGACTTGGCTCATTATCAAAGAACTCCACCAAGCTTGTCCAAATCTTTTTTCGGGTATCGACCTAGCTCACAACAGTGGTCATCAGAACGCTGTTCTCGCAGGTCTCATGACAGTTAAGGATATCTGCGATATGTGCATAACTATGGACGCAGACCTTCAGGACGATATCAACACTATTGACGAAATGGTTAAAAAGTACTACGAAGGCAATCATGTTGTCTATGGTGTTAGAAGCGCAAGAGAAACCGATACTTTTTTCAAAAAGTTCACAGCGGAAAGCTTTTACAAGTTCATGAAGGTAATGGGCGCTGACGTAGTCTACAACCACGCAGATTTCCGTCTCATGAGCAAGAGAGTTTTACAGGAGCTTGCCAATTTCAAAGAAGTTAACCTCTTTCTACGCGGAATGGTTCCGCTTGTCGGTTTCCAGAACTGCAAAGTGTACTACGAACGCCATGAAAGAGCTGCAGGCAAAAGCAAGTACCCATTAAAAAAAATGCTTTCCTTTGCAGTTAATGGTATTACTTCATTCAGCACAAAGCCTCTAAAGCTCATTACTGCTCTCGGACTTATCATGTCTGTTGCAAGCTTCTTTGCATTTATATGGGCGTTTATCACTAAGTTTTTTGGCTACACTGAACTCGGTTGGTCGAGTACTATATGCTCCATCTGGCTAATCGGCGGCTTACAGCTCTTCTGTCTTGGTATCATAGGAGAATACATAGGCAAGATTTATGCAGAGGTCAAGCAACGTCCGAGGTACATAATCGCGGAATTTCTTAGCGATACCAATAAAAAAGAAGAAAAATGATCCGATAAGTGAGGTTACAAATGGAAACTGTCAAAAATACAATAGGATTCTTGCTGTTACATCTACCACTATCTGCTATAATTGTTATAGTTATTGCTGCGGTGCTGATGATAAAATGGAAAATAAAGAAAGTTATTCTGAAAGTTATCATAGCTGTTGCCGTTTCCATCACAGTGATCTATTTATTCGGTCCATTCACAAAGGGACCTCATACCACATTCACCTGGAAACACATAGTCAATGCTGAAACTATAAGTGAAGAAGATATTGACAGTGCTATGGAAATGTGTAAGGAATATTTCTACAGCAGAGACCAATTTAAATACTGCTGGCTACAGGAGCTCCGATTCAATGATAATTACAAGAAATACAGTGATAACCAGGAAACACTGACCATTGATTCAAGAATAAAATCAGGCTTCAAAGCTTCTGCTGATTATACCGGTTGGCATTTTACACTTGAACGAGAAAACAACGGAAAATGGCTAGTCACCCGTGTCGGTGGAGGTTGATAATACAAATCACAGCGCAGATAAACTGCGCTGTTTTCATTACATTTATGTCACTTTTATTGACTTTTTTATGTCTGATAATTATACTAAAGATAGAAAAGACAATAAGGAGAATTTGTTATGAATATTGATTATATATATACTCTTTTCATGCTTTTTATCATACTTGGATTGCCTGCTCTAGCATGCTTAGGCGCAATAATTGCACTGATTGTTACCATAAAGAAAAAAGGGAAAAAAGTAATTTTACCATATATATTACTTCCTTTGGTTTCTGTACTATGTATGTTTTTATTGGGCAGGGTGATTTATGAAGGCAGACCATACTCAAAAGAACCTATTGTGGAAAATGTCGAGTTTATAGTCGAAGAAAGAAATCTAAAAGACTATCCAATAAGTGAAGAAGATCTTAACGACGTCTTTGAAACCTGCATTGATTATTTCAAAAACAGTGGAGATTATGAGTTCTGTAAATTAATTAATCTCAGATATTTGTATATGTACTCACCCAATGATATAGATATAGTCATGATAGATGTAAGCTATAAGGCAGGATTATTTTCTCATGTTAAGAACTATGGACGTTTTTTTAAAATAACCCGTAAAATAGACGGCAATCAATGGGAATTCGACAGTATCAACACATGTCCTTGATATTACACAGTGCAGTTTATTCTTCGCTGTTTTTGTTTTACAGCGGTAATTTCACAGAGTGATAACTAATAAAGCGGCATCCCTGCATGGCTAAAGGCTAATAGCTAATGGCCAAAAAAGCTTGACATTTCATTAACTATGCGGTACAATATAATGTGACTATTATAAAATAAAAGCGAGGTTGCTTATTATGCTTAAAAACAATGAAAAAGTAATGGATAAGATCGTTGACCTTTGTAAGTCAAAGGGCTTTGTTTACCCTGGCTCGGAGATTTACGGTGGTCTTGCAAATACATGGGACTACGGCCCTCTCGGCGTTGAACTAAAGAACAACATAAAGAGAGCATGGATGAAAAAATTTGTACAGGAGAACAAGTACAATGTAGGTCTTGATTCCGCAATCCTAATGAACCCACAGACATGGGTGGCTTCGGGACATATCGGTGGCTTCTCAGACCCTCTTATGGACTGTAAAGAATGTAAAACCCGTCATCGTGCAGACAACCTCATTGAGGACTTCGACGGCACTAACGTTGCAGGCTGGTCAAATGACCAGATGATGAACTACATAAAAGAAAAAGGCATTACATGCCCTAACTGCGGCAAACAGAATTTCACTGATATCCGCCAGTTCAACCTCATGTTCAAGACATTCCAGGGCGTTACAGAGGACAGCAAGTCCGAACTTTATCTTCGCCCCGAAACTGCACAGGGTATCTTTGTAAACTTTGCTAATATTCAAAGAACCACACGTAAAAAGGTTCCATTCGGCGTTGCACAGGTTGGTAAGTCTTTCCGTAACGAAATAACACCTGGTAACTTCATCTTCCGCGTACGTGAGTTCGAGCAGATGGAGCTTGAGTTCTTCTGTAAACCAGGTACAGATCTTGAGTGGTTTGACTACTGGAGAAGTTACTGCAAGATTTTCCTGCTTTCTCTCGGTCTTAAAGAAGAGAACCTCCGTCTACGTGATCATGATAAGGAGGAGCTTTGCTTCTATTCAAAAGCGACTACAGACTTTGAATACCTTTTCCCATTCGGCTGGGGCGAGCTCTGGGGCGTTGCAGACAGAACAGATTACGATCTTACACAGCATATTAATACAAGCGGTAAGTCACTTGAATACTTCGACCCTGAGACAAATGAAAAGTACATTCCTTATGTTATCGAGCCATCTCTCGGCGTAGAGAGACTATTCCTCTCAGTAGTTACAGAGGCTTATGACGAGGAAGAGATAGTTTCCACAGACAAGGACGGCAACGAGAAGAAGGAAACAAGAACAGTTATGCACTTCCACCCTGCACTGGCTCCTTTCAAGGCTGCTGTACTCCCTCTCGTTAAGAAGTTGTCTCCAAAGGCAGAGGAAGTATACGATATGCTTTCTAAGAAGTTCATGGTTGACTTTGACGAGGCAGGCACTATCGGTAAGAGATACCGCCGTCAGGACGAGATAGGAACTCCTTTCTGTATTACTTATGACTTCGATACACTTGAAAAAGATAACTGCGTAACTGTCCGCGACCGTGACACAATGCAACAGGAAAGAGTAAATATCAATGACCTCGTTGCATACCTCGAGGCTAAAATGGTATTCTAAAAATAAATATATTATATAACCAATTTAAGCCATAGTTTCGTGTACTATGGCTTATTTTATAGGAGAGACAAATGCAGACATCGGAGAGCTTCGCATTGAGTGCATTATTGTCCTTTTCGGGTGGCTTGCAGGATGCATATACCTACAACATCAGAGGAAAGGTTTTTGCCAACGCTCAGACTGGAAATGTCGTGCTGATGAGTCAGTGCTTCATGACAGGTGAGATCCAAAAAGGACTACGTTACATGTGTCCTCTAATAGCATTTACGCTAGGTATTTTCATAGCTGAAAGGATAGAAAACAAATATAAGGATAGCAGCTTTCTACACTGGAGACAGATAATCATCATAATTGAGATGATCGTACTCACTGTTGTGGGAGGGATGCCATCATCTCTTGATATGCCTGCGAATATGATGGTATCATTTGCCTGCGCCATGCAGGTACAGACATTCAGGACAGTCAGAGGTTACGGCTACGCAAGCACCATGTGCATAGGCAACCTCAGAAGCGGAACAGAAAGCTTTTCGCAGTATCTCCGCGATAAAAACAAGAATTCGCTATTTAAATCCCTTCATTTCTTCGGCATAATACTGTTTTTTGCAATAGGTGCAGGCTTCGGTGGAGTTTTTTCCTCTTTGTTTGGAATGAAAACTATATGGCTATCGGTAGGACTTCTGTTTTTGGCAGCTATAATGATGATACAGAAAAAAGTCAAAATATAACAGGAAAGGACTGCTCATTGCAGTCCTTTCCTGTTATATAAGTTATAAACGAATACACACTGTATTTCCATACAAAGCTAATTGCTCAAAAATTCCTCAATAACGTCAAGATCTCCGTAGGTTCGCAAAAGAGTATATCCCGTATTTTCGAGGACTGCGTTCACAAAATCGTCCCTTTCGATACGATCTGGACGAGAATGTGAGGTATCATCCAGTTCAATTAGCGCTACTATAGCCGTTTCCTCATCTGCAAGAGCAAAGTCTATATGCTTTGACTTTATTTTATTGAAGCATTCCATCCAATATGGATTTTCAGTTTTGGGTTTGGGCTCGATAAGATCAGCAAGCCTCACTTTTGTGTATATACTAAGCCCATACTCATCCGCGAGTGGCTTTAAAATCTTGTAAAACTCGTACTCTCTGTCCGTAAGTATGGTTTTTGCAGTGAAAAGCTTTGTTATATCAGGTCTGTGAACTCGTCTGTAAACCCAAATCGCAAAACATACCACACATACTATAAACAGAAGTGCAAGCACATCGTTTCCGCTCATATCACTTGTCCGAGTGTATCATATCTTTAATATTACCGTTTTCATCTATTTCTGCAAGGCTGTGGAGAAAAGCTCCAGAACCACCACTCACAAAGAGCCTGTCATCAGCTGTACAGATACCGTCGATAAAATCAGTGTTTTCTAGATCTGAAGCATTAAGTATCTCCTTGGTATTTCCATCTTTGTCCACAACATATATTCCTGCAGTTACTGCACAGTACAATTTGTCCTTGTAAAAACAATAGCTTATGCAGCCCTTGTCCGTAACAGCTTTCTCATCATCACCCGAAAGCGTATTGCGCCAAAGGCACTGATTTTTGATATAATACAAATTGTCACCTACAATATATGGACTGTTTCCTGATTTAATATCTTTATAATTGCCTTTCTCATCGAAAATTCGAATATTTTCGTTAATGCTTATACGATAGGAGCAAAGAAGTGATTTTTTTCCATCTATCTCAGCAATTCCTACTATACGGGCATTTTTGTACTCAAGCTCATACTTCTTGTCTGAAAGCTTTCCAGAATAATCAATAGACTTTATGACCGTGCCGCTGTCGGTCGGACTGGCAAAGTAGATAGCATCATCCGTGAAATAAAACTCCTCACGTATTGAATCAGAATCATTCTTTTTTGCTGTCTCTGCGTTGAGAGACTTTGACTTTCCATCCTTGTATTCACATATACCTTCATCTGGAGAATAGTAATAAAGGCTACTTCCGTCAACGTGAAGCATAAGGCTCTTTGATGGAAACGGAAGTTGACGAGTATGTCCATTGCGATCGTCGAGTATATAAGCGTCCCCTAAGCCTTCTTTTCCAGATAAATAAACATATTCGCCATTATCCGTTATATATAGGTATTGAGGGCGGTTAAGCTCAGAAGTAGCCGAAGGCTGCCCGAAATTATCATTTGATGGCTTTAATACAGCGTTTTCTGTAGTTGTTTCAGTCTTAGCCGAATAAACAGCTTCTGTAACAGTCTCGGAAGCGCTGTCGTCGATGATATTATGGTCTGAACATGCCGTAAAAAATGGCACTGCAAAGAATGCCCCCAAAATGGCTGCAGCAATTCGTTTTTTCATATTTATTCCCTTATTTCTTTGATTTATATATCATTCTTTTTTATTATATCACCCATAATGTTCAATGTCAAAGGGAAAAAATGAAAACTCCCTTATATCATAAAAAGAACCGCTTTGAACGGTCCTTTTTGGTCATGTTGTGGATTCTTCTTCAGGTTCAAGTAAAATATTCTCGTCAGGTATATCATTTGCAGCAGCTTCAAAATCATATTCCGTGAATTGGTCGACTTTTTTCATCTTCAGGACAAATCTGCTTTCAGGATTTTCATTATCAAGAACCAGTGTACCACTCTTGATAGTCATCACAAAGCCCTCCATATCGTTCCAGAGATATAGCTGCGCCTTTTTCTCAGGCTCCCATTTATAACTCTGAGAGGAATTGAGTATCGACATTGAAGCGGTATTATCCTTGTTCATTTCAAGCTGGAATGACACGTTTACTGGGTAATCACCGAGATTTTCGGTATATACTTCCTCACCCATAGTTATCTCCGTAGCTTCCCATTTTCCAATGAATTTGCTGTAATCCACCTTATCTAGCCCAGCCTCTGTCGTAGTCTCAACGACTGTAAACTCGCTTACGGGCAGAAGATAATAAACGTCAGCTTCATCTCCGTAATATGGGGTAGTCATTATCATTTCACCCTGACTTACGGTACAGTCGAAGCTCTCGTCAGGGCTTCTCATATGAAGCACATCGTTTCCGTTCTCGTCCACGGTTATACCCCAGTTATACTCCATGACTCTCTCTTTCCCGTGAGGATTGAGATTGTCATAGTATTTTGCCTTATTATCATCAGTTATTTCAAGACGGCAAACAGAGCTAAGAAGATAGTCCTCATAAAATGTTTCATATATCTCGCCATTAACCTTAACCTTGTAGGTCTCCCACTTGCCGAGAAACTGTTTTCCTGTATTATCAATACTATCCGTAATTAAGGCAGTTGTAGAAACATTCTCTGTAACGGACTGACCATTATTATCATTGTTCGTTTTTTTCTTATTATCACAGCCGCAAAAAGCTCCTAAAATCAGAACGGCTGACAAACAAAAACAAATAATTTTTCTCATAAATGCTCCTTTTTTACTGTGTTATACCGAAGTTCTGTATTGCGCTTGCTGCGGCGTTAAGAGCATCGGAATCTATTTCTGAAAATTCGTCCACCTTTGCAAGATCTATCGACGAGCCATTTTCTTCGACAACAAGCTTTCCGTCCCGATATTTCAAATTCATTGTCTCAGGTTCGTTTTTGCCTGTAAGGTCTTTTACTGTGAACTGCAGAACGTCTGCCTCGATCTCTTTCCATTTTATTTCGGTATTTTCGTTTGCATTGTTTATTATATCATTGTTTACGGCGGACTTCCATGTTACTTTACCATTATCCTCTATCTCAAAACGGAACAGCGCCCCAAGAGGAATTCCCAGAAATTGTTCTGTAGTTTCGCCGTTAACTGTAAGTCCTGTTGCTTCCCACTTTCCAATATACTTAGGATCACGCTTTTCTCCACAGCTGACTATGCTTATCAGCATTAAAAGAGCAGCAAGTGCAAACATTATGCTTTTTTTCATTTAATTTCTCCTTTACTGCGATATTGGTTTTGTAAAATCTCCGACTCTGCTAAAACATTCCACAAGTTCTCCATCGGAAGTAATCGTCTTTTTGCTAAGATTGTAGCCAATATAGTCGAAATGCTCTATCTTTTCGCCCATTTCTTCATAATTGACATCTATTCCTCCATCAGCCGTTACCTTCCATCGTAAGAACTGCTTTTCATCTTCAGAAGTATAATAGAAACCGTTACCATCTTTTATAAGCTCATATCTTTTCTTGATTATTTCCTTTTCATCCTTTTCAACTCCGCCGATGAACTCTGCCGAAGTCTCCCACTTGCCAGCTATCTCAGATATCAGTTCTTCGTCAGATTTGGTTCTTGTAGCGTCCACAGAAGCCGTTACTCCCTCATTTGAAACAGGATGACTTCCACATGAAGCTCCACAACAGAGTATCGCCGCGGAAACACATATGCATATAATTGTTTTTTTCATAGTCCTCTCCTTTTCGTATACTAGTATTATACCGCATAAATTCCAGATTGTAAAGCCTTTTATTGCAAAAGTAAAAGCTGCCGCATAATGTAATTCGGCAGCTTTATTTTACTTAGTTTTTGTTTTATAGAGCATCCATATTAGCTCGAGAACTCCCACACCGATGAAGCAGAGCATGGTTTTCATGCTAGGCTTCTTCACCTTGAAACGAGTAATAAAGGCGATAGCTATAACAAGGAGTGAGCCTCCGTAGACCTCAGGAAACCATTCGCCAATATCTTTATGGAAGCTGTATATCAACGGTATTATCAGCGCAACACTGGTAACCGGCAATCCCTCGTAAACCTTACGGTTCTCAGAAGTCTTAGACTGCCTTTCCTCCTCTGCCACGTTAAAATACGCTAGTCTGATAACAGCGCACAGTGGGAATAGTATGAGTATTGGCAGATCACACCAGTCTCTCATGCCAATAGAATAACCTATTATCGCAGGCAGAACGCCAAAACATATGGCGTCGCACAACGAATCTATCTGTATACCGAACTTCTTCTCGCTTTCGGTACGGTCTTTTTTGGTACGTGCAACCTTACCATCGAACATATCGCACAGTCCCGAAACCATAAGACAGATTATAGCATATTCGGGGTGAGATCTCATTCCGCCGTAACCAGCCGCGAAGAACATGCCTATTACGGACGAAACAAGGCTCAAGTATGTAAGGATAACCGTATAGTTATAATATCCGATCATTAATTCTAACCTCAAATGATTTTGCTGCAATATATACCATTATGATATAAAAACCTCTGTATTATTCTTAAAAACTGTCTAAGAGACAATTATTGAACCTGTTTTTAATTATATCATAATCTATATGCTTTTTCAAGTATTTTATTGTAATTTGAAACAATTTACAGCTCATTCGTAATTTTTCTTCCTTCCGCGTTTCGCTGTAGTCTTTTTCACAGACTTTGCAACAGTTCTTGTAGTCGGCTTTTTCGCAGATATCCTTTTAGCGTTTTTTTCACGATTAACGCGTAGTTTCTCCTGCTTTGAGCTCTTGTCCTCAAGGAGCTTATATGCTTCCTCATAGAAGTATTCCTGTGAATTGAGCGGCTTTCCGCGGCTTCTGCGCTCGCGTACGTATTCACCGCTACTGAGCATTATCCTTGCCTTAACATTATCACGCATCATGATTCGGAACATATCGCGGATACGCTTTCTAAGCTTCTCATCCTCAATAGGAACAGCAACCTCTACACGACGGACAGTGTTTCTGCTCATATAATCAGCAGAGCCTATGTAAATTTTCTGGTCTTTCCCATCTTTGCCAAATATGAAAATACGGCTGTGCTCCAGAAAACGTCCCACTATACTGCGGATAGTGATATTCTCGGTAAATCCATGTACTCCCGCGATAAGACTACATAATCCGCGGACTATGAGATCTACCTTTACACCTGCCTGCGAAGCTTCTATGAGCTTCGCGATAATTGCAGGATCGTTGAGAGAGTTAATTTTTGCAGCGATATAGCCGTTCCCACCGTTTTCAGCAAGCTCTATCTGTTCGTCCATCATGGCTAACACCTGAGGTCTCAATGCAAGAGGCGAAACAAGTAACTTTTTCGTGTTTTCAACAAAGCTTCCGTTAAGAAGCGCTGTAAACACTGCTTCTGCATCGTCAGCAATAACCCTGTCGGCAGTTAAAAGCATTAGATCTGTATATAAAGTAGCTGTCTTTTCGTTATAATTTCCCGTACCTACCTGTGTTACGTAGTCATATCCGCCACCCTGAGCCTTTCGCGTTATAAGCAACAGTTTCGAGTGAGCCTTATACTCTTTGGGTCCGTATATTACTTTAACGCCTGCCTCCTGAAGCTGTTTTGACCACTCAATGTTATTTTCCTCATCAAAGCGAGCGCGAAGCTCTATCATGACAAGAACTTCCTTTCCCTGTTCTGCAGCTGTACATAATGCATCTATAACCTTGCTGTTCCGCGCAAGTCGGTAAAGAGTTATCTTTATGGACGTTACCTTTGGATCATTTGCAGCTTCCTGCAAAAGCCTTATAAATGATAGATTTATGGACTCAAATGGATAACTTAGGAGTATATCCCTTGATTTTATCTGCTGGAATACAGGTCGCGAGTCCGAAAGAGCCGCAGGCTTGCGCGGCGACCTCGGTACATAGTGAAGTACTGCATTTTCATCATATTCCTGCAAAGTGTACAGATATGAAAGATCGAGGGGAATCCTCGTTGAAAATACACGGACATTTTTCAATTTAAGTTTCTTGCAGAGATAATCCAGTGCATCACGGCTGAAAACATCAGATATTTCGAGACGGACCGGTGCAAGTCTCTGACGCTTATCAACAAGCTCCTCCATACGACGGCGGAACTCCGGACCTCTTCCCGAAGCCATTATATCAGCGCTTCTTGTAACTCTTATGAGTGCGCGGTCGATAACCTTGTAGTTCTTAAACATCTGATGTGCAAAACGAAGAATAACTTCCTCCTCGAGGATAAAACGTTTGCCGTCGGAACTGAGCTGAATTATCCTCTCTGATTGACTGGTATTGGCAGGGATTATACCTATAGACACGCCTTTTTTCGAAGCAAGCTGAACTACCGCATATATCTCCTTATTTTTGAGAAATGGAAACGGAAGAGCATCATTTACGACAACTCCAGACACAAATGGTTTCAATTCACGCTTGAAGTACATTTCTAAGAAGGCCTGTTCCTCCTTTGTCGCTTTGTCGTAGGATATGTGCTCGAAACCATAAGCAGCAAGTTCCCCCATGGTTTTACGCAAAGCTTCCTCAACAGAGGGCTGCATTCTGCGGACAGCCGTAAATATGGCATCAAGCTGCTGAGAAGGCGTCATTCCTGAGAATTTGTCTTTGATTTCTTTCTTTTCTTTTGCCTTATCCGTAATAGATCCAACCCTGACCATGAAAAATTCATCTAAATTACTCTGATATATAGCTGAAAAGGAAAGCCTTTCAAGAAGCGGGGTTTCGGGATCTGTCGCTTCTTCAAGCACCCTTTTATTGAATTTAAGCCATGAAAGCTCCCGATTTTCGAGATATTCCATAATTGTTCTCCTTCTGTTCTCTTCTTTATTCTAATTCGAAATCAATATTTAAATTGTCCATTTCCTATGAACTCGCAGATAAGTGAATCTGGTGTAACATCAGTCTTTTTTACAGGTCTGAGCTTTTCGAGCACAGCTATGCACTCGCGTACCTCGGAAACGTCTGTAAGCTCCTGGAGCTGTATCAGAAGATCATCCCTGTATACAGAGAGTTCATACGCCATGAAGGTATCAATATCATAATCTGAACGATACTTATAAGGCATTATATATTTGTTTTCGCCTGCTTCAACGCTGTAGAACATATTCATTGTCTCACGAAGAGAGCGCTTGCGGAAGTTCTTGTCTCTTATCATGCGGCGCATAAGGCGCACCCTCGACGGATGAAGCAGTATACCATCGTCTGAGATCCTCGTTCTGACGCTGACATAAATTTTGCTTATCATTCTGTCAGGAACTGTTATTACTGCAGGATTAAGGGCGTGAATACCCTCGAAAATTACTATCTCGCCCTTGTTTCGCTTAAATATCTTTCCAGATCCGCAACGCGTCGAAGTCTTGAAATTATACTTGGGAAGCTCTATCTCGCGGCATGCACATATATCCTCTATCTGCTCGTTAAGAAGATCACAGTCCACGCGAAGAGGCGATTCAAGATCCATTTTTCCCTCAGCCGCAAGAGTCTTTTCTGCTTCTGTAAGCGGACAGAACCAGTTGTCCATTGATAGTGTATGGGTTTCATGACCCATTTCATCAAGAAGCTTTTCTATCATCATCGCCGTAGTTGTCTTGCCCGAGCCAGAAGGTCCTGAAAGTAGTATTACAGGCTTTTCGTTGTAATTTTCAGCAATATCATCGGCAATTCTTTTAAGCTTGTAAAGGTAGTCCTCGTTGACTGTCCTAATATAATCTTTAGGATCATTTTCTATTCCCTGGTTTATTCTAGTTATCTCAATATTCATCAGAAAACTCCTGTTCTGTTTTATTTTTTCCTTAGCAGAGTCTCAATCTCTGAGCGTTTTTCACACAAAAACAGCCCCTTGCTTTGTCACTCGAAAGAAATCTTCTCTAAGACAAACCATATCTCATAGCTTCTCTAAGTGATGTACCGCACACATTGATGCCGAAAAGCACAAAAACGTGCATGGTTCTGCACCACTATGAAAATAAAAAAACTGCATACAGCAATACAACCGTCCAAACTCTTTTCGTATCCGAAGAATGACAGAAAAAACACATCTATATGACTGAACTCATGGGAACATAATAGCACTTATACACTTAAAAAAGGACAATAGGTGCTTGTTTTTTCAACGCTGATAGCTCATTTTCTGAAACCTTTCAACTTGATACGGTGAATTTCTGTATAACAGCTTTTTCTTATGTTTCCTTCAATGCAGCTAAAAGCGACCTATCAACAATATCCTCAATACCTTTTTTCAGATTTGCTTTAAGGTCAAAATCATTTTCCATATTAAACATTACGTCCTTATAATGTAATATTATATCACATTTTTCGGCATATTTCAACCCATGAATTTGGTATTTTTAACATCAAATTCAACAAATTGTATAATTACATCTGTATAATAATTCCTCACATAAAGTTAAAACCTCTGACAGGAGCACAGTGTTCAGCCTTACATACTAATGGCTGATAGCTTTTTCTATAAATTACTCTTGACAAACAGTAAAATCTATGCTAAGATAATTGTACAATACTATAAATCGTTGATGAGGAAGGCTTTTTTCAACAGCAACGCTCACAGAGAGCTGCCGTTCGGTGCAAGGCAGCAGCGTTTAGAAAACAGCATACCGCCTCTGAGTGTGCCCAATAAGCATCGGTTGCTCCCGTTATAGAGCACTTGAGATACGGAGAAAGCTCCGTGTGAATCAGGGTGGAACCACGGTAGATTATCGTCCCTTTTGTCTAATTACAGGCGAAAGGGACTTTTTTATTTCCATAGATCTGGGAGGTGAAACTATGAGCAACATAAAGTACAATAAACAGGAAGAAGCCTTCGAACTTCCATATAAACTGTGGAACGAAACTATGACAGTACGCTTTTATACCGATGAAGAAGCTATTATTATAAAAAACCTCAAGGATATAGCAAAAAAGCTTGCAAAGCTGGACAGCAGCAGAGATACTCTTGCAGGAATGCTGATTGACGAGGGATACTACGAAGGTAGCAATGCAAACGAGCTTTCGAAGATACTGAAACTTGAAAACGTTTACATAGATATTGACGATGAGGAAAACGTCGTGTGCTTTGATATAGGCACCGACGACGAATATATGCAGGGCCTTGCCCATGTGGAGCTCTTCGGTGAGCTTTTTGAGATAACTGGCTGGGTCGAATGATTATTATTGAAAAATAATAAATTGTTAAGTGAAGATTATTTTAATACAAACAATATAAAAAAGGAGAGATTGATATGATTAGATTAACATTACCTGACGGCAGCGTTCGTGAGATTGAAGCTGCACAGTCATCCGCAGAAATCATCAAAAATATAGGCATGGGACTTTATAAAGCGGCCTGCTGTGTCAAGATTAACGGAGAAGTTAAGGAGCTTCGCACAGTTATTGACAGCGACTGTCAGTTTGAGGTATGCACATTTGATTCCATCGATGGTAAAAAAACCTTCTGGCATACAGCTTCTCATATTCTTGCACAGGCTGTAAAGAGACTCTATCCTGATGCAAAGCTTGCTATAGGTCCTGCTATCGACAACGGATTCTACTATGACTTTGACCTTGAAAAGCCATTTACTCCAGAGGAACTTGAAAAAATTGAGGCTGAAATGAAAAACATCGTCAAGGAGGGCATAGAACTTGAAAAATTCGAGCTTTCACCTGCTGATGCAATAGCAAAGCTTAAGGAAATGGACGAACCATACAAGGTTGAACTCTGCGAAGAACACGCTGACAAGGGCGAACCTATCTCATTCTACAAGCAGGGCGAGTTTATTGACCTCTGTGCAGGTCCTCACCTTATGACAACAGCTCCAGTAAAGGCATTCAAACTCATTTCATGTACAGGTGCTTACTGGCGCGGCAGCGAAAAGAATAAAATGCTCAGCCGTGTATATGCCACAGCATATCCTAAGGCTGCCGATCTTGAAGCAGACCTCAAGCAGCGTGAGGAAGCCAAACTCCGCGACCACAACAAGCTCGGACGTGAGCTTGAATACTTCACAACAGTAGACGTTATCGGTCAGGGACTTCCTGTACTTCTTCCAAAAGGCGCAAGAGTAGTTCAGCTTCTCCAGCGCTGGGTAGAAGATGTTGAACAGAAGCGCGGCTATCTCCTCACAAAGACACCTTTATTCGCTAAGAGAGAATTCTTTAAGATATCAGGTCACTGGGATCACTATCTTGACGGTATGTTCATAATGGGCGATCCATACGACGAAGAGAAGGAGTGTTTTGCTCTCCGTCCTATGACTTGTCCTTTCCAGTATCAGGTATTCCTCAACAGACAGCGCTCTTATCGTGACCTTCCTATGCGTCTTGGCGAGACCTCGACACTGTTCCGCAAAGAGGATTCAGGCGAAATGCACGGTCTTATCCGTGTACGTCAGTTCACTATCTCAGAGGGACATCTTGTACTCCGTCCCGAACAGCTTGAAGAGGAATTCAAGGGCTGTCTGGAGCTTGCAAAGTATATGCTCGGCACAGTAGGGCTCCTCGAGGACTGTACCTTCCGTTTCTCACAGTGGGATCCTGCAAACCCGAAGAACAAGTACGAGGGCACAAAGGAGCAGTGGGACCACGCTCAGGAAGTAATGGGCAAGATACTCGACCACCTCGGACTCAAATACACAATAGGTATCGACGAGGCTGCATTCTACGGTCCTAAGCTTGATATCCAGTACAAAAACGTTTACGGCAAGGAAGATACTCTCGTTACTATCCAGATAGATATGCTCCTTGCACAGCGCTTCGGCATGGAATACGTTGACGTTGACGGTTCAAAGAAGACTCCTTACATCATTCACAGAACATCTCTCGGATGCTACGAAAGAACCCTTGCATACCTTATTGAAAAATATGCAGGCGCAATGCCTCTGTGGTTAGCTCCCGAGCAGGTACGTATCATTCCTGTTGCAGACCGTCACCTTGACTACTGCAATGAGCTTCTTACAAAGCTTGATGCAGCAGGAATACGTGCTACTATTGACGATAGGGCTGAAAAGGTAGGCAAGAAGGTTCGTGATACAAGACTTGAAAAATTGCCTGTATGGGTAACTGTTGGCGATAAGGAAGTTGAAGAAGGTACTGTTTCCGTATCTTCAAGACGCGAGGGCGACCTTGGTTCCATGACTCAGAATGACCTTATTGGAAAGCTCCTCGATGATATTGCCAAAAAAGTAAGATAAATCAAAATAAAACTAATTTCTGTTGAATTTTGGACCAATTTAAGTTTTCTCTCCACATGGTGGAGAGATGTCTCAAAATAACAAGGGAACTAAAACATATAAAGGGACGCATTACTAAAAAGGCGTCCCTTTATCCTCATTCGGCAATTCATCCCGAAAGGCTGAGAAATGCTTGACATTTCAAAACTATAATGATACATTTAAGCTTTAATGTAAGTAAATCAAGTAGGGCGGATTTGATTCTCCGCCCTTTTTTCAATTCAAAACATAAATCTTCTCATTACCCTTTGTTAAATCGCATATTATTCCAGCACTTGTTTCAACTGCATTGTCAAATTCTACGTCTTCGATTACATTATATACTAACCCCATATCGGGAACCAAGCATTTTACACTGTTATTATCTCTCAAAAATACTTTTCCGTCAAATGCAAACAAAGGGGAACCAATATCGTCAAGACTGCTAAAATAATGTTCCATTTTTGTTGTATCAAACGTATCTATCCTGTAGCCTACACTAAAAATAAAGTGATCTTTTTCGTAACAAAGAGGCGTACCTAGAAATTCTTCCGAAAAGAAACAGAAACCTTCACCTGAATAAAAAGATGCTACATTATCTATTTTTATAGTATTCATGTTTTCTGCTATTTTCTCTTCAATCACAGCGTAATACTCTTCTTGACTAAGAAATTTATCCTCTAATTCGTAATAAATGTATGATTCTAGGTATGCTTCGTCACTATCTTCGTTAATAATCATAAAGTAAGATTCATCAAATATATGCATTCTATATTTTCCACTTAAATCTGTCTCAAAAACAATTGTTTCCTTTTGGGAACTCAGATCACGCTCAATTATATAGTTTTTTTCCAATTCTGAAACGCTGTAGAAAAGCTTCCCATTATAAAATTCTATTCCACAACACTTTTTATCTCTTGAATCTGAGGACCAGCTGAACAACTCTTTGCTTTTCATGTTCTCAGTATCATAACAGAAAAAAGCCCACTCATAGAACATATCTAAAACATTGCCATAGGAGGCAACAATGTATAACTTTTTATCAAGGCGAAAAATCTTTTCGATATTAGCTTTTTCAGGACGATCCTTTCTGTCAAGCCATTTTTCTCCATCCTTCAGGAGGTTGTTATTAGTGAAAACCTCCTCAAAGTATTCGTCTTTGTTAAGTATGGGAATCCTTTCTCCCAAATCCAGCTCACTGATTCCTATTTGTTGAATATCAATTGGGAGCTGTTTATCCGTCGGAGTTACCATTACTTTTATCTCCTTGAATTCCGTAGCATTATAACATATCACTTCATCTTTCTTTTCCTCGGAAATGCTCTCTCTTACTTCTCCTGATGTCATATTTTCATCAATAATATCTTCATGGAACTCTCCGACAACAGTATTTTCTGGCTTTTTCTCTGTTTTTATATCATCTTTATTACTGCATGAATAACAGTTAACAGTCAGTAATAATAAGGTAAGAATCGTGATAATGCGCCTCATTTTTTTCTCCTTCCTGCGTATAATATATATGTTAGATGTCAATTATGATTTTATGTAAAAATAGGATATTCTGTTCCGATTATATTTTACATTTTTTCGAGCAAAGTGTCAATAAAAATCAGAATCATACTTAAATCTGCAAATTCTTTCGTATATTTTCTCCGAAACAATTACGTAATTGTGAAATAATATGCCGTTTGTTTGGAATTTCACAGCAACATATGCGCATATTTGCAAAAAAAAGCAATTTGTGATATAATGTGTGATAATCGGGGTGGTGCGCAAAGCGCCACCATGACGTATCCCATCAGCAAACGACGACTTAATCCAATAGGAGCGATCTATTATGAGTACTGAAACTTTAATGAAATATGATTCTCCAGCAGAAGCTTTTGAAGAAGCTCTCCCTATCGGAAACGGACGTATCGGTGCAATGATCTACGGTACAGCTTTAAATGAAGCTATCGTCCTCAATGAGGACTCTGTCTGGTCAGGCGGTCTCCGCCACAGAATAAACCCCGATGCTAAGGAAGGCTTTGCGGAAGTCCGCAGGCTTCTCAGTGAAGGTAAAACTGCCGAAGCAGAAGAGGCAGCAATTAGCAAAATGCAGGGTGTTACACCAAATATGAGACGATATATGCCTCTTGGTGAACTTGACATCATTCTTGATGCTGACGGAAAAGCACGTGAATACTCGCGAAGCCTTGATATCGGCAATGCCATTGCAGATGCAAGCTTCTCCGTAAATGGAGTTGTATACACAAAAGAATATTTTGTATCCGCTCCAGACGAGGTACTAGTTGTGCGTATCCACGCCTCTGAACCTGCTTCAGTTACCCTTTCATGCGGTATAGGTGGACGTGATGACTGCTACGACGACAACCGTCCCTGCGCGGAGAACATGATACTCTTCAACGGCGGTACAGGCAGCCGTGATGGTATATTTTTTGCCGCCTGCCTTGGAGCTTCTGCCAAAAACGGTGAAATAAAGACCGTGGGCAGCAGAATCTGCGTAAAAAATGCGGATGAGGTAATGCTCGTACTCTCTGTACGAACAAGTTTCTACAGTCAAATGTATGAAGAATCCGCACAGGTTGACACTGAAATGGCTCTACAATGCGATTACGATGAGCTCTACTACCGTCACGTCAACGATTACAAGGAGCTTTTTGATCGCGTTGAACTAACTCTCAACGATAATAGTGGTGAAGATCTTACTCTCCTTACAACTCCAGAGCGTATTGACCGTATCAAGGGCGATGAGCTTGACAATACAGACTGCCGCAGGCTTATAAACGACAACAAGCTCATAGAGCTTTACTTTAATTTCGGAAGATATCTCTTGATATCATGCAGCCGCGCAGGCACTCAACCTGCCAATCTACAGGGAATATGGAATAATCTAATGTCTCCCCCCAACGGCAGCCGCTACGCCCTCAATTTAAATACCGAGATGAGTTACTGGCTAACCGAAAGCTGCAACCTCTCCGAGTGTCATCTTCCTCTTTTCGACCTGCTTGAACGTGTATGTGGTAACGGCAGAGTCACCGCAAAGGAGATGTATGGCATAAACAAGGGGTTCGTATGCCACAGTCATACTGATATATGGGGCGATTCCGCGCCTCAAGGTGAGAATACCACCTCAAGCATATGGCCTATGGGAGGAGCATGGCTCGCAATTCATGTTTTCGAACATTACGAATATACACTCGATAAGGAATTCCTTGCCGAGAAATATCATATATTAAAGGAAGCAGCCGAATTCTTCACAGAGTACCTCAAAGAGGACAGCAAAGGCAAACTTGTAACAGGACCTTCAGTTTCTCCAGAGAACACCTATATAGATGGCAATGGAGTCCGGGCAAGCATATGCATGGGACCTGCAATCGACTCGCAAATACTCACTGTTCTTTTCTGCTGTGTTATAAAAGCTTCACATATTCTCGAAAAAGACTCCGCTTTTGCTGAGAAATTGACAGCCATGCTCAAAAAGCTACCACAGCCACAGGTTGGCAAATATGGGCAGATAATGGAATGGGCAGAAAACTACGACGAAACCGATATCGGTCACACTCGTATTTCACAACTTTTCGCGCTCTATCCCGCAGGACTCATATCTCCCCTGAGAACACCTAAACTTGCTGACGCCGCAAGAGCAACTCTTGTCCGTAGGATAATCCACGGAGGCGGACATACCGGTTACAGCAGTGCCTGGATGACAAATATGTGGGCAAGACTTTTCGACGGAAGAATGGTTTATGAAAGTCTAATGCGCCTGCTTTCACACTATACTAATCCGAATATGACAGAATGCAAGCCCGCTTTGCAGCTTGAAGCCAATTTTGGCGGAACTGCCGCCATTGCAGAGGCTCTCATGCAGAGTTGCAATGGAGAAATAAATCTCCTACCTGCACTCCCAGACGAATGGAACAATGGCCACGTATATGGTCTGAGAGCAAAGGGCGGCTATACAGCTGATATCTACTGGACAGCAAACAAGCTCACTCACGCTGAAATAAAATCTGAGATTGGCGGAGAGATTCGTCTACGTGCAAACTGTGCAGTAAGCGTTTCATGCGACGGAGAGCCCGTTGATCTTCGAATGGAAGAAGGTCTTGTCATATTCTCTACAGAACAAGGCAAAACCTATACAATCAAAGCGTAAAATCTCTGGGAGGACTAAATGGACATTCGCAAACCCATAGCTATAGCAGCTGCTGTGGCAGCTGCTGTTTCAGCTTTTACAGCCTGTGACAAAAAGAATAAAATGACTGCTTCAGTGCCTATAATCGTGGAAAATGCCTCTGTATCATCTACCGAGTCAACTACGACTATTCCTGTTGAAACTTTTCCCGACTATCCTGTTACTTATCCAGAGATAGAAAAGCAGACTGCAGGCAATCTCTACGAAGCAGAAGGCGGTATACTCAATGGTGGTGCAAGAGTTGCCTTTGATCTTCCCGAATTCAGCGGCGACGGCTATGTTACAGGCTTTGGCAGCGAAGGAAAGGCTTCTGTTGCATTTGAGATAGACGTTCCCACAAACCAACACTATGACCTGTCATTTAATATATCCTCGGACAAGATTGTAAACTGCCGCATAACACTCGGCGACCAACAGCTCACCGTATTTAAAACGAACGACAGTGGAAAATTCACATATATCACCCTGTACGGAGTTTTCCTTACAAAAGGAAAACAAAAGCTTGAAATAATTCCCGAAAACGGAGATATGTGCTTTGATTATCTCAAAATCGAAAACAACACCTCACTCAGCGATATAAGCTACGATGCAAAAGGAGAGCTTGTTAACAAAAACGCAGGTGAGTCTGCCAAAGAGCTCATGTCTTTCCTTTCTGAAAACTATGGAAAGCACATGATAACAGGTCAGTATGCCTATGGTGGAGACAACTCAGAACTTGACCTTATATACCGAACTACTGGCAAATATCCCGTTATACGCTTCTCTACCACTGATGTTCCTGATGAAAGTTTTGATGAGAGCTTCAAGGAAATAAACGCAGCAGCTGAATGGTACTTAAATGGAGGTATTTCATGCCTCAGCTGGTACTGGAATGCTCCATCTGATACAAAGAGCAGTATTCATACCACAGATACTGATTTCGATATCTCAAAAGCCGTTACCTCAATAAAGCTTTCGGAGCTTACAGAAGAGGAAATACGCGAGCTTTACAGCAAGGGAAGTATTTCCAAAGAATGCTATGGACTTATTCTGGATATAGACAACATGGCAGGACAGCTTACTTCCCTCAAAAATCGTGGTGTACCAATACTGTGGAGACCTCTGCCAGAGGGATGCGGTGACTGGTTCTGGTGGGGCTCAAAAGGTGAAAAGCCATATAAATGGCTATGGCAACTGATATATGATCGCTTCACCAAGTATTTCGAACTTGATAACCTAATATGGATATGGAATGGTCAGAGCGAAAGTTCAATGGTTGATAGACGCACCTTTGATATTGCATCAGTAGACTTATACCTCAACAATGAAAAGGACTATGGTCACAGATATTACGAGGAATTTGCTGCTGTTCAGAAGTTCGTCGGAACAGACAAAATTCTCGCTATTAGCGAATGCGGCAGCGTTCCTGATATGGACGCGGCTTTTCGAGACAACGCTGTATGGTCGTTCTTTGGCGTGTGGTATGGCAAATACATACAGACAGAGAATGGAGATTACAACGAGGAATATACAAACAAGGAAGCTCTCATTAGAGCCTATAACTCCGATGGAGCGCTTACACTTGATGAATACATGAAGCTCCGTGGCTTTGACGAGTCCGAGTCCGCTGCAGAAGAAAAAAAGGAGGAAAAGGATGAGTAATGACCTTGTTCTCTTAAGGCCTGATTCCGAAACCCAAAAAGAACTCACAGAAAAAATGCTGAAAGAAGTAGCGCGTAATGATCACGCTGCTGTAAGCTTCAAGATGTGGGATGCTCTTGTAATTCTGCCATTTTCTCAACCCGAAGACATATTCCTATTCATGGAGGACGATTTCTCCATGTACTATACGGGAAAAAAAACTTTCACCGAACTTCGTATGGAAGCGCAGAAGGCTGCGGAAAAAAAATATGCCCTTAAAGGCAATGTTACTCTTGAAAAAATATACGATATCTTTGTAAAGATAAGCGGAGTTTCACCCTCATGTAGAGAAAAGCTTATAACGAAAGAATGCGATTTAATACACCATTTTGCCTTCCCTCGAAAACTTGGAAAACTCCTCTTTGATGAGGCTAAACGCTGCAAAAATAAGAATATCGTTGTATCTGATTCATACTATCCACGTGATGTTGTCGTAAAAATACTATGTGATTGCGGTTACGGCGAATACAGTTCGGTTGTTATACCTTTTGAGCATAATATTCCCGATTCTACAGAAACTGGTTTCCTAGACGTAGTTGTAAAGAAGTCAGGACTTGATGCAAACAATATTCTCCATATCGGTGGAACCCTTTCAAGCGATGTTGAAGCGCCCATTCGCAAAGGTATGAAAGCTCTTATGCTCCAGCCTGTACTACCACTTATGGTAAGATCAGGCAGACTTCGCGAATATATTGAAGAAAAACACCTATATGATATAGAAGAAAAGCAATTTATGGCTCTTCGTTGTTCTTTCGCTTTATACGCTGCTTACGGATTTGACGCTCCGCAGAACAAGAAACCCAAAACCGATTTTTGCGACGACGAGTACATGATAGGATTCATTATACTTGGTCCTCTGTGCTTCATCAAGAACTTTGAGCCTTCAGGTATGCAAGCAGAACTCATAAGAGCTATGGAGAAAAATAAGAATATAATGAACGGCAAACTCGATTTTCGTAATATGCTGTATCATCATTTCGGAGATTTTATCGGAAAATATGGCGGCGAAGGCTGTCAGCTAGGGCTGGATTTTCTAGAAAAACACAGCTATATCAATGACAGGAACAGAATATATCCATTTCTTTCCGATAGCAACAGAAAAAAATGGGGTAAAGCTGAAAACGAGCCTAAACTTGCGCCTGTCCATACAAAAGTAGTCAAAAAGAACGCTCTTCAGAAGCTTGCCGACATGCTTTTCCCTCAGGGAACAAAAGTCAGAGAGATGTCTGAGGGCGCACTCACAAGAAAAAAGCGTAAATAACATTTTTTTCCAATTATTTTTTTTAAAAGCGACGGTTTAATTCGACGATTTTTTATTTAGGAACAGACTTGATACATTTCCTGCGAAAAAGTCCTGTAAAATACTAAAATATCCCGTTGCTGCTCCTTTTGTGATATGTTATCATTAATAAGCGGTCGAAAACCGCTGAACAAAAGGAGGTATAAAATATGAATAACAAGGTAAAAGTACTTATCGGCGACGATTCTGCCGAGACAGGCGTAAGCGTGGCTAATAAACTGCGCGAAAAGGGTATGTATGCGTACACTAGGCGTAAGGACTGCAGCGTGATACTGGAATCTATAAAAAAAGATCCACCAGATGCAGCTGTACTCGATATCTCGTCACAGAACGGCGATGTTATTTCACTTATGAAAAGTGTTAAAGAATCAGGCATAAAACCGCCTGTATTCATCATAACATCTTCTTACGATAACGAATTTATCGAGCGTCAGGTAACTGAAAACGGAGCTTCTAAATTTATGCTTCGTCCATGTAGCGCTGACGACCTGTGTACCGCTATAAACTCTGCACTCGGTGACAGAGTCAGCAGTCTCAGCGATGACATGGAGGTAGTTGTAACTGACATGATACATCAGTTAGGAGTTCCAGCTCATATCAAGGGATACCACTATCTTAGAACGGCTATCCTCTATTCCATCGAGGATAAAACACTTCTGGACAGTGTTACTAAACTCCTATACCCAACAGTCGCAGATATCTACGATACCACTTCATCACGTGTTGAACGTGCTATCCGCCATGCTATCGAAATAGCTTGGGACAGAGGCAACGTTGATACATTGAATTCCTTTTTCGGATACACTGTGGATACTGGAAAAGGCAAACCTACAAATTCAGAATTTATCGCACTTATCACGGATAAGCTCCGTCTGCGATATAAAAGCAATCTCAGAGCTTACTGATATCTGCTGAAAGTTGTGATAAAACTGAACAATAATCAATAATTCCTCTCTTCATCATATACTATGAGAGGACGCATAATAAATTACTATTAACAAAGGAGAATTATCATGGCTTTCAGAAAAATTGATATCAGCGAACTCTCATTCAATCCCTTCGATAAGATAGGTAAACAATGGATGCTAATTACATGTGGAAACAGTGACAAATACAACACTATGACCGCTTCTTGGGGACAGCTCGGCGTTCTCTGGAACAAAAACGTACTGACCTGCTATATCAGACCTAATCGCTATACCTACGAATTCATCGAAAAAGAAGAATGCTTTACAGCAAGCTTTTTCGGCGAGGAATATAGAAAAGCTCTTTCCTTCTGCGGCTCACATTCGGGCAGAGACTGCAACAAGGCAAAAGAAACTGGTCTCACTTCGGCTGAGATAGATGGTTGTATTAGCTTTTCAGAGGCTGAGCTCATACTCGTATGCCGAAAGCTTTACAGCTATGACCTACAAGAGAGTGGATTTCTTACCAATGATGGTATCCCTAATCAGTTTTTCGGAAGCGATCCATATCACAGAGCGTATATATCTGAGATAGTCGGAGTATACGTAAAAGAATAATAATATTGGTTATTCGGAGGACCATGAATGAAAAATGACATATTCAATGAGGTCGCCCGTATGCATGGCGTAACCGCAAAAGAAGTAAGAAGCGAGATTGAAAAATCAATAACTGAAGCTTGCAAATCCCAAAATGCTCCAATAATCAATATTGGAAGCGGCAAGGTCCCCACTCCAGAAGAAGTTATTAATCATGTTCTCAAAGAACTTGCTAAATCAAACATGAATTAATATAATCCCCCCTGTTTTTGGTCATTTCATACAGAGGGGGTTATTATTATAAAAACATCCCCTTGCAGACCGTGAGTTGTCCACAAGGGGATTTAATTCTTATATAATCAAAGAGACCGATTATTCAGCAGCGTTGAGCTTCTTAGCGAGCTGTGACTTCTTTCTTGCAGCCTTATTCTTATGCATAAGACCCTTAGCGCAAGCCTGATCAACTCTCTTAATAGCAACCTTTATAGCCTCTGCCTTGTCAGCAGCACCTGTTGCTACAGCTGTGTCAGCCTTCTTGAGGATAGTCTTGAGATTAGTCTTTCTTGCCTTGTTGGCAGCAGCCTTAGTTGCATTGACCTTTACTCTCTTCTTTGCAGACTTAATGTTTGGCATTTTGTTACACCTCCTTGAATTATGCGAACTGTATAATCGTCCGCATTTAACAAATAATAGGAGCAAACACGGGTTAGTTCACTCCCTGACAACTGCAACGCACAGCTGCCATACTGAGACAAATATAATTATAGCATTTTTCAACAGTATTTTCAATAGTCAAAAGTGAAATAATCCTGATAAATATTTTCCACAATTAAAGCATAATGCACAATATGGAGGAAATCATGAATATTAGAACAGATCTCGCCCTTGAAAGTTTCTCATCAGATGAGCTTCCTGAGAGCGTTCACATTCGCTTTCGCGGTAAAGTATTTCACATTACTGAAATCGTTATTGACGACGACAGCTGTGTTGCATCCATAGGTAGAGGCAGGGGACGTTATATCACTCTTGAGGGGCAGTGTCTGAGCCGATTTTCCGAGGATTATGAGCTTATGGCACAAGAACTCGCACAAGAGCTTTCCGTACTGCTACCAAAAGGAGATATACTTGTAGTTGGTCTCGGAAACAACGATATAACCCCAGACTCTATTGGTCCGCAAACCGCAGCAAAGGTATTTGCTACAAGACATCTCAGCGATAATGAAAACTTTGGGGAGTTTTTTTTCACAACTCTCCGTCGAGTGAGCTCCTTTGCAGGTGGAGTTATGGGACAAACTGGTATCGAAACAGCAGAAATAGTCCAAGCTATAGCCGCTGAGCTCCAACCTGAAGCAATTATAGTCATTGATGCACTTGCCTGCACTGATGTGAGCCGTCTTGGAACTACAATACAGATAACTGACACGGGTATCTCTCCGGGAAGCGGTGTTTCTAACCGTCGGCAGGAGATTTCGGAAAAGTTATTCGGAATTCCAGTCATTGCCATTGGAGTCCCAACAGTCGTGGATATTTACACTATCGTTAAAAGTCTCACAGGGAATAAAATAAACAAGGAGATGCCAAATATGATGGTAACTCCCCGTGATATAGACCGCCTGGTAGAAAGAGCCTCTCAGCTACTTTCATTCGGGATAAATCTTGCACTTCAGCCAACTCTCAGCTTTGAGGACGTTAGAGGGTTGTTTTAATCAACAACACTATAAAATTATAGTTATCTCAGCTTGCTTACCACATAAATTCAATATTAGAAGCTTTTACCATGTTTATTTCAGGCTCAAGCTGAGAAAGCTGCTGCTCCTTTTCTTCTCTTAAGACAGCCTTTGCAAGCTCCTCAACTTCCACGATCTCATGAAAATAATCGTTTATTGGCTGTATAGCATTAAACACTTCTAAAACATGTTCAGCTATTCTTCGTGAAAAGAGCTCATCAGGATCACCTACTTTTATGAAAAGACTCAATCCCTTTTTAACGAAATATGTCTCAAGCTTGAGAAGAGGACATGGCTTCTTCCGCTTATATTCGTCACCTCCAAGAGTAAGTCCAAACTTTTCAACAACTTCTTCGACTAAGTTTAAAAAAAATTCTGGGTCCTCAATCAGACCACTGCGAAATCGCTCCATAACAGCGGCTTCAGGCTTTGAAATACGGAAACCAAACTCTGCACCTTCAGGAGAGAGCTCGAAATACAAGGTAGGGGTCTTGTTCCAATACAATGCGTCATAGCGAACATATATCCACATAGTATCACGGTAATGTAGATATGGTGCGAAATTCTCATCACGATATATCCTGCCTACTTTGTACATCATGCCGTCTATATCTGAAAAAGGAGCAAATAGTTCCTCTCCGAGTGCTTTCATTGGTTCAAATATTTTCTCTGTATAGATTGCCTTGCGAGGCTCGAACCACTCCTTGTTATTATTATGCCTTATATCTAGAAGGAATTCCAGCGCCTCCTGTGAAAATCCATTAAACATTTATACTCCTTACTTTTCAACTGTAAACTTTGCAGGAAACATAATCAAGCATACCCTACAAAAACGATTATTAATTTATTACTAAAAAATTATATCACAGTTTCTAGCATTATTCAAGGAGTAATATCTTATTTTCATATTTTTACAGCAATATAGTACTAATTTTATTTCACACCGTGGTGAAATAACTTTCAACATTGTGTTGAAACAGGTGTGGATTCATATGTTCGATTGTTGATAACTATGTTGAAAAAGTGGAAAATAACGTAGAATACACTTTCTGGAAGTACTTAAAAGTTGAAAACTATGTGGATAAACGGGGAAAATAAGTAAACAATAAAAACATGTTGTGGAAAAAGGTCCCGCAACAATTAATTGTAAAGGATATAATTTGTATGAAAAATCTATTAGCAATATGCTCCATATTTTTTACAGTCTGTACAGCCCTTACCAGCTGCGGTGACAATAACAGCGGTCATTATACTGACGATGGAAATGGCTCAGTTATAGACCAGACATTGACGACTGTAAAGCATGAGAGCACTACGACAACAATGTACGAAAGTAAAATTAAAGACAAATCCGAGGACTTTGCCGACGGAGTAGGAAACGCAGGTAAAGACATCGTAAGCGGAGTTGGCGACGCAGGAAAAGAAATTATAGACGGAGCAAAGAACGCTGTTGATGACGTTATAGACGGAATAGATGGGAAAAAAGAAACTGAAACTACTACAACTCATAAAAACGAAAGATAACTAAAAACGGAAAATAATTTTTTTCAATAAAAGCATTATGTGTAATCGTTGAGGAGGTCCTTTTTTTACGGATCTCCTCAAACTTATCATTAAAAGCTTACTGCCCGCATAGTTCTTTCATTGCCTCTGCCATTATTTCGGCATTTTTTAAAAAATCCTCTACGCTAATGAACTCATCTGGACAGTGCATATTGTAGTTTTTATTCGGAAATTCCGCACCGAAAGCAACTCCTCCTTCAATTTCATGGACATATGTGCCACCACCAATAGCTATACATCGTCCTTTGTCACCCGTAACTTTCTCATAAACACTCAATAAAGTCTGTACAAAACCACTATTTTCATCAGTACAGTGCGGCTCAACACCCTCGCATGAATCCACCTCGAAGCCAGCTACACGGAGTTTTTTACAGATAATATCACTAATTTCTGCCTTTGTACGGTCAAGTGGAAAACGAATATCAATACCGCCGTTAAGTCTTCTGTTCTTAGTGTTAAGAAGTGAAAGAACGCATGTCATATCTCCCGAAATATTATCTTTGAAGCCAAGTCCGCAACTCTTTCCATTAAATTCACCATGTGGAAAGAGCTTTCTCAACTCGTCTATTGGCTTGCACGGGATAACTCCTGATGCAAGGAACTTCGTTATGGCATTTTCACCCTTTTCGGGAGTTGAAGCGTGTGCGGAAACGCCGTCAACCGTGCCAAAGCTCATTTTTGGACCGTCAGTCATAGCTTCAAGGTACGATATCTTACAGCTCGACGGAACAGCATTTATTACTGTACCTGCCTCAATATTGACTCCTTCGGGAACGGGAGCTGAAAAATAAACTCTCAGCATACCTTTTTCTGCATTTATCATGGGATACTCGCCGTCTGGAGTAAACACCATTCTCGGGAGCTCATGCTTTTTGCGGTAATATGCAAGATCTGCTGAACCATTTTCCTCATTCGTACCAAAAATCAAGCGTATTCCTTTTTTCAGTGGAAATCCCAGCTCTTTGACAGCTCTTGCTGCAAACAAAGCCGCAACAGCTGGTCCCTTATCATCAATAGCACCTCTGCCCACAAGTTTTTCAGTTTCAGGCTCATAACGAAGTTTAAAAGGATCAGTAGTCCAGCCCGTTCCTACGGGAACTACATCTAAATGCGTGAGCACAGCAAGCTCTGGAGCAAGTTCGTTTATGTCTGCTGAGCCTACGTAATTATCCGTATTTTCAACGTAAAATCCAAAATTCTCACACTTTTTCAACATAATATCAAGAGCTCTTGCAGACTCTTTTCCGAAAGGAGCTCCTTCTTCAGCTTTTCCCTGTACACTTGGAACAGCAACAAGCTCCGCAAGAATGTCTATCATTTCTTGTTTATGTGCGTAAATGTATTCTTTAATATCTGACATTTTATTCTCCTGTATATAATTATTTAAAAACAAAAAACCGCAGTAGAGATACTGCGGTAATTTGCGTGTACACAGCGTCTCACGACGCTATGTACTAAGAAAGAAAGGATAAATATGAAAAGAATTAATCAGTTAATAATTGTCTTCTCAGTTTCCTTATCGAAGATGTGAATTCTGTTAGGATCGATAGCAACCTTGATATCGTCTCCTGACTTAGCTGTAGATCTTGGGCTTACTCTTGCTGTGAGCGGAATACCTTCACAGAGGAGGTAGAGGTAAGTCTCAGCGCCCATCATTTCGGTAATTTCTACGTTAGCGTCAATTACACCTGTAGAAGCATTTGAGAGATACATTTCTTCATCATGAATAGACTCAGGACGAACACCAAGAGTGATTTCCTTGCCTACATAAGAATTAAGATCTTCATTTACCTTTGACTCAGGAACAATGATCTGATACTTTGTATTCTTACCAAACTCAACAATATACTGACCATACTCTTCCTTAAGAGTAGCATCAATAAAGTTCATCTGAGGCGAACCAAGGAAGCCTGCAACGAACTTATTAGCAGGATTCTCGTAAAGATTCTGAGGTGTATCAATCTGCTGAACGAAACCGTCCTTCATACAAACGATTCTATCACCCATTGTCATAGCCTCAGTCTGGTCATGAGTTACATAAATAAATGTTGTACCCAGCTTCTTGTGAATCTTAGCAATCTCGGTTCTCATCTGAGCACGGAGCTTTGCATCGAGGTTTGAGAGAGGCTCGTCAAGAAGGAATACCTTTGGTGAACGAACGATTGCACGACCGAGAGCAACTCTCTGTCTCTGACCACCTGACATAGCCTTAGGCTTTCTGTCAAGAAGATGTGTAAGGTCAAGTATTTTTGCAGCCTCGTTAACCTTTCTCTCTATTTCATCCTTAGGAACTTTACGGAGCTTGAGTCCGAAAGCCATGTTATCAAAAACAGTCATATGCGGATAAAGAGCATAGTTCTGGAAAACCATTGCGATATCTCTATCCTTAGGAGCGATATCGTTAACGAGCTTATCGCCTATATAAAGCTCACCTTCAGAAATCTCCTCAAGACCAGCGATCATACGGAGAGTTGTTGACTTACCACAACCAGAAGGTCCAACGAGAACGATGAACTCCTTATCTCTTATCTCTAAGTTAACATCCGAAACGGCTACTACTCCGCCAGGATACTTCTTATAGATGTTTTTAAGTACTAAGCCTGCCATGTTTAATCCATTCCTCCAGTAAATTATTTAATGCCGATATATTTTTTTCCACTATCAGCTATGATAATATCATAACACATATTTTACAATTTTGCAAGTTGCTAAATCGCCAAAGTTACGTAATATACTTTATTAGATTTGCCGAATAAAATGCCGAATATTTGGCAAAAAAGAGATCAAAATTTTGCTCTTTAAACATATCGTTCGGCATTATCTCCATAATCTCTCCTATTCTCAGTTTTTCGGGCAAAATGAGGGATCCTAGCGAAATTCTCATTAAAAGCTCAACATGATTACCTACAGCTGCGAACATTCTTTTAACTTGATGATATTTTCCTTCATAAAGTTCTATAAACGCGAGTTTATCGCTGTTTTCCGACTGTCTGACTTTTGCAGGAAGACAAGTCTCGCCGTCTCCAAGTGTAATACCATCAGCAAATTTGTTAATATAATTATTTTCAAATTTTCTGCCAAGTTGCACAATATAGATCTTTGAAATGTGATGCTTTGGTGAAAGCATTTTGTGTGCCAACTCTCCGTCGTTTGTAAGCAAAAGTGCTCCTAGGCTATCCTTATCAAGCCTGCCTGCAGGAAACATACCTTTTTTCCGCAATTCAGGAGGAATCAGCTTCATAACTGTCTCACCATCCTTATCGTCAGTTGAGCACACATATCCCTGCGGCTTGTTGAGAAGAACATAACTGAAACGCTGTGATTTTATCTCTTTACCGCATACTGTCACTATTGCTTCAGTATCGACCACTTTTACGTCCGAACGCTTTACAGTTGTTCCGTTAACTGTTATACTTCCTTTTGCGGCAAGCTCCTTAATCTGACTTCTTGAATATTCGGTCCTTTCGGAAATGAATTTATCAAGTCTTATCTGTGCCATTACAACTCCTTTCGGTATATTTACATCTTGTACTGAATAAGCTCTAGTGATCCATATTTTACCAATAAGGAGCAATAAAGCATGATAAAAATCTTATTTGCAACTGTTTCTGTCGCTTTCTTAATGCTTACTGCCTGCAACAGCAAAGAAACGCCGACACCTGTTACAGTTGTCGGCGACGTTAATCAACGTATTGACTATTTTGCCTCTCACGGTTGGGAGGCTGAAGAGGTATCCGAAAAGAACATAACTATCCCTTACGAATTTTCTAGTTTATATGAAATCTATGCAAGCATGCAGGACAAACAGGGACTTCCTCTCCGAAAATACGCAGGAAAAACTGCAAAGCTTTTCGTATATGAGATTAAGAATTACAATCCCTACAACAAAAAAATGCTTGCCGAGTTGCTTGTATGCGATAATATCGCAGTCGCCTCAATGGTATACAGCGAAGACGGTGGAAGTCTCAGAATGCCTGTAAGCTGAATCAGAATACTTTAAGAAGACTTCCTACGAATGGCATTCTGTATGCCTTGCCTTTTGCAGCTCCGATGATGTAAATTACAAACATTGCAACGATAGCAAGCCAAATAACTAAATTACAGAGAATACCGAGAACAGGGATAAATGCAAGTATGATTCTCACAATGCTGAGAGCTACCAGCGCGATGAGCCATGTAAGACTCTGATTTGCATGGAACTTGCAGTATGTCGAATTAGAATCACCCAATATAGGCAGGAAAAAAAGAATAGGAAGAACATATGCAATAATTGCAAGTGGTTTGTTCTTATCTACCTCTGGCTGATTAAAAGTCTGCTCCGTATTCAAATCATTAAAGTTTTCAAGAAAATCCATCATTTTTTATACCTCCGATTTATTTAAAACAGAAAAATTTTCCGTTTCTGAGTCTGTTCTGTCAAATTCGCTTATTGCGGCAACAAAGCTGTCAATATCTGTAAAGTCCTTATATACTGACGCAAATCTAATATATGAAATTGGATCAATCTCTCTGAGCCTGTCAAGCACAAGCTCGCCTATTTCAGTTGATCTTGCTACAGTCCTCAGTGCATTTGCGTAGTAATTCTCCACATAATTTGCAATTTCCGTGACCTTCTCAGCCGAAACAGGTCTCTTTTTTATTGCTGAAACTATACCATTTATGAGCTTTGCCTTGTCGAAGAGCTGAACACTTCCGTCCCTCTTTTCAACCATGAGTAGCGGAATTTCCACAGCTTCATATGTGGTAAATCTTTCTCCGCATCTTACGCATTCACGCCGTCTTTTTGTCTTATCATCAACAGGGCGTGAATCTATAACCTTTAGTTCTTCAAATCCGCAATATGGACATTTCATTTTTTAAGCTCCCTGCCATAAGGCTCTGTCATGCGTGTAAGTTTATTATAGCTTGAAATAAGATCACTTATTCCTTTGAATCCACTTCTATATAGCTCGAGAATAACACTGCAATCGGGATTATATCCTGAAAGTTTTTCAAAAAACTGCTTAAAATTAAACCTGCCCCTACCAATGAGAAGACAGTCGCCCATTTCTCCTGAATCACTGATATGAACATGTGATATTTTATCACCAACAATATCAAGAAAACTAATGGGATTTTCATTTGAGCGCAGTGCCTGCTTTGTATCAAGTACGAAAGCAAACTCACTACCAAGCATATTTTTTATTTCTTTTATAAACGCAGAAGATCCACTTTTGCAACGTGAAACATTTTCGATAGCAACAGTTACACCAAACTCTCTGCCAAGCCTGAAAAGCCGCGAATAGCGTTCGCAGTAGCGCTCCGCATCACAGGTAGAGGAAGGTTTTCCACCATGAAAGACGAAAATATCGGCTCCTACAATATTCATGAATCGAAAGTAAAACTTATAATATTCAAGCATATCACTTATCCTGCGTTCGTAATCAGAAAAAAACATCTGCGGCTCTATTTCACAGGTGAACGGATGAACCGATGGACACTTGACATCAAACCTTTTAAGCAGATTTGCCATGCCATAAGCAAAGCTTTTTTTTAACTCAGAATGAGTATTTATAAAAAGCTCAACGCAGGAAACACCATTGAGCGCAAGTTCATAAAGGGATTCCTCAATAGGTTTAGGGTACAGGCAAGCTGTAGAAACACCAGCTATCAAAAATACCCCTCCTCGCGCTTTATCAATATAACTTTATTATAATCATATTTTTCCCAATTGTCAATAATAAAATGATATTTTTAATATCTTGAATGACAGTAACCTGTATAATCTTGTCATATTAATATTTTTCTGCATCCCTGATACATTTATCACTCAAATTATCTTTAATGAATATAATGATTTCGGGGGTGTTATCTTGTTTAAAGAATTTTTTCTCGCGTTTATCGTAAGTATCGACATATATCTTGCTTCTTCCGCCTGTTGTAACAGCGGTATAAAGATTCCTCTCAGGTCAGCTTTTATTATAGACCTTTTTTCGACAGTTGTCATGTTTATTTCCCTAAGCCTTTCCGACATTATTTCAGAATTCATAACTTCAGAAACCTGTCATATTATCGGAACTGTATTACTTATAGCCTTAGGCACACTTAATATAATAAAGAGCCTTATTCGTAATATCATACGCCATATTTCTGAAAAAGGTAGTTTTTCATTAAAGATTGGAGAAATCTCTATTTTTATGAATTTCTGTTTAAGTAACGCTGCTGTCGATATCGAGGATTCAAAGCTTCTTTCTACATGGGAAGCCTTTTTCCTCGCTCTTACAAGTTCTCTTGACGTTGCTGCAACTGGTCTCAGTTGTGGCAATACAAAAATCTCAGAGATATATGCAGCTTTAGCAACTTTTATCTGCGGCGCTGCCGCCATTACTTTAGGATCTCTTACTGGCAGAAAAATATCCTCCCTACGTCATGATTTCTCATGGTTAGGAGGATTTCTTCTCATATTATTTGCTGTTTTAACTGCATAAAATCATATTTCATATATAACTATCTCAGGCGGATTAAATAATCTTAGTTTTCCGAGACCTGCTGATACAAGCAATTTCTTTCCATCAAAATCAAATACTCCCTTTGAGTATTTCGGAAAAAAGCTTCTTTCTGGTGAAAGCATTGCCTTTCCAAATAACCTCAAAGAACCGCCGTGAACATGGCCACTAAAAGTATATTTTGCTCCCCATTTTGCATACTCTTCCCCGAAAAATGGATTATGCGCTATAAGCAGTACTTCTCCTTCGGGGCATTTTCCCAGAAGCTTTTCTAAATCCTTTTCAGTAATTACGTCAAGATCTCTATAACCACCGTTTTTCTTGTATATTTCATAATTATCAAGAAGTCCATATATTTTCAGTAATCGCTCACCTACAAGAAGCTCAACGCAACTATTTTTCAGAACCATCTGATGGTCTCTTGCAAACATAGCTCCAAGTTGAGCTCGTCTTTCCTTAGGTACACTCTGCTCATGATTTCCGTAAATAACATATACGGGAGCTATCTCATGAAGCCCTTTAAGAAGAGTTTCTGCAGGCGAATAATCTGTATCATAACGGGTAATAAGATCTCCACTCACTATTATAAGGTCAGGATTCTCTGATTTTATCTTATTAATCAGCTTTATATTATCTTTTCCGAACTTTCGATGATGAAGGTCAGAAACATGAGCTATTTTCACACCGCTTCCAAACCTTTCATACCTTACTGTAAGACAGAAAACGTTTTCATATACTGCATATATTGCAAAAACTACAATAACAGCTATAACTAAATATATCATAACAAATTATTCTTCACTGTCATCATCGTCAGGCTCAGCATCAACGACTATCTCGTTCTGTTCTTCTAATGCAGATTCTTCTTCCGCAGCCTTTATCTGCTCTTCTGTGAGCTGCTCGACTTTTTCTGTTTCAGCGTTATCATCATGCTCCGCACGAGTGAATGCTACTACATTTGCACCATCATTGACTCTCATAACGCGGACTCCCTTTGCAATACGTCCCATAATTCTGATATCACTTGCAAGTATTCTTATGATAATTCCATCGCTGGAAACGAGAATGATATCATCTTCTTCGTCAACTATCTTGATTCCGCATACATGTCCGCGTATCTCATCTACCTTATAGTTTGTAAGACCATAACCTCCGCGATTCTGTATACGATAGCTGTCAAGATCTGTCTTTTTACCATAACCGTTTTCAGTAACAGTCAAGAGAGAAGCGCCTTCGCGAACTCTTGCCATACTTACAACATAGTCTCCGTCACGAAGCTTTATTGCTCTTACACCATGAGCAGAACGTGAAAGTGATCTTATCTTGCTTTCTTCAAGACGGATAGCCATACCATTTCTCGTAGCTACAAAGAGCTGTGCTCCACCGTCTGTCATACGAACGCCCTCTATTTCATCACCATCATCTAGTCCAATAGCAATAAGACCATTCTTTCGAACATTCTTGTAGAGCGAGAGATTAGTTCTCTTGATTTTACCATTCTTGGTAACCATAGTTATGAACTTGTCTTCACCAAAATCAGTAGTTTTTATCATTGCTGCAACTTTCTCATTTTCAGTGAGAGGAAGCAAATTTATAAGGTTGAAACCTCTTGAAGCCTTTGAACCATCCGGAATCTCATAGCATTTCAACTTATACATGATACCCTTATTTGAAATAAACAGAATATTGTCATGCGAACCACAGATGAACATTTCTTGAACGAAATCTTCTTCACGCTGTTTCATTCCCGTGATACCACGTCCGCCTCGATGCTGAGTCTTGTACTCTGTAAGTGGCATACGCTTGATGTAACCATTATTTGTTAGAGTTACAACGCAGTCCTCCTCAGGAATAAGATCCTCGATATCAACTTCTCCGCTGACGTTTTCAATATCTGTGCGACGCTTGTCACTGAACTTTTTGCGAATAGTATTAAGATCCTCGAGAATAATAGCATAAACTCTGCTAACGTCTGCAAGAATATCTTCATAATCAGATATTTTTGTGAGAAGTCCGTATAATTCATCTGTTATCTTTTGTCTTTCGAGACCAGTCAACTGTCCTAATCTCATCTGAACTATAGCTTCAGCTTGTTCCTGTGAAAGACCAGTCTGGTTTTCAATATGAAGTCCAGTCAAATCATACTGAGCACGATCGAGAAGCGCAGACATATCAACATCCTTAAAGCGCTCAATCATACGCTCTTTAGCTTCCTGAACAGTTGCGCTGGAACGAATTATGCTTATAACCTCGTCGATATGATCAGCTGCAAGCACAAAGCCTTGCAAGATATGTGCTCTTTCAAGTGCTTTGCGAAGATCATAGCGCGTTCTTCTCTGTATAACATCAACTTGAAAATCAAGATAGTGCTGAAGCATTTGCTTGAGAGTAAGTATCTTAGGCTCATTATTTACTAGAGCAAGCATAATTATTCCAACTGTATCCTGAAGTTGTGTTAATGCAAAAAGCTTATTGAGAACGATATTTGGAATAGCATCTTTTTTCAGCTCGATAACTACTCTCATGCCGTCCTTATCAGACTCATCACGAAGGTCATATAGTCCCTCTATACGCTTGTCTCTTGCAAGTTGGTTAATGCTTTTGAGAAGTCTCTCCTTGCGAAGCATATAAGGTATCTCGTCAATTATAATGCAGTTTCTACCCTTAATCTCTTCAAAATGAGTACGGCTTCGAAGTGTTATCTTACCCTTTCCTGTAGCATAAGCTGCGCGTATACCTGCTCTGCCCATTATTATGCCGCCTGTAGGAAAATCAGGTCCCTGTATATGCTCCATAAGCTGCTCTAAGGTACAGTCGGGATCATCAATTAACAACTGCAAAGCATCAATAACTTCCCCGAGATTATGAGGTGGTATATTTGTCGCCATACCTACAGCGATACCAACAGAACCATTTACAAGCAGGTTAGGAAAACGTGACGGCAGTACAGATGGTTCTTTGAGACGATCATCATAGTTCGATACAAAATCAACAGTTTCCTTATTGATATCTGTAAGCATATCCAACGTGAGCTTTGCCATTTTTGCCTCTGTATAACGGTAAGCTGCAGGTCCATCACCGTCTATGGAACCAAAGTTTCCGTGACCGTCAACAAGAGGGTATCTCATAGAGAAGTCTTGTGCAAGTCTTACAAGTGCATCATATACCGAAGCGTCACCGTGTGGATGATAACGTCCCAACACAGCACCTACTGTATCGGCGCATTTACGGTATGGCTTCTCGGGAGTAAGTCCGTTTTCATGAAGCGTATACAATATTCTTCTGTGTACAGGCTTCAAACCGTCTCTTACATCGGGTAGCGCTCTGGAAACAATTACCGACATGGCATAATTCAACATAGAATTTTCCATTTCATTGACAAGTTCGGTATTTATTACCTTTGAGTTGTCTGTGTAAAGCATTTTTTCCTCCTAAGAGAATTTATTTTAAATCGCAATAATCATTTCTTAATGTTTCTGACAATATTCAGCTCCTCATTTGTAAATCCTTCCTTCGGAAGAATATATATTACTTCATTTCCAGATAATATCAGGAAAAATCCATCATATTCAAGAAGCTGAAACTTTTCATCAATATTTATCCTTGTTTTTTCTGGAAGAGGATCCTCTTCATCAGTAAGTATCTTATCCTCATCGGATAGGTCGCTTTTGTCGTCAGAAACTGTAGATATATCAACATATTTATCGGCTATTCCTATCTTGTAGACAGGTTCGCCAAGTGACCTTACAGACTCCGTAAGATTGCGGCGTTTTTTCTTCGGATTGTACCATTCGCGGAAAGCAAATGCACAAGCCATGAGAAAAGCAAGATATGTTATATATTTCTGTCTTTTTGAAGCATCATTCATAACCAAGATTCCGAAAATAAACATTATAATTGCTATTACTGAAAATATTGCCATATAAATATAGCTTTTCGGATATACATATTTCTTCTGGAATTCAAGGTAAGCCTCGCTAAATATTTTTACGGGTACCTTATATTCCTTTTCAAGCTTGTAGTTTTCTTCCATGTTTTCTGACCTTTATATATCGAGATCCTGTGCAAATTTTGCGTTTTTCTCTATGAAAAGACGACGCGGTTCAACCTTATCGCCCATGAGTATGCTGAATGTTTCATCAGCCTTAAGAGCATCCTCCATGCCTATTTTAACAATAGTACGGTGTTCTGGATCCATAGTGGTCTCCCAAAGCTGTTCGGGATCCATCTCACCAAGACCTTTATAACGTTGTACTGCAACGTCATTATACTTTCCATTCTCGGAAAGCTCAGCGATATACTTATCTCTTTCTTCATCTGAAAATGCATAGTAAATTTTCTTCTTTCGCTCAACTCTGAAAAGAGGAGGTTGAGCAATATATACGTTTCCATTTGTTATGAGAGGTCTCATATAACGGAAAAAGAATGTGAGCAGAAGAGTTCTGATATGCATACCATCAACATCGGCATCAGCCATTATTATTACTTTACCATAACGGAGTTTCTCAATGTCAAAGTCTTCACCGATACCTGTTCCAAGAGCCGTAACTACAGGTTCAAGCTTATCATTGCCGTAAATTTTATCTATACGAGCTTTTTCAACATTGAGCATTTTTCCCCAAAGTGCGAGAATAGCCTGATAACGCCTGTCTCGTCCCTGCTTTGCAGAACCACCGGCAGAATCTCCCTCGACGATATATATCTCGGTGTATCTATTGTCGCGCTCAGAGCAGTCTGCAAGCTTTTCAGGCATTGATGTATTTCCAAAAGCATTTTTCTTACGCTCTGCTTCTCTTGCACGCTTTGCAGCTTCTCTCGCTCTTGAAGCCGAAAGACACTTTTCAAAGATTATATTTGCTGTATCTGGATTTTCCTCCAAGAAATTCATAAGCTTTTCTGTGACAAGTTTTTCAACAAATGGCTTAACTTCCGGATTTCCAAGACGTCCCTTTGTCTGTCCCTCAAATTCACATTCAGTAAGCTTTACAGATACTATAGCAGTAAGACCTTCTAAAACATCTTCTTTTCTGAGACTCTCTATTTCCTTTTTAGGAGAGTCCTTTCCTTTTTTATTACTGTCTTTTTCCTTAAATTTTCCAAACTTCTTACCATATTCGTTTATAACTTTCAGAAGAGCATTCTTGAAACCTGTTTCGTGGGTTCCTCCGTCCTTCGTATGAATATTATTAGCAAAAGAGAACACAACATCATTATAACTGTCATTGTATTGCATTGCAATTTCCGCAAAAGCATCGCCCTGATTACCCGATACATATATAACATCTCCGCTGATAGCCTCGTTTCCACGAACTGCATTAAGATGCTCAACAAACTGACGGATACCACCTTCATAGTGGAGGGTTTCACCGATAGTCTCACTCTTATTACGTTTGTCTGTGAAAACTATCTTTATTCCTGCGTTAAGAAAAGCTTGTTCACGGAGCCTTTTCAGGAGCACTTCATATTCGTAGACAGTACTCTCGAAAATTTCACTGTCAGCCTTGAACATTACAGTAGTACCTGTTTCTTTAGTATCACCGATAACTTTAAGCTCCTCATCATAGTGACCACGTTGGAAGCGCTGGAAGTAAACATGCTCACCATCTTTTACAGTGAGTTCCAACCATTCTGACAGAGCGTTTACAACAGACGCACCAACACCGTGGAGACCACCAGATACCTTATATCCACCGCCTCCGAATTTTCCACCTGCATGGAGTATGGTATACACAACTGTTGCGGCAGATATTCCTTCCTTAGGATGAATACCTACCGGTATTCCTCGTCCATTGTCTGATACGCGGATTACATCCCCTTCCAGTATTTCAACAGTTATCTCTGTACAAAAACCTGCAAGTGCTTCATCTATGGAGTTATCCACTATCTCATAAACAAGGTGGTGAAGTCCGCCTGGTCCTGTTGAACCGATGTACATACCAGGTCTCTTTCGGACTGCTTCCAGTCCTTCGAGAACTTGTATGTCGTTTTCATCGTAGTTGTTGTTCTGCTGACTCATGATTTACCTCCAATAATTTCGGTCATATATGTCATTCATCCAATTTATTAGGTTATTGTCATTGTAATCGCAAATTTCTAGAAATAATTTTTCATTGCTGATGTGATACGGATCGCTATAAAATACAGATTAATACACAAAAGCATTATTTTCTGTTGATTATATAATTTTTTTTACATTTAAAATCCACCGTTGCCTTTTAATCTTTTTTTCAACGTTGCTGCTGAAAGTAACGAAATATATACTCTTTCCCTGCCATTTTTCATAGTTATTATAAAGCTTTTTGGCATTTCGTAAGTTGTATATATACAATGATGTTCCTTTTCTGCTCTTTCAAGAAGCTTCTTAGTACATTTTTCAACAGTTGTATTCTCAATGTCGAAAATTCCAATTACATCTCTTATATCAACAGTATAATTATTTCCTATGTGAAGATACATCTTCTTCTACCTCAACAGCGCTCCCACCACTGATATGAATGACTTTTCCTTTTATTTCAGGAAGAAGCGCATTTTCATTTGGAGTTGTAATGAATACCTGCATATCCTTGATAATATCAAACACAAACCTTTGACGATTTTCATCAAGTTCACCCATAACATCATCAAGAAAAATCACAGGAGCATCTTTTGACTTTTGCATATAGATCTCAGCCTGTGCAAGCTTCATCACGAGAGCCGCACTCTTTATCTGTCCTTGAGAACCATAATCTTTTGCACTGACACCGTTTATCTTTATGAGTATCTCATCACGATTAACGCCTGAATGAGTGCTTCCAGTTTTTATATCATAATCTGAAGTTTCAGAAAGCTTTCTGTAATACTGTTCGTATGCCTCTTCGCCACATGACTTCTCAAAGTCCTCTCTCTTATAGACATTCGATCTATATTCGAGCTCAAGTTCTTCCATTCCACCTGAAATAGTGCGATATAATCTTCCGCATATTTCGTTGAATTTCAAAATATATTCATGTCTCATATAGGATATAACAGCTCCTTCCTTTGAAGCTTGTCTATCCCATATCTCAAGTATACTTTTATCAGTATTTCCCTGCATTATTCCTTTTAATAACGCATTTCTCTGATTCATTATGGCATTGCTCTTATTAAGATGCATAACAAAAACCGGATTCAACTGAGAAGCTGCCATATCGATGAAATTTCGCCTTTTTTCTGGAGACCCCTTTATTATGTCGATATCGTCAGGAATAAACGCAATACACTTGAAAACATCGAATAAAGCCTTTGTTCCATTCTGTTTTACGCCATTAAGATTTATATTTTTAGAATTTGCAGCGCTTTTATTCATTTCAAATGATATCTTCTGTTCACGAACGCTATCCAGAAGTTTTATTTTCGACTCCATGCGATTTCCGTCAAGGCATATATAATCTTTTTCCTTTGAGCCACGAAAACTTTTACAACCAGAAAGTATCCACATTGCTTCAAGAAGATTGGTTTTTCCCTGTGCATTTTTTCCAACGATTATATTATATTTTGGATCAGGTGCAAAAGAAATACCGTTTAAATTCTTAAAACCGTCTATATCTGCATAAGTGATTATCACTCTACGATTACCTCTTGCCCGTCGAGTTCAACTTTATCTCCCGGGCGTATCTTTTTTCCCCTCATAGTACAGACCTCTTCGTTTACAAAGACTTCTCCATTCTGTATGAGCTGTTTTGCTTCCCCGCCAGAACCTACAAGATTGGCAAATTTAAGTAAAGCATCCAACTTTATGAACTCGGTAGTTATCTTTATCTTTTCAGCCATAACGACCAGCCTTTCAATAGCTTATTTTTCGTTAGTTCTTGAGCTGTATCGGCATTACAAGGAATATAAAGCTCTCTCCATCAAGAGGAAGTATTTCTATAACCTTCATTGCTCCATTAAAGCGAATACGTACTTTATCTCCCTCTGCTGCTTTAAGAGCTTCAAGGATAAGCTTATTATTGAATCCTATAGTAACAGTTTCTCCTGAAATATCAGCAGAAATAACATCGTTAATCTTACCTATACCTGTTTTACAGCTTATCTTCATAACGCCATTTCCAACTTCACAACGAATAGGCGACTTATTTTTATCATCGATAAGCAACGAACAGCGCTCAAGACAAGTAGAGAAATCTCTTTTACTTATAATGACCTCTGTCTTGCAACCACTTGGTATACTGAGCTTATAATTATGGAAAACGCCTTCAAGTAGTCTAGATATAACGAATACATTGTCTATCTCAAAAATAATGTGGCGATCATTAGTACAAATAGTGCAAATCTTATCAGAATCGTCTTTTATAAGGGTGGATACCTCGAGAAGAGCTTTTTTGGGTACTACAAAATGATACTTATCATTGCATTCTGTCATTTCATTTCTTATTGCCAGTCTAAAGCCATCAATGGCTACCATATTGAAGCTGCCATCCTCGATGTCAAAAAGCTCACCTGTAAGTACTGGTTTGCTTTCATTGAGGGAAGCAGCATAACTTGTCATATTTATCATTGATTTTAGAGTACTCTGCTTAACAGAAAAACTTCTTGCGGAATCTACCTTTGGAAGCTCAGGATATTCACTTGCTGACAGTGCAGGAAAACTACACTCTGTAGCGCTGCATGAAATGCTGATTACTAGATTATCATCAACATCGAAAGTTATCTGTTCTCCAGACATACGTCTTGTAAATTCACTGAAAAGTCTTGCGCTTACAACAAATTCGCCTTCTCCATCTGTAGTAGCATTTATGGAAGTACGTATACCCATTTCAAGGTTATAAGCGGTAAGCTCAACTTTTCCTTCATATACGTGGACTTTTATTCCCTCAAGAGCCGGTATGGTTGATTTCTGAGATACTGCTCTAGAGACATTTCCTATTGCCTCACTGATCTCTATTTTATCGCAAATAAATTTCATTGAATGTAACTCCTTTAAGCTTAACTAAAAAAGAAAAGCTAAGATAAGAATAAATATATTGTTGTTGTTATTGGGTCGGTGGAAAAGTTGAGACAGGCTATATTTATTTATATAAGCTGAAAAACTCGTCCACAGACGTATGTTGTGAAATTTTTGAAATTGTGAAATTAGGAAGAAAAATAAGAATTTTATGTTTAAATGGTTTATTTGTGTTGAGTTAAAATGGAAAAATAGTTGATAAAAAAGTGGAAAGTGATATTTTGTAATTATTTTTGATGATCTATTTCACAATACTGTTAAGTGTTGAAAATTAATGATGTTGAAATAAATTTGAAAAACTTTTATATGGTTGACTTATTTTCAAATTATTCTCGAGCAAAAATCTGATTTGAAGTACTAACATAGTTTTAAACATAGTGTTGAAAACTGTGTTTAAAGAATGTATTTCAACATTATAAACAGTTTAAACCTTGCTCTTATCTTTTATATTCTTGATTATATCATTAACAAGGTTTTTAAGATTATTATCCTTCTCCATGGACTCTGTAACGCTTGTAACTGAGTATACAATCGTTGAATGGTCTCTGCCACCGAATTCTGTACCAATAGAAGCAAGTGGCATCTGTGTTATTTCTCTTACAACGTAGATAGCTACCTTACGAGCAGTAGATATCTGAGCAGATCTCTTGCTTGAACGTAGATCGTCTGGAGATACGCCATATACAGTTGATACTTCTGAAATAATTTTCTCAACTGTTATCGGAATAGGCTGTTCATCTGTGAGGACATCTCGTATAACACTTTGAGCCATTGAAATTGTGATAGGACTTCCTGCGAAATGATTAAGAGCTTTTAGGCGTACAACTGCGCCTTCGAGCTGTCTTATGTTGGATTTAAGACGATTAGCCATAAATTCTGCAACTTCACTTGGCATTTTTAGTTCTAAAAGCTCGGATTTTCTATTAATGATGGCAAGTCTTGTTTCATAATCAGGAGCCGAAATATCAGCTATTAGACCGCCCTCAAATCGTGTTCTTAAACGCTCTTCAAGAGTAAGAAGTTCCTTTGGAGGCTTATCAGATGTGATTACTATCTGTTTGCCTTCCTGATGTAGTTTGTAAAAAGTATGGAAGAACTCCTCTTGCATACGCTCTCTGCCAGAGAAGAACTGAATATCATCAATAAGTAATATATCTGCATTTCTGTATTTATCATGGAAATCAGAAATTGAACTTTTATTAAGCGCACTTACCAGGTCGCTTCCAAAGGTCTCGCTGGTAACATATACGATATTGAAATCCGGATGATTCTTTCTCACCTCGTTGGCAATAGCTGTGATAAGGTGAGTTTTACCCATTCCAGATGGTCCATATATGAAAAGAGGATTATAATCTGGAACTGCCTTTGATCCACAGTTTTTAGCCACAGATTTACTGCAGGCAAGTGCAAACTCATTTGATCTACCCTCAATGAAAGTATCAAATGTATAATCATAATTTGCGAATTTATAAGACTGTTCAAACTCAGCGTGCTTCTGCTCGAGTTCTGCATCTGTGGGAACTTTGATTTTTTCTGGCTCGTCAGACTGGACATTTATAACGATGTTGACATTAAGTCCAAGGACATTGAAAAAAGCGTCCTTTAAAATCTCGTTGTATGTAGTCATTACGATATTTTTCTGAAAATCTGTCTGTACGCTAAAAATAGCCTCGGATCCGTTGAAATTTACAGGAACGAGCGGATCAATCCATGTTTTGATTCCTATTTCGGGTATTTTTCCGTTTTCGAGACAGTAACTCTTTACCGTTTCAAAAACCTCGTCAAATGAATTCATAAAAACCTCCGAACGATTGTAAGTTTTGATGGAGAAAAAATACGATACTCTCCTATATTAATATACAAAATAATTATACCATAAATAGTGTTGAAATGCAAGCAAATTTCACTGTCAAGTATTTAAAAAATGAATGGTTTTTTAACACGTAAATTGACATATTGTTGAAAACTTTGTTGAATAACAAAAAAATAAATCTTTAAGTCTCAATTTACAGCCTGTGAAAAAGTTGAATAACGATTGTGAAATAGTCTTTAAATTTTTATGTAGCACAGATGTGATATTTTTATGAGTAAAAATAAAAATCAGACAATGTGTTGAAATTTCAAGGTTTAATATTCAAGATATATTGGTAAAAAAACTGAAAATGATATCATGTGTAAAAAAATTTCTTGAATTGCTTGACATATAGTCTTTTTTAATATATAATGATTTAGTGTAATGCAGGGCGAGTTGTCTCTGTACGCAAAAAAAGATAATCAGAGCTGTTGTTTTGAATGGCTCTTTTATATGATTCGAAGAGAGGAGGACACTGAATATGAAAAGAACATATCAGCCTAAGAAGCTCCACAGAAAGAAGGAGCACGGCTTCATGAAGAGAATGGCTACCAAGAATGGCAGAAAGGTTTTAGCTCGTAGAAGA
>JAEEGJ010002915.1_pt1 | contig 73739 bp, 57 predicted proteins | sample 8958761 | NCBI WGS metagenome assembly JAEEGJ01 (sample SAMN16246546, study PRJNA631951) | gut metagenome | biome: gut microbiome; feature: rumen; material: RS-attached | host: Bos | place: Iran: Karaj | collected 2018-10 | reverse complement strand
CCGCGTTCCGATCCTGCCTACATCCATAGGCGGTGTCCGGGAACCGACCGATTTTTGTTCACGTGCACGGCACGAAAAATCTTAACAAAAATACGAATAATTATGTAAAAAAGAAAAAGAATTAAGAAAAAGAAAAACTATCGTCCGCGCTTCTGAGCCAAACAAACGTCACAACAGCCACAGGCCCGACCGTTTTCCTGCCCAAAATAGCGATACATCTGGACGCAGCGGCACTCCAACTCATTCTCTACGAGATCAATGAGCGCTTCGAGCCGTTCGCTGCGCCGGTTCAGCCGCTCGTCGTATTCCTGTTTAGGGAGACGGAGATTCTTGTCGTCGAGCCGCTCATAGTTGAGGCAGAGCATCGGGGCGTTGATGGCCGGGATGAACTGAAGCACCTGGCGCCGGGCGAGGGCGCGGAGCTTTTCGGTGACGACTTCGGGCGCATAGCGGCCTGTCCGGGCAATCTTCTCCACGTCGATGGGTACGTACTCGGTAAATAGGCCCGTGTACATCCTGAGGAGCAGTTTTACGAAGCGGTCGGTGTCATCGCTGCCGAGTTGGACGCGGTAGAGTTCGTCGCGATTCACGAGAAACTGGAGCTTCGCAGGAATCTGCAGCGTCTCTGTCAGGGTCCAATAGCCTGCCGTCTCGATGTATTTGATGGCGTAGTACGCAGTCCGGGCATGGAGCCGGAAGTGCTTCGCAAACTTCTCGAGTTCGAATTTCACACTGGCGCCCCTGCCCTCCTCATAGGCGAAGCCGAGGAAAATGAAGACTTTCTGATAGATGTCGCGGATATAGTCGAGCGGCGGATAGGTCGCGCGGACGGTCTGGCGCAGCCGGGCCACGTCGGTCCGGTTCCAGAGCAGGACGGCAAACGCGTTATTTCCATCGCGGCCGGCCCGTCCGGCTTCCTGGAAATAAGCCTCCAGAGAATCGGGCATATCGTAGTGACAGACGAATCGAACATCAGGCTTGTCGATACCCATGCCAAAGGCATTGGTCGAGACAATCACGCGGGTCTCCCCTTTCTTCCAGGCATCCTGGATTCTTGTCCGCGTGTCGCGTCCAAGACCGGCATGATAGCCTTCGGCATTGACGCCATGCTGCTGCAGAAACGCTGCCAAATCTTCGGCGTTTTTCCGCCGGGAAACGTACACGATTCCGCTGCCTTCGACACCCTGACAGACGCGCAAGAGTTGGCCCATTTTGTCTTCCGTCTGCCGGAAAACATAGGACAAATTCGGCCTCGAAAAATCGCCTACCAGTTTGTTGGGTTTCCGGAAGGCGAGCTTCTCCATAATGTCGTCGGCCACGCGTGGTGTCGCCGTAGCAGTCAGGGCAACGACCGGAATTGTTCGACCGATAATGTTCCGTATTTCAGCGATTTCAAGATAATCCGGCCGGAAGTCGTAGCCCCATTGCGAAATACAATGCGCCTCGTCCACCACAAGCTGACAGACACTCATCTTCGCCACCCGCGCTTTAAACAAATCAGTACGAAGCCGCTCGGGAGAAACATACAAGAATTTGTAGTCCCCATAGATGGCATTATCAAGGGTAATATCAATCTCCCGATACGTCATTCCCGAGTAAACCGCCAACGCCGGAATCCCTCGATCCCGCAGGTTCTGGACCTGGTCTTTCATCAATGCAATCAACGGCGAAACCACCAGACAAATCCCCTCCTTCTTCATCGCCGGCACCTGGAAACACACCGACTTCCCACCCCCCGTCGGCAAGATCGCCAACACATCCCGCCCCGCCATCACCTCCGCAATGACCTCCTCCTGCATCGGCCGGAACCGATCGTATCCCCAGTATTTCTTTAATGTCTCCAGCATGGCTCCAACGCCGTGCAGGAGGCTTGCATCTTCTGATTCTTTGGCTCTTGCTCTGGAAACCATGCCACCCTCGGCAGTGTAAGAGGGAGGGGCCCGCCGCGAAGCGGTGGGAGGGGTCGCGCTCAGCGCGACGTTTCCAGAGCAAGAGCCAAAGAATCGATGTAAGCCTCCATTAAATCGAATTCAAATTCTTTTCGTTCAAAAGTTGCTTTCCTTCCGGCGTGTAGGCGTAAGCGATGCGGTCGGCATAGTGCTCTTCCACCTTTCCGCGGACAATCTTCATCGTCGAATTCATCATACGGTTCGCAATCGTAAACGGCTCATCACAGACCACCACCGCATTGGGCAACCACCGCTCCGGGAATAACCCGTAATGCGCCCCACCCTTCCGGTAAGAATCAATCTCCGCCTGAATCTTCTGCAACATCGCCACCTTGCCTTCACGACTGGCCGGATCCATCCCTTGCTTCTTCACAAAGTCCGCCAACGCCTCCTTCTCCGGCACAATCAACACCATCGTATAAGGATCCTGATTGTTGTGAAGCACCACTTGCGATACATACTTCGAAACCTCAGGTAATGAATCCTCAAACCCCTCCGGAGAATACTTCTCCCCATCGGACGAAATCAGCAGACTCTTGAAACGCCCGACCACATACAGGAAGTCCGTGTCCCAAGGACAAATGTACCCCATGTCTCCCGTGTGCAACCAACCATCCACCACCGTGTCGGCCGTCGCCTTCGGGTTCTTCCAGTAGCCCGCCATCACATTCTCACCCCGGATCACAATCTCCCCCTTCGTGCCGATCGGCACCTCATTCCCCTGCTCGTCGCAGATCTTGCAATCCATCGGTTTGACGATGCGACCCGACGAACCGAAAATCGCATGGCCCGAAGAGTTCGCACAGATAATCGGCGTCGCCTCCGTGAGGCCGTAGCCCTGGAACATCGGCATCCCCACCGCACAGAAGAAACGCTGCAGCTCGATGTCAAGCAACGCGCCGCCACCCACGAAGAACTTCATCCGCCCGCCAAACCCTTCACGTACACTCTTGAAAATCAACTTGTCGAACAGCCACATCAGCGGCTTGCGCCAGCAGTCTTTCAGACCGCCGCGATTGTAGTATTCCTTGTTGTACGCGATTGCATTCTTCACCGCGAAGTTGAAGAGCTTCTCGACCTTCGGTCCCTTGGCCTTCACGCTCGTCTCGATGTTCTTCTTGAAGTTGCGCGCGAGCGCCGGCACGGAAAGCATGACGTGCGGGCGCGTCTCCTTGATGGCCGTGGGAACGTTCTTCAGCGTGGCCAACGCATTGCGCCCGATCGGCACGAAAGCAATGCTGCCGCCATAGTACATCATGGTATACATGCCCGCCACGTGCGCGAAACAGTGGTCGAGCGGCAAGATGATGAGCATCACCTCGTTCTCCCCGATGCTGATGACCGAATGACCCTGCGCCACATTCGCCGTGTAGTTGCGATGCGTGAGCAAGATGCCCTTCGGGTCGGCCGTCGTTCCGGAGGTGTAACTGATGTTGGCATAGTCGTCGGGGCCCACACTGCGGAAGCGCGCCTCGAACTCGGCCCGGTGCTCTTTCAAGAAAGCGTCGCCCATCTGCTGCACCTCCGACATGCGAATTTCACCTTCGCGAAGCGCATCCACATGAAACGCCGTGTCATCGAAAACAATAATCTTCTTCACGTCGGGGCATTCCCCAATAATAGCCCGGATCTTGGGCAACTGATTGGCCGACACAAGAATCCACTTCGACTCGGAATGATGGATGCGGAAGAGCAAATCGCGTCCCTCACCCAGGTTGACCGATAGCGGCACATCCACAGCGCCGGCATAGAGCGCGCCCAACTCAGCCAGGATCCACATAGCCCGGCTCTCAGAAAGCAAAGCGATCTTCTCGCCCTTCTGCAAACCCATCGCCATGAGCCCCGCCCCGATGCGATAAGCCTCCCTGCGCGTCTGCTCCTGCGTGATCTCTTTCCACACACCATCCACCTTCTCCCGAAGATACGTATGATCAGCAAACTGATGCGTGTATTGTTCTACAAAATCGATAATAGTCGGACGATTGGTTTCCATATGATTTGATATTATTTGATTGCTCGATTGCTTGATTACTTGGGTACTTGATTGTTTGGTTACCAGATCACTTGCGAGGTTGGTTGCTTGACTGTTTGATTACCAGATTAGCTGAGTGCTTGTTTGCTTAGTTACCTGATTACTTAGTTACTCGATTGCTCGATTGCTTCGTTACTTGGCTACCTATTTACTCATGCTCGATAAATTCTCGTTACTTAGCTGCTTGGTTAACAGATTACTTGTTTGTTTGGTCACTTGTTTGCTTGATCGCCTGTTGACTCATTGATCCGTCACGAATCAGTCAATATCCATCCCCGCCTCCACGAACCGATCACATTCATCCCCGGCACCAAGCTAATTTGTCAAAGATACGTAATTCTTAGCAAAAACCATACAGTTTCAGGCTTTTCCTTTCCTCCCCGGCATGCACCTGCTTCCGAAAACCCCGAACCCATTATCTCCCGACAGCCCCGAGCCCACTCACCCATCGTCAAACGCCACTCGGACGCCATCACTCCCGGCTCGCATCATTTCCCGCCTCTTCCGAGCCCTTCAACCCATCGATAAACGCCCTTCTGGCACCACCTACCCCGGCTCGCATCATTCCCTGCCTCTTCCGAGCCCATCAACCCATCGTCAGGCACCCCTCAAATACCATCGTCTCCGGCTCGTACCGACATTAAACTGTGCCGAGCCCATTTACCCACAGTCACAATCTCCTCAGACCTCACCTCATCCGGCTCGCATCAATTCCCAGTCTAACCCGAGCCCAACAGCCCATCGTCAAGTGCCACTCTGACACCATCACTCCCGGCTCACCCCAACCCCAAACTGGCCCGAGTCCGTTCAGCCCTCGCTGAAGCAACACCATTCCACAACACATCGGGCTCGCAAAAGAACAAGTCAATCCCATCCGCTCATGGCATTGACGCTTATCTCCCGCCAGCAAGCTGGCGAGGATAAGCGAGAATAAGTCTATGATTATCAATGATTTTAGTCGCGGTAGCTTCAGCTTGTGGCTCAAGCGGTTATCTCCCGTCCGGGCTGCAGGGGCTCTAGAGGGGGCTCCTGCGCCCGGCCGAGGATAACCGATCGGCCGACGATATGCTCATTTAAACAAAACGAACCGCTTCCAGTAGCTTACTGAATGCGTGAATGCCCGACTCGATTTTGCGAACGGTCTTTTCAGAAGGTTTCCGGAATCCGCTGATATAGTGTCCCAGCTGTTTTTGGTTAATTCCGGTAATTCTTTCTAATCCTGCCAGACTAAACGCGTACGCGAAGTCCTGGAGGAAAGAAGGGACATCATACTTAAATAAGAAAGACGTCTCCTCAAAGGATTCTCCGGTACTAATGACATACTCCTTCATATCTTGATAACCGGCATTGAAATCATCCATTGCCTCTTTTACAGTATTACCCGTCCCTATGATACCGTATGCGAAGTCTTTATCCTCGATAAAAATGGAATACTTGCCATCCGTTCCTTTTTCGATAATGGCTGTGACGTCCTTTTTCATAAATATTTCACAAATAATTACTGCCCTATAGTTTAACCCCTGAGCGGATTTCTATATCTTTTTTCGTTCCCGGTTTTGCCTCTTCTGCTTCGTGATAACTCGTCTCAAACAGCAGACCAGTAATCGAACTCTTCCAAATGGGATGCTTTTTTCCATTTCGTATGACAAAACAACCGGCCTTTATCAATTTCCTGTGTATTTCAGCGTACTTCATTATCTCCCCTACATACCATTTGCAAAGATAGTAATTTTTCTATCAATCTCAAGCCACAAATTTCCGTATTTCGGCCAAAGGCAGGTGCGTGAGCTTGGCTAACTGACGAAACGACAACTTGTAGAGAGTGCGTAATCGTTGTGCAAGTTGCACCCGCTGCTCCCCATTCAGTTTGCGGACTGTTGTCACGCCAAACATCGATGCACATACTTCCTTGCACTTTTGAGTTGCTTCTGTATCGTCAAGCGTAACACCCAGATAGGCTGCTTCACGACGCTTGATCTCCTGGTCTTTCTGCTTGTTCGAGGACATGAATACCCGGAAACTATTGTGGGTACGGTAGATTTGCTCGTAAAGGGCAACATCAACATAGTTTTCCGGAAGAATCAAGCCGTTGCAAATAAGCCAGTGCTTAGGAATACGCCGCTTGGAACAAGCGAGTTTGCGAACGACAGAATAACTTAAAGAACCAGCTGGAACAGGATCATGCAAGACGCCATCCTCATCATAGCGCCAGATTGATATGTGGTTATTAGACCTAAAGTACATAGAGCCGGTACCCCACCGGTAATCATAGGGCAGTACCTTTTTCCCATCCTTTGTCGGCTGAGCCACAACGTAAGTTCCAATATCAAGAAGATGGTTTTCATCATCAATCGGCTGAATATCCAGATCGATATTGGCACCCTCGAGCGTTCCTCGAGTCTTGGTTACATGACGAATGTAGCTCCGTTCAAACATGATCTTGAAAACCATACAGTCTTCATAACTGCCTTCCATGAGAATATGTAAATGCGTGTCTTCGATGGCAAAAGCAACAATACGAACCTTGCAATATGCTGCGCAAACCGCAATCAAGTTGAACGCAGCACGATAGTCTCGCGACCGATGCGAAGAATCAATAAAACAAGGCGTCAGAGCGCCATCGGAAGTAAGATGATAGAATTCGAGTTTGTACATCACTGTATCTAGCGCCTCAATCTCCCGCCACCAACGCGATGACAACAGTTGAATCGACATACAAATATAGCACATGAAACAGGGTTTGTCAAGTGCTTTTTACGGTTCGGCACGAACGCGAACTAACGCGAGCCCGTGAAGGTGCCGATTCACGGTAATCTGACGACAGTACAACGGGCTCGGGCTTTACGCAAACCTGTGCGAGCCCAAAAGGAAGCAGCGAGACGGCGGCACAACGAGGAATCGACAGGCTCGCACCTGGCGGAGAAAAACGCGAGCCCGAAGGGAAGCGGAAAGACAGCAGCGGAACAGGACATCGACAGGCTCGCACCGGGCGGAGAAAAACGCGAGCCCATAGGGAAACGGCGAGAGGATGGCAGAACTGGGATTTCATGGGCTCGCGGTAGGGTAATCGAACGTGGATTGTTTGATCGGGCAATCGGTTATCCTCGGCTGGGCGCAGGGAGCCCCCTCTAGAGCTCCCTGCTGCACAGACGGGAGATAACCGCCACAGCCACAGTCGGTCCGACCAGTTAATCGCCCCATCAAACAACCACTGAAAGATCTCGCGGTTATCCTTGACAGCGCTCGCGCTGGCAGGAGATAACCGCCCTACTCCACCGACGTCGCAAACAAAAAAAGACGATCTGCGAGCCCGAGAAAATGCCGAATGGCAAGGGACAAATGGCAGGATACTGGGCTCGGGCTTTTCGCAAACCGGTGCGAGCCCGACAGAAGGTAGCCAGACGGTGGCAGAATAGCGAATCATCGGGCTCGCACCTGTCGGAGAAAAATGCGAGCCCGAAGGGAAGCGGAATGACAGCAGCAGAACAGGAAATCGACAGGCTCAAAAAGATTAAGGCAAAGGAAAAAACAACGATATCAGACAGCCCTCATCTTATTGCATTTTTTCGAAAAAGCCGAAAATCAGTAATTCTCAAATCCGAGTTTTTTCTTGAGTAAGGGACCAACTATCTTTGGCAGAGACTTCGGCATAACAATTATTCGCAGATTTGTGAATTATTCATAATTGTTATATCTTTGCAAACGATTGTGGTGTATGATTATTGAGTTTGAGGACAACGCATTGAAGGAGCTTTATTTGACTGAATTCACAAAGGACAAGAACTATAAGCGTCTTCCAAAGGACATCATTAAGCGCTTTGTCAAGGTTGTGAACTATCTGAGAGGAGCGCGACGTGTCGAAGATTTGTTTCTCATCAAGTCTCTTCATTATGAGAAGAAAGTAGGCAATCTAAAAGATATCGAAGCGGTTTGGATTAACAGCCAGTACCGTCTGCTTTTTAAGAGTTCACCTAATGAGCAAGGTATCCATACAAATATACTTTTAGCAAAAATATCCAAGCATTATGAGTAACAAAGCACTAGTCCCCTTTGAGGCGACACATCCAGGTGAACTCATAAAGGACGAATTGAAAGAAAGGGGGCTCACGCAAAAACGGCTCTCGGAGATTACGGGAATCCAAGCATCTGTCATCAGTGAAACGATTACCGGTAAGCGTTCTATTTCACTTAATATGGCTATTGCTTTGGAAAAGGCATTGGGTATTCCGGCCGACATGTGGATGAATCTTCAGACACAATACAATCTGGATACAGCCAATATTGCTGAACGAGAGAACCAACGGGAAACCGTCTCTGTAACTATAACTATACCAGCCCGTGACAGGAACCTACTCAAAGAAATATCTCGAAAATTCGGCTGGGCCTGCATGCTCTAGATCTGGTCTCTGCATAAAGCATTGCCATAAGGATTATTTCATGAGAATCCTGTACTGGTTGTTTGTTCGGGTAATCGGTTATCCTCGGCTGGGCGCAGGGAGCCCCCTCAAGAGCTCCCTGCCGCACAGACGGGAGATAACCGCCATAGCCACAATCGGTTCGGCCTGTTAATAACCACCGTAAACAACCACTGACAGATCTCGCGGTTATCCTTGACAGCGCTCGCGCTGGCAGGAGATAACCGCCCTACTCCACCGACGGCGCGAGAAGAGATTATTCAATCCGCGAGCCCGGCAAAGTACCAATTGACGATGGCCAGAGAACGAGACAACGGGCTCGGGCTTTTCGTAAACCATTGCGAGCCCGATAAAAGGTAGCCAGACAGTGCCTGAACAGCTAAGCAATGGGCTCGCAAGGGTCACAGACAAACGCGAGCCCGAGGAGAACCGGCAGGACAGTGGCAGAACTGCAAATCAACGGGCTCGCAAGGGTCACAGACAAACGCGAGCCCGAAGGGAAGCGGAAGGACAGCAGCAGAACGGGGAATCGACGGGCTCGCACCGGGTGGAGAAAAACGCGAGCCCACAGGGAAGCGGAAAGACAGCAACGGAAAGGGGAATTGACGGGCTCGCACGTCGCGGAGATGGGCTCGCACCTGGAGAGAAGTGGCGGGCGCGTAATAGGAGGGAGAAGATGGTGGCGGGAAAGAGGCCGCGCAGTTGTTGATAACCGGTGGAATAATTTTTGTAGTATGCGAGCGCGGAATTGGTAAAAAAGGTTATCTTTGCGGATGGTGGAAACCGTCTTGGAAAAAACCGGGAACGGACCAGACCAGAAACTAACGAAACCCAATAAAACAATTAAAAAACAACGATAAACAAAACATAATACTATGCCTAGCATCGATCTGAAAAAGTACGGGATCAAAGGCACGAAGGAAGTGCTTTACAATCCCTCTTACGAAGTGCTCTACAATGAAGAGACCAAACCTGGCCTGGAAGGCTATGACAAAGGTGTTGTCACCGAACTGGGTGCGATCAACGTGATGACCGGCGTGTTCACCGGCCGCAGCCCCAAAGACAAATACATCGTCTATGACAAGACGACGAAGGAAGGCGCTCCGGGCGAAGTTTGGTGGACGACTCCGGAGTATCCGAACGACAACCACAAGATGTCGGAGAAGGTTTGGAAGGAAGTCAAGAAGATGGCTCAGAAACAGCTCAGTGCCAAGCGGCTGTTCGTCGTGGATGGCTTCTGCGGCACGCATGCCGACACCCGCATGAAGGTTCGCTTCATCATGGAGGTGGCTTGGCAGGCCCACTTCGTGACCAATATGTTCATCCGTCCGAAGAACCAGAAGGAATTCGACCAGGAGCCGGACTTCGTAGTCTATTGCGCTTCCAAGGCGAAAGTTGAGAACTACAAGGAACTAGGTCTGCGGAGCGACACTTGTGTGGCGTTCAACGTCACCAGCCGCGAGCAGGTGATTCTGAACACCTGGTACGGCGGTGAGATGAAGAAAGGTATGTTCTCCATGATGAACTATTATCTCCCGCTCAAGGGCATCGCCGCCATGCACTGCTCGGCCAACACCGACATGGAAGGCAAGAACACCGCCATCTTCTTCGGTCTCTCCGGCACCGGCAAGACCACCCTTTCCACCGACCCGAAGCGTCTGCTGATTGGCGACGACGAGCACGGCTGGGACAACAAGGGCGTCTTCAACTTCGAAGGCGGTTGCTATGCCAAGGTCATCAAGCTCGACAAGGAGTCTGAACCGGATATCTACAACGCCATCCGTCGTGACGCCCTCCTGGAGAACGTCACCGTGGACGCGCAGGGCAAGATCGACTTCAACGACAAGAGCGTCACCGAGAACACCCGCGTGAGCTACCCGATCTACCACATCGAGAAGATTGTGCGTCCCGACAGCCACGGCCCTGCCGCCGAGCAGGTGATCTTCCTGAGCGCTGATGCGTTCGGTGTGCTTCCTCCGGTGAGCATCCTGACTCCGGAGCAGACGAAGTACTACTTCCTCTCCGGCTTCACCGCCAAACTGGCTGGTACCGAGCGCGGTATCACCGAGCCTACCCCGACCTTCTCGGCTTGCTTCGGCCAGGCGTTCCTCGAACTGCATCCGACCAAGTATGCCGAGGAACTGGTGAAGAAGATGAAGAAGTCCGGCGCGAAGGCTTATCTCGTGAACACGGGCTGGAACGGCACGGGCAAACGTATCTCGATCAAGGATACCCGCGGCATCATCGACGCCATCCTCGACCACAGCATCGACAAGGCCCCGACCAAGAAGATTCCGTACTTCGACTTTGAGGTTCCGACCCAGCTCGAGGGCGTGGATCCGCACATCCTCGACCCGCGCGACACCTATGCCGATCCCAAGGAATGGGAAGAGAAGGCGAAGGATCTGGCTAGCCGCTTCATCAAGAACTTCAAGAAGTATGAGTACAACCGGGCCGGCAAGGCGCTCGTAGCCGCCGGACCGAAGCTCAAGTAGCAGAAGTTCATTCACGGATTTTAACATGTAAAAACCGGCTGAAAGAGAGATGATTGTAACCATCGGTATTCTTTTGGCCGGTTTTCTTTTCGGCCTGTGGCTGAAGGGGCGCGTGAAGTTGCCGACCTCGGCGATCACGATGGCCTCGATATGCCTGCTCCTCTTTATCCTTGGCCTGGAAATCGGCGGCAACCGGGAACTGTTGTCCAACCTCCCGACCATGGGTCTGACTGCCCTGATCGTATCGGTACTTGCCATTCTGGGAAGTGTCACGCTCGCACGTCTGTTCACCAAGAAAGAAGAAATGGTCGGCGGGCAGATGACGGAAGCGGAATCTGGGGATGAGAAAGAGCCGGCTAAGCAGTCCAGCGGAGGCATGCGCGACAGTCTGATTATTGTAGGCTGTTTTGTCGCAGGCGTGCTTGTCGCCCTGACCGGCCGGTTACCGGAATCGCTCCCGATGAGCGAAATCACCAAATGGGGCCTCTATCTGCTACTCGTTTGTGTCGGTTTCGGGCTCGGGATGGAAGAAGGCTTTTTTGCGAGTCTCAAAACACTCCCCTTGCGCAGTTTGCTTCTTCCCGTCGTGACGATTGTGGGATCGTTGCTCGGCGGCTTGTTGGCTTGGATCCTGCTATCGTTGTTTCATGCGTCAGCTCCGGAATTACCCGACACGCTGGCTGTTACTTCTGGGTTTGGCTATTATTCGTTATCGAGTGTCCTGCTCGATGAAGCCCGGGGGCCGATGATCGCTACCATTGCCTTAGCCGCCAACCTTTTGCGCGAACTGTTTACGCTGCTGACCGCTCCCCTGCTTCGCCGGTTGTTCGGCCCCTATGCTGTCATCTCTTCCGGCGGAGCCACGTCGATGGACACAACGCTGCCCGTAGCTGTCCGCTACGGCGGCAGCCGCTACGCGCCCGTGTCGGTCTATCACGGCTTCGTCCTGACGGTGGCCGTGCCTTTTATTGTTTCCTTTTTTATCAGTTTAGATTGATGAACCCTATTCTTTTACCCGAGCCCCGGCAGAGCGGTGGCATGCCGCTGCGCGATGCGCTGATGAAGCGGCGGTCGGAGCGGCAGTTCTCGCCGCGACGGTTCGACCTGACGGCGGCGGAAGATTTGCAGTTGCTGTCTGATTTGTTATGGGCGGCTTTCGGACCGGTGTCACCGCGGCGGCGGAGCGCGCCTTCTTCGCACAACCGGCAGGAGACGGATCTCTATGTGCTGTTGCCCGAGGGCGCATACGTGTATCAGCCGGCGGAGAATCGCCTGGAGCCTGTGACGGAGGAAGATCTGCGTGCTGCTTCCGGCGCCCAGGATTATGTGGGTACGGCGGCGGTCGAGATTGCTTTTGTGGCGCGGACCGAGAAGATTACGGGCAAGACGCCGCGGGGCGTGATCGAAACCATTTATGTAGATACAGGCTTTATCTCGCAGAATATCTATCTGTTCTGCGCGTCGGAGGGTCTTGCTACGGTTGTACGGGCGATGGTGCCGAAGGAGGCGCTGGCTCAGCGGCTGGGGTTGGCGGAGACGCAGGAGATCACGCTGGTGCAGACGGTGGGTTGGAAATGCGGGGAATAATGATTATCTTTGTGAGATGCCCGGTCAGGCCGGGCATGACGAACAAAGACGGACAAAGCATATGGATCCTGTAAGACTGCTATTTGAAAGATATACCGGGCAAAGCGTCCGGAGTTTTGAGGAATTACCTTCATCGGGAAGCAACCGGCGGTATTTCCGCATCACGGGCGACGATATCACCTTGATCGGAGCACGAGGAACTTCTGTGCCGGAAAACATCGCTTTCTGGAAGATGGCGACGCACTTCCGGGAGAAGGGGCTTAACGTGCCGAAAGTGCTGGCGCATGACGATGCGTTTACCTGCTATCTGCAGGAAGACCTGGGCAACGACACACTCTTCAGCCTTGTGGCGGAAGGGCGCGAAAAAGGAGCCTACTCCCCTGCCGAAAAAGCTTTGATTGTAAAGGCGATCCGGGCCTTACCTAAAATTCAATTTGAAGGTGCTGACGGGCTCGATTTCTCGGTTTGTTTTCCGCAGCCGGAGTTCGACGAACGGATGATTTCGTTCGACCAGAACTACTTCAAGTATTGCTTCCTCAAAGCCACCGGTTTGGAGTTCAGCGAAATCGAACTCGACAAGGATTTCAAGACCATGTCGGACGTGCTAATGAAGAGCATGTCGGACACCTTCCTCTACCGAGACTTCCAGGCCCGCAACGTAATGATTAAGTACGGGGAGCCCTATTTCATCGATTTCCAGGGCGGCCGCAAGGGTCCGATCTACTACGACGTGGCCTCTTTTATCTGGCAAGCCAAAGCAGCTTATTCCGAGGCGTTCAAGATGGAGCTCATCGACGCCTATCTCGATGCACTCAAGGCCTATCTGCCCGACATTACGAAGAACGAATTCATGAAGGCCCTGCGCCACTTCGTCCTTTTCCGGACACTCCAGGTGCTGGGTGCCTACGGTTTCCGGGGATACTTCGAAAAGAAGCCCCACTTCCTCCAGAGTGTGCCATTCGCCATGGAGAATCTGCGACGGCTGCTGAAGAAGCCGTTCACGGAGTATCCGTACCTTACGAAGCTGCTCGACGAACTGACGAAGATGAAGCAGTTCTCCGATTTGAATCAGGAGCGTGGACTCGAGGTAGATATCTTCAGTTTTGCCTACAAGAAAGGCATCCCCAACGATGCCAGCGGCAACGGCGGCGGCTATGTGTTCGACTGCCGCGGCCTCGAGAACCCTGGGAAATACGAGCATTACAAGCACTTCACGGGCATGGATCCCGAAGTGATCAAGTTCATGGAAGACGACGGTGGCGTGCTCAAATTCCTCGACCACGCCTATGAACTGGTCGATGCGCATGTGCAGCGATTCATCGAGCGCAAATTCACGCATCTGATGGTGAGTTTCGGCTGCACGGGCGGCCAGCACCGTTCCGTCTATTGCGCCGAGCACCTGGCCGACCATCTGGCGCACAAGTTCAGCATCAAGGTGCGGATTACCCACCGTGAACTGGAAATTGAAAAAGAACTGTAGCAGGATGAAGGCGCTCATCTTCGCCGCCGGGCTCGGCACCCGGCTCCGCCCCATTACCGACACGATGCCCAAGGCGCTCGTGCCCGTGGGCGGAAAACCTTTATTGGAACATGTGGCCACGAAACTGATTGCCGCAGGTTACGATGAACTGGTGATCAATGTCCATCATTTTGCCGAGCAGATTCGGGAATATGTAGCGGCCCGCAACAATTGGGGCGTGCAGGTGGCTTTCTCCGACGAGACCGACCTGTTGCGCGAGACGGGCGGCGGCATCCGCCACGCCGCCCCGCTCCTCGCTGGCTCCGAACCCTTTCTGGTCCACAACGTCGATATTCTCTCGAATTTTGACCCCACCTGGTTCTGGGCACAGCATTATGCGGGCGACCTGGCTACGATTCTGGTGAGTGAGCGCGAGACGCAGCGCTACTTTCTTTTTGATGATGACAACCGGCTCGTCGGTTGGATCAATCGCGCCACCGGCGAGGTGCGCAGCCCGTGGCCCGGTATCGATCCCGACCAGTGCAAATGCCTGGCATTCTCCGGAATCCATCTCATCGACCCGGCCATCCTCCCGCTGATGCAGGACTGGCCCGAGAAGTTCCCGATCGTGGACTTTTATCTGGCTGTCTGTCGCACACACACTGTGCGGGCTGCCGTGCAACCCGGACTGGAACTGCATGACGTGGGGAAATTGTCGCAGTTGGATTGTATTATTCCGGAATAATTTCTATCTTTGTATGTTACACGAATTATATTTAATATTCGATTCATATGAATAATTGTTTGAAAACGGCGCTTGGGCTGGTCATCCTTGCGGGTGCGATGCTCAGTGCCCTTTCCGGATGTACCTCGGCCAAGGACATCCATTATTTCCAGGACATCGACCAGTTCCAGACCCACAAGATCGAAGCGGAATATGAGCCGGTCATCATGAAGGACGACAAGCTTCAGATCATCATTTCCGGTCCTGACAAGAGCGTGGTCATGCCGTACAACTTTACGCTTACTAATGCAACACCCGGCAGTTATTCGTCTGTCCAGTCGGTCATCCCCTACCTGGTCGATTCCAACGGTGACATCGACATGCCGGGTCTGGGCCGCATCCATGTGGAAGGCATGCAGCGCACCCAGCTGGTGGACCACATCACCAACATGCTCATCGAGCGCGGTCTGGTGAAAGAGCCGGTCGTCTCGGTTTCCTTCCTGAACTACCGCATCACGGTGCTGGGCGAGGTCCGCAGCCCCGGTACTTACACGGTGCCCAGCGAACGCGTCACGATCCTGCAGGCGCTGGGTATGGCCGGTGACCTGCTGATCACGGCCGACCGCCATGACATCCTGCTCATCCGCGACGTCGACGGCAAACAGACCCACTACAAGATCGACCTGCGCGAAAGTTCGATCTTGAACTCCGAGTTCTTCTACATGCACCAGAACGACGTGCTCTACGTGCCGCAGAGTGCCCAGCGCATTGCCTCGGGCACCACGGCCACGAGCCTCTGGTCGATTATCCTGAGTTCCCTCACCACCCTGGTGACTGTCGCCACCTTCTTCATTACCCGCGTCGCCTCCCCGAAATAATCCTGAACTATGGCTGAGAATAATAACAATTACAACTATGCCAACCGGATCAACCGGGAAGATGAATCCGCCATCGACCTGAAGAAGATTCTCAATGTCGTCTGGGGGATGCGTTGGATCATTCTGGCTTCCGTCGCCGCGTTCCTCTTCCTGGCATGGTGCTACAACAAGGTCACACGGACCCAGTACACGGCCAATGCCAAGATCCTGCTTGTGACCAAGAACAACCGGGGCGCCGACATGCTCGCCGTTACCGATATGCTCATGGGGGGATCGAACTCCGCAGTAACCAACGAAATCGAAGTGATCAACTCACGCGGTATGATGCAGCGCGTGGTAGAGGAACTTGGCTTGAATTACGCCTATGAGAAGAAGCGCCCCATCAAGAATGTCGTCTTCTACGGCAACAATCCCTTCGAAGTGACGGTTGATTCGGTGGAGAATTTTGCCCTGCCGCCGACAGCCGAAGTCCGTTTCGTCCCGAAAGATTCTGCGACATTCACGATTGTCAAGGTACTGGTCAACGGCAACAAGTATCCCCTCGAGAAGAATGATTTTTCCTTCGGGGAAGAATTTGCGCTGAGCGGCCACAACATGTCCATCGATAAAACCCACAAAAGCAAGTTCGAGATGGGTGACACTTACATCATCCGAATGCGTCCTTCTTTTGCGACTGCCCAGAGCCTGCGCAAGAACCTTACCGTGACCGGCAAGACCAAAGCGACCGACCGCTCAGAGATTATCAACCTCGCTTACACAGATTTCGTCCGCAAGCGCTCCGAAGACATCCTGAGCAGCTTGATCTCCAACTATAACGAAGATGCCCGGCAGTTCAGCAGCCAGGCCGTCAACAACACCATCGATTTCCTCAATGAACGTCTCGGCGTGATCGAAGACGAACTGGGCACCATCGAAAGTCAGTTCCAAAGCTACCGCCGGAGCAACACCGTGGTGGATGTGGCTTCCCAGTCGCAACTCACACTTTCGTCCGATGCCAAGTATGAAGAGCAACTCAACTCGATCGAAGTGCAGTTGGAACTGCTCAGCATCATCAAGGATTATGTGAACCAGATGGATGCCGGCTTGATGCTCATTCCGGCCAACATCGGCATCACCGACAGCGGCCTGAACAGCACCATCAACCAGTTCAACACCTTGCTGATGGAGCGCAACCGCATGGTGGCCAGTTCCAGTGAGTCGAATCCGCTGGTGATTCAGGCTGACAACCAGCTGCAGGAACTGCTTGCCAACATCGTCACTTCGGTGCGCAACCTTGAAAAATCCTATCAGCTGCAGCGCAACAATGTCAACGCCAAGCTCCGTCAGGCGAAAGGCCGGCTCTCCGCCATCCCTACGCAGCAGCAGGAACTGTCGCGCTTCGACCGCCAGCAGCAGATCAAGGAGCCGCTCTTCATCCTGCTCCAGCAGAAGAAAGAAGAGGCCCTGATCTCCCTCTACGCCATCACCGACCAGTGCAAAGTCATCGACTCGGCCAAGGACACCGCTTACGCATCTGCACCGAACCGCAAGATGATTTACTTGCTGGCATTCCTACTGGGCTTTGTCCTCCCTCCGGCCCTCTTCTTCCTACGCCAGTCCCTCAAGAGCAAGGTGGAAGGCAAACTCGATATCACCAACCGCACCGATATCCCAGTCCTGGCCTCGATTCCGATTTCCGAGCATCCGGGTGAACTGATGAAGGTCACCGGCCGCGATCCTTTCGAAGAAACGCTCCGAATCCTCCGATCTAATGTCCGTTACCTCGGCCACCGGGTCTTCCAGATCACCTCGAGCGTGCCGGGCGAAGGAAAGTCCTACATCTCGTCGAACCTTGCCCTGACCATCGCCCATACGGGCTTCAAGGTACTGCTCGTCGGTATCGACCTCCGCAAGCCGCAGCTGGCCAAGATCTTTAGTATCCACCAGCATCACGACGAAGGACTGGTCCCCTATCTCGTTGGAAAGACTAACGATTTGGAACCTTCCATCGTCCATGGCTGCAACGGCGTACCTACGCTCGACGTGCTGCCGGCTGGCGCCATTCCGCCGAACCCGTCGGAACTCATCGAATCGGACAAGATGGAGAAGACCGTGGAACTGCTCAAGTCGATGAACTACGACTACATCCTCTTCGACAGCTCACCGTACCTGCCGGTGGCGGATGCCACGACTTTCAACCGCTATGTCGATGCCAACATCTTCATGCTGCGCGCCGGTGTCTGCGAACTCCGCTTCGTGGAAGACCTCGACGAACTGGCCCGCAACAAGAAGCTCAAGAATGTATATATCGTGCTCAACGGCGTAGATATCAAGGCCCGTTCTTACGGCTATCACTATGGCTACGGTTACGGCCACTACGGTTACGGCAAGAACAAGTACGGTTATGGCTACGGCTACGGTTATGGCGACAAGAAGAAAGTCGGCCAGTCCGAAAACATGGAGCCCGAAACCAAGTAAGACATGCTCTTTTTCAAGAAAAAAAAGACAGAAACCTATTCGTTTATGGACATCGGCCTGACCGCCGATGTCCATTCGCATATCCTGCCCGGCGTAGACGACGGTTCGCAGAACGTCGAGGAATCGACGGCGATCCTGACACGGCTTCATGAATGCGGTGTCCGGAAAGTAATCTTCACGCCTCATGTCTCCCGGTCGATGTTCCCCAATACGGCCGCTGACCTGCAGGCCCGGTTCGATGCTTTCATCCCCACCCTGCCGGAAAAGCTGCGAAAGGAGATGCGGTTTCATCTGGCCTCGGAATATATGGTCGATGAGTTCTTCGCCACCTCCGATGACAGGCTCTGCTGGCCCGACGGACGGCACATCCTCATCGAGATGTCGTACTACGAGCGCAGCCGCGAGATTCGCGACGAAATCTTCAATCTCCAGATGGCGGGGTTGCTGCCCGTGCTCGCCCACCCCGAGCGTTACGTCTTCTACCAGAAAGCCTGGGACAAGAAGAAAGGCGTGGCGGAACTGCAGGAATTCTTCGACGCCGGCTGCAAACTCCAACTCAATGTAATGTCGCTCACCGGCGCTTATGGCGAAGGATCGACGGCGATTCTCCGCTGGCTGCTCGACAACGACATGTATAGTTTTGTGGGCACCGATGTCCACGCCTGCCGCCAAATCAACCATTTCAACGGCATCCAACTCACGCCCGCCCAGATGGACAAAGTCCGCGCGCTGGCCCGCAACAACGAAACCTTATTTGGATAAATCATGCTCAATATTTCTTATTGTTCCGACAAATACCAGTACACGATGGGCAAGTCTTTCTTCGACAACGGAATGAAAGACAAAATCGCCGTCTTCAACCTCTTTTTCCGCAAGGCGCCCGACAACAACAACTGGGCGGTGGTCAGCGGCATCCGCGAAGCGCTGCAGATGATTGCCGGTCTGGGCAGCGAGGACATCACCTTCTTTGAGAAGTTCCTGCCCGGCGAAGCTTATCGGCCTTTCCGCGAGTATCTCGCCCACATGAAGTTTACGGGAAAGGTGTATGCCATGAAAGAAGGTGAGATTGCCTTCCCGAAGCAGCCCATCCTGACGATTGTCGGCCCGATCATCGAGGCGCAGGTGCTTGAGACGCCGCTGCTCTGCATCATGAACCACCAAATGGCCATTGCCACCAAAGCCTCGCGCGTGACCCGTGCTGCTTCGCATCCCGTGAGTGAGTTCGGTTCCCGCCGGGCGCACGGTCCCTGGGCAGCGGAATACGGTGCCAAGGCTGCCTTTATCGGCGGCTGCGCCAGCACTTCCAACATCCTGACGGGCATCGAGTTCGGTTTTGAAGCCAGCGGCACCATGGCCCACAGTTACACCACTTCATTCGGTTGCTCCATCGACGGCGAATACAAGGCGTTTGACACCTATATCAAGACGCACATGGGCGAAGGCCTGATCCTGCTGATTGACACCTTCGACACCCTCAAGTGCGGCGTCAAGAACGCCATCAAGGCCTTCAAGGCCAATGGCATCGACGACAGCTATCCGCAGGGCTACGGCATCCGCCTCGACAGCGGCGACCTTGCCTATCTCTCGGTCAAGTGTCGCGAGGCACTCGACGCAGCCGGTCTGAAGAACTGTAAGATCTTCGCGACCAACTCGCTCGACGAATACATTATCTCCGATATCGAGAAGCAGGGCGCCCGCATCGACAGCTACGGCGTGGGCGACGCCATCGCCACCAGCAAGCACAATCCGTGCTTCGGCAACGTGTACAAACTCGTGCAGGTGGACGACGAGCCCATCCTCAAACGCTCCGAGGACAAGGCCAAACTCATCAACCCGGGGTTCCAGATCACCTACCGTATCATCCAGGACGGCAAGTTCAAGGCCGACGTTACCTGCCTGCGCGGCGACTCGTTCGCCAAGATCATCGAGGCGGGCGAAGAACTCTTCATCCGCGACGAGGCCGACGAGACCAAATACACCACCTTCCCGGCGGGCTCCTATACTTTCCGGCCGCTGCAGGAACTGGCCTACGACAACGGCAAGATCTTCGAAGATACGCGTACGATCTTTGAGAAACGCGATTACTACAAAGCGAACCTCGCCTCGTTCAACGAGACGCAGATCCGTATCATCAACCCGCACTACTACAAGGTGGATATCTCCGATGACCTGTACGACTTGAAGATGCGTCTGATCAACCGGCTCATCCACCAGATCAACAAGATGCAGGAAGAGGAAACGGGCGTGCAGAAACGCTACACCCACGTGGTGGTCGATATGCTCTACGATTTCATCGACGGCACGATGGCCTGCGCCAATGCCGAGAAAGCCGTCGCCGAAAGCGTGCGGGTGATCAACCGTTACCCGAACGACCAGGTACTCTACGTGCTGGACCATCATCCGGTGAACCACTGCTCGTTCCAGGAGCAGGGCGGCCCCTGGCCCCCGCACTGCGTGATGCAGACCCGGGGCGGCGAGATCCACGAGGCCTTCTATCAAGACGTGACGCTGCCGGAGCACCGTCCGTCGAAAGAGAACATGTTCTTCAAGGGCGTCAACCCGAAGAAGGAGCAGTACTCCGGCTTCGAGAGCCACAACGGCGAAGGCATCGAACTCAACAACTTCCTGACGAAGAACGTGTTGGTGAGCGGCATCGCTACGGAATACTGCATCCGGGAGACCTGCTTCGACCTGGTCAAAGCCGGGCACAACGTGTTCCTGCTTGAATCGGGCCTGGCCTACATCGACAAGGAAGGGCACGAGCGGACGCTCAACGAGCTTTCCCGCATTGGCGTGAAGATTGTATAAACGCGGGGTGATGCGAGGATTGCGGTTTCTTGTGCTTGGTACGGCCGCGCTGCTGGCGCTGCTTCTTCTGCCCGGTCAAAGTTCCGGCGTGGAACGAAGCCGCTATTTCGTGCGGCTGCAACATTCGATGCTGCGGGCACAGGATACCGTGACGCAGGCACAGGACACCTTGATTCGGGCGAAGGACTCGCTGTTGGTTGCTCCTGACTCTATGATGGTAAGAGCAGCCGATTCGCTGCAGGTTGCGAAGCCGCTGGACTCGGCGGCACAAGCCGCTCTTGCGGACTCTCTGCGCCGGCAGCATCTGTACGATTCGCTGGACCAGATCTTCTGGGGACAGATCGATACCACGACACTCCCCTGCCTTGATTCTCTCTCTGTAGCCTGGGCCGACTCGATCTCCCAGTTCCTGCCGGATACGCATGACATCAAGCGCTTGGTGCGCAAGCTCCGGAAGGAGGAACGTGACAGTCTCAACGCAGCCAAACCGCGTGTGATGGAGACTTGGGTGTTCCCCGATTCCATGTATTACAGCAGGATTTTGGTCTGGACGTCCGAGAAGAAGTTTAACGAACCGACACTGGGCGGGCTCGACACCACGGCCAACACCAACTTCTCCGAGTATCCGATGTACAAGAAGGACGTGGGGGCCTCGTACCTCGGTCCGGTGGGATCCGCCACGCAGTTCTTCAACTACTTCAAGCGGGAAGAAGTGCCGGATGCGCCGATGTTCACGCCGTATATCGGCGATTCGTACACCGACGAGAACGTTCCGCAATACAACACCAAGACGCCCTACACCGAGCTGGCCTACTGGGGAACGCCCTTCGCCAACAAGAAGAGCGAGGAGTCGAACCTGAAATTGCTCTCCACCCAGAACATCACGCCGGCCTTCAACTTCACGCTCGCCTACTGGCGGCTCGGTTCGCGCGGTATGCTCAACAACGAGAGCACCGACCACCGAACTACGGTAATCATCGGCAACTACATGGGCAAGCGTTACTTCGCCAATTTCGGAACCATCCGGCAACGGATCGTCCGCAATGAAAACGGCGGCGTGCAGGATGCCTTCTGGATCCGCGACACCTCCGTGGAAGCGAAATCCATCGAGGTCAATCTGGCGAACGCGGCCAACACGTACAAGCGCCGGCAATGGTTCATCCACCAGACGCTGGCCGTGCCCATGAACTTCTTCCGCAAGGACCGCGACTCGCTGGCCCTGGGCGAAGGCACCATGGCTCACCTGGGCCACAGCGGCGAGTTCACCACCTACAGCAAGGTCTATACCGACGCCATCGCGGTCGGGGAAAGTTTTGGCCGGGCCTTCTACCACGACCGTTTCTACCTGAACGAAACGGCCAGCTCCGACGAACTCCAGGTCCGCAACTTTGAGAACCGCTTCTTCATCAAACTGCAACCCTACGCGCCCGACGCAATGTTGGCCAAAGTCAACGCAGGCGTCGGCTACCAGATCCTATCGACCTACACCTTCCAGCCGCTAGATTACCTGACGGGAAGGCGCTACGAGACGCAGCACAATCTCTATGTGTATGGCGGTGCATCGGGACAGCTCAAGAAATACTTGGCGTGGGATGCCGACGCCGATTACTACTTTGCCGGCTACAAGATGTTCGACTTCGACATCAACGGCAAACTGCGGCTCTCGGTCTATCCTTTCGACGGCGGCATCCATCTGACCGGCAAGGTCCATACGGGCCTGCAGACGCCGCATCCGTTCGAGCAGCAGTTATACATGAACCATCACCAATGGAAGAATGCGTTCTCGAAGGTCTCGAAGAGCACAGTGGAAGCCGAACTGTCGATTCCGAAGTGGCGGCTCGACGCTGCTTTCGGCTACGCGCTGGTGGCCAACATGCTCTACTACGATACGACCGCAGTCATCCGCCAGCACGACGCGCCGGTCAACGTCATGAGCGCTTCGCTGCACAAGGATTTCACGCTGTGGCGGCTCCACTTTGACAACCGGATCCTCTTCCAGCTGAGTTCGGCGCCAGACGTGCTGCCATTGCCGAAAGTGGCGGTCAACCTGCGCTGGTATTTCGACCTCGACGTGGTGAAAAACGTGATGAATGTCCAGATCGGCGTGAATGCCATGGCCAACACGCGCTGGTATGCACCGGCGTTCAGCCCCGACATCGGACAGTTCCACCTGCAAACGCGGGAAAAATACGGCAATATCCCCTACTGCGACATTTTCGCCAATATCCAGTGGAAGCGGGCCAGCATCTTCGTGAAGTATGTCAACGCATTCTACGAGAGTTGGGACCGGCCGCAATATTTCTCTGCCTACCATTACATCAAACCGGTCTCCGGCATCAAGTTCGGCATTCACTGGCCGTTCTACACCTGGTAGTTTTTCGGGGGTTCCAACATGGTGTCGCGTATTCTCAGGATTATTGTCTGCCTGCTTGTGCTCCTTGGCGTCCAGGCCATGGCACTTTGGTACCAGCGTGAAGATGCCATGCCCGATTGGTCTTTCCCGGCCGACACGATCCGTTGTGCCATCGCCATCGACCGGGGCGATGCCATGCGACGCAACGTAGGTTTCAACTACGAACTGCTGGGAGCCTTCGGCGATGAAAACGGCAGCTACATGCGGATCCTGCCGCCGATGCCCGGACCGGACTGCTGGCGACAACTGGCGGCCGATTCGCTGGCCATCGTCGTCTTCAATGCAGCCGACACGATTCCTGCTGCTTGGCGCGACTCAGTGCTGTTTTCGATGCCGGTGAAGGGCGATATCGTCTGGGCGGTCGCCCGCGGGAACACACAACTTTTGAACGCGGTCAATTTCTGGTACAGCGAGTTCCAGAACGAGGCGTTCTACCGGCAGATGTCGCGGCGTTATTTCCGCACATACAACACGAGCTATCTGCAGATGCGGGTAGACAAAGGGCCGGTGCAGAGTCTTTCGCCCTACGATGATCTGGTGCGGCGGCATGCCGCCCGCATCGGGATGGACTGGCGACTTCTGTCGGCCATCATCTTCCATGAATCGCAATACAACATCGATGCGATGTCAAGTATGTCGGCCAAAGGACTCATGCAGGTGCGGGATGTAACGGCCGACCACTACGGAATCCCGACCGACGATCTTTTCGATCCGGACACGAACATCAAGCTGGGAACGATGCTCTTCGACGACCTGTTGCGAGATTTCCGTCAGGAAGGGCTGGACTCGGCCAACGTCATCAAGTTTGCGCTGGCGTCGTACAATTCGGGCGGCGGCGCGCTGGCCAAGCGCCGCGCTGAAGCGGCCGAAATGGGTCTCAACCCGGACAACTGGGACGACGTCGCCGTCGCCTACACCAAGTACAGCACAGTCACCCCTGCCTATATCGAAGCCATCCTCGACACCTACCGGCTCTACCAGCAGATTATCGACTGAGGCGGGGACCGGCGGCACTTATTCGACGCGCATGGTGCGGTCGGGGGAGATGCGGGAGATGAAGCGGGAAGAGAGGGAGATGATGGCCATGATCAGGAAGGCCGCGACGAGGTTGAGCAGGAGAATCTCGCCGAAGGAGAGGCGGATCGGGACGGCGCTGACGAAGTAGTTCACTGGATCGAGCTTGATAATCCGTGTGTGTTTCTGGATGAGACAGAGGCCGATGCCGAGGATGTTGCCCCAGAGCATGCCCTTCCCTACCAGGGCGCCGGCCCGGAGAAGGAAGACCCGCGAGACTTCGCGGGAGGTCATACCCAAAGCTTTGAACAGGCCGATGGTCGAAATCTTTTCGAAAAGGATGATCAGGATGGCCGAGATCATGTTGAAGCCCGCGACGGCGACCATCAGCAGGAGGATCATCAGGACGTTGAAGTCGAGCAGCGAAAGCCAGTCGAAAAGGTGGCCGTAGAGTTTCTTGACATTGGTGACAAAGAGGGCGCGGTCGTCTTCCTGCATCGAGGTGAAGAGGACTTCTTCCACCCGATCGTTCATCGCTTCGATCGAGGTATTGCCGTCAATGCGGATTTCGATGGAAGAGACCTCATCGGATGCCCAGCCGTTGAGTCGCTGTACGTGGCGGCGGTCGGCTACGGCCATCTTGGTATCGATCTCCTCGAGTCCGGCATCGTAGAGGCCGCAGAGCCGGAACTTGCGCACCTTCACTTCATCGCCGATGAAATATACCACGACGTCGTCGCCCACATGGAAGCCCAGTTTGGAAGCTGTCGTGCGCGACAGCAGCACGTCGTTGGAGATGCGGCCATGGTAGTCGGGCAGGTTCCCTTCTACCAGGCAGCTAGTAAAGAAGGAGAAATCGTAGAGCGAGTCCACCCCTTTGAAATAGAGGCCGTCGATGTTTTCGTCGGTCTTGATGAGGCCCGAACGCCAGGCCACACCGGCCACACCGGTGACGCCTGGCGTAGAGGCTAGCTTTTCGCGGTACGAAAGATTCTCCGAGAACGGATACAGTTCGTTGATGGGCGACTGACCCGGCTGGACAAGCATCACCGAGCCCATGAATCCCGTCGCCCGGGCGCGGATTTCAGACTTGAAACCCGCAACCACGGCGATGGCGATAATCATGATGGCGACACTCAGGCCGACGGAGACCCAGGCGATGGTGTTGCTCGTCCGGCTCAGCCGGCCGTCTCCGTCCGATAGTTTCGCAGCGATGAATCTTTCAGCACGCACGTCTCGTCATGCCCGGCCACGACCGGGCCTCTCTCATTCGAAAGCGAAGATAATGGTGTTCTCGTAAACCTCGCCTGGCTTGAGCGTCTCAAACGGGAAGTCCGGCCGGTTGGGGGAATCGGGGAAGAACTGGCATTCCAGCGCGACACCGTCATAATCGGCGTAGGCACGGCCACTCTTCGAAGTCGGGCAGCCGGAGAGCCAGTTGCCGGTATAGACCTGAATGCCGGGGGCATCGGTCGACACCAGCAGTCGACGGCCGCTCGTGGCCTCGGTGAGTTCTGCCACTGGACGGACCACACCCTTCTTCCAATCATCGACGACAAAGCAGTTGTCGTAGCCCTTGCCATAGTTGAGCGCCGGGAAATCAGCCTTCAGGTCGGTTCCGATCCGCTTGGGCAAGGTGAAATCCATGGGCGTTCCGGCCACTGGAGCGGGCTCGCCGACAGGGATGAGCGTCGGGTCGGTGGGCAGGTAGCGCGAGGCGAAAAGTTTCAACTCATGGTCGGTCACATCGCCCACCTGCTCCCCTTTCAGGTTGAAGTAGGCATGGTTGGTTAGATTGACGATGGTTTCGGCCTCGGCTGTAGCGGTGAGCTGCAGTTTCAACTGATGGTCGTCGCTCCAGGTATAGAACGCCTCGACATGGAGGGCGCCGGGATACCCGGCGTCGCCGTCGGGGCTGTCGAGCGAAAACAGGACGCCGCCCTGAACCTCCTGGGCTTCCCAAAGGCGGTTGGCAAAGCACATCGGGCCGGGACCGCCGTGAAGGTGGTTCGGGCCGTTGTTGATGGCCAGTTCATAGGGATGGCCTTTGATGGCGAAGCGGCCGGCCGCGATGCGGTTGGCATAGCGGCCGGGAACCTTACCCATACAGGGGCCGTCGGTATCGTAGTCTGCCGGATTACGGTAGCCCAGCACGACGTCGTCGAGCCGGCCGTTGCGGTCGGGCACAACGATCGAGACGATACCGGCACCCAGGTTCGACAGGATCACTTCGGAGCCGTCGGCATTGACGATGCTGAACAGCTTGATGGCTTCGGGATCGATCATGGCGCTAGCACTCCCGGGCACCGTCGGCGATCTCGACCTCGATCACGCGCGGATCCTTGTCAAATTTCATCTGATACTTGGCCTTCACGTCAGCGATATAGTCGGCTACGCCTTCCTTCTTCACCAGCGCGATCACGCAACCGCCGAAGCCGCCGCCCATCATGCGGGCACCCAGTACTTCTTTATGCTGATGAGCGATGTCCACGATGAAATCGAGCTCGGGGCAGCTGACGCCGTACTCCTTGCTCAGGCCCTCGTGCGTGGCATAGACCAGTCGGCCCACTTCCTCGAAGTCTCCTTTTTGCATGGCGGCGCAGGCTGCCATGAGGCGCTTGTTTTCATTGATGACGAAGGCGCAGCGCTTGAAGGAAACCGGGTCGATCTCGGTGCGATGGGCTTCAAGTTCTTCGATCGTGACATCGCGCAGGAGTTCCACGTTCGGAAGATACTTCTTCACGACGGCGACGCCCTCTTCGCACTGGGCGCGGCGGACGTTGTATTCCGAGGAGGCAAGCAGGTGCTTGACCATGGTGTCGATCAGCACGATTTCAATGCCTTTGGGTTTGAAGGGGACGAGCTGGTATTCGAGGCTGCGGCAGTCGAGACGTACGACATGGCCTTTCTGGCCGAAGATCGAAGCGAACTGATCCATGATGCCGCAGCGGACACCGATGTAGTGGTGCTCGGTCATCTGGCCGATCTTGGCGAGCTCTTCCTTCGTGAACTTCAGGTCGAACAGGGTGTTCAAAGCCGTGCCGATGCAGGATTCGAGGGCTGCGGAGGATGACATGCCGGCGCCGAGGGGTACATCGCCGCCGAATACAGCGTTGAAGCCGCCGACCGTCGCGCCGCGCTGACGCATCTCTTCAATGACGCCATAGAAATAGGAAGCCCACTGCTCTTTCGGCTGGGGGCCGCCGATGCGGAAGAAGAGAGCAGCATCGTCGTGGTCGACGGAAATCAGGTTGACATACTCGGTGCCATTGGGCCGGATGGCCATGGTGATGGCCTTGTCCACGGCGCCGGGCAGCACGAAGCCACCGTTGTAGTCGGTATGTTCACCAATGATGTTGATTCGGCCGGGCGCGCAGAAGAAGCGGGGCTCTTCGTCGCCGAAATGGAGCTTGTAGCTTTCCAGAAGGAGTTTTTTGTCGATCATGATACTATTTGATAAGAATATTCAGAGATTTCGGAGTAAGGCCGTCGGCCTTGGCGGTCAGGACGGCGGTGCCGGCTTCCTTGCCGGCCTGGACAATGGCCGTCAGCTGGCCGCTGAAGGCGGGCATCTGGGAAGACTGGAAGGGAACGAGACAAGTGGCGTCGCCGTTGGCAGTAGCGCGGAAGCGCCCGGCGCCGGTGACGTCGAACGAGACCAGATTGTCGGCCAGCGGACAGAGATTGCCTTCGGCATCGACAATCCGGACGGTGACATAGGCCAGGTCAAGACCGTCTGCGTCAAGCCGGTCGCGGTCGGCCACGAGCTCAATCGCAGCCGGTTCCCCGGCCGTGCGAATCTTCTCGCGGGCCGCTTCCCGCCCCGAAGCATCGTACGCCACCACTTCGATTTCGCCCGGGGCATACACGACGTCGGGCCACATCAGGCGATAGCGCGGCAACGTAGCAGCACTGTTGGCCGCATCGTTCGTACCGGGATTGCCTTTGATTCCTTTTGCAAATCGCTGTACCCCCTGCGAAACGCCGTTGACGAAGAGTTCCGCCGCCGGATAACTTGTGTAGCAGAACACAGGGACCTTCTCCCCTTCCCGTCCGGGCCAGTTCCAATGCGGGAGCAAGTGCAGCGTCGGAGCATCTTTCCGCCATTGCGAACGGTAGAGCCAGTAACGGTCTTTCGGCAGCGATGCCAAGTCAAAGATGCCGAAGTAGGAACTGTGGCTTGGCCAGGCGTCCACGTCGTAAGGCGTGGGCTCACCCAGATAGTCGAAGCCCGTCCAGACGAACTGTCCGATAGTCCAGGGCAGATCGTCCTGCAGGGCGAAGTCGATGTCCGGGACATTGGACCACCAGCAGTATTCCAGGTCGTAGGCCGTCGACTGGTTATCTTCGTATTGGGCGCCGCTCCGCAGCTCCGCGGGCAACTTGTACACGCCGCGTGAACTGACGGTCGAGGCAGTTTCAGAACCCAGCAGGATCTTCTGCGGCAGGATGCGATAGGCACTTTCGTATTTGTGCGTCCGATAGTTGAAGCCTACGATATCAAGTAACTGGGCAAATCCATTACGCACTACGCAGTCGGCCTGGTCCATGCCGGCCGTCACCAGGCGTGTAGGATCTTCCCGGTGGCAGATGTCCTGCAGGAAAGCGGCCACTTTGTAGCCTTCATCGGCGCACTGAGTAGGTACCTCGTTGCCGATGCCCCACATGATCACGGACGGATTGTTCCGGAAATGACGGATCATGTTGACCATATCCTTTTCCGCCCATTCGTCGAAATAGAGATGATAGCCGTTCTCGCACTTGGCAATGTCCCACTCGTCAAAGGCCTCGATCATCATCATGAAGCCCATTTCGTCGCAGAGTTCCACGAGTTCGGGCGCGGGCATGTTGTGCGAGGTGCGGATGGCATCGCATCCCATCTCTTTCAGAAGGGCGAGTTGATGTCGCAGGGCTGCGCGGTTGACGGCAGCACCGAGCGGGCCGAGGTCGTGGTGGTTGCAGACGCCCTGGAACTTGCGAAGTTGGCCGTTCAGATAAAATCCCTTGTCGGGCACGAGTTCGAACCAGCGGATGCCGAAACGGGTGGTATATTTGTCGAGCAAGCCATTCGCGTCGGAAACGCTGGTCACGGCACGGTACAAGTTCGGCGTTTCGGGCGACCAGAGCATCGGGCGCCGCAACTGGAAAGTCTGCGTCATTTCCCGAGATGCCGGCGTCTCAACCGAAGCCACCCGATTGCCTTGCGGGTCGAAAATCTCCGTCCGGACAGAGACGTTCAGGCCGTCGTCATCGGCCAGCGTAATCTGCAGCGATACCGTCGCCTGCTCCTCAGACACTTCCGGGGTCGTGACATAGGTACCCCACACGGGGATATGGTTTACGTGCGTGCAGATGAGATGCACGTTGCGGTAAAGTCCGGCGCCCGGATACCAGCGCGAAGAATGCGGCAGGTTTTCCAGGCTCACTTCCAGGAGATTGTCTCGGCCATCCGGCGTCAGGTACGGCGTGATGTCGGCATGGAAAGCATTGTAGCCGTAAGGCCATTCGATGACGGGCTGGCCGTTGACCTTCACGCGTGCCTGGCTCATCGCGCCGTCGAAGAGCAGCGTGACAACATCCCGGACAGGGAGGTACTTCTCCACATCGAAACGGGTGCGGTACCATCCCTTCCCCATATATGGAAGGCCCCCAGTCCGGCCGGTATGCTCCGTCACGGTCGCTTCAAAATTCTGCGTCACCTGCACGGCCTGCAGGTCGTTCGCACGGTCAAACGGGCCCTCGATGGCCCAATCGTGCGGCACGGTAACAGGGGTCCAGTTCAGGCTGTCGCGGCTGAACTCCCATTCCGTGAGGAGGGTTTCCACCCGGGGACTCTCCCGGTAATAGGACTTGCATGAAACTGCCAGGAGAAGCAGGAGAAGCCAAACAATGCGGTTTTTCATGGTGACAGGGCTTAATTCAGGAAAGCTTGAAGTGCTTCGGTCGGACGTCCGTTGTTGGTAAATGCCGACTTGGAATAGTGGCTCCAGGCTTCATAGCCTTCCGGCTCCCAGTAGAAAACACCGTGGCAATGGCCCTCCAGTTCATTTTTGGACGAGGCGATCAGGGCCTGCAGGAACGACTTGCATTCAGCGCCCTGGGTCCAACTCATGCCCACTTCACAGATCATGCACTCTTTTTCGTATTTCAGATAGAGATTCTTGATATTGTTGGTAACCTGCGACACCATCTGCTGCCAGCCTTCCGCTTCCGGATAGAGCGACAGGCCAATCATATCGAAATGGGCGCCGAACTTCGAACAGTTGCCGAAGAACCAGTCGAGCTGCGAAGCATCCTGTCCCTTGTCGATATGGATCAGGACGATGGCCATGGGAAACACTTCCTTGGCCGCGGTATAGCCGATATTGTGGAGTTCCACATAGCGACTGAAGCCCAAGTCGTTGTAGTTCTGTCCCTCGGGCCAGAGCATGCCGCCGGTCGTCTCGTTGCCGATCTGGATCCAGGTCGGCGTGACACCGGCATCCTTCAGGGCATTGAGTACTTCAGAGGTATGCTGGTACACCGCTTCCTGCAGCGCCGAGAAACTGAGATCCTTCCAAGCAGCCGGCTTGTTCTGTTTGCCCGGGTCCGCCCAGGAGTCGCTGTAGTGGAAATCGATCATCAGCCGCATACCGAGTGCCTGCGCCCGTTTTGCCTTGGCAACCACGTCTTTCGTGCCGCACCAGCCTCCCTCGGGATCGACCCACACGCGAAGACGGATCGCGTTCACGCCAAACTGCTTGAGCAGGGCCAGGCACTCGGTCTCCTGCCCCGTCGGCGTGTAGAATTTACACCCGTCGTGTTCCATCTGGGTAAGCCAGCTTACGTCGGCGCCTTTGGCGAAATCCGTCACTTCCGGTTCGGGTTCGGGCTCCGGCGTGGGTTGGGGTTCGTTACACTGGGTCGCCATCAACAGGGTGGCGGCTATCAGAACTGCAATAAACTTTTTCATACGATGTATCTCAATAAAACCTTTAAAGTTAAACATTCTGCCGGAAAAATGCAAATCCGTCCCTACGGGAAGAATTCTTTCCGTTTTCGAAATAATTTGATATATTTGCAGTCGCGATGCGGTAGTAGCTCAGTTGGTAGAGCGTTGGCTTCCCAAGCCGAAGGTCGCGGGATCGTGCCCCGTCTACCGCTCAGGACACAAAAAGTCCCGGCAGATTTCGCCGGGACTTTTTGTGTTACCTATCTGGAACTGAAGACCAGGATGGCCATGGCGGCGAGGAGGATGAGGAGCGCGAGGCCTTTCGACTTGAGGTTCTTCTCCTTGAAGAGGATGGCGCCGAAAATGAAGGTGATGATCACGGAGCTGCGGCGCAACATCGATACCACCGAGAGCATGGAGCCCGAACTGTGCAACGACAGGAAATAAAGGAAATCCGACGCCGTGATGAAGAGGGCGATCAGCCAGATGGCCCAGTCGTGCTTGTAGGGCTGATAGTAGTTTCGCTTGGCGAAACGGCCGAAAAGCACGATGGCCGCCATGATCAGCGCAATGTAGAAATTGCACCATCCCTGCACGAACATCGGCTCCATCGAAGCCATCAGATGCTTGTCCATCAGAGCGCTGATGACACCCGTAATGACCGCGATCCACATGCAGAAGATCCACTTGTTGCGGACAAAGTCCACCCCTTCCCGCTTGCTCGTGTGACCGAGCAGCCAGAGCGCAAACATCGCCACAATGATAGCCACCCACTGCCAGAGGTTGAGCCGTTCGCCGAAAATCAAGATGGAACCAATCAGGACGAAGACCGGCCGGGAGGCCTTGATCGTGCCAGCCGTTGTAATGGGCAGATTCTTGAGTCCCATCAAGCCCGTGATCCAGGAAATCGAGACAATGAACGACTTGAGGAGTACCAGCAGATGGTCGCGCACACTCCCCTGCGAGACATCGAACACCGTGCCTTCAAACCATCCCGTCTGGAAAGCCGACGCAAGGATGAAGGGCGACAGGAGGACGGTCGAGAGGGCCGTTGCATAGAGAAGGATATGGAGTACGTCGTTGCGGGTCGATGCCTGTTTCTTGAACACATCGTAGATACCCAGCAGAATTGCGGATCCGACCGCAGCCCAAAGCCACATAGCAGAAAAGAATAAAGTTTAGAGTTCTTCTTCGGTTTTACAGTATTTCTTGATGACGCTGTAGGCGTCCTGGATGCCGAGCTCACCGGCCGTGCTCAGGTCGATGCAGCCCTTTTCCTTGTCTTTCAGATAGATCAGGACCAGGCCCCGGTTGTAGTACGCCTCGCCGATGTAGGGATACAGGTCGATGGCGCGGCTGTACTGCACGATCGCCTCGGGGAGATCGTTCGACAGGCAGTAGAGATTGCCCAGATTATAGTAGGTATAAGGGAAACCGGGATTGAGTCCGGCCGCCCGCGTCATGTCGTGGATAGCGGAGGTGTAGTCGTAGCTGCGCGTCACCTGGTCCTGCACCCGTGTGCGGACGGTACGGTCGTTGTCGAGCGTAAGCACCTGCACGTTGTTTTCCATCGAGGCGATGAAGTCGATCATCTCGGCCTGCAGCGCGCCGCGGTTGATATAATAGAAGAAAGTCTCGGGCGACTTCTCAATGGCCTCGTCGTAACAGACCAGCGCCGTGTTGTACTGTTTGTTCTCCGCCTCCACCAAGGCTTTGGCGAAGAGATTGTCGCTGCTGCGGTTTGCGCGGACGGCGCGGTCCACCTCCTCGCGGACACGGTGGCTGTTGCGGATGCCTTCCTTGCTCCCAGAAGCGAACTTGACGGCAAGCGGGCTCTGCGCAATGAACGCGTCGAGCACAGAGTCGTCGAACTTGCGGGCGATTGAAGAGAAGCCGCTGATGCTGTCGGCAGGCTGCACTTTGTAGAGCGGTTTGAGGCGGATATCCACGTCACGGTACTGCAGCAGTTCGTTGTCAAAGTCCTTCTTGGCGAAATCGGCGTCAAGGGCCAGCAGCCGGTCGTATTTGCGGGCCGTGTCGGCAAAGGCAGCGTGACCCGTGGAGTCAGCGGTCTTGGCCTGATATTCACGCACTTTTCGCTGGGCGATGTCGTAGTCCTGCTTCGAGGAGGTAAACTGCCCGAGCTGGCTCTTGGCATAAGCGCGGTTCATGTAGGCCTTGGCGAAATCCGGATAGAGGTTGATGGCCTGCGAATAATCGTCCATTGCCTCGCGGTAGCGGCCCAGCTCCATGAACACGGCGGCGCGGTTGAAGTAGGCCAGCACGTTGTTCGGGTTGATGTTGAGCACGCGGTCGTAGTCGTCGAGTGCGGCGCGGAAATCGCCCACCTGCGCATAAATGAGCGCGCGGTTGTAAAGCGTCAGTGCATTGCCCGGATCCTCATTGAGCACATGGTTCAGGTCGGCCAGTGCACCGGAGATATCTCTCTTTTCGTACTTCAGGATGGCCCGGTTGAAAAACGCGTAGGTATTGGTCGTGTCGAGACGCAGGGCCGTGTCGAGGTCCTCGATTGCCTCATCATTGCGCTGCTGCATGGCAAACACGCGGGAGCGGCGCACATATCCCTCGGGATCGAAGCGGCTGAGCTGGATGGCTTTGTTGTAGTCCGCCAAGGCACGGGTCGTATCCTTGAGATAGAGATAGCAGGCGCCCCGGTTCAGATAGGCATCGCTCTCTTTGGGCATCTTCCGGATGAAGATGTTGAAGTCCTGGATGGCCTTCTCGAACTGCTGCGAGAGGAAATACGTAACACCGCGGCTGAAGTAGAGACCCGTGTAGCTCGGGCGCAGATCCACAGCCTCTTCCAGGTCTTTGAGCGCCTGATCGTACTTGCCGATGCGGCTCAGCGTGATGGCGCGGTAATGGTAGGCCGGCGTGTAGATGGGATTGAAATGGAGTGTCCGGTCGAAGTCGCGCTGGGCACCCACAAAGTCGCCCAGGTTGTATTTGGCGATGCCCCGGAAGAAATAGGCCTCATACATCGTGCTGTCGAGCCGCGAGAGGATGTTGAAGCTCTCAATGGCCTGCGCGTACTTTCCGTCGATGAGCGACTGGCGGCCGCTGTAGTAGAAATGGTCGAGGTCGTACTGGGCAAAAGCCGTCCCATACGAGGCGGCCAGCAACAGCAGGAAAATAAAAGCCTTTTTGAACATCTTCGCAAAAATACTATTTTTGCAGGTCTTTTGAAACTAAATGAAGAAAAGTCGTGCCATATTGATTGTCCTGGCGGTGTTTTGCCTGTATGTGCCTTCCCGGACAGCAGCCCAGAGCCTGCGGGCTTACGAAAACAGCGTCAGCGTCATTCAGATGGAAGCGATGCTTTCGACGCTGGCCCACGAGATGACCGAAGGCCGGGCGTCGGGCACCAAGGGCAAGGAACTGGCCGAACATTATCTGGTGGAGCAGTTCCGGGCCATCGGACTCAAACCCTGGAACTGGAACTACACGCAGAGTTTCCGGTACAACGACACTATCATCGTCCGCAATGTCGTGGGACTCCTCCCCGCCTCCGTCCCCACCGATGAATATATCGTCATCGGAGCACACTACGACCATCTGGGACGGCTCGGACATACCGTCTATCCCGGAGCGGATGACAATGCGTCGGGCGTGACGGCACTTCTGTCGCTGGCACGGATGTTCTCGGCGATGAAGGCCGACGGTAAGGGGCCGCGGAAGAACCTGATGTTCGTGGCGTTCGACGGCAAGGAACTGAACATGGCCGGCAGCAGTTATTTCGTGCGGCACCTGTCGGTGCCGCGCAGCCAGGTCACGGCGATGGTCAACATGGACATGCTGGGCACCGACCTGGTGCCACCCCGCCGGAACCGGGAATACCTGTTTGCCATCGGCGAGTCTTCCCTACCCGAGACGTATCAGGGATATCTCGCCTACATCTGCTCCCGGGCGTTCTACAAACTCGATCTGGACCTGACGTTCTACGGAAGCCGGAATTTCTACAAGCTCATGTACGAGACGAGCGACCAGCATCCGTTTGTCCGGGCCGGTATCCCTGCTGTGCTATTCACATCGGCTTTCCATGAGCACACCCTCAAGAAGACAGACACCCCGGCCATCATCGACTATGCGCTGCTCCGGAAGCGCACGCAGGTGATCTTCAACTTTATCAATCGGCTTTGCGCTCAGAATTAGTTTTTTTCAGCGTAGAGAGCCAGACGGGTCAGGGTCGGACAAGCCAGGGCTTCGTCGATGACCAGACGAAGGGCGGTCGCTGTGGTAGTTTCTGTCAGAACGATACGCTTGTAACCGACTGTTGTCTCGCGGGCGATTTCCCGCCACTGGCCGTCTTCGGTAAGCGCTTCCAGGTGAAAAGCGCTGATGCGTTGGCCGAGCGGAATATACTCCTGAAGCATCACGCGGTTGAAGGTCTTCGGGCCATCCAGTTCGAGGGTCAGTGTGGCAGTCGTTTCACCGTCGGTTTGCGCCCAATAGTGGTTGTAGTCATCGGTGAGCACGTTGGCAGCAGCAAAGCCGCGGCCGCGGGACGGGCCTGAGGCCGTCGCTCCCGAGGCCAGATCAACGGCGAAGACGGCATCGAGGGCCGCCTTGAATTCCATCAGGCGGAGAGAATCGACGGGATCGATGCGTCCGCGGGTATCGGGCGGGACGTTGAGCAGCAGCAGCGAATTGCGGCCGACGCTTTCATAGTAGATCTTCATCAACTGAGCGACCGATTTGACCCGGTCGGTCTCGGAAGCACGCCAGAACCAGCCGGGCCTGATCGAGACGTCGGTCTCGGCAGCGGCCCAATGAGAGCCACCGGGCGTTCCGCCATTGAGAATGTCGGTCGTGGGGCCACCCGTTCCGGGCTCAAAACCTTCCACATCGAGTGTTGACCAGTTGGTACGACCCGCCTGACCGCGTTCGTTGCCGACCCACCGGCAACCCGGTCCGACATCACTGAAGATGACCGCCTGCGGTTGCAGCCGTTGGACAGTTCCGTTGAACAACGGCCAGTCGTACACTTGCCGCTTGCCGGTCGGTCCTTCTCCGCAGGCGCCGTCAAACCACTGTTCGAAGACCGGACCATACGTACCGCCGAGGACACTTTCGAGCGTCCGGACGAAAGCGCCGTTGTAAGCCGGCGAGCCGTAGCGGGGATCATTGCGGTCCCAAGGTGAGATATACACGCCGAATTTCAGACTATCAGCAGCGCAAGCATCGGAAAGTTCCCGAAGGACATCGCCTTGACCGCCACGCCACGGACTCTTGGCAACCGTGTGCTGGCTCTCAGGCGAAGGCCAGAGGCAGAAGCCGTCGTGATGCTTGGCGGTGATGATCACGCCTTTGAAACCAGCGGCTCGCGCTGTCGCTGTCCACTGACTACAATCAAGGTCGGTGGGATTGAAGATGTCTTCCGTCTCGGTTCCGTCTCCCCACTCGGCGCCGGTGAAGGTGTTCGGGCCGAAGTGGAAGAACATGTTCATTTCCATCTGCTGCCAGGCTACCTGTGCGGGTGTCGGGCACGCTCCGAACGGGGCCGGAGCCTTTGGGCCGCAAGCGGCGGCCACGCCCAGAAGAAGGGCGGTCACGATGAGCTGTCGTCTATTCATAGTTTATTTTGATTTCACAACGGATATCTTCGGAAGAAGCGCCGGCCTGGATGCGGAAAGTGCCAGGCTCAACGACGGTCTGGCCGGCCGTATTGACCATTTCAAAGAAGCGGCGGTCGAGCGGTATGGTGACTGTCCGGGTCTCCCCTGCCGGGATCTTGATGCGGGTGAAGCCGCAGAGTTGCCGGCGCGGCCGGACTGTCGAGGCGATTTCGTCGATGACGTACAGTTGGACGACTTCTTCGCCGTCACGCTGGCCGGAGTTGGTGACATCGATGCTTGCTGCCAGGCCTCCCAGCTGCTCCACCAGTGCCGCCTGCGAACCGTCAGGGAGTTGGATGCGCAGGTTTGTGTAATCAAAGGTGGTGTAGCTTAGGCCATAACCGAAGGGATAGAGGGGCATGGAGGACTCTTCGACGTAGTCGTGGCCGCGGGGAATGCGTTGGTTATAGTAAACCGGGAGTTGGCCGACGTCACGGGGGATACTGATCGGGAGGCGCCCAGCGGGATTGTAATCGCCGAAAAGGACATCGGCGAGCGCGGTTCCGCCTTGTTCGCCGGGATACCAGAGCGTAAGCAGGGCATCGGCGTGTTCTTTCGCCCAGCATTTATCGAGGGGACGGCCTTCGATATAGACCACCACCAGCGGCTTGCCGGTGGCCTTGAGCGCCTTCAGCAACTCAGGCTGAAGGCCCAGCAGATCGAGCGTGGAGCGGTCGAATCCTTCGCCCGACTCCATGTCGCTGACTACCGTAGCATCTGTCACGGCTGCGCCGGTATCTTCATAAGAAGTGCGGAAGTCGCGGGCCGAGGAGCCGCCGACCACAGCCACGATCACATCGGAGGCGCGAGCGGCACGAACCGCTTCGGCGATACCGTTCTCCTTGGTGTCGCGGATGGCGCAGCCCTTGGCATAGGTCACTTTGGCACCACGGGCGCGGAGTCCGTCGAGCATCGTCACGATTTTTCCATCCACCTGGGGCGCTGTATAGTCGCCCAACTGGTTATAGACATTGTCGGCATTGGGTCCGACCAGAGCGATGCGGGCACCAGACCGGAGCGGCAAGACACCCTTGTTTTCGAGCAGCGTAATGCTTTCGCGGGCTGTCTGCAGTGCCAATGAAACGGCCGCTTCGTCATGGACAAGTGCTGCCGCAGCGGATTCATCGACAAACGGATGTTCGAACAGGCCGGAGGCGAATTTCTGAATCAAGACCCGCCGGACAGCCCGGTCCACCAGCGACTCCGGAATGCGTCCTTCCCGTACGGATTTCACCAGCAAGGGATAGCATCCGGCTCCCAGATCCACATCTACGCCGGCGCGAAGTGCCAGCTCGGCCGCCTCTTGCTTATTGGCAACCACCCGATGCGTACCCGCCAGCCCGTCGATACTCCCCAAGTCAGAGACCACATAGCCCCCGAAGCCCCACTGGTCACGCAACAGGCCGGAAAGCAAAGCCGCATGGCCTGTCGCCGGCACGCCGTCGAGCGAGTTGTACGAGGTCATCAGCGACAGCGCGCCGGCTTCCACGACCCGCTGGAACGGAGGCAGGAACTGCTCCCGCATCTCACGGTCTCCCACAGAAACAGAATTGCCGTTGTGGCCGCCGGCAGGAATCCCGTAGGCCACAAAATGTTTGACCGTAGAAATGACACCGGCGGAAGCCGCGCCATGGACCAGGGCCGAAGCCAGATTGCCGGAAAGGAAAGGATCTTCTCCATAACCTTCTTCAACACGTGACCAGCGGGGTTCCCGGGCCAGATCGATGACCGGGCCGTAACCGACCGCGGAACCTTGCTGTCGCACCTCTCCGCCAATACACTTGCCGACAGCTTCAAGCAGCTCCGGATCCCAGGTGGAAGCCAAGCCGATGCCGGTCGGAAACGTGGTTGTGCCGATGGCCATGTGACCGTGCGGCATTTCTTCGGCCAGGAAAACAGGGATACCCAGTCGGGTGCTGTCGAGAACAAAACGCTGGATGGCATTGGCCGTCCGGGCGGCCAGGCGCGGATCGAGGCCGTTTTCGAGGGTTTTCTGTGTCCATGGATCAGCCCGGAAGGTCGCCCAAAGCGAGCCGCCATGCTGCTCCCGCAGGAATGTGCGTCCCCAGTCGGAGAGCGTCACACTGTCGGGCGACACCTTTTCATAGACGGGCCAGCCGAGCGGACAAAGCAGTTGACCGACTTTCTCCTCGATCGTCATCGCTTTGAGCAGGGCATCTGCCCGCCGCTCCGGATCGAGCGAAGAATCGGTCCAGTCGTTGGAACGACAGCCAGCCGGCAGCAGGACCCAGCCAACCAATACAGCCAAAAATATATGGGATACGTTTATAAACGGATAACACGGTTCTCGCAGCGGTTTCTTTCTCATCGGGCAGACATTTGAACTTGTGAATTTACGAAATATTTTCGATATTTGTTTTTTCAAGACATCATCAGACATGAACGACAAGCCCATTCCCAGCTCAGAACTGATCATCAACGACGACGGTTCCGTGTTCCATCTCCATATCCTTCCCGAAGACCTCGCCGACACCATCATCCTGATGGGCGACCCGGGGCGCGTGACCCTCGTCGGAAAGCAATTCGACAGCATCGAGGTTGACAAGCAGTCGCGCGAGTTCCACACCATCACCGGCACCTACCATGGCAAGCGGATCACCGCACTCTCCCACGGCATCGGCACCGATAACATCGATATCGTGATGACCGAGATCGATGCCCTGGCCAACGTCGACTTCCAAACCCGTCTCCCGAAGGAGGAACACCGCCGCCTGACGATGCTGCGCATCGGCACCTGCGGCGCCGCTCAGCCAGACATTCCGCTGGGCAGCTATATCCTGAGCCACATTTCCATCGGCTTTGACGGCGTCCTGAACTGGTACCGCGACGGCGAGACCATCAATCTGGCCGACTTCGAAGCAGCGTTTGTCCAGCACATGAACTGGCCCGTCCGCTTTGCCCACCCCTATTTCGTCCGTTCCAGCGAAAGGCTCATCGAACTGTTCCGCGACTGGACCGTCAAGGGTATGACGGTTTCTGCCCCGGGCTTTTACGGCCCGCAGGGACGCACTGTCCGCCTGGCGCTCACCATGCCCGACCTGATCGAAAAGATGGAAAGTTTTGAGTACGATACGTATCGCATCACCAACATCGAAATGGAGAGTTCCGCCCTGGCCGGAATGGCACGCCTGCTCGGCCACGATGCCGCCACGCTGTGCCTGGCCATCGCGAACCGGCACATCAAGGAAAGCAACCCGGACTATTTGCCGCTGATGAAGCAACTGCTCCTGCGCGTGCTTGACACCCTGACCGCCTGAACCGATGCAAATCGATCCTGAAGAACTCGAACCCCTCGTCGCGCTGTTCGACGACCGCGATACCGTGGTCACGGAGCTTGTGGACAACCGTCTGCGCAGCTTCGGTCCGGAAGTGGTCCGTTCGCTCCGCAACCGGTCGCAGCGGGAGCCAGACGCCGCTCGCCAGGCTGCGATTGCCGCCCGGGCCCAGACGCTTAACACCGAGTTCAAACTGGCTGACCTGCAGGATTTCATCGCCCGGCCTACCGGTCCGCTCTCGCTGTTCGAAGGGAGCTGGATCCTCAGTTCCCTGTTCGACTATACGCTGCAGCGTGAGCGCTACGAAGATCTCTTTTACCGTTGCTCCCAGGAGTATCTGGCAGAGAATTCCGACCTGCGCACTGGCGTGGAGAACATCCGTATCCTCAATCACATCTTTTTCCACCGGCTCAAGTTCACGCTCTACGACGTTCAGCTCCGCGACCCACAGTACGCCATGGTCGACGAAGCGCTCCGCAGCCGTGGCGGAAATCCCTTCGTACTGGCATTCATCTACTTGATGATCTGCCAGGTGTCGGGGCTTCCGGTCGAACTGGTCTGTTTCCCGGGCGGGTTCATCCCGGTCTATGTAGAGGGCGGAAAGGTGCTGTTCTACATCAATCTGTACCGGGGCGGAGACATCTTCCTGAAAGACCGGCTCCAGCAATTCCTCCGCGCCACGGGACTGAAGATCGACGCGCAGGCATTCCGCCGCCGCGATGAGTCGGCCATGCTCACGCTCTATCTCGAATCACTGCTTTACATCCATTCCAGCCGAAAGGACGAAAAAATGAGCGCGGTCATCGACCGCGCCCTGAACATCCTTGGGCCGGAAAGGTTTTTGACGATTGACGAGCAGGAATAGCGCGGAACTCCTTCTTGGGCGCTCCTCTAGCGGACCCGCAAGCGCTGGCCGATCCGGAGGACCTTCTTGGGGGTGATACCGTTAAGCTTGCAGAGCGCGTTGACGGTGGTGTGGTGCTGCTTGGCGATTTTGCCGAGGGTATCTCCTTTCTTGACCTTGTAGTACTGGGCGGCGGTGGCGCCTTTCGACTGTTTGTCGGTCATGCCGTAGTGGGAGCCGACATTGAAGTAGTGATTCTTGATGGTCAGGAGCGTGTCGCGGAGCGTACCATTGTCGAAATTGATGACCCGCTCGGGATCGAACGGCTTGCCCATGTAGCGCGTTTCGAAATGGAGGTGCGGACCGGTGCTGCGGCCGGTACTGCCGCCCAGACCGATGGGATCGCCTGCGGCGACCAGGTCGTTCTCCACGACCAACCGTTCGGAGAGATGACCGTAGTATGTTTCCAACCCGTTGGGGTGACGGATCACCACAAGGTTGCCGTAGCCGCCGGTCGCCTTGCCGCCGCCGACATAACGGACCACACCGTCGAACGGTGAACGGATGGTGTCGCCGACACGGAGCGGAATGTCGATGCCGTTGTGCGGACGTCCTTTACGATACTTGAACGTAGAACTGCGGCGGCCGATGATCGGTGCCACGAAATGATGGGCGGAATCCACCAGCAGCAGATCGACGGAAGCCGGCAGGTCAGAGATTTTGACATCACGATAAGCATGGATCGATTCGATGTCCCAGTCCTCGAACAGACCGGTGGTGTCGATGTCCGGACGCTCCAATTCGATATAGTCCCAGGTATGGTCGTTGAAGAGGATGATCTTGACATACCGATCGTCCGTATCGACCGTATCGATCGGACGGACCAGCATCAACGTAGAATCGGCTTCATCGTGTTCTTCTTCCAGTTCCGGAGGAACAACCAACAGAGAGTCGGGTTTCTGCGCGAATGCCGTGCCGAGGCAGGCCATAACAAGAACGATGAGGGAGAGTATGGTCTTCTTCATGGAGAGGTCGGTTTTAGTGTAGCCTGCGAAGATACGAATTTTTAAAAAAAAACAATTAAATTTGTTGGTTGTACCCGGAATGGTCATGAAACGCATCTCTATCCTCTTGCTGCTAGTGCTGCTCCTCCCCTTTTCGTCCTACGCCCAGGAAAAGGATAGTTTTTGGAGAGACTTCAGCGATTTCCTCGACCTGCGGGCAGACAAGGCTTACGCCAAACTGGACAGCACCTACATCGGACGCTATCACTACCACTGGGATGCCCGACTCTTCTACCACACTGCGGGGCTTCACCTGAACACAGAAGGCCTTACCCAAAGCCAGTTGGCTACCGGTATGAGCAACCGGGCCGGCGTGGGACTGAGTTATCGCGGAATCGGGCTCAACTTTTCGGTCGCGATCGGGAAAAAGATGAACTACGACTTCGGCTTCGCGACTTATGGCCAACACCTGGGGTTCGAATATACCCTGCGGGCATCGTCGCGGCTCAGCGGGGTCGTAGCCTGGCCCGGGGAAGCGGTTCGGCGGGCTGAAAACGGCGACCTGACACTCTTGGCAAGCAATCTGAACCTGATCTACAGCTTCAATTCCCGCTTCTCCTACGCGGCTGCCATGAAGCAGACCGCCATCCAGCGCCGGAGCGCCGGGAGCTTGTTGGTCGCAACGTCCTGGACCCTGTGGGACGTACTGGGCGCCGGTCCGGAAATCCTTTCGGAACAGACCTCCATCCAGACCTTCCTGGAAGTGACCAATCTGATGTACAACCGCTTTTCCGTCGGTGCCGGATACGGGTACAACTGGGTTCTGGGGCAGGAACACTTGCTGCTGCATGCATCCGTCATCCCGATGTGGTCCTTCTACGACGTGACCACGCGTCGTGTCAAAGGCGTTTCGACATCATACCGGCGTCCGATGGGCCGGATCGCCGCCTCGGGAACGGCCCGGGCCGGCATCTACTACCGCTGGGGAGACCGCTGGTCGCTCGGATTGACCGGCATTGTCAACCAGATGGCCTCGAGCACCAGTTTCCGACGTGGCCAGGAAGGTTATCAGCGTCTCGCGGCGCAGGAATGGCAGGCCATGCTTTCCCTTGGCATACGCTTTTAATTGATCTGCATTATGAAAGACTGGAGACAAAGACTTTTTATCATCCTCGAGCGGTCGGAAGAGCGCACCCGCATCGGCCGGATCTACGAAGTTGCGATGATGCTGCTGATCATCGTCAGCATCATCCCGCTGATGTTCAGAGAATCGCATCCGTTTTTCCGGGTCATCGAAATCGTGACCGTTTCGGTCTTCATCGTCGATTACCTGCTTCGCTGGATCACTGCCGACTATAAACTGAAACGGGGCAGACTGTCGTTCGTGCTCTACCCGTTCACATTCATGGCGATCATCGACCTGCTGTCGATCATTCCCGTGTTCACGATGATGAGCGATGGATTCAAACTCCTGAGAATGACGCGTATGTTCCGCATCGTCCGGCTGCTGAAGTTTATCCGGTACACCGACAAGATCGACATCCTGGTCGACGTGCTGAAGCGAGAGAAGAAGGTGTTGATTTCGGTACTGGTACTGGCTGCCTTCTACGTCTTCATCACCGCCTTGATCATGTTCAACGTGGAGCCGCAGATCAATCCCAGCACGGGTGAGCCTACCTTTGCCTCGTTTTTCGACGCGCTTTACTGGGCCACCGTTACGTTGACGACCGTGGGCTACGGCGACGTCTGTCCGGTGACCAGCATCGGCCGCTTCGTGAGCATGCTCTCTTCCCTCTTCGGCGTGGCGATCATCGCCCTGCCTTCCGGCGTAATCACGGCCAGTTACCTCGACGAACTGCGCAGCACCGCCAAGGCTCGCGCGGCCAAAGCAAAACAGAAAGCTGCCGAAAAGAGCCAGGAGGGATAGACATGACTCGGCTTTACACCTTTACGGTAGAAGCCTTCTACTCCGGCAACAGCCGGGAAGGAACCGTTATGCTTACCGATGAGGAGACTGAGCAGTTGGTGAGGTTTCTACAGGAAGTAGAGCCAGAGACCTGGCTTTACACCTCCCGGCTCGACACCGTGTATCCGGCATTATACTGCAAGCTGGATGAAGCCGCGATGCAGATCATTGAACAGATGGCATCCCTTCTTCCGGAAGACGATCTGTTCAGGGTCTATCTGCCGGATGAAATCATCCAGCGAGCCGGACTGAATCCGGAGCTGGACTAGAACTGCAGGCTGACACCTACCGCAGCGCCTCCTGGCACGGCAGCTGGGAACAGAATGAGATCGTAGGCGCGCGCCTGACGGACGGCTTTGACGCGCGAAATGGTGAGGGTTGCCACCCCCGCCGCAGCCAATCCGCCAAAGACATAATACGGCACGTTCGACGAAGCGGAAAACAGGGTAGCCGGGCCAAGGTTCCGCTGCATGGCCGTTGCTGCCACACCGACAATTCCGACACCAGCCAGGGCGAATCCCAGGATATCAGCCGTCCGGAAAGCCGTGGCAGAAGTCATGTCGGCCTGCCGGCGCGACCCCGTGCCGAAACCCGGCCAGAGATTGTCACGCGCGGCTTCTCCGCGCACCAAGGTACTGTCAACAGGCGGCGTCGGGCAGAACGCACGCGACGGGGCTGGCATCTGGGCCCAGGTCGGGACAGCCAGCATCAAAAGCAGAAGAATCGTTGCAAATCGCATAACCCTGCAAATATACGAAATAAACATTATCTTTGCTGGAAATAAAAAGGCAATGAAAGGCATCGGAAACATCATCTGGCTGGTTTGCGGGGGACTGCTGGTCGCCCTGATCTACTATCTCGTAGGTCTGCTGATGTGCATCACCATTATCGGCATTCCCTTTGGGACACAGTTGTTCAAGTTGGGCACTTACTCGCTTTGGCCCTTCGGCCACGAAGTAGTGAACAAGCCCAACGAACCGGGCTGCCTTTCCGTGGTCATGAACCTGATCTGGGTCCTGCTCGGATGGTGGGAGATCGCCGTGATCCATTTGATCTTCGGCCTGATCCTGTGCATCACCATTATCGGCATCCCCTTCGGCATGCAGCATTTCAAGATGGCCATTGCCTCCATCCTTCCTTTCGGAAAAGAAATCCGTTGACCTGACGATTTTATGGAAATGAATGAATTCACCTTGCAGCGAATCGTTGCGATGGAAGCTGCATTCGACCGGACGGCGGCGGCCGTCAAGAACCTGATGGAGGCCCTCGACGCGTACGAGACCGTCCGCGTGGATATCGACCGGCTCACGGATTACCTGGACAGCGGAGCCTGGCGGGAAGATTTTGAGGCCGACGAGGCAGGATTCGTGCCCGGCGACCTCAAACGTGGCGTCCTCTCGGAAGACGCCCTCTACAATCTGCTGGGCGACATCGTCTCGCTCCACGAGCAGATGCAGGAAATCTGCGGAGACTGACCCTTACTTCAGCGAAAACGTGTGCGTAGTGCCGTAGTCGTTCCAGTTACGGAGCGACAGCGTGAGGTTTTGCTGGTCGTAAACGTTGCTGTACTGCGTATCCTCCACCTGGCCGCTGGGCAGCGGGAGGTCAACCCAATGAACCTGGGAGAGGCACTCCTGCGCCTGTTCAAACGTCAGGATTCCCTTGTGTGCAGCCAGAAAGGCACCCGCCGTCTCATAACGCCACCAACTGCGGCTGTTCGGGTTGCCGACGGCCGGGTCGGGCTCGGTGGTGAAGTGTTTCGGATTGAGCAAGTGGTTGGTCACCAACATGTAGTCCTGACCAGCCGGCTTGCGTACCAGCACCGTTTTCCATTCGTCGTCTTTATCGAACTCCACCACGACACAGTGGCCTGTCGCATCAGCGATCATGTAGTGATAACCCGTACCCACAATGGCATCGTGCCGGACGTCCACCGTCTCGAGCAGCGCCAGTGCTTCTTCCACCGTCGCGCAGCGGTCGAGCCACAGGCGCATGATCATCGATGTGCCTACGTCGTGTCTCGGCGTGTCCTGCCGCGAGGCCTGATGCGGCAGCGCCATGATCGAAGTGCAGAGGCCCTTCTCATTGATGCCGTCCACAGGTGCGTAGATGGCGGCCATGCAGTTGATCCGCTTGAGGAAAGAGGTCGGCAGTTTTTCGAGTCCGTAGCCGATGTGCGACATGTCGCTCACGCCGATGGAGGCATAGCCGTTTTTCGGGTGGGAGATCGTCACGAGCGTCGGGTTCTTGAAATAATCGTAATTGCGACCGTACCAGTACCCTTCCCCCTCCGCTTTCCGGGCTTGGAAACTGGTGCAGCTGAATGTTTTGAGTTCTCCTTTCTCATCGGCCACCTGGGAACTCTCGATCTTGATCGGCAAGCCTTTTCCCACGCGGGAAATCACGTAGTTCAAGAGCTCGGCATTCGTATCTACGTCTTTCTCGATCACGTCGTCCAAATCGTAGGAGGCACAGTATACCATGGTGTAGAGGTACGGATTGTCTCCGACCTGCTTCAACGTGGACAAAGTGCGGACCTCACCCTGCCAGAGCAGCGTGACTGCCAGCAGCAGCACCAGGACCAGGAGCAATAGGATTTTCAGGAATTTCTTCATTGTTCGTAAGATTAGACATCGTCAAAATTACGTTTTTTTTGCTAACTTTGAAAATTATGGTACAACGATTCTCCTTCCTGATCCCCCTGGCCGCGCTCGTGCTGCTGGCCGGGCTGGCCATCGCCTGCCAGGCAAAGCGGCCACACAACAATCTCGCACTGCGCCATCCGGCCTACCACTCCAGTGCTATCGACTACAACGCCACGGCACAGCTGGCCGTGGACGGCATTCTTGAGACCGAACCGGGCTGCTGGGTAGAAGTCTGCGGAAAAGACGGCGTGCCGCTCTCCAAGCGTGAGCACGACCTCGTCCTGGAACCGCGTCAATGGACCACCGTGACGAAGGAAGGGCCTTCCGCCGAGTTGTCGCTGCGGACGCATGGGTTCACGGAGCCTGTGGACCGGGTGACGATGAGCCTGGCTGCCCATCTTCCTGACGGGATGCGCGAAGCGGCTTATACGGCCGAACTGGCACGGCTGGACAAGGACGGCACCTGGGTTCCTGTCCAGCGCTTTGAGGGACGCTATCCCGGACGGCGGCTCACGTTGACTTGGGATGCGCCTGAGCGCGTCGCTCCGGAGGGCTGGCGCTTTGTCGTCGAGATGCCCGGCGCCAAGGCCATCGAATGGCAGGAATGGGGATTTTTCCGCGACGGCCAGTTGCTGCCGATGCTCACGTCGGAGCATTTCAGCAGCGCCTGGGTTTCCGCGACCGGCGGCCGGGAATGGATCGCGGTGGACCTGGGTGCGGAGAAGCGCTTCAACCAAGTGCAGCTGCACTGGTTGAATGCACCGGCACAAGGTGTGATTCAGGTAAGTTCCGATTCGACTACCTGGCGTGATATCGCGTCGCTGAAGGGTACGGAGCCGGTACGCTGCGACAAACTGCGTGTCCGCGGCCGCGGGCGTTGGGTACGTTTAATGCTCGACGGATCTGTTGATAACAAGCCTTACGTTTTAAGCGAGTTGCAAGTATTCGGCTCAAGTTCTGCTGAAGATAAAACCCGGCCAGCTTCTGCCCGGCCGACAGTACGGGATTGCCGGATTGATCTGGATTGCGGATGGCAACTTGCCCGGCTGCCACAGGCCGAGGATCCTGCGGCCTGGATTCCCGCGACCGTGCCCGGAACCGTACTCATCAGTTATCTGGAAAACGGCATGCTCCCCGACCCCAATTTCGGAGAGAATTTCCAATATATCAGCGATTCTTATTTCCTCTCACCGTTTGTGTACCGCACACAGTTCAGGGTGCCGGAAGGATGGCGGAGCGGTGAAGCTGATGAGCGCATCCGGCTGCATTTCGACGGCATCAACTGGAAAGCAGACGTGGTATTCAACGGCCAGGCTGTCGGGCGGATCGAAGGGGCTTTCACCGACGCATCGTTTGATATCACCCCGTTGCTGGAGGCCGATAATCTGCTGGAAGTGACCGTTTATCCCCCGGATCACCCGGGTATGACCAAAGAAAACACCCAGACGCATTGCGCCACGAACGGCGGCATCCTGGGAGCCGACAATCCCACCTTCCACGCCTCTATCGGATGGGACTGGATCCAGACCATCCGCGGCCGGGAAACTGGCATCTGGAATGACGTTTGGCTGGACCGTACCGGCGGTGTACGCATTGTGGATCCTACGGTCCGCTTCGGTTTCAACATGCTGGAGAAGATGCCACCCAAGATCGATACCACCCGGGTGCGCATCACACTTGGGGCCACGCTGGTCAATGACACCGACCATCCGGTCGAGACCGTCTGGGAGGGCTCGTACGGTGACGTTCGTTTCCATCAAGCGGTCACTGTACCGGCCAGTTCGTCCCTCCCTGTTTCGACGAAGGTGGAACTCATGCATCCGAAACTCTGGTGGCCGAACGGGTATGGCGAACCCCATCTGTATCCTGTTTCGATGCGGGTTGGCGAGAGCGATACGCATACGTTCTTCTCCGGTGTCCGGCAGTTGACTTACAGCACGGCCGGGGGCAATCTCCGCATCTGGATCAACGGCCGCCGGCTGGTCGGCCGCGGCGGAAACTGGGGATTCAGCGAGAGTAATTTAAAATTCAAAGCCGCTGACTATGAGCGAACCATGTGGCTTCACCAAAAGGAGAACTTCAACTTGATTCGGAACTGGGTCGGTCAGGTCGGCGACGAAGAACTCTATGAGATGGCCGACCGTTACGGCATCCTCATCTGGCAGGATTTCTGGCTGGCCAATCCCGCCGACGGGCCGGATCCCGACAATGAAGCCCTGTTCATGGACAATGCCGAAAACATGATGCGACGGATCCGCAATCACCCGTGCCTGCTGCTCTGGTGCGGGCGGAACGAGGGTTATCCCCCGGCCTCGCTCGACAATGCCCTGCGTGAACTGGTCAACCGCGAAGATCCGGGAAGTTTCTATCTCTCCTCCTCTGCCGATGACATCGTCTCCGGCCGTGGCACCTACTACCGGTTGCCATCCCAGGCCTACTGGCAGCTCGACCAGATTCCGTGGTTCCGCAACGAGTCCGTGATGTTCCACAGTGAACGCGGCATGCCCAATTTCCCCAACTGGGAAAGCCTGATCCGGATGATGCCGGCTGCAGACGCCTGGCCGCCGTCCCGCCTGTGGGGCGTTCATGACTTTGCTCTGGAGAGTGCTCAGCGTGGCCAGACCTTCATCGATGCCGTCAATTCATTCTTCGGCCCGTCGTCCGACGGCGAGACCTTTGCCGCCCGCGCCCAGTGGGTCAACTACGAGGGATACCGCTCAATTTTCGAAAGCCGGAGCCGCAACCGCCGGGGTCTGCTGCTGTGGATGAGCCATCCCGCCTGGCCGTCCATGGCTTTCTGCACCTACGACTGGTTCGGCGATGCCACCGCATCGTACTATGCCTGCCGCAAGGCGTGCGAGCCGCTGCATATCCAGTGGAACCCGGTCGGTGAACGTGTGGAAGTGGTCAACTACTCCGCAGGAGACCGCACGGGCCTCCGCGCCGTCGCAACGCTGTACGACCTCTCCGGGACCGTCGTCTCGACGCAGGTCCGTACGCTCGACGCACGCGAAGACAGCACGACGCCGCTGTTTGGCATCGACTTCTCGGAAGCGGGATTCTCGGGTGACAAGACGGGGAGCAGCGAGGCTGGTGGCGACAGGACTGGTGGCGACACGGCTGGTGGCGACGGTGGCGACAGGATTTGCTTCCTCCGGCTGGAACTCTTCGACGGCGAGCAGTTAATCTCCCACAACGACTACGTGATCCCGCAACAGGAGGACAACCTGCAGGTGCTGAACGGATTACCGCAGGTCAAAATCGAGACGTCCTTCTCATGGGATCCCGATCGCAACCAGTTCGTGGCCAAGCTCTCCAATCCTTCGGATAAACCGGCCCTGATGCTTCATCTTTCCGCCCGCGATGCCGATGGCAACCGCATCCTCCCTGCCATATGGTCGGACAACTACATCCACCTGATGCCCGGCGAAGAACGGACCCTGACGCTGTCGATGCCCGGCAAAGAGACCTACCCCTACTCTCTCCGCCTCACCGGCTTCAACACCGCCCCGCTCACCATCGAGGAAGCCATGCACCGGCAGGTGGTGGAATAAATGTGCTATCTTTGCCCGAAATATACGAGCTATGAAAAAGATAGGGAAAATCCTCGTCGGTTTTTTGGCGGTCATCGGATTGATTAGCCTGGTGATTTTGATCCTGGCAAATATCCTGGCGGATCGTGATGGTGAAGCCAAACATATTATTATTCCACCGTCGGATAAGGCCTTGTTCAAGATTCAAGTCGCGAAATTACAGGCAGCTGGTGGATATGCGCCGGATACGGCTGTCATTCGGATGACATCGGTCCGGAATGAGACCCGGGCCCGGGAAAACCGGGACTATTTCCAACTGGATACGCTTTATGACACTGAGGCTTCGACCTGGGAAAAGACATTGGCCGTAGCACGTTTCGTAGCCACCAACATTCCGCATAACAACCAGAAAGTGCAGCCGGAGAAACGAAACGCCATCTACCTCTGGGAATATACCAAAACAGTGGAACCGGCTTTCAACTGCCGCTTGCACAGCATCTTGCTGTATGAACTGCTGCAATCCATCAACATTGAAGCAAAGTACATCACTTGCATGCCGATGGACCCGAACGATACAGACTGTCACGTGGTCAACCACGTGTGGCTGCCGGAGTTGGGGAAATGGGCGATGATCGATTCTGATATGGGCGGCAATTATGCTACGGATGCGACAGGCACACCGCTGTCTCTGGCCGAGATACGGGAGTCCTATATCTTGGGAAATCCGGTATTTTACCATCCTGCATTTGTTGCCGAAGGAAACAAAAAAATCAGTCACCATCACGGGTACATGGCCAAAAACACCTACTGGTTCAGCTGCTGGGAGACGTTGCACTACGACCAGGAGCCGGAAGGTGATTGGAATCGTGGGCTGTACATTCATCTGGTTCCGTGCGGGTTTGAACCTTTCCGCAATAACCCGGACGACTGCGTGACCACTGATGATGCACTATTCTGGGCAACGCCCACGCAATTCCGGGCAACGCCTGCGAACAGTCAGTAAGGAGCAGAACGATGCAAAAAGTACGGATCACCGCCATCCGGCAAACCGTCTATGACGACCTGATGGCACAATACGAGAATCCGATCGAGCACACCTGCGATGTGCGGGTCGGTCAGCAGTGGATATCCGTCGATGGCAAGCGGCCGGAAGGCCTCTGCGAATCGGCGTGGGAATCGATGCGGCCGTTCGTTGAATCGCTCGCCCGCGGCGAAGGAAACTTCTACGACGGCTGGATGAAGAATCCGATGAGCGCCATGATCAGTTGCAACGACGGATTCCGTCCGTTCAGTTTCTACCTGGAAGTCGTGTAGGCTTGCTTAGACGTGGCGGCGTGAGAAGGCGCGTGTAATCGTCTGCCGCAATCGACCTCCCCCAAACGGCTTGAAACAGCGATGACCGCGCTCAGTCTGCTCCGCCAGAGCAGACCTTCCGTGGCAAAGGGCCTCAGGGACCACTCTGTAACCTACACCTACGGCAGATGATTTTACACCCCGTATGACAAGCCAGACGGGTCCGGGGAATAGGGCAAAAAAACGGGGGGTCTCATGTTTTTCTGGAGAAGAATTGTTATATTCGCATATGTCTACAATGTAGTGTCTTATGGAAGCAATCGGTAAAACGTATGAAGCCCCGACATCCACGGTCGTGGAGTTGAAGTTTCAGGGCATAATCTGTCAGAGCGAAGGCATGGGTAACCGCGATCCGTATACCCCTACCGACGAGAATCCGTTCGGGTATGATGTCTAATCCTGTTTGAATCCAAGACCATGAAAAGACTTCTATTTCAATCCATATTCGTCCTCTGCCTGATTGCCGCTTTCTCCCTGGCATCCTGCAACAGGATGGAAGACGATCCTGATAATGCTCAAGAAATACAGCAGCCTGCAGGGATTGCCTTTACGGCAACACTGGCCCCCAAGGGCGAGAACCCTCAGACGAAGGCTATCTCCTCGGGCACCGATGATAACGGAAAGGAGATACTGAACGTAGCGTGGGCGGTCGACGAGAAGATAGCCCTCTACTACCAAATCTCCGGAGGCTACGCCAAGACGACGGCCAAGGTTACCGAGGTGAACGACGGTGTAGCCACCATCAGCGCCTCACTCGATGCTACTACCATCGACGGCGGCACGGTGCAGTTCGTCTATCCCGCGTCGCTCGCCAACGACAAAGGCGACGACATCGACGAGTCGAAACTGATGACGCAGTACGGCAAGCTTGACGGCATTGCCAACAGCATCAGCAAGCGATTCGACGCTGCTACGGGCGAGGGTAAAATCAAGCTCAGCGGCGGCACCTCCCTGCCCACCACCGCCACAGTCACCGACAAGACGGGCACGGGCAGCGTGTCGCTGCAGAACCGCGTCTGCATCTGCAAGTTCCACCTCACCGTCTACACCGTCGGCGTGAACGGCACGCTTGTCTCGCTCAAAGAGATGAACGACGACCTGACCATCCGCGACGGCAACGGCCACACCTACACCATCAAGTCGACGAAGGAATGGCCCGGCGGCCTGGCACCTGCTGGCGCGACTGGCAACCCAGGCTACGGGACCGGTGACGACATCTACGTGGCCATGCTCCCCATCACCGAAAAGCCGCTCATCCTCTCGGCCACATACAACAACAAAAACTACACCCTTACCACCCAATCCGGCACCCTCGCGGCTGGCAAGTTCTACCGGAACGTTCCCGTAGCGATGTGTATAGATCCACTTACAATAACCGGGGAGATTACCAACACTCTCACTATCCCCGCAGGAATGACCATCACGGTGAACAATGCAAACTTCAATATTCCCGATAACCTTCCTGCCATTAAGTTAGAAGATAAAGCCACGCTTATCCTGACAGGAACAAATACCGTCCAGAGTCTGTATGCTCCTGCTATCCAGTGTGAAGGCAAAGCCAATATCGTTATCAATGATATCAGCACCGTTTCGGCCGTAGGCTCATATCCCGCTATCAAGTGCGATGGCGATGCCGATATTACAATCAACGATGCCAGCACTATTGAAGCCATCCAATGCACTGGTGATGCTAACATCTCCGTCAACGGTAGCACAATCACATCCAATGGCGTAACGCCGGCCATCAACTGCGGTGGAAACACGACGATAGAACTGAATGGCGACAACACGATTACCGCTGCGACATCCGGGCAAAAAGCTGTGATAATAGCCGACGGCAAGTCTCTTAACATCACGGGCGATGGCTCGGCAGCGCTCAACGGCAACATCGGTGTGCCCGCCAGCGCATCGTTGAAGTTCAACGGCACTACCGCCAGCCACGACATCTACATCCCCGATGTCACTACGCTCTCAGCCGGCGGCATCACCGTCGGCAGCACCATCACCATCGCTGACGGTGCTACCTTCACGCTCAGTTGGACGACTCTCAATGTCACCTCCGGCCCCGGCATCCAGTGCAGCGGCAACGCAACCCTCATCCTCGACGGTACGAACAACGTCAAGACAACGGCCGAGTGTTTTCCTGCTATCCTGCCTGGCGGCAGCGGCACGACGCTCACCATCCAGGGCAGCGGCAGCGTGACAGCAACGGGCGGACAATACGCTGCGGGGATCGGCTCGGGCAGCTTTACAACCCATATAACTACTGTATCTACCTGCGGCAACATCGTTATCGAGAGCGGCACCATCACGGCCAAAGGTGGCGAGTACGGTGCGGGCATCGGCGGCGGGAATAATGGCATCTGTGGCAACATTACCATCAGCGGCGGCACGGTCAAAGCCAACGGTGGAGTAAACGGCGCAGGCATCGGCAGCGGAAGTGGTTATAATAGTACAGGAGACTTTAATGGTATCTGTGGCGACATTACCATCTGCGGCGGCACAATAATCGCTAATGCCAAAGGATACGGAGCAGGCATTGGCAGTGGAAGTTGCGGCAAGTTCGCAAGCATCAACATCACCGACGGCATCAGCAGTATCAGAGCCTCAGCTGGTAATTCTTATGCTGAACCGATTGGAAAGGAAAATGACGACAACGGCAGCGGCAGTGTGACCGTGGACGGCGTTACCGACTGGTCAGGCACGGCGACCGAGCACCTGAACTTCTCCGTCTCGTCCATCACCTATTACAACGACACGTGGACGCTGACGCACAAGTAAGCCAGAGCGTCATCAACCCTCGTATCAACCGCCTCCCGCAAGCTGCGAGGGGCGGTCGCTTGTTGAGAATCAGAGACTATTTCAACCTACATCTCAGAGCAAACGATTACACAGCTAGACCAGAGAGACCGGTTCGGCGTGATGGAGGAAAGCCTCGGCGGCAGCACAACGGCATTCGATACCACGGAAACGCTCCATCGGGTCGTGCCAGCCTTCCATGACCTCTTTCAAATCCTGGCTGATGTGGCAGTAACTCGCTTTGTACTTCCGCTCCCGCGTCGTCGTAATATCCACCCAATCAGAAGGATGAAACATCTGCGTCTGAGTCCCTGACATCACTTCGAAATAGTAGAGCTCGAAGCAGCGGTCAAGCCGGCGCCAAGCATCCAGCACGAGGATGCCGCAGACGGCATGGTCGCGATGCCCGTCGATGGGCCAGTGCGTAATCACGACGTCGGGCTTTTCCCGTTCGAGGAGTTCTCGCATTTCGCGATAGCGGTCGAGATTGATCTCGGTGGCACCGTCCACCTGGTCCATGAAGAGAGGTCGGGCGCCCGTTACGGCACAGGCAGCTTCGGCTTCTTTCACACGGATGGCTGCCGCTTCTTCATGGCTTTTACCCGGAATGCCGGCTTCACCACGGGTCAGATAGACGCAGACCACCTCATGTCCGGCATCCGTAAGCAGGCAGATAGTGCCACCCGCGGCTGTTTCGGGATCATCGGGATGGGCACCGATGACCAGTACTTTTTTCCGGCGGCCTTTCACGGCAGCGGCCGCTGAGCCCTGCTTGCCACAAGCCAGCGGAATACCGCACAGGATCGTGAGCGCCGCTGCTCCGCCGGCTGCTTTCAACATCGTTCTTCTGTTCATATCGTTTAAAGATTAGTTCGATGATTCTGTTCAACATGCTGTCAACCCCGCCAGGAAGCAAGCCTTTCCTCCTGCGCATATTCGACGGCACGGTTGACATAGTCCAAAAATGGTTTGGTACTCTGGAAGATATCGAGCAGCCGCTTAGCATAGTCTTTCGACGTGACAAAACGGTTGTCCGGCTCGTAGTACAGGCAATAGTATTTCAACTTGAAATAGCGCGCATCCGGCGAGTCAGCCGGGAAAGGAGCCGGAACCCGTTTCAGGGAATCGGTCTCGTCGATGACCAGACGGGGATCGGCCAGCGAAAGGACCTGCCGGAAATCGCCGCCGCCCAATTGAATATCCTCACGGAGAATTTTCAGGACTTCGGGCGTACAACAGATGTCGCCGGCCGCTATCATATTGCCCGTGCCCTTAGCACCCACATGGAAGTAGTAGCCGCTGAATCCGGACTTTTTCCCGCCCCGATTGATATAGCAACCCATGTGGGTTTTGTAGGGCGTCTTGTCTTTGGAGAAGCGGATGTCGCGATAGATGCGGTATGTGCAGTCTTTGGGCGTCAGTGGGCCGATCGTGTCGTCAAATGAGCGGATACCTTCGATAACCTTGGCAGCCAAGTCGTTGAACCGCTCAGCCGCCGCCTGGTATTCATTTTTGTGGGCTAAAAACCACGGTCGCTCGTTATGCAGCGCAAGTTCGTTCAAGAAAGCCAATACTTCCCGCATGGTGGATTTAATTTCACTCAAAGTTAAGAAATATCTTGCTTCGTGGCATCATGATTTCACACCCCGCAAGATCAGCCAGCACGGTCTTGGGGAAGACAATTACGGATCACCGCTAAAACCGTGTGGAACTGTTCGGCCTATTCAACCGTGCCACACTGCCACGACAGAAGCCATGCCTGGCCGGAGCTGACATAAAAATGTGGCTGAAAGTCTGCCGAGACAAGTCTGATTACGACCTATTGATCCCGTCGTGGCAAGAGTCACTAAATCGATGGCGATTCCTCCGTTCTTCCGCTGATCCGGAAATCCACTCCGTGAGCAAGCTGACGGCTTTTGCTCACCGCGGGCGGCGATATTCATTTCACTGCCGACGGTGAGTAAATCGGCCTCCCCTGCTCACGGCGACCATCTTCCACTGCCTCCGGTGAGAGAAACAGCCTCTCTGGCACACGGCGACCGTCTCCCACTGCCTTCGGTGAGTGAAACGGCCTCTCTGGCACACGGCGACCTTCTCCCACTGCCTTCGGTGAGTGAAACGGCCTCTCTGGCACACGGCGGCCTTCTTCTGCGGCCGGTAAGCGAATTTTGCGCTGCCTTGTCGGACGCTCGGTACATGAAAGCGCTGTTTCGTGGATTGAGCGTCCAAGATTGGACGCAAAACGGCACTTTCCTGGACGCACGATCCATAAGATGGATGAACGATAGACTGAGCGTCCATCGGAACGGAATAAACGGACCACTTTAGTTCCCACCCGGTTTCGGTGCTGATTCGGTTTCCGGAGATCAACAGCAAAAGCTTGGGACCAGAGGAAAAATCGGACGGGACTACTCAACTTATCCGAATCACTTCTTCACGAGCGGCCGTTGGGGTTTTCCCCGTCCAGGCCCGGGAGCTCCTTCTCAGGCTCCTGCGGGCGTGGACGGGAGAAAACCCGCTCCGCCCACGCACTGGCAACCACCTCGACCAATCTTTTTGGCCGCAACTGACTATCAACGCGGTTATCCTTGACAGCGTGCTGGCTGGAGATAACCGCCCTCAGTTTCCGTTGAGTCACCACCATCTGCACCACCACGCCACTAATCTAGACAAAACCCTTGTGGCGTGGATATGGTTTCCGCCAAAGTGCGCACGCTTCAGCTCGTCCTGAAGACGTATATCGCAGGACAACTGCACGTACCGGCTGTACTAAGGCCACTGCGCGCGGTCCGACAATGTTTGATGCACTAGGAAGCCGGCCGGCCGCGCACACTTTGGCTAGCTGGCGCTAGCCCGATGACTCGTTGTCTGCCATCTTCAGGCAGGACGTTAGTGGGCTCGGTAGTTGAGAAGGACGCAAGCCGATTGTTACACAGATTGTCCATCGTCAATCGGTACATCGCTGGGCTTGCGGATTGTTTATTATCGTTTTCGTCGTCGGTGGCGCAGGGCGGTTATCTCCTGCCAGCGCAGCTGGCCCCTTGGAATCCTGCGGCCTACTAACGCGGCAGATGATTTCACATCCAGCAAGATCAGCCAGCACGGTCCTGGGGAGGTCAACTACGTTCCAGGGCACTAATAGTCGACGTTACTCGGTTACGGCCTCGGGATTGCTAATCGGTGTCGGGTTCGGGGCGGGCGGTGCGGGCAAACTGGAAGAGTTCCAGGGGGAGGTGGCAGTAGCCTTCGGGGTTTTTGTCCAGGTAATCCTGGTGATACTCCTCGGCGGGATAGAAGGCCTGGAGGGGTTCTACTTCGACGACGATGGGCGACGGCGTCTTCTGCTGCTCCTCATCGAAAACACAGCGGATGGCGGGCAGGTCGGCGGGATCAGCATAATAGATGCCGGTGCGGTAGCGGGTTCCTTCGTCTTCACCTTGCTTGTTGAGTGAGGTCGGGTCGATGGCTTTGAAGAACATCCTGAGGAGGAACTTCAGCCCTACCCTTTCCGTATCATAGCGCACATGCACGGTTTCGGCGTGGCCGGTGGTATCGGTATAGACTTCCTTGTAGGTGGGATGGGCAGTACGACCGTTGGCAAAGCCTACTTCCGTGAATACAACGCCTTCAATCTGCTTGAAAAAGTGTTCGGCGCCCCAGAAGCAGCCGCCGGCCAAATAAATATCCTTGATCATCTTTGCTGACATGTTGCTGTTTTTAGAAGTAGCGGTCGGTATCGCTGACGGCCACCAGGGTTTCGCCAGCTTGGAGGGCTTTGTTGATTTCAGCCTCTCCGTTGGAGACTGTGCAGCGGCAGCTTTCCGGGCCCGTGATTTCCCGCGCCTTTACTTTGCCGAGTTTGTGGGCAGTCGCGATGCCGTTGATTTCGGAAACGGAATAGATATAGAACACGTCGCCGTTGCTGACGTCCAAGTCGCTGCCGCAGCTCAGATAAAGATCCTGCAGTTTGCCGCGACGGTTGTATTCGCCGGCCTTGAGGACCGAAGCCTTGAAACGGAATCGGTCGGTGACCAGTGAGCGGGCTTTCTGTTCCAGGTTGGAAACGGCATAGCGTTCCGCATATTCCAGCGTGGAGGCACCGGTATAGACGTACCGCCAGCGGACGGGGCCCTCGGTCTCCTGCGTTTCGGCATCGAACAGATAAATATCTGCTTCGATTTCCGCAGTGAAGTCCATCTTGACCACCGGGTTTCCGTCCTTATCTTTGTCCTTGTGTTCAACGGGATGACTGTTGAAACGACAGAGATAAGCGGTCAGGTACCAGCGGGCCTGGGGATAGGCGTTCATCAGGCGAAGCGTCCGGTTGATGTCGAAGGGATGTCCGGAATTCTGCGCGGCGAAATTGAAGGAGGGGTAAACAATATCGGCACGTCCGTAGCCATCCCGTTCCACGTCAATGACGTTGACGCGACGGCGGGCCAGTCCGTCGACCACACACTGGCGGGCATATTGGTAAAGTCCCAGCGTCAGGTTGGGTACAGCCGTAAAATTATCGACGACAAGGGTTTCCCGCTGGGGGACGAAAGGGCCCTCCTGGGCAGCCAGGGAGAGGCCTGCTGTCAGGAAGAGCACGAAGAGGAGAATTCTTTTCATGGACATATCTTTTGTCGGCCCAAAGTTACACAAAAATCAGCTAAAAAATGTATCTTTGTAGGTTCGCGCGTTACGCGCGTGCGGGCACAGAACATCAGCGAAAACCACTAACTGTATGAAATTGTTACGCTTTCTTCTCACCGCGACGATCCTGCTGACGTCCCTTGTCAGCGCTTCATCCCAAATCTCTTTCCGGCGCGCACCCCAATACAGCCGCGACACGGTCTACAGCAGCCGCTACTATCTCGTCTGCATCACGGATCCCGGCAACCTGGCCGCCATCAACGGGGAACAGGTACGGGTCTATCGGACAGGGGCTTTTGGAAAACAGCTCAACCTGAACAAAGGAGATAACCGTGTCGAAATCACGCTTTTCCACGGGAAGGACGTTGAGACGAAGGAAGTGCACCTGTTCTACGAACCGAGAGAAAGAAACGATCAGCCGGAGCCCGAACCTCAGCTGGAAAAGAGGCTGTTCTACGTGGAGACGAAGGACAACGCCGCGCTGCAATACGGGATGGGAACGGACCGGCTCGGCGGCTCGAAGATGGGTTTTCTTGACTCGGGCATTGTGCTCAAGGTCAGTGGACAGGCAGGCAATCTCTACCGGGTGCATCTCTCTTCGACCCGTTTCGCTTTCATTGACAAAGACGACGTGACGCCGACGTCACGCATCAGCCGGATTTTGTGCACCAACAACATCAGCCTCTCGAATCTGGTCAACTGCGACCGCATCCGTCTCTCGCTGCCCGACAGGCTCCCCTACGTCTCCCGCACGTTGCTCGACCCGACGACCATCCAGGTCGATGTGTTCGGAGCGATGAACAACAGCAACTGGGTGACGCAGGCCAACGAACTCGGGATGGTGGAGTACCTCGACCTGCAACAGGTGGAGGGCGACGTGCTGCGCCTGGTCATCAAGTTGAAAGAGAAGCATTCCTGGGGCTATCGGACCTTTTATGACGGCAACAGCCTCGTGATCGAAGTACGGCATGCGCCGAAGGATCTGTCGATCAAAGGCCTGAAGATCGGCTTGGACGCGGGGCACGGCGGCGAGGCTTTCGGCGCCATCAGCGCGACGGGAATCAGGGAGTGTGACATCAACTTGCGGATTGTGAAAGAACTCAAGAAGCAGTTGGAGAAGAAAGGCGCACAAGTCGTGCTGAGCCGCAGCGAGGATGTCGATATGTCCATGGCGGAACGCAAGAAGATCTTCCGCGAAGCGGACATCGACCTGATGATCTCGATCCACAACAATGCCGGTGGTTCGCCGTTCGTACCGATGGGCACCAGCACCTACTACAAGCATATCACGAACCGCGATCTGGCCGCGACGCTGCTGAAGCACATGCTGGAGATGGGCGGTCCCCGCTTCGGCCTGGTGGGCAACTTCAACTTCTCGCTCAATGCGCCGACGGAATATCCGAACGCGCTGGTAGAATGTTTCTTCATGAGCAGCCTTCCCGACGAGGAGACCCTGGCCGACCCGACGACCCCGGGCAGGATTGCCGAAAAGATTATCGATGGCCTCGAAGATTATCTCCAGCAAGTGGCCGAAGCCAGCGGAGCAACAACCTCCAACCCCAAGAAAAAGAATAACAAACGATAATGTAACAGCGAAGCGGAGCGGGTGGTTTTTGGCGCAGCGAGCATTTCTCTGCGAGCCAGACAAAAACCAGAGCGCAGCGAAGCGACCGACGATAGCAACGAGATGCCCGGTCAAGCCGGGCATGACGAAGGACATAGAGGCCCGGTCAAGCCGGGCATGACGCGTGGACGGAAGAATATGGATTTTGAACTGACAGCACCCTATCAGCCGACAGGAGACCAGCCGGGAGCGATCGAACAGATCGTTGCCTCCATTCGGGAAGGCAACCCCGCTACGACCCTGCTGGGCGTGACCGGATCGGGGAAGACCTTCACGATGGCCAACGTCATCGCCAGACTCAACCGCCCGACCCTGGTCCTGAGTCATAACAAGACCCTGGCCGCCCAGTTGTATAGCGAGTTCAAGAACTTCTTCCCCAAAAACCTGGTGGAATATTTCGTCTCCTACTACGACTACTACCAACCCGAAGCCTACCTGCCGACCACCGATACCTATATCGAGAAAGACCTGAGCATCAACGACGAAATCGAAAAGCTGCGCCTCAGCGCCTCGTCAGCACTCCTGTCGGGACGCAGAGACATCGTCGTCGTCTCGTCGGTCTCTTGCCTGTACGGCATCGGCAACCCCGACGACTTCCATGAAACGACCGTCCGCGTAGAGACCGGCCAGAAACTCAGCCGCCAGAAGTTCTTATACGCCCTGGTCGATGCCTTGTATTCCCGCAACGAAGCCGACTTCAAACGCGGCACCTTCCGGGTAAAAGGCGACAGCGTGGACATCTACCTCGCCTACGGGGACTACGGCTGCCGCGTCGTGTTCTTCGGCGACGAAATCGAATCCATCGAACGGATCGACCCCGTGAGCGGCGCCACCCTCGAATTCCTCAACGACATCGCCATCTATCCCGCCAACAATTTCGTCACGACGAAAGAACGCACCCGCAGCGCCATCGCCACCATCCAGGACGACATGATGCAGCAATGCGCCTACTTCGAAGAAATCGGCAAACACCTGGAAGCCAAACGGCTCAAGACGCGTGTGGAGTACGACCTGGAGATGATCAAGGAAGTAGGCTACTGCCCCGGCATCGAAAACTACTCCCGCTATTTCGACGGCCGGAGCGCCGGGATGCGGCCTTTCTGCCTGCTCGACTATTTCCCCGACGACTTCCTGACCTTCATCGACGAGAGCCATGTCACCGTGCCGCAGATCCGCGCCATGTCGGGCGGCGACCGCAGCCGCAAGCAGACCCTCATCGAGTACGGATTCCGCCTGCCGGCCGCGGCAGACAACCGCCCGCTGCGTTTCGATGAGTTCGAAGCGCTGGTGGGCCAGCGCCTCTTCGTGAGTGCCACGCCCGGCGATTATGAATTGGAACAGAGCGGCGGCGTAGTCGTGGAACAGGTCGTGCGACCTACGGGTTTGCTCGATCCGCCCATCGAGGTACGGCCCATTCAGAACCAGATCGACGACCTGCTGGAAGAGATCCAGCTGCGGGCAGAGAAAGACGAGCGGGTACTGGTCACCACCCTCACGAAACGGATGGCCGAGGAACTGGAGAAATACCTTACGCGGCTTGACATCCGAACACGCTACATTCACTCCGACGTGGATACGCTGGAGCGGGTGGAAATCCTCGACGACTTCAAGGCGGGACGATTTGACGTGCTGGTAGGTGTCAACCTGCTGCGCGAAGGCCTTGACCTGCCCACCGTGTCACTTGTTGCGATTCTCGACGCTGACAAAGAGGGATTCCTGCGCTCCGACCGCAGCCTCACGCAGACTGCCGGCCGCGCCGCACGCAACGTCAACGGCCGCGTAATCATGTACGCCGACAAGATCACCGAATCGATGCAGGCGACCATCGACGGCACCAACCGCCGGCGCGCGAAACAGATGGCCTACAACGAAGCACACGGCATCGTGCCCACCCAGGTAGGAACGACCGCCCGCGGCACCCTCCAACCTGTCAAAGGCTACAGCGAGCCGCTCGATGACAAGGTCCGCTTCCTTGAAGAGGATCCGGTCATCGCCCGGATGAGCAACGCCGAACTGCGGACGGCCATCGACGCCGCCCGACGGAAGATGGAAGCGGCCGCCGCCCAACTTGACTTCCTGAATGCCGCGCACTGGCGCGACGAAATGAGAGCCCTTGAAACCTTAGCTGGAAAACGATGAGAACGACCCTACCCCGGAAACTGCAGGAAATGCTGTCTGACTTCCCGGACAGCGACCGGAGCCTTGTGCTGTCGGCCTATGAGGCGGCGGACGAGGCCCTGCAAGGCAAGATGCGCAGCAACAGCCATCCCTTCATTGAGCATCCGCTGTCCGTCGCCCATATCGTCTGGAAAGAGATCGGACTGGGCGCCGACGCCGTGGTAGCCACCCTGCTGCACGAAGCGGGACGCTTCCAGGTGAGCCAGGTCAGCGACTTGAACAAGACACCGCTGCTGGAATCGTTCCGGGCCGAATATCCGCACGATATCATCGAGATCGTGGAAGGGCTCAACAACATTTCGAACATTCAGCTGCAGGAGGCCAATCTCGACGAGGAGCGTTATCGCAAGCTCATCATCTCCTACTCCACCGATCCGCGTGTGATCCTGATCAAACTGGCCGACCGGCTTGAAGTGATGCGATCCATCAGCATCCTGCCGCCGGTCAAGCGGACGAAAAAGCTCATGGAGACCATGATGCTCTACATTCCCCTCGCCCATCAGCTCGGTCTCTACCGCATCAAAAGCGAACTGGAAGACATCTTTTTCAAGTTTACCGAGCCTGAGCGATACAAGGAGATCGTAAGGAAGATCAAGGAGACGGAACCCCGGCGCGAAGCACTCGTGCAGAGTTTCATCAACCCGCTCAAGGACAAGCTGGACCGGGAAGGGATCCGCTATACGCTGAAAGCCCGCACTAAGAGCCCGTATTCCATCTGGAAGAAGATGCAGGCGCAACAGATCGGCTTCGACAAGGTGTATGACCTCTTTGCCATGCGGTTCATCATTGAATGTGCGCCCGAACATGCCGTCGAAGAGGCTCTCTGCTGGAAGGTTTATTCCCTGGTGACCGAGGAATACGAACCCGATACCAACCGCCTGCGCGACTGGATTTCCAAGCCGCGCGACAATGGTTACGAATCCCTCCACACCACCGTCCGGACGAAGGAAGGCATGCCCGTGGAAGTGCAGATCCGCACCACGCGGATGGACTACATTGCCGAAAAAGGCGGCGCCGCACACTGGTCGTACAAGGGCATCAAAGGCGGACGGGACCATCTGACCGACTGGCTCAACAACGTCCGCGACCTGATGCAGAGCAGCGAAGAGGAGAAATACGAACACGCGTCCCTTTCCCTCGAAGAACTGCTGGTCTATACCCCGACCGGTGACCTGCGGCAGCTCCGGGCCGGCAGTTCCGTGCTCGATTTCGCCTTCAACATCCACTCGAACCTGGGCCTGCATTGCACCGGTGCCCGGGTCAACGGGAAAATGTGTTCGATCCGCGAGAAACTGCACACCGGCGACGTCGTCGATATCATCAGCAGCAAGAACCAGAAACCCACGGCTGACTGGCTGAACTTCGTGGTCTCTTCGAAGGCACGAAGCAAGATCAAGCAGAAACTCAAGGAAGAGGAAAATGCCCGTGCGAAGGTCGGCAAGGAACTGCTGGCCCGCCGGCTCAAGAACTGGAAACTGGTCATCACCGACGCCGACCTCCACACCCTGGCGAAACGCCACCGGTTCAGCAACCTGAACGAATTCTTCGGCGCCATCGGCAACGGACAGTTCGACGCTGCCTTGGTGAAGGATTATCTGCAGCACAAACTTGACGCCGAGCAAGCCAGTGAAGCCAAGAGCACCGACACGGTACACCCGGAAAAAGCCCCCTTCAACGGCGTGGACAGCGGTGACTTCGTCATCGACCGCCGGCTCAAGGGCGTGGACCTGAAGCCGGCCAAGTGCTGCGCCCCGACCTACGGCGACCCGATCTTCGGGTTCGTCACCATCCGTGACGGCATCAAGATCCACCGGGAGAACTGTCCCAACGCCACCCGGCTGTTGAGCAACTACCCCTACCGTGTGATCGAAGTCCGCTGGAAGCCCCGGAAAGAGGCCAAAGACACCCCCGCGAAAAATGGAGAAAAAGGAGATACACATAAGAGGCGCCAGGGTTAACAACCTGCAGAACATCGATCTGGACATTCCACTGGGGAAACTGGTGGTCATCACGGGCATCTCGGGAAGCGGCAAGAGCTCGCTCGCCTTCGACACGCTCTTTGCCGAAGGGCAGCGCCGTTTTGCAGAGAGTCTCTCCTCTTTTGCCCGCCAGTTCCTGGGACGCATGAACAAGCCCGACGTGGACCTGATCTCCGGCATTCCGCCGGCCATCGCGATTCAACAGAAAGTCAGCACACGCAATCCCCGCTCGACGGTAGGCACCACCACCGAAATTTACGACCACCTCCGGCTGCTGTTCGCCCGGATCGGCAAGACCTATTCGCCCGTCTCCGGGCGGGAAGTCCGATGCGATACGGCACGCAATGTCGTCGATTATATCGGCACGCTGGAGCCGGGCTCCACGGTCCTGATCCTGGCGGACATCCGCTGGAAAGAAGGTGGACAAATCGAGAAAATCCTGAGCCTCAAGGAACAAGGATTCACCCGTTTGGCTACCCGTGACGGTCGTTACGCCAAGATGGAAGAGGCGATGCAGCACCCCGGCGACTTCACGGACGAATGGTTGCTGCTCGTGGACCGGCTTTCGGCCGGTTCCGACGATGACACGGTGAGCCGGGCACTCGACTCGGTGCAGACCGCCTTCACGCAGGGTGGTGGATACATCTCCGTCTGGAACGAGCAGGCTGGTGCCCGCAGTTTCTCAAACCTGTTCGAAGCCGACGGCATCCGTTTCGAAGAGCCTACCGAACACTTGTTCAGCTACAACAGTCCGCTGGGCGCCTGCCCGGTCTGTGGCGGCTACGGCAAGACCATCGGCATCGACGAGAGCCTCGTGATTCCCGATCCGACTTTGAGCGTCTATCAGGGCGCCATCGCCTGCTGGCGTGGCGAAGTGATGAAACAGCTCAACGACGAGCTGGTGATGAACGCCTACAAGTTCGACTTCCCGATCCACAAACCCTATATCGAGCTGACGCCCGAGCAGAAGAAAGTGCTCTGGACAGGCAACGAATACTTTACCGGCATCGATCCCTTCTTCAAATGGGTGGAGAGCCAGCGATACAAGATCCAGTACAAATACATGCTCAGCCGGTACTCCGGCAAGACCACCTGCCATGCCTGCGGCGGCTCGCGGCTCCGGCCCGAGGCACTTTATGTGAAAGTAGGCGGGAAAACCATCCACGAGCTGATGACCCTGCCGATCGGGGAACTGGCGGATTTCTTTGCACAACTTGAACTCGATGCGTACGACCGCACCGTGGCGGAGCGTCCGCTACGCGAGATCCAGTCGCGTCTCCAGTACATCTGCGAAGTGGGACTCTCCTACCTCACGCTGAGCCGGGCCTCCAACACGTTGAGCGGCGGTGAGAGCCAGCGCATCAACCTGGTCAGCGCCCTGGGCAACAACCTGGTCGGATCGATGTACATCCTCGACGAACCGAGCATCGGACTGCACGAGCGCGATACGCAACGACTCATCGGAGTTCTGGAGCGGCTTCGCGACTTGGGCAACACCGTGATCGTGGTGGAGCACGACCGGCATATCATCGAGGCGGCAGACCAGTTGATCGACATCGGTCCCTACGCCGGCTCCAACGGCGGACGCATTGTCTTCCAGGGCCGGATTGACGAGGGGCTGAAAGCAGGAGCGCACTCCCTGACGCTGGACTATCTTTCGGGCGTCCGGCAGATTCCGATTCCCGCGAAGCGGCGCAACTGGAAGTACGCCGTGGAAGTCGCAGGAGCCCGCGAAAACAACTTGAAGAACATCGACGTGAAGTTCCCGCTGCGCTGCCTGACCGTCGTGACGGGTGTCAGCGGCAGCGGCAAGAGCTCGCTGGTGGGAGATATCCTCTACCCCGCCCTGTACCGCCATCTCAACCAGATTGGCAGCAAGCCGGGCATTTACAAGGAGCTCCGGGGTGATCTGGGCAAAGTGTCCGCCATCGAATACATCGACCAGAATCCGATTGGCAAAAGCACCCGCTCGAATCCCGTGACCTATCTGAAGGTGTACGACGACATCCGGCGTCTCTTCTCCGACCAGCCTTACGCCAAGATGAACGGCTACGGGCACTCCCACTTCTCCTTCAACATTGACGGCGGGCGCTGCCCCGAGTGCCTGGGCGAGGGTGTCATCCGGATTCCGATGCAGTTCATGGCCGACGTGGAGATGGTCTGCGAAGCATGTGGCGGCAAGCGGTTCCAGAGCGACATCCTGGAAGTGAAATACCAAGGCAAAGATATCAGCGACGTGCTCGACATGAGTGTGGAAGAGGCCATCGCCTTTTTCGGTTCGCAGCCTGAGCCGCTGGCCCAACGGATTGCCGAACGGCTGCAACCTCTGGTGGACGTAGGGCTCTCCTACATCAGTCTCGGCCAGAGCAGCAGCTCGCTGAGCGGTGGCGAGAGCCAGCGCATCAAGCTGGCGTCGTTCCTGGGAAAGGACTTCGAGGCCAAGGGGTCCATCCTCTTCGTCTTTGACGAGCCGACCACCGGTCTTCACTTCCACGACATCGGGAAACTGCTCAAGGCGTTCAATGCGCTCGTAGAGCGGGGGCATTCCATCGTGGTGGTCGAGCACAACCTCGACGTGATCCGGGCGGCCGACTGGGTGATTGACCTGGGGCCCGATGCAGGCGCAGCCGGCGGTGAAGTCGTGTTCCAGGGAACGCCCGAAGCGTTGACGCAGGCAGACACCTGGACAGGCCGGGCGTTGCGGGAGGAAACGGAAAAAGAATCTAGTATATTTCAAGCATGAGAGTCACAATCAAGGAAGTTGTCACGCGGACAGAGCTGAAGCGTTTCGTCCATTTTCCGAATGAGTTTTACAAGAACAATCCCTATTACGTACCGACGCTGGAAAGCGGTGACCTCGACACGCTGGACCCGAAGAAGAATCACGCGTTCGAGTTCTGCGAGGGACGGTACTGGATGGCTTATGACGAAAACGGGAAAGCGGTCGGGCGGATCGCCGGCATCATCAATCACAAGTACAACGAGAAGATCGGCGAAAAGCAGGCGCGCTTCGGTTTCATGGATTTCATCGACGATGACTCCGTCGTCGATGCCCTGTTCGATACGGTCGAAGCCTGGGCCCGCGGGAAAGGGATGACGGTGATGAATGGTCCGCTGGGCTTCCTGGAATTCGATGCCTCGGGTGTGCTGGTGGCGGGCTTCGACGAACTGCCGACGGCGTACGGCAAGTACAATTTCCCTTACTATGAGCCGCAGTTGCTGCGGCGGGGTTACCGAAAGGACACCGACTGGGTGGAATATCAGTTGATCATGCCCGACGACATCGCGCAATGGTTCACCCGGCCGGCGAAACTGGTCGCGACGCGCTACCATCTCCGCCAGGCTGACATCAGCACCAAGAAAAAGATGGTGTCGTACTTCCCCGAATGCGCGCAGGTGCTCAACGAGACCTACCGCGACATCCACGGTTTTTCCGAATTGTCGAAGGGGCAGATCGACGATTTGATGAAGCAGTTCGTGCCGAATCTGAACATCGATTTCGTGTCGGTGATCCTTGACGAAAGAGACCGGGTGGCTGCCTTCGGCATCAGCATGCCGTCGCTGTCGAAGGCGATGCAGAAGTGCAAGGGGCGGCTCTTTCCATTCGGTTTCCGGCACATTCTCCACGCCATCCGGCACAACGACACGCTCGATCTTCTGTTGATCGGCATCCGGGACGAGTACAAGAACAAGGGGCTCAACGCCATGATTTTCGACAAGATTGCTCCTGCCATCCACCGCTACGGCATCCGCTATGTCGAAACCACCCGCGAACTCGAAGACAACAACAGCGTTCAGAACATGTGGAACCGTTTTGAGAACCGTCTTCACAAGCGCGCCCGCTGCTACATCAAAGAATTATGATGGATCTTTTTGGTTATTGTCTCCGGAAACGTCGCGCAAGCGCGACCCCTCCCAAGCAGAGCTTGGGCCCCTCCCTCTTATGATGCCGAGGGTGGCACAGTTTCCGGAGACAATAACCAGAAAGATCCTAATCACAGCATATCGATCCATGAAAAAAAGTCTAACGATAATCAGCTTGCTGTTCTTGCTGTCAACAGCAATCGTCGGGGCGCAGGAGATGAGGCATAATGCGCAGTATCCGGAGGATCCGGCTTTCGTACCGGTGGCGGATTCGCTGAAAGGGCTTGTAATGAGCGGTGAATTCAACGAATCGGCCATTTACCCCGAGACCCGGCGGGAATGGAAAGTCTATGTGCCGGTACAATATGACGGATCGAAACCAGCGTGCCTGCTGGTGGGATTGGATGGTATTTTGTTCAACGCCACGACGGTTTTGGACAATCTGATCGCTTCGGGCGAGATGCCGGTGACGATCGGCGTGTTTGTGCAGCCGGGCGTTTCGTACGATGCCGACGGGAACGTGTTGCGCTACAACCGCAGCAACGAATTCGACCGGACGGACGGGACATTTGCCCGCTTCCTGGAAGAAGAGATCCTGCCGATGGTCGAAGGTCTCGTCACACCCGACGGCCGGCCGGTACGACTGTCGCACAACCCGGATGACCGGGCCATCTGCGGCGCCAGCAGCAGCGGCATCGCCGCCTTCTCGGCCGCCTGGAACCGCCCGGACCTGTTCCACCGCGTCTATAGCTCCGTCGGCACCTATGTCGCCATGCGGGGCGGCAACGACTATCCGGCCCTGGTCCGCAAATATGAGCCCAAACCGCTGCGCATCTTCCTCCAGGACGGTATGAAAGACGCCTGGAATCCGCTTTTCGGCGAATGGTGGGAGCAGAACCTGCTGCTGGAGTCGGCGCTCGATTTCGCAGGCTACGAGGAGATCGCCCACTGGGACCGCGGCGGCCACAGCATCTGGCACGGGACGAAGATGTTCCCCGACGCCATGCGCTGGCTTTGGAAGGGCTGGCCGACACCCGTCAAGGCCGGCGACTCGCGCAACGATATGCTGCAGTCGCTGCTGGGCTCGGGAAAAGACCGGGAAGGCAGCTGGCGGGAAACGGCTGCGAAAGACCTGCCCAAGGCTGTCCGCAAACGACTCGAATCGCCTGTGACTACCCTGCTCTACCCGTCCGGTAAACTCGAGGTCTCAATCGAGGAGTATTCCAACTGGTTGCGTTGCGCGCTGGTCAAGCCCGACGGAACACGCACGGCCAGCGAACAATTCTACTGGCTGCACAATCCGGACAACCACATGCTCGAAGGACAGATCGTCCGCGACCTGGCCTTCGACACGCTGGGAAACCTTTACGTGCTCACTCCTTTTGGCATTCAGGTCTGCGACCAGAACGGCCGCGTGCGGGCCATCCTCACGCTCCCCTTCGGTACGAAGAACGTCGGGGCGATCTGCTTCCTCGGTAACGAACTCTATGTGCGCATCGACGGTCGGACCTGCGTGCGCACGCTCAAACACACGGGCTGGAATCCCGCCGACGGATTCATCACGCCGCCATCCCAAGGACAAGGTTAGCCTATGGATGTACTGGACATTCTGATTGACGCCCTGCGGGCGGCCGTGCTCATCACCGGGATGGTGGTGATCATGATGATGATGATCGAGAGCCTGAACATCTCGTCGGGCGGTCGCTTTTTCCAGCGGCTGCAGCGGTCGAAATTCGGCCAGATCGTGGTATCGGCCCTGCTGGGCTGGATTCCCGGCTGCCTGGGCGGTTTCGCCTCAGTTTCCCTGTTTTCCCATGGAATGATCAGTTTCGGCGCGCTGGTGGCGATGCTGATCGCCACGTCGGGCGACGAAGCGTTCGTGATGCTGACGCTCTTCCCGGGCAAGGCACTCCTGGTCTCCGCCATCATTCTTGGTATCGGCATCGCTGTCGGCGTGCTGATCGACTATGTCGGCCCGAAACTCGGGCTGAAACCCTATGCCCTGAAGGCCTGCGACGAAATGCATCTCCACAAGGAGGATGCGCATCCGGAGCACGAAAAGAAAGAGCCCCATTCGAAGAAGCGCACTCTTCTCACCTGGAAGCGGGGCATCCTCTTCCTCGGAACAGCACTCTACATCTTCGCCCTGGCCACCGGCATGCTCGAGCATGAGCACGAAGGAATGGAGGAAGCCGAACACGGCGGATTCAACCTGCTGAGCGAAGACTGGATGAATATGCTGTTTGCTGCGGTCAGCCTCATTATGCTGGCAGTCGTGGCTTTTGGCTCCGACCACTTCGTCGAGGAGCATCTCTGGCACCACGTCATCGCCCGCCATGTGCCCAAGATCTTTGCCTGGACCCTCGGCGTACTGATTGTCCTGGGCTTCATCATGGAGCTCGTGGATGTCAGCGCCTGGATCAGTGCCAATGTGCCGCTGATGATTGTGCTCGCCACGCTCATCGGCATCATCCCCGAGTCGGGGCCGCATCTGATTTTCGTCACCCTCTTCGCCGCGGGCGTCGTGCCGATGCCCGTGCTGCTGGCCAGCTGCATCTCGCAGGACGGCCACGCCGCCCTCCCGCTCCTGGCCGAATCCAAAGGCGCATTTTTACGTGCCAAAGCCATCAACTGCCTCATCGCCCTGCTCGTCGGCTTCATTGCTTGGGGACTGATGTAAAATGTCCGTGGCAGATATTATTCTGATAATCAGCACATTAAACAAAATCGCTTGCGTCAAAATGCGCAAGCGAAAATTAGGAAAACCATGATAATCAAAGTCTTACGCGCCACGTTTCTTTTGCCGCTGGCCGTCGTCTTCGCACTTTCAGCTTCGGCCCAGGAGAACAACAGCAATTTCGCCACACAGACGGTCGACCGGAAGATCGAGTCGCTGCTGCTCATCGAACAGATGAGCGATGTCGCGTTCGTCGATATCGTCCGGCTTGCTGGTCCGGCGCCGGCTTATCAGAAAAAGACCGGAACGGCGTTCAAAGATTCCCTGCTGACCAACCAACTCAAGTTCTATTCCTATGTCTTCATCCCGAAGACGGTCAAGCAGAACAGGAAGTATCCCCTGCTGGTCTTTCCCCACGGCGGCGTGCACAGCAACTTCACATCCGGATCGGTCCACATTCTCCGGGAGATGGTCGCGCAGGGTTATATCGTCATTGCACCGGACTACCGCGGAAGCACGGGCTACGGCCGGAGTTTCTACGAGAACATCGATTACGGCGGACTGGAGAACGAAGACGTGATGGCGGCCCGCGACTACATGGTAGAGAGCTACGACATCGTGGATCCCGCGCGCGTGGGCATCATCGGCTGGAGCCACGGCGGCATGATTACGCTGATGAATCTGTTGCGTTATCCGGAGAAATATGCTTGTGGCTATGCCGGCGTGCCGGTCAGTGACGTAGGGTACCGGTTGAGTTACCAGTCGCCGGACTATTCGAAAAACTATACGGTGGAGTATCACATCGGCGCCTCTCCGGCCGAGAAACCGGAAGAGTATGCCCGTCGCTCGCCCGTCACTTACGCGAAGCAGCTGACCAAGCCACTGCGCATCGTCACGTGCATGAACGATGACGACGTGAGCGTGACGGAAGTGCAGCGGATGATCGACAGCCTGACGTTCTACAACCGGGACTTCGAGTACAAAGTCTTCCCGAAGATGCCCGGCGCCCACTCCTTTGAACGGATCGACTCGATGGAAGCCTGCGAGATCCGGCTCGACACCTACGCCTTCCTCGCCCGCTACCTCAATCCGCCGAAACCCATCCGCACGATCAAGGAACTTCGGAAAGCTGGGTATCTCTTCCACTGACGGCGCTCTTACGTGAGCCGCTTTAGACGACTCAGTCGTGTTCTGCCAGCCAGGCTTCCAGGATGCGGCAATAGTCTTCGTGACGGTCGACGAAGCACATGTGACGGGCACCTTCCATCAGCTCCCAGCGGCTGCCGGGAATGCCTTCGTACATGGAGCGGGCCACGGCGGGTGTGCATAAGTCTTCGGAACCGCTGAACAACAGACACGGGCAGTCGATTTCCCCGAGGCGGTCGATGTATTCAAAATCGCCCAGGCTGCCGGTGGGAACATATTCGTTCGGTCCCCAACCGTAGAGGTAGGCTTCCTTACCAGACCGTTTGGGACGGGTCAGGCACTCGGGACTGTTTTCGTCTGTGCTCGCACAGTGGAGTTCCATGAAGCGGTCGTTGGCCCGAAGGTAGGCCGGGTCGTTGAAATCGCCCGTCTCCTCAGCCCGGCGGATCGCTTCCTGGTCTTCTTTGGCCATCAGTCCGATCATCCGGTGCTGTTCGCTCGCCCAGAGGCTGGAGGAGGCATGGCCGCTGGAGATAATGGCGGAGCAGATGCCTGCGGGTTTCTTTTCGATGAGGTATGCAATGATGAGCATACCGCCCCAGGACTGGCCCAGGATGTGGAGCCGGTCGAGATGGAGATACTCCCGCAGGGCGATGAGCTCGTTCATCCAGGTTTCCTGGGTCCAGAGTTCCGGATGGCCATCCAGGTAGGAGTTTCCGCAACCGATCTGGTCGTAGGAAATGACCTGCCGTCCCGTCTCTTCAGCCACGCGGTCCAGAACCTCGAAATAATTGTGCGTACTGCCCGGTCCGCCGTGAAGCAGGAGCAGCGGGGCTTTCGTATCAGAGGGCTCTCCTACAATCCGATAGTAGGTCTTGTACCCCAGAAAGGGCATGTATCCTTCTTCGATTTTCATGTGCAATTGTTTTTTGAACGGGAAATAAAAAAGAAGGTGACCAATAATCTCTTATCACTCACCTTCTTTCTGGTTGGACGGCCGGTTAGCGAAGCTTCGTGAAGCCGTAGCGGGCGCAGGCGCCGAGCTGCTCCTCGATGCGGATCAGCTGGTTGTACTTGGCCATGCGGTCGGTGCGGCTCAGGGAGCCGGTCTTGATCTGACCGCTGTTGGTGGCCACGGCGATGTCGGCGATAGTGGTGTCCTCGGTCTCACCGGAACGGTGGCTCGTGACGGTGGTGTAGCCGTGACGATGGGCCATCTCGATGGCGTCGAGGGTCTCGGAGAGCGAGCCGATCTGGTTCACTTTGATGAGGATGGAGTTGGCAGCACCCATCTTGATGCCTTTCTCCAGGAACTTCACGTTGGTCACGAAGAGGTCGTCGCCCACGAGCTGGCAGCGGTCGCCGATGCGCTGGGTGAGTTTCACCCAACCTTCC
>JAEEGJ010002914.1_pt1 | contig 73776 bp, 73 predicted proteins | sample 8958761 | NCBI WGS metagenome assembly JAEEGJ01 (sample SAMN16246546, study PRJNA631951) | gut metagenome | biome: gut microbiome; feature: rumen; material: RS-attached | host: Bos | place: Iran: Karaj | collected 2018-10 | reverse complement strand
CCTCCGCCAAAATTCGCCTCCTGCGAGTTTGGCGGAGGTCAGTGTTGCGGGAATGCGTACTTTTGCCGTGTTAAACCAACCACTATGCAAATCACCATCAAGCAAAAGCCGTTCGGCTATTTCAAAATCACCCCATATCTGGTGTTCATCGACGGAGAACTGGTCGGGAAGATGCACCGTTTCCATCCACTTACTCTCGATGTGGGAAAGGAGGAGTTCAATTTGACTCTCAAGGACAACTTTTTCAAAAGCACTCGCCATTGTTCGGTCAGAGATGGGGACACCATCCTGTTCGACACCATTGACAACTTCCCGATATGTCTGTATGTGCTGTACGACCTCATTCTTATCCTATTAATGTTCTTGCATGTGAACCTGTTTCTCCCTTTCGGGGCCATCATCGCCACCATATTACTCTTTCCAGCGTTCATTTATGCGTTTGCACTCATCAACCGGAACCATTACTTTGTGATTGACTACGTGGAGCGGGCATTTGACTACGCTGATGACAAATTAATGGTCATTTCGCCGGAGAGAAAGCAGCAGCTGATTGATTTTAAGGATATTGCCTGTTTTACTTGCGATACAGACGGAGTTGTTCTCATCTTGAGAAACGGGGAAACAACACATCGAAACGGCACCCTTTCGGAATTGGAGGAGCTGATTCCTTCTGAGCTTTGGATCCGGGTCAACCGCCAGGCCCTTGTCATGCGTGACAGCATCGTGCGCTACAATGACTCTGCGCTGTGCGTAAGAGTGAACGGGCAGGACAAAATCATCCACTATTATTCCACAAAAACGGAAGAGGTTTTAAGGCAGTTGAAAGCCTGGAACCCAGAACTTTATTCTCACGAAGATTTCAACGAAACAGATGTGGAAAGCCACAATGCAGGCCTTTCCGAAGATTTGAGACGGATACGGGACTATCTGGAAAAGAATCCCAGCGCCAGTGCGCAGCAGGTGGCAGACGACCTGCATTTCTCCCTCCGCACAGCCCAACGTCGTTTGGCGGAACTGAAAAAATCATTGAACTAATACCTCCCCCATTCGAAATATATTGTAATTTTGCAGTAGATTTTGAATGAACCTTATTTTGGATATATCGTTAAATAGTGACTTAACCAATAAAAAGAATTATAATTATGTGGAGTACAGTTATTTACATTGTTTTGCTTGTTCTTGGAATCGTGGGAATGGCGTACTACCTTTATAACGGCATTCGCAATAAAGAGCTGAAAAAAGAAGGCAAAGAAGGAAAGGACAATTTATGGTTCATGGGTGTCTCTATCGCTCTGATGACCGTGCCTATCATGCATTTGACGGAAAAATGGCTCTCTCCTTACATCACCAGCGAGATTGCCCATTATTTCTTGCAGACACTAATCCTCATTGTTCTTATATTGGTCATCAGCTTTATTGTCAAAGGTGTTGCAAAGAAGAATCACATTTCAAATTAAATGTAAGATCTTATGAAACACCTCACCCTTTCGTTCCTCCTATTAACCGTCATCGCCCTCAACAGCATCTCCGCCCAACCGTTGTTTGAGGGCCGGCTGACATACGTGCAAAAAACGTCGGGAGGGATGGCCTCTGAATCGAAGTTTGTGGAATATTATAAAGGGGATAATGTCGTGTCTGACATGCCCGATATAAAATCAAAAATCATCTATAGGGATGATTCACAAGAGCTTGTGAGTATCCAATCCATGATGGGAACTCCGATTGTCACCAGAAAGACGATGGAAAAAAGCTCCGACGACACGCCACTGCTGTTTTCTGACACCCTTGTTCCCGTCAACGGATACTCCTGTCTCCGGGTGGAATACGAGATTGAAACGGAAATGATGCAAGGGAAAAGCACCGTTTGGATCGATACCTCTTTCAAGATACCTTTCAATTATGGGGTTTTCGCAGACCTTCAATATGGGCTCGTGGTGAAATCGGAATCCGAGCTGACGATGAAAGGGATAAGGATGCGCACCTCCAAGGAGTTACAGGACTTGCGCTACGGAGATGTGGATATGGCGCTGTTCGCCCTTCCCGACGAGGAGAAGGCCATCATGATCACCCTGGACGAGGAGGGCAAAATTGTCTATCGTGAATGCGACAGCTTGAAAATCAACGAGATGCTCATCCAGAAAGAGGGAAAGTATGTGGAAAAGATCTCCGATGAGGTTTTCGACAAGAAGGTGAAGAAGGGATACGTGCTGTTGGATTTCGGGGCGAGATGGTGCGGTCCGTGCCGGCTGCTGGAACCACGCTTGGAGAACCTTGCTCGCCAGCACCGCAAGACGGTTGCCTTCTTCAAAATCGACATTGACGAGTCTCCCGTGACCGCAAACCGCTTTGGCGTGAAAGTAGTGCCGACCGTCGTTTTGCTGAAAGACGGCGTGGAGGTCAACCGCTTTGAGGGCGGTGGCCTTTCGGAATCGGAAATCGGGAAGTGGATAGAGGAGAATGCGAGATAAAAGATAATCAAATGTTTTGCTTGTTCTGGTAGGCTTTCCACTTGTCAGGAATTGCCAAATCAAAATCAGCAGACTTGAGATGCATAACATCTGGCAAGATGCACTGGCGGAATCTTGATTCATAATGTTCTAGGTTGATCACTCTTGATGTGCTGATACCACTCAAGCTGTTGGAACGATGGAATTGTTAAACCCATCAACATAGACAATAACTTTCTGTTTATCCATTGTTTTCATTGTTTTTCAAAAAATAAGCCCACTTATTGGGAGTGGGCGAGCCTTAGTATATTCCACCTAAGGGGGATTCGGCGGCAAAGATACAATTTTTTTTATTACTTCATCACTTTTGCAAAATAATAGTATTTTTGCCAACGAAAAACATCTTCCGTAATGAACCCCACCGCAAAACTTTTCGCCCTATTCTGGGCCTTGGTACTCCTGCTCCCCGCGTGCGTCACCGTGCGCGACTGCGACGGGAACCGCTACCGCACGCTGAAAATCAACGGGATGCGGTGGATGGCGGAGAACCTGCGGACAACCCATTACGCCGACGGAAGCCCGATTGTGCTGAGTGAGGTTGCGGACAAGGACACGACCGTTGCCTGCTATTTAGGGTGAATTATTCGATAATTATTCCCATTGCAACCAAAGACTCATGATTGGATCCGATAAAAATATCTTTTTGTCCTCAATGACGACGAGATCCTTGTCCAATAGGGATTTCTTGATGATGTTGACGTTGGCGGATGATCCTAAATGGTAGTCTTGTATGATTTTGGCAGAAGACAAACCAGTGTGATTTCCATCTGCCACGGCCCGCAGGAAATTCATTTGATAGGCAGTCAGTTCATCGGTTTTGGCTTCGAAAACATCATTGCATTGATCCACTAACTCTTGGAGTGCATCAGCAAGTATGTTTTCCGACACTTTTCGTGTGGTTCTCTGGAATACATACCAAGATAGCTGCTGTACGTACGAACAATTTTTCCATACTGTTAAACTAATAATCTTATAACTAATAGGCCTATTAGTTATAAGATTATTGCACGGGAGTTGAAAAAATATAAATTGTTGACAATCAACCATTAAAAAATAATCACATCTGCCAACGATTGACCACTAACTACTAACTACTAACTGCTAATTACTAACCACTACCTATTCCCTGTTCTCTATTGCCTGTTGCCTAAAAAATCCTATCTTTGCCGCATCAAATTAAAACCTACCAACTATGGCAATTTTAGTAAAAAACATAAAGCAATTAGTGCAGGCGGAGCCCAAATCCATCAAGTTCCGCGCCGGCAAGGAGATGCAGAACCTCCCCGTCATTGACAACGCCTACCTCCTCACCGAGGGCGATAAAATCAAGGAGTTCGGCAAGATGGAGGACTTCAACCCCGACATCCTGAAGAAAATCAAGGAGCCCATCGAGGAGATAGACGCCACGGGCAAGTTCGTGTTCCCCTCCTTCTGCGACTCCCACACGCATATCGTCTATGCAGGCAGCCGCGAGGTGGAATACATTGACAAAATCAAGGGTCTGAGCTACGAGGAGATCTTCAAACGCGGCGGCGGCATCCTCAACTCCGCGAAACGGCTGCACGAGACATCCGAAGAAGAGCTCTACGACCAGGCCTGGCAACGGTTGGAGGAGATGGCCTCCTTCGGCACGGGCGCGTGCGAGATCAAGAGCGGTTACGGTCTCACCACCGAGGACGAACTCAAGATGCTGCGCGTCATCCGCAAGCTGAAAGAGAACTCCCCGCTCACCATCAAGGCCAACTTCCTCGGAGCCCACGCGGTACCGTTGCTCTACAAAGACAACCCCGACGGCTACGTCGATCTCATCATCAACGAGATGATTCCGATGGTGGCCGCCGAGGAGCTCGCCGACTTCGTGGACGTCTTCTGCGACAAGGGCTTCTTCACCACCGAGCAAACCGAGCGCATCCTGATGCAGGGCATCAAGTACGGTCTGCGGCCGAAAATTCACGCCAACGAGATGGCCTGCTCCGGCGGTATCCAAGTCGGCGTGAAATACAATGCATTGTCGGTTGACCACTTGGAATACACGGGCGATGAGGAGATTGCGGCACTTTACAAGAGCGAGACGATGCCCACGGTGCTGCCCGGCGCTGCCTTCTTCCTCGGCATGCAGTGCGCCCCCATCCGCAAAATGATCGAGGGCGGTCTGCCGGTTGCGCTGGCCTCCGACTTCAACCCCGGCTCCTGTCCGTCCGGCAACATGCAGTTAGTCTTCGCCATGGGTTCCGTGATGTACAAGATGCTGCCCGAGGAGACGGTCAACGCCACCACCATCAACACGGCCTACGCTATGGACGTCTGGCGCGAGCTGGGCACCATCACAAAAGGCAAAATCGCCAACTTCTTCATCACCAAACCGATGGACACGCTCTACTATATGAACTACGCCTTCGGCTCGAACAAGGTGGAACAGATTTTCTTGAACGGTAAGAGAATGTAATAAATGTAGAGACGCAATGATTGCGTCTCTACAACAAATCGTAATAATGTTCGCTGAATCTCCTGTAGAGACGCGCTATGGCACGTCTCTACATCTGTTTTAGGGTGTGCCTCTACATCAACGCATCCCTAACGTAGTCGATAAACTTCTTCAGATTGGTCTTCCCATACAGCCAAATCACCCGCTCTTTGTCTCCTAAACGACTGACAACCACAAAATTGGAGCAACCCTTTTCGTCTTTTTCCGAGGCACAGACTTTCAACAGATAGTCGGATTCGTTAAGTTCGAAAACGATGTTGAAGTTCTCCATAGACTTGCGGATGTCTTGGTTAAACTTTTTGTATTTGCGAGTGTGAGGTTTGGCATCGCAGGAAAGGATTTTCACGAAGGAGGCGTTGTGCGCGATGAGGTTCAGCCATACCGGTTTTTGGGAACCGTATTCGAATTTCTCAAATTGGCGCTTGCTGTCGTATTTGCTGAACAGCTTGTCCATGTCGGCAGACTGGGCGAAAGCGCCGCAGGAAAGGATGACGCAAAGCATCACCAATCCGATTTTTTTCAGTATGTTTTTCATCATGCTAAAAATTAATTGATTTCGAGGGAATAAAACTCTATTTACCCACAAAAGTTTAACGGGCGTCCCCAACGGATTCAGAATATTCCTTGGTGGCCGCATCTAAACGCATCTCCACCATATCCGCTAAGTTTGTCATCGCTTTCACGTATTCACTTTCAGGATAAACTTTTGATAAACTGTTGTTTATCTGTTTCAGCATGTCCAAGTCCTTATAGATGTCAAAGAAATTCCTTCGATTATAGCTTTGGAAGAAAGCAATGTAGGAAGCCATGTTGTTGGGATGGTTTTTGATGAAATCCAGCAAGTATTGTTGATGATTTTGCAGCATTTTGACATATTTCGCCTCTATTTCCGCACGAATGGAATCATTTTCACCGTTTTTCTGGTAGGTTTCATAGAGTTTTTCTGTGGGGATGACAAAAGCGGTCAACGAGCTGTCTAACTGGTGAATGAGGATTGCCTCTTCACCGCCTGAGATGTGGTAAGTCCGGGTCAAATCCTGTGCATCAGCAGTGATTTTCAGCCGTTCTCCCTTTTTGGCCATTGTGGACAGACTGTTTTCCTCCGAGAGGAACAGCTGGAACATCATTGGGGCGTTTTCGCGCTCTTTAATTTGTTCATTTTCAGAGGAAAGCTTGAATTCGAAATGCCCATTTTGTAAATTCATGGAGTCAATCATCTCCATGCCCTCTGAAGTGATGAGGGCAAGTCGGATCATCTGATTGCCACCGTCATGAATGTCACCCGCAATTTTTACCGAAACATTGCGGTCCGCACAGCTGGCCAAAATCACGGCCATAATCATCAATAATACAATCTTTTTCATCGTTTTATCATTTCATCGTTTTTCATCGTTTCATCGTCAGACATCGCCAACTCGCATTCCGGTTTGGAAGTGTAAATATTCTCGCATCCGCAGTTGCGGTCGCGGCGGTGCGGCGTGGCACCATTGATCTTTCTCGCGCAAGATGTTGAAATACAGATTATTGCGCAGATAATAAGGACAAATGACAGTTTCTTTTTCATACGGCAAAAATACATTTTTAATGGTTATGGGTTATAGGTTATTGGTTATTGAAGGTTATTGGTTAGAAGGTTGAATGGTTAGAAGGTTAAATGGTTAGGAGGTTAGAAGGATATTGGTTTAGGACGGGGACTGAGGACTGAGGACTGAGGACTGGGGGATAAACGACGATTCCAAAGTCTTAAGTCCTCAGTCCAGAGTCTCAAATCATAGTGTGGTGGCGGCGAGGGTGGCGACGCTGACTCGGACACCTTCTATTTCTAACAGTTTCCGGATGGCGGCCTCCATGGTGGCACCAGTGGTGAGCACATCGTCACAGACTAACACATGCGTGTAAGCCACCTTTTCGGGGTTTTGCACTGCGAACACCTCTTTGACGTTCTGCCAACGAGCGAAGCGACTCTTTTTCGTCTGCGTGTCAGTGAATTGCGTGCGTATCAGTACGTCCGTCAGATAAGGGATCCCCATTCCCTTGGAGAGCCCCATGGCAATCCATTCGCTCTGGTTATAACCCCTTTTCCTGAATTTCTTAGGATGCAGCGGAATGGGCAAGATGTATTGGATGCCTTGATAACGATCTTCTGTAATTAATTGTCCACCAAGATATTCACCTAATACCGCTCCGATTTCTTTCTGTCCTTTGTATTTCAGGCAATGAAGGATTTTTTGCGTGCGGTTTGACTTTTTATAACTCATCAGAGCCGTCACCTCCTCTACGGGAACTCGTCCGTCAAAAACTTGTCTCAAGGGATTGAAATGTTCCTTATGGAATTGGGTTTCAGGCAGATGCAACATACAATTCAAGCAAACACAGGATTCATTTTGTTGAAGCGCATCGCCACAAGCTGCGCACAATCGCGGATAAAACAGGGATAATAGATTATCTATCAGTTTCATAGTTTTTTATTTTGTTTACGAAAACCAATAACGATAGAGCGAATGAGATTATTGTATTTTTTGTATTTTTGCAACTTGAAATTTAAGAATATGAAATATAAACGCATACTACTGAAATTAAGCGGCGAATCATTGACAGGCGATGATGGATATGGTGTAAGTTACGATCACATCCTGCATTATGCCAATGAAATCAAGTCTGCGGTGGACGCGGGCGTGCAGGTGGCGGTGGTCATCGGCGGCGGCAACATCTTCCGCGGCGTGCAAGGAGCTTCTGCGGGTTTCGAACGTCGGCAGGGCGACCAGATGGGCATGCTGGCCACTATCATCAATGCGCTTGCCGTTCAAGGTGTGCTGGAATCCATGAACGTGAAAGCCAGAGTGTTGTCAGCAGTCAATATTGAAGGTGTGTGCGAGAAAACCTCATGGCGCAAGGCCATCGAATCGTTGGAAGCCGGTTATGTGACGTTCCTCGGTGGCGGCACGGGCAATCCGTTTTTCACCACGGACACAGGCGCTGCACTTCGCGCTCTCGAAATCAAAGCCGATCTGCTCATCAAGGGCACTCGCGTCGATGGTGTCTATACCGCAGATCCTGAAAAAGATCCTAATGCAGTGAAATTCACCGAAATAACTTTGGCAGAAGCCTATCAGAAAAACCTCAAAATCATGGATATGACGGCATTTGCACTCTGCCAGGACAACAAAATGCCCATATATGTCTATGATGCCAACACCAAGGGCAACCTTTTGAAAGTGCTCAATGGCGAACCCATCGGAACCCTCTTATACTAATAATATGGCAGAAAATAATCCCAACATTCCTGAAATCACGCCCGAAGAGGAAGCCAAATTGGCGAAAATGGCAGCACGAAGGACCTCGTTCAAAATCCATCTTGCCATTTTTATTCTTTCTAACGCATTCTTATGGGTGGTGTGGTATTTTCTATTCAAAGACAGTGAAGACATCACTTTTTTGAAAGCTATCCTCTTCTTGTTGATTGTTTGGTTGTTGGCAATTATTTTGCATTATATGATCGTCTATAAGTGGACAAAATCGTATAAGGAGAAAGAATTAACTTCTTTGAAAAAAATGCGTCTGATGCAGCTTCGCGAAATTGAGAACCTCAAAGCGGAAATGGCTCAGACTGAAGAGAATAATTCCGAGGATACCTCAGAAGAGGAAGATAACGAAGATCGAAACAGTAACTTTATAGATTAAAAATCAACATTATGGATACACAAACCTGCTTGAAACAAGCAAAAGATAGCATGAACGCCACAGTGGCGCATTTTGACAAGGAACTGCAAAAGGTTCGTGCCGGCAAGGCCTCCCCTCAAATGCTGGACGGCATCAAGGTCGATTATTACGGCAATCCCACGCCCATCGACCAGGTGGCCAATGTGAACACCCCTGACGCTCACCAAATCGTCATCCAACCCTGGGAGCGCAACATGCTGCCCGTGATTGAGAAAGCCATTCTCGCCGCCAACATCGGTGTTACTCCGCAAAACAACGGGGAATTTATCCGTTTGGTGATTCCCGCCCCGACAGAGGAGCGCCGTAAAGAGCTGGTAAAGAAGGCCAAACAAGATGCCGAGCAAACCAAGGTGGCCATCCGCAATATCCGCCGCACCGCCAACGATGACGCCAAAAAACTGAAAGACGACGGCGTGGAAGAGGATGCCATCAAAAAACTGGAAACCGACATCCAGAAGGCAACCGATGAAGCCATCAGCAAGGTGGATAAAATCATGGAGGCCAAGGAAAAAGAAATTATGACCGTTTAATTTTTCATTTATAAAATCTAAAAGTATGAATATTCCTGAAAATTTGAAGTATTCCCAAGACCACGAATGGTTAAAGGTTGATGGTGAATTTGCATTGGTGGGTATCACCGCTCATGCTGCTAACGAATTAGGCGACATCGTGTTCCTCGACATCCCTTCTGTGGGAGAGACGTTGGACAAAGACGAGGTTTTCGGCTCTATCGAAGCTGTGAAGACCGTTGCCGATCTGTTGTTGCCTGTCGGCGGCGAAATCGTTGAATTCAACGAAGCTCTCGAAGGCGAACCCGCCCTCGTGAACAGCGATCCTTACGGCGAAGGCTGGATCATCAAAATCAAGATGACGGATCCCGCACAAGTGGCTGACCTCATGGATGCTGCCGCTTACACCGCCATGTTGGGATAATTATCCAACCATTTTGTTGCATTTACGAAAAGAGACGCAAACATTTGCGTCTCTTTGTGTTTTAAATTCTGTTTTTGCACTATTCTTGAATCGCCACCGCGACTGAACTTCGGCTAAAATAGATATCTAACCGGTCTTGTTATATTGCGAGACCATTTTTGTAAAATTTTTTAAGAAATTTTAATAAAAAAACACTTGACAAACGCTTAAAAATATTGTATCTTTGCACGCCAAAATTATATTTGATGAAATTATCCGAATTTAAGTATTATTTGCCTCAAGAATTAATCGCACTTCACCCTGTAGAAGAACGTGACGAGGCGCGTATGATGGTGCTCGACAGAAAAACGAAAACCATTGAACACAAGTTATTTAAAGATATTATCAACTACTTTGACGATGGGGATTTGTTTGTGATGAACAACACTCGCGTCTTCCCCGCACTGATGTTTGGAGAAAAGGAGCAGACCCGCGCCCAAATTCGCGTTTTCTTGCTAAGAGAATTGGACGAAGAGAGTCGTTTGTGGGATGTCCTCGTGGATCCCGCTCGTAAAATCCGCATCGGCAACAAACTCTCTTTTACAGAGGATGACAGTCTTGTGGCTGAAGTCATTGATAACACTACCTCTCGTGGCCGCACCCTGCGTTTCCTTTTCGACGGGGACCACGATGCTTTCAAGGAAAAACTGATGACACTTGGTAAGACTCCATTACCCAATGACATTCAGCGTTTGCGCGACATAGAGGAGAGCGACAAAGATGACTATCAGACTATTTACGCCACCGAGGAAGGTGCGGTTGTAGCTCCGGCCGCTGGTCTTCACTTTAGTCGCTTTTTGCTTTCCAAGATGGAAATCAAGGGTATTGAACGTACTTATATCACCTTACATGCCGGACTAAGCAATTTTAACGATATTGATGTCGAAGATTTGTCCAAACACAAACCTGATTCCGAACGTATGATTATCCGTGCGGATGTCGCTGACAAGATTAATGAAACTAAAAAGGCAGGGCACAAAATCGCTGTAGTCGGCACTACTACGATGAAAGCTCTGGAATCTTCCGTTTACGACAGCGGCATGGTGAAAACCACCGAGATGAACGGAAAAGAAGACATGTGGACCAACAAATTCATTTATCCACCATATCGCTTCAAAGTGGCCAACGCCATGGTCACCAACTTTCATGCGCCGCAAAGCTCCATGCTGATGATGGTGGCGGCGTTCGGTGGTTATGACTTCGTGATGAAAGCTTACAAAGAGGCCGTGGCGGAAAAATATCGTTTCCTCACCTACGGTGATGCTATGTTGATTATTTAACGTTTTTTAATACGATATAACTATGTCAAAAGCATATCAAGACGCAGGCGTACAGCTGGAAGCCGGCTATGAATCAGTGCGCCTTATCAAAAAGCATATTTCCCGCACCAACCGCCCCGGCATGATGGGTAATATTGGCAGTTTCGGCGGCATGTTCGACCTTGCCTCCCTCGGTTACAAGGAACCTGTTTTAGTTAGCGGAACTGACGGCGTGGGCACTAAACTCAAATTAGCGTTCATGATGGATCGTCACGACACCATCGGGCAAGATGCGGTGGCCATGTGCGTGAACGATGTGCTTGCGCAAGGTGCAGCACCTCTCTTCTTTCTGGACTATATCGCCGTGGGCAAAAACGAACCCTCTAAGATTGAGGCAATCGTGAAAGGCGTGGCCGACGGGTGCGTCTTGTCCAATTGCGCCCTTATCGGCGGCGAGACAGCCGAAATGCCTGATATGTACGACGTGGACGAGTATGACATTGCCGGTTTCACAGTCGGAGCGGTGGAAAAAGCCTGTCTCATCGACGGATCGAAAGTCAACGTCGGTGACACGCTAATCGGGTTGGCTTCTTCCGGCGTGCATTCCAACGGTTTCTCCCTTGTCCGCAAAATTGTCTTCAAAGACAACCAGTTAGATATCAACAAAAAATACGACACTCTTCCCGACACGCTCGGCAATGTGTTGCTCACGCCCACGCGCATCTACGTGAAACCCGTTTTAGAAGTGTTAAAAAACATTGATATCCATGCTATTTGTCACATCACCGGCGGGGGCTTCGACGAGAACATTCCGCGTGCACTGCGTCCCGGACAAGGCATTTTTGTGGACGAGAACAACTGGGAGATGCCTGCTATCTTTCCGTTCCTCGAAAAGTACGGCAAAGTCGATCACCGCGAGATGTTCAACGTCTTCAACATGGGCATCGGCATGGTGCTGATGGTGGATCCAAAGGACGCAGACCGTACTGTGAAGATGTTCAACGAGTTGGGCGAAAAGGCCTACGTTATTGGTAATGTGACGGATAAAGAGGGCGTTGTCGATATCAAGTTAAGATAATAGTAGGAACGTATCGCATACGTCCACATCAAGGTTCAAAATTCAAGATATGAAATATTTAGGACCTCACGTCAGCGCATCAGGCGGGGTGGAGAATGCTCCGTTGAACGCCATGCAGGTAGGGGCGACTGCTTTTGCACTGTTCACCAAGAATCAAAGGCAGTGGTTTTCGGCACCGCTGGGTGAAAAATCCATCGAAGCATTTAAGACAAATCTTGAAAAATCAGGCATTTCTATCGATTATGTGCTTCCCCACGACAGCTACCTCATCAACTTGGGCAGTCCCGATCCAGAAGGTTTGGAAAAGTCACGTAAATCTTTTCTCGAAGAGATGCAACGCTGCGAGCAATTAGGGTTAAAAATGCTTAATTTCCACCCAGGCAGTCACCTCAAACAGATTACCTTGGAAGAGTGCTTGACACGGGTGGCCAAGAGCATCAATTTTGCGTTGGACAAAACGAGTGGTGTGACGGCTGTGATTGAGAACACGGCGGGTCAAGGAACTAATGTCGGCTTCAGTTTTCATCATTTGGCATATATTATTGACAAAGTGGAAGATAAAAGCAGAGTGGGAGTCTGTTTGGACACCTGTCATACCTATTCTGCCGGTTATGACCTTAAAACGGAAAGCGGCTATAAAACCACGTTCGAGGAATTTGAAGAGGTGGTTGGATTTAAATACCTGCGGGGCATTCATCTTAACGACACGAAAAAAGAGTTCGGCAGTCGCGTGGATCGGCATGACAGTATCGGCAAGGGGCTCCTCGGCATGGAGTTCTTCGAGCGTTTCATGAAGGATCCGCGTTTCGACAACATGCCGCTCATCCTCGAAACCCCGGACGAGACGCTTTGGACGGAAGAAATACAACTGTTATTTGCTTTGAACCTTGATCGTTGAACCTTGAACTAATCGCGATTCACAGCTCACAAATCAAGTTTTTTTCAGAAGAATGCTGGCATATCAAAAAAAAGTGTATTTTTGCCGCCGATTTCAACTGCTGCGTTCTTCTAACGGTTAGGAATCAAGATTCTCAATCTTGCAATACGAGTTCGATTCTCGTACGCAGTACAAAACAAGGCCATCTGTCACAAACAGGTGGTTTTTTTATAGAAAAATAATTCATTAAGCAGTTCCAAAGGGACAAGATTTTAATAACCCCAGACAAGCGAAGCGCAGTGTGGGGGTCAAAAGAAAATGAAAAAAATCATCTATTGGATCCAAAATGCGCGAGCGTACGCGTTGCCGCAGAGTGTGTTGCCGGCCTTGGTGGCCGTATTCATGGCGGCTGGGAATGACGGTTTCTCCATTGAATTGAGCATCGTGGCAGTGCTCGGAGTAATGCTTGCGCACCTGTCCGTCAACCTTTTCGACGACTATTTCGACTACCAATTCCACAGCGAAGAAGTTCGCAAACAAACCGTGGCGGAGGGTCAACGTGCTCGTATCGCTAAAAGTCCCTACCTATACTCTGGCAAAGTGACAACACAACAACTCTTTTTAGTGGCTTCTTTGTTCGGACTCACCGCGTTGCTGTTAGGAAGCATCGTTTTTGTAACTCGTGGTTTCATACCACTTTACATCACTTTAGCCGCAGGTTTTCTTGGCTTTTTCTATTCAGGCAAGCCCATTCGGTTTTGTTATCACGGTCTCGGCGAACTTGTCACAGGACTCATTTTTGGACCGTTGTTGATGGCGGGCGTTTACTATTCGGCATGCGGGACACTCAATACGGGTCTTTATGTAGTATCTGTTGCTGTCGGATTGTGGGTGATTAACATCCTTTACACCCACTCCATCATGGATGCCACTGCGGACCGTAAGGTGGGGAAAAAGACGCTTTCCGAGGTACTGAAGGTTCGTCCGTTACAGCTCGCGGCCTCAGCAGTTTTTAACTTCACGCCGTACCTCATTTTACTTATTTCGCTGATTAACAATTCTTTGCATCCTGTCTTTGCTACTATTTTCCTCATATTGCCGCTTTCCATTGAATTGTTTTACCTGCTTTATCAATTCTGCTACCACCCCGAGCGCGAGTTTCCCCGCAAGTGGTGGTACGGTCCAATCGAGCATTGGGATATGATTTCCGAAAACCGACTACAATGGTTTGCCATCCGTTGGTTTTTGGCCCGTAACATCCTGCAATTCGCCAGCATTATCTTTATTGTTTGCTCGTTTGTGAAATAGCCCAGCATATTGTTTAACACAACACCTGTCAATCCTTAGTTTCTTTTCGTAATCAATTCTTTTATGATTCTGCTACTTCATTACATACAAGAATCACGACAATGTTTTGTTGCCGTGATTCTCTAAATTGTATTATCGGAACAGATATACCTAAAATAGATATTTAGAACGGATCAAATAAATGTAACATTCTTATTCGTTGCTGTATGCCGGCGTATCACTGAAGAATAAGCCTTTGAACGTAAACTGTTGTGTTGTGGTGTCGCGAAAGAGGAGCTGGGCGGGAATATTCAGATAATTGGTATCGGTTCCTATCACAGTCAACGAACGATCCGGCATCAGGAAGTAATCCTCCGAAGTCAGATTCCAAACTGTGTCAACCAATGCGTTGAAAGTCGCACTTTTAGGCTGTCCGCCGATGGGCCATATTCTTATCGTGACAACACACGCTTCTCCAAAACCTTGACAATCAATATGACCCGACACACCATTTATTGTCACACAAGAATTGTGACATTCTTCAGCTGTGTGCCCAACAGCATACGTTATCTCTATTGGGTCTGAACCTTCTTTCATTGAGTCGTTGCACATAACCGCATAATTCTTAGGAAAATGAGTGCAATTCTCTGTGAAAGGACTTCTTTTACACGCCATCATCGTCACGACGGCAATCATCATGATTAAAACAATCTTTTTTTTCATACTCTTGTTGGTTTATATTTGACTCATTTGCAAATTTATAATTATCTCGATTCAAATGTACAAATAAACACTGGCGGTTTAAATTTTTTATTTTCTTCAAAAAATGGCGGTTTAAACCATCCCTATTCTTATTTCTATTACATTCATTGTCAATTATTTTGAAATTTGATATTTAAAAAAAAATGGCGGTTTAAAATAAGGTCGTAAGAGAATAATCTTGGCGGGATAACAAGCTTTTAGAACCTGAAACAGGAACGTAATTTTGCATAAATTAGGCAAAAAATGTATTTTTGCATCTTCAAAATGGCGGACAAATATGAAAGATTTTTACCTCAAACACAAAGTCTGTATCTCTTTATTGTATAATGTAATTTTTTGGCTTGTTGTAAGTCTGTTCTTTGCAAGATTCTCCATGTTGCGGCCACTTTTTCATGACCACATTTATCTGGAGCTTGTTTGTGTGGCTCTGATTGCTTTTTTTGTGTATTTCACCCGATGGTTCACAATCCCTCTTTTATTCAACAAAAACCGATTCGTAGGATTTTGGCTTACTTCTTTATGCTTGCTCCTCTTTTCTACCACGATAGAATTATTATTGATAAAATTGAATATGCAAGACATTTCCTTATTCGATTCTATATCATATCTATTAACAACTTTTATTTTGGTTTTTTTTCGTGACTCTTGCTTTTTCGCTTGGTTTTTGGTTTTTGACCTTTACTCTTCTTTGAAAGCAACTTTTAAGAAGAAGCTGAAGGTATCTGTTTTGGAACACCAGACAGTCCAATTTTCCATGCCAGGTAATATTGAAGCTTCTTTTCCTGTAAACAACATCCTCTATATCCAAAAATCCTGTCATTCCACTCAAATTCATTGTGTCGGTGATGAGGTTTTCACTGTTTCAGAGCCACTTTCCTACTGCAAAGAGATGATTCCCTCTAATCGTTGGACGTTAGAAAATGAAGACAAAATAGTCTTTCATCGGCAGATTAAAGAAAACACCCAGATTCAACAAAAACCTGAAAGCCAGAAAATTAAAATGGTGGTCATGCTGACCAAACGCCAATTTCAAATCTACAAGATAATACAACAAAATCCAGGATGCAAATCCGCCTTTATCAAAGAAAAACTTTCTGACAAATATGGTCTGCGCACTGTGGAACGTGACATATCGTCTTTGCAAGAGAAGAAATTGATAGTTCACGATGGCAGCAAAAAAGATGGAGGATATAAAATATGTCAAGATTGTGTAGTGATGCAAGACTGATTATTAACCAGCTTCTTGCACTATGAAAAAAGGAGCATATTGGACGAAAAAAACCGGCTTGTTTGCACAAGCCGGTTATCAAATTGAGTCTTATAAAAAGACTATTTTTTGAAATAACGGTTGAAAAGACCTTCAAATCCCTGTCCGTGACGGGCTTCGTCTTTGGCCATTTCGTGAACGGTGTCGTGGATGGCGTCCCAGTTCATCTCTTTGGCGCGCTTGGCAATACGCATCTTGTCCGCACAAGCCCCGCTTTCGGCCATCATTCGCTTTTCTAAGTTAGTCTTGGTGTCCCAAACCACCTCACCTAATAACTCGGCGAATTTGGCGCAATGCTCGGCCTCCTCGAAGGCATAGCGTTTGAACGCCTCGGCCACTTCAGGATAACCTTCGCGATCGGCTTGGCGGCTCATGGCAAGATACATACCAACCTCTGTGGCCTCACCCATGAAGTGCGCATTCAGATCCTTGATCATTTCTTCATCACTGTCTTTGGCAACGCCAAGCACATGCTCGGTGACGAATGACAAAGCTCCATCTTCCACAAGTTCTTTGAATTTGGAAGCCGGTTGCTTGCATTGAGGACATCTTTCAGGGGGAGTATCTCCTTCGTGTACATAACCGCACACGGTACAAACGAATTTTTTCTTCATAATAATTGAATTGATTGTTGATGAAATATTGTTATAATTATAATATTTAAGTTTAAGTCTAAGTAGAACAATTAGGTTCAAAGTTCAAAGCTAGAAATTCTCGGCTTTGATTTGGAAATAAGATTGCGGATGGTCGCAAACCGGGCACACATCGGGGGCTTTCTTGCCAATCACGATATGGCCGCAGTTGCTGCACTGCCAAATCATCTCCTGATCACGGGAGAAAACAAGGCCGCCTTCAATGTTGGCCAACAATTTTCTGTAACGCTCTTCGTGATGTTTCTCGATTTCACCCACCATGGTGAAAAGCTCCGCGATGTGGTCAAAACCTTCCTCTTTGGCAGTTTTGGCAAAACCGGCGTACATATCCGTCCACTCGTAATTTTCACCGTCCGCAGCGTCCTTCAGATTCGTAATAGTGTCTGGAACCGATCCGTTATGAAGCAACTTGAACCAAATTTTGGCATGTTCTTTCTCATTGGCGGCAGTCTCTTCGAAAATGGCCGCTATTTGATTATAACCGTCTTTTTTTGCTTTCGAGGCATAGTATGAATACTTATTCCTTGCTTGAGATTCACCTGCAAATGCTGTTTGCAGGTTTTTTTCTGTTTGAGAACCTTTTAATTCCATGTTATTTGAATTTTTGTTCGATTATAATTTTTTTCTTTATAAATACAATGCAAAAATTTGCATCCGCAAAAATAAGCAAATTATTGACATCAATCCAAAACACAAAAATTTTTTCTATCAGTAGGTCTTTATATCAAATAACTGAAAATCAGATGGTATTATTAAAATTTCAGAATTTACACGAAAAATCAGAATAGGGAATAGAAAATCCTATATTTGTCAAAACAGGTCAAAATTTGACGATTTTTTGCTTTGTATATTGATTTTCAAATAGTTATATTTGTTCTATTGATTGTTTCTCAAGAAAATCATAAGCGCAGTGATGTCAGCTGGACTGACACCACTCACCCGTGATGCTTGACCCAAATTGATTGGCTGCAATTTCGTCAGTTTTTCCCTCGCTTCCTTTGACAGGGAATTTATATTGTTATAATCTAAATCAGACGGCAGATGTATATTGTCCAAATTGGAAAGATGTTGCACCAATTCCTCTTCTTTTTGGATATAACTGCTGTATTTTATAGAAGTCTCAGCATTGATTATTTCTTCTGACGTTGCGGCAATATCCTGAAGATAACGGGAAAAATCACGGTCATAATCAATAATGTCCTGTATTGAAACCTGTGGTCGGAGCAAAATACTCTCCAACTTCACATTCTGATTTAACAAACTCGTTTCCTTATGCTCCAACAACTCGTTTATCTTTTGATACTGGGTAGTATGTTGTTTTAAATAAGCGACAATCTGATTTTGGTTTTCGTATTTATGGAGAAATTCCGCATAGCGGTCGTCATCGATCAAACCTAATTTACGTCCAATCGGGGTTAACCTCGCATCCGCATTGTCCTGACGGAGCAAAATACGGTATTCCGCACGGGAGGTAAACATCCTGTACGGATCTTGAACGCCTTTGTTCACCAAGTCGTCAATCAAGACTCCGATGTAAGCCTGTGAGCGTGTGAGCACCAAAGGCCCGTCCCCTTTGATGGCGAGGTGGGCATTGATACCGGCCATCAATCCTTGGCACGCCGCCTCCTCATAACCAGTTGTCCCGTTCACTTGTCCAGCCAAATAAAGATTCCTGATTATTTTGGATTCGAGGGTGTAATGCAGCTGGGTGGGATCAAAATAGTCGTATTCGATCGCATATCCTGGACGGTAGATTTCCACATTCTCCAAACCGGGAATGAGGTGAATGGCTTCCACCTGAATATCTTCTGGCAGGGATGAGGAGAAACCGTTAAGGTAGTATTCGTTGGTATTCCTCCCCTCGGGTTCGAGGAAAAGTTGGTGACGGGTCCGGTCCGCAAACCGGACAATCTTATCTTCTATGGAAGGACAGTAACGGGGACCCACTCCCTGAATGCGTCCTTGGAACATTGGGGACTTGTCAAACCCTTGATGAAGAATCTCATGAACATTTTCGTTAGTATAAGTTATCCAGCAGCTCAACTGGTTTCGCAGAATCGGGGTTTCAGTGAAAGAGAATCGTCCGGGATTGTCTTCCCCTTTCTGCTCTTCCAACTTGGAGAAGTCTATCGTTCGTCCGTCTATACGCACAGGGGTACCCGTTTTGAGTTTGTTTGTTTTCACACCGCATTCTCTTAACTGGTCAGACAGTACAAAGGAAGCACTCTCCCCTATCCTACCACCGGAAAAATTGACTTCGCCAACATGGATTTTCCCATTGAGAAAAGTCCCGTTGGTCAAAATAACTTTCTTGGCGTGGAAAGATTTTCCCAACTGAGTTTTCACTCCTAGTACGGATTGTCCGTCCATCAACAATTCGGTTACGGTATCTTGGCGGAGATGGAGATTATCAGTATGTTCAAGAATATGTTTCCAATAGATGGAGAAGGCGGTTTTGTCGCATTGCGCGCGAGGACTCCACATGGCCGGTCCTTTGGATCGGTTCAGCATTCGATACTGTATCATAGTGTGGTCGGTGACAATTCCCGACATTCCTCCCAGGGCATCGATCTCCCGCACAATTTGTCCTTTCGCAATACCCCCTATGGCGGGGTTGCAAGACATCTGTGCCACCAGCGCAAGATTCATGGTGATCAACAGCACTTGATTCCCGAGATGGGCGGCCACCACCGCAGCCTCACATCCGGCATGACCCGCACCCACTACTATAATATCGTATTGACTATCCATCTTTTCACGTGAAAACTTTATAAAAATATTTGATTGACAATATCTTAAATTGCCATTTGAGCAAACAGAGCTAAAGATTCATCTTCTTTTTGGCGCATTAATTTCGCCTCGCTTTCACTCTTATCTTTGTATCCACACAAGTGCAACGTCCCGTGTACAACTACCCTGAGCAACTCATTTTCGAATGTCTTTCCGAACTTGGACGCATTCTCCGCAACCCTGTCGGCACTGATAAGAATGCTGCCAGAAATCACGTCCCCGACGCATTCGTCAAATGTGATTATATCCGTATATGTGTCATGTTGCAAAAAGGTGTTGTTCTGTTGTATCATATATGCATCGTCACAAAAGACATAGCTGATATCTCCTGTAACCTTTCCTTCTTTACGAACAACTTGTTGGAGCCAAACCTTGTGTTTTAAGGATAGTTTGATAGGCATCTCACAATTATACTCAAAACTAACCATAATTAGCGAAATATCGTGAACTTTTTTGTTGATTTATATGATCCGGTATTGACGGATAAAAAGTAAATCCCGCTATTCAGAAAAGAAACATCAAGGTCAAACTGATTTTGATTTTCTTTCCAAGACGAAAATCCCTGTTGAGAATAAACCACACGACCATCCACATTCAATATGCAAACCATCGGGCTATTCACTAATTCCGGCACAGAAAAATGCAATGTGTTACTGACCGGATTCGGGTAAATCGTAATCCCTTTTTCCAACAACAGGAAATCAACTACTGCTGTAGAATCCTCTGGTATAGGTTCTGATTGAAACGTCCACTTCCAAAGGGAGTCAAAAACCACTGTTTTAGCGACGTTTTTCGCCATAGAAGCAGTCGCATCATCCAAAAGACCATTCCAGGTTATTTGGCATGGATTTAACCCCGTAAAGACCGTGTAAAAACAACAGGCGGCAACGTATGAGCCTAAATAGGAAGGGTGGCTTTCATCCGATTGATACAGCTCAGCAGTAGGATAATGATCCCTTATATAGTGCCAAGCAGCGCCTACGGGTGACACCCATGCATGATTGTCCTCTGCCATCCTAATATAACGCAAATGCAAAAGACTGTCCATTCCCTGATAAGTGCATAATGGCGGGTAATAGGGACAATTCTGCTGGTCGCCGTTCTTCCTTCCCCAAGTCATATAAAAAACGATGCGGGCATCCGTGTTGTATTCTTGTGTCATAGAACACAACGATGCGGCATACGGATAACAATCCTGCATGAATTGTTCTTCCGGAAAAGAAGGCAGCTGACTCTGTTCCTGTAAAACCACATAATCCCAATTCCCTTGTTGAATATAAGAGGAAGAAACTGTACAATGTTGTTGGAAAGTGCACCCTCCGGGAGCACTCATTTCATATTCGATACCCTCACCCATCGAAGACATCATCGTAGAAACAAGTTCCGGAAGATTATTGACGTATGTATAACTATTTCCTATGAATAAAACCTTGCTCGGTTGAGCAAAGGCAAACAACGAAACATATAGAAGAAGAAAAAACAGGATGGTATTTTTCATCTTCTATCTGAACATATTTTGTCTAACCTCCTGACGTTGCATGGAACGCTGAATACTAATCTTGGTTTTCACGTGAAAAGTAACGGTAAGTGAATCAAAACCAGTGGAGAAAGTAATATCATCGGCCAATGACTGCAAGACAAACAAGGCGGTATTCTGTCCTTCTGTGTTCTGGGAAAGTAGATTGAAATCACCTGTCTGCAAAATATAGCTCATGCCAACCTCACTATTATCTATTTGATATGAAACATCCACTATGAAATTAGGATAATAAGATTCCAAATAGTCCAGCACCATTTGGTTGGCCATAGACAAGGTGCCGAACTCATTGGTTATTCCATAATCATCGCAAATTTGTTCAATAGTCTGCAGCGTCTGCTCGTAAAAGCTGCCTCTGTTCAAATCGGAAAGCGTTATCTCTATCATAGTTCGATGTTTTATTCAATGTTATAAAAATAGTTGTTTGCCTTTGACTTATAATAATAATTCAAATTAGCTGGAACAGACCGAAGCATCTCATTTTGTTGGATTTGCTGTTTGTCGAAATTCCACTCTTTGGGCGGGTTCATATTAGGAATCTGACGTGCTTCGTTGGATTTGCGCTCTTTATCCTTTTCCCTCTCCAAATCTGCCCTCTCGCTCTGCAAAAGACGCGTAGTTATGTCTTTCTGACGGTTGATAGTCTGTTGAGTGATCTGACGGTTGACCAACTCTTTTTCCGTCTTCTGCATATCCTCAATAATCTTGTCAAGAGACTTGTCCCCTACCCCATTCAACGATTTCTGCTCGTTCTGGTAATCCTGCAACATTTTCCGTATAGCCTCTTGTTGAGCCGCCATTTTGGCGAACTGCTCACTCATATTCTGTTGCGGCTTCCCCGTCTGACCCTGCTTCGATTGTTGCTCCATTGACTGCTTCAAAGCCTCCATCTGGCGATTCAACTGCTGTTGCAACTCTCTTGCAGTGGCTTTTTTCGGTTTTCCCTTCCCTCCAGGATTATTACACGATCCGTTTCCAGATTTGTTACATTTTGACTTACATTTTTGTTGCTGCTGTTGCATATCCTTCATGGACTCCATTAACATCAGGGCAAGATTATTCATAGAAGTCAATGCAAATTGCTGATTTTTGGCAGCTGATGAAACCTTTCGGTTTTGCATCTCCGATTGCGATGTCTCAATATTACTTTGTATTTTGGAAAGTTCTTTCTGGATGAACGGTTTTACCGCAACCTGCCTTCTTGCAAGAGCATTCAATGAATCTTCTATATGACCCATATTCTGTTTTACCTCAAACTGTTTCTTCATCACATCGGAATAGGAAGAAGATAAAGAGTTCATTTTTTGTGTCTTTTTCAGAACAGTCTCCTGATCGAAAGAAATTTTCACCAAATTATCCAAAATCTGGCGTACGGTGGCAATGTCCTCTGTGATATTTTCCAATTCGCTCTCGTTGAAGTCTTGTTCCATCTGCTCAGCCATCTTGTCTATATCATCCGCTGCCTTTTTCTGGTTTTCCGCAGATTTGGAACGGTTGTTTTTCTCTAAATTCTGCTGACCCTGCTGCATATTCTGTTCAGCATCTTTCTGTAGTTCTTGCGTATCTTTGAACTTTGTAGGATCTTCCAATTCATTGTTCAGTTTCTTCAGTTCATCAATGTCCTTCTTTATCTCGTTGTATTTATCTTGTAATTCTTGTTGTTTTTTGAGTAATTCTTCCTTAGAATTCTGCTTGTTTTCTGTTTTTTGCGCATTCTTTCTCATTTCATCCGACAATTCGCGCATGTTCTTCACCGCCTCATTAAGCTTCTTCTCCACCTCCAACTGCTTGTAAAGCTGTAATTGTTGATCCAAAGACTCATTGATATCCTTCGTGGACATTTTCATTTTCTCCATCTGCTCCTGGATCTGATCTTTGTTCATGTTTTGCATCATGGCTTCCAATTCTTTGATCATCTCCTTCATCTCGTCCGTAAGAATCTCATCCATGCGTTTTTGCAGCTCTTGTTGTTTCCTGAATATATCCTCATCCACATCCTTATACTGATTCTCAACCTGCTGGTGATTTTCCTGTTTTTCCTTGAGATCATTGATTTGGTCTTGAAGTTTCTGATACTCTTTCATCAATTTCTCAAGATTTTTCTTATCCTGCCAGGAAAGCTCTTTCTGCTGCATCATTTTCTGCTGCATTTTTTCGATTTCCTTAGCTAAATCTTTAGATTCTTTCAATAAATCAGCATAATCGGATTTGGTTTGTTCTTCATCTTTTTGCAAATCATTCTCGATCTCGTCCATAGTACGGACACGGTAAGACTGAACCGATGATTTAGTGGATTTAGCCCCATTTACCCCGTCGTTATCGAACACTTGAAAATAATATTCGATTTGTTCTCCAGGATTCAACTCAAACATATTTTGGTCAAAATAGTAGTAAAAATCCTGAATAGTAACATTATTTTGAATCTTTATGGGAACAGCCTTACCTGAAGAAATTATTTTTCCATCTTTGTCCAACTTGTTATAAACAAATTGCAGTTTTGAAAAGCCATAATCGTCCTTTATGTTTCCTTTGAAATAAATCCTGTCATGATATGCCGAATCCTGCTGGGATTGCACGATGATGTCTGGATACATGTCTTTGATCACATTCACCTCATCAGTAAGCGTATCCTTGCTTATCGAATATTTGTTTTTGTTCAAAATAGAATAGGTGAAAGAGTTTTTTGCGACAATATCCACCAAATAATTGTCCTTTTCAGAAGAAATTTCTTTTCTATGTTCATCTACAATGAGAATCAGTTGGTCTGCATTTCGAGTGATGAAATTCCACGTTATATGCGTTCCTTCGGGAACTGTAATGTTGCTGACATTCTCCAAAAACTCGTCAGGTTTGTTCAGATATGATGGAAAATGCAACGTAATGTTAAAACCCAACATTACAGGCTTAGGCAACACGTTTATTTCATATAAAGAAGATTTAACTTCATCTGTAACAATCTGAAAATCCGTATTTTCTTTTAAATTTGAAAAAGTATAGGAAAAAGTGGAATTGCTATTTTTCTCACATTTATAATTTCTGTTTTTAATTTTCACATAAATTTCATCCGGAACTTCACTCCCCTCAACTTTCACATTTATCGTAAAATCTTCATATTGAAATGCTTTTAAAGAATCATTAGTGATGATAAAGGAATAAGGAGCAGGTTTTTCATAAACCTCCGTATAATGTACAATACGCTTTGTAGGTTCTGTAAAAAGTTCTTTCTTTATAGAAAAAAGAAGAAGGAAAACCGCTACAGGGAGTATCATCCACATAGCAATGCGTTTCGTTTTCTCCACAGGAATGGCTTGTACAAAAGAATAAGCCTTAAATGAATCAATTTTATTGTCAATAGCAGCGGAAAGAAGATCATAGCTTAAATAATCCCCTCTTTCCATCTGTTTTTGCAACTCAAAAACATTCAACAACTTATCATCAATCTGATGAAAATGTTTTCCCACAATACGGGCTATTTCCTCATTTGTCAATTGTTTTCCGAGCCCCGCAATTTTCAATACCGGAATAATAATGTAAGCGATTGAAGTAACTAAAGCGAGGGCAATAAAGGAATAAAAGAGAATTGACCGGACAATTGTGTTGGAATAGGAGAAATACTCAAACAAAGAAAATGCAATAAAAGTGGCCAATAGAATAATAACAAAGAAAACCACTCCTTTGCATAACTTATTCAGGTAAAATTTTTTAAGAAATTGCCTGATTTTATCGTTCAATATCTGTATCTTTGATGAGCTCATTAGGATTGTCTTCGTAAGGAGGTTGATAGCTTATGTTGAAAAAATCCCCTTTCTGGTTTTGGAAATAACTTCCAAGGGATTTATTCTGTCCAAAAAAGCGTTTTATGAAGAAAAATCTGAAAAAAGAATGATTGGCTTTGTTCAATTTGCTTCGTTTTGAAAACAGCGAATAGAGTTGTTTGGAACGGGAAGGTTTAGCCACAATATTGGAAGCCTGCATTTCTGAGAACATCAGTCTGACAAGAGGAATATTCACAGGGCAAGCTGCCTCACAAGCTCCGCATAGTGTCGTATGTGAGAAAAGGTGTTGCGACTCGTTGTATTTGTCGAGACAGTTCATCTTTACAAGATCTATGGGAGATATATTATCGCACGCTGAAGCCACGGGACACACTTCCAAACAGCGCCCACACTGGATACAATAAAGTGACTCCTTCATAATTTCAGATGAGAGAATGTCTTCAATGTCATTCAGGTAGAGGATAACTGTAATCTTCATGTCCTCTTGCGATATAACCTGATCTGAAAGATAAGAAAGATGAGATGGAAAAACATATTGTAGCTGATTCTTTATTATTTTCACATCTGAAGGCATCTTACGCTCTTTTGAAAAGTATTTGAGAGCAATGAAGAAAGAGAGATCTTTATAATTGGTTATTATCTGGTCAATATTGACAATAATAGCCATATTTTTGGCTTTATTGAAGCAATATCCTGATTTTTTATCTAAAAAAACAAGTGATCCATTATCGCATGCGGCAAAATCGGCATTCAAAACGAGAAAATCAATATCATCGGAAGAATTTTCAGCCAACTCTACTGGAACCACTTCCGCCAAATGTTGGAAATGGGATTCAAAAGGAATTTGGGTGTCAAATGTGATTCTACGAGCATTGTTGTCCTTAACAAGAGTACTTATAGCATCTAATAAAGAATTTCTATCCTTAATCCAAAGCACATTCAGTCCTTTCTTCATCAAGGAAGATTCCAGACTGAGCAAATGCTTGTCCATATCGTCAAAATAATTGTGACGAAGTGCATAAGCTTTATGCTTAATGCTTTCAAAATCTTGTTCTAAGAATGGAGATTTCATCATTACAAGTTTACTTTATCTATTCTTCTTTGATGTCTCCCTCCTTCAAAATCAGCATTGAAGAAAGCATTCACCGTTTCAAATGCTTTTTCTTTGGAGATGAAGCGAGCCGGCAACACCAAAATATTGGCATTATTGTGCTGTTTGGCCAAAGCAGAAATCTCAGGATCCCAACATAATGCTGCTCTGATACCGGCATGTTTGTTGGCTGCCATAGCCATACCGTTACCTGTGCCGCATATCAACACCCCTACCCCATCACTATCCTTCAAAACTTCCTCGGCAACTGCATGGGCAAAATCTGGATAATCCACACTTTCAGAAGAGTAGGTTCCCTTGTCTTCAAACTTGAAAACTCCTTCGAAATGCTTTTTTATCAGCTCTTTCAATTCAAATCCAGCATGATCTGATCCAATGTATATCTTCATTTTTCCTTCTTATATATTGGCTGCAAAAATACAAAAAAGATGAATGATTTCAAGGCTTCCCCCATTCAATTTTTTTACGCTTTAGCTTTCTTTAAATGATTAAGATTTTTAAGTTCTATGATTATTATGGATGTTGAAATGTGGAAAACAAGTTGCGGCAAAATTTTGAAATGTCATTTATCAAAAGTAATAAACAGTTATGAGCAAGTATTGTTAATTGTAATTATCAGATTATGAATAAGGATATATGCCGGACATTTTCTTTTATTTTTTTTTCAGTGGAAAAAAATATCGTTTTTGGCAAGGTGAAAAAGTTCAAAATTTTAGTTCAAAAAAAAGTTTTTTTGTGAAATTCATTTTTATCAATATTTTTTTCACAGAGATATAAAATCGTAACTTGCATTATTTGGATAAATATCCATTTTATAAACATTTTGATGTTGGTAACATTGTAATTTTCTCATTCTCATTTTTTTGTTGATATGTTTGTAAAACCCTTATTTTATTGGGATTTTTGTGCAATTTGCTGCATATAAATTTGTTGCGTTTTTGTGATGAAGATAAGATGAAAAAGGAGATGAATTTTCATCTCCTTTTCATCTCTTTTTCATCCTCGATTAATCGTCACTTTACAGTACTTCCCTCTTTCATCCGCTTCTGAGGTTGCATGATGGAAAGGGTGCCGTCGGCATTTTCAGCCATCAAGACCATGCCGTGAGAATCCACTCCCTTGATATTTTTAGGTGCGAGATTTATAAGCATCAGAACTTGTTTGCCGATTAGATCTTCAGGTTGGTAATATTCTGCAATGCCGGAGATGATTTCGCGGGTATCCACACCGGTGTTAACCTTCAGTTTCAGCAGTTTCTTGGTCTTGGCCACCTTTTCAGCTGCCAACACAGTAACCACACGGACATCCATTTTCTGGAAATCGTCGAATGTGACATCTTCTTTGGCAGGAATGACATCGGCATTATCAGCCTCATTGGCTTTCTTGGTGTCTTCCAGCTTTTTAACCTGCTTGGCGATGGTTTCATCTTCGATCTTCTCAAACAGATATTCAGCAGGATTGAGTTGATCACCCGCTTTCAACAAATCGTGACGACCACCGTCAGACCAGTTTTTATTGTTCAAATTGAGCATTTTTTGCAATTTTTTCGCTGTAAAAGGAAGAAAAGGTTCGCAAAGAATGGACAAAGAAGCGCAAATTTGAAGGGAAATATGCAGAATGGTCTTCACATATTCCGGATTCTCTTTCTGTTTCTTCCAGGGTTCGGTGTCGGTGAGGTATTTGTTGCCGAGACGAGCCAGATTCATCAATTCTGCTTGCGCTTCACGGAACTTGTAATGTCTGATGCACTCCCCTATCCTATTCGGGAATTCTGTCATCTTTTCGATGATTTCCTTCTCATAGTCGGTCAGTTCACCGCATTCAGGAATAATTCCGCCATAGTACTTATGCGACAAGACCACTGTTCTGTTCACAAAATTGCCGAAAATAGCCAGCAACTCGTTGTTGTTTTTTGCTTGGAAATCAGCCCAGGTAAAATCCGCATCTTTGGTTTCCGGTGCGATGGATGTCAATGTATAACGCAGAACGTCTTGTTTTCCAGGGAAATCCTCAATGTATTCGTGTGCCCACACTGCCCAGTTGCGGGAAGTGGAAATTTTGTCGCCTTCAAGATTCAAAAACTCGTTTGCCGGGACATTCGTGGGTACAATATAACCGCCATGGGCTTTCAACATGCACGGGAAAATGATGCAGTGGAAAACGATGTTGTCCTTGCCGATGAAATGCACCAGTTCGGAACTTTCGTCCTGCCACCAGGGTTTCCAGTCTGTATTATGTTCTTTAGCCCATTCTTTAGTTGCTGAAATATAGCCGATTGGGGCGTCGAACCAAACGTAAAGCACTTTACCTTCCGCTTCTTTCAACGGCACTTTCACGCCCCAGGTGAGGTCGCGGGTAACGGCGCGGGGTTGCAGTCCTTGCTCGATCCATGATTTACATTGTCCATATACAGTCGGACGCCAGTCGGCTTTGTGTCCTTGCAAAATCCATTCTCTCAACCACGCATCGTATTCATTCAGAGGAAGATACCAATGTTTAGTCTCTTTGAGAACTGGAGTGTTACCGCTGAGGGCTGATTTCGGGTTGATAAGTTCAGTGGCGTTGAGGGCAGATCCGCACGCTTCGCACTGGTCACCGTAAGCGTGTTCGTTATTGCAGTGCGGACAAGTGCCGGTGATGTAACGGTCGGCGAGGAACTCATGCGCTTCCTCATCGTAGTATTGTTGGGAGACTTTCTCTATCAGTTTACCATTGTCATACAGATATTTGAAAAATTCCGCCGCTGTTTCATGATGGGTGGGATTCGATGTGCGCGAGTAGATGTCAAAAGAGATACCGAGTTCTTCAAACGACTTTTTGATGATGTTATGGTAGCGGTCAACAATGTCTTGTGGTGTCACCCCTTCTTTGCGCGCTTTGATGGTGATCGGCACGCCATGCTCATCGGAGCCGCCGATGAAAAGCACCTCTTTGCCGTTGTTGCGAAGATAGCGGACATAGATATCCGCTGGCACATACACGCCGGCAAGGTGTCCTATATGGACGGGACCGTTAGCGTATGGAAGAGCCGATGTAACCGTGTAGCGTTTTATATCTTTCATATTATCAGTAATTTAGTTATTATTATAATCGTAATAAATATTTGTAAAAGCCAAACGGCAAATGTACACAAATTACAAATATGCACGGAAGATGATTATTCATTGTAGTGACATGCAATGCCACATATCTTAAAATACGACTTATTTACATAAGTCTGTTTATAACTTGTTTGAAATGACCAGAATGTAAATGTTAATAAAAGCTAATTTTGCGGTTTCAAACTTAAATTCAAGTATTATGAAAAAGTTATTTGCAACCTTAATGATTATGCTCGCATTTGTGAGTATCAGTTTGGCACAGCCTCGTGCTATCGGTGGCCGTATCGGTTACAATTTGGAATTTTCCTATCAACACTCTTTGGGTGAAAGAATGATGATGGATTTGACTGCTGGTGCCACGAATGTGTGGAACGGCTGGGCTTACGCTGATGTGAATGCCATGTTTGACTGGGTGTTCAACATTAGTGGTGGCTGGAATTGGTATGTGGGTCCCGGTGCCGGTATCGGTTTTGGATTTGGTCGTTATTGGCACGATAATCACTATATTCCATTCCGTCTCAATGTGGGTGCACAAATTGGTGTTGAATATCAATTCGGCATCCCGTTGAACCTCAGCTTAGACTGGCGTCCTATGGTGAATGTTCTAGGATTCGGCAGAGGTACTGGATATGGTTGGTACGCAGGTTTCTATGGCGTTGCATTGGGCGTACGCTACAGATTCTAAAAATTTTTACTTTTGCAAAATTAACAAACGCCGGTTTTTATAATCGGCGTTTGTTTTATTGTGAATAGTGATCAGATCCGATAACCGAAAATCGTAAACCGAATGAACTTCAAACTCACATCTTCATACGAACCGTCCGGGGACCAGCCCGAAGCCATTAAAAAGCTGGTGGAAGGGCTGAACAATGGCGACAAAGCGCAGACATTGCTTGGGGTGACCGGCTCCGGCAAGACGTTTACCATCGCGAATGTGCTGAACCAGGTGAACCGTCCTGCGCTTGTGTTGAGCCACAACAAAACACTCGCCGCCCAGCTCTACAGTGAGTTCAAGCAGTTTTTTCCCGAAAACGCTGTAGAATACTATGTTTCCTATTACGATTACTATCAACCGGAAGCATATATTCCGACCACTAATACTTATATAGAAAAGGATCTGTCCATCAATGACGAGATTGAAAAGTTGCGTTTACACACTACGGCAGCGTTGATGTCGGGGCGGCGTGACGTGATTGTAGTTGCCTCAGTGTCTTGTATTTACGGTATCGGAAATCCGGAAGATTTTTCCAAGAACGTCATCCATCTGCATAAGGGGATGAAAATTGACCGCAACGCGTTGCTGCTGAAGTTCGTAGCGAGCCTCTATTCGCGTACCGAACTTGATTTGCAAGGTGGGCAGTTCCGCGTGAAGGGCGACACGGTGGATATTTTCCCGCCCTACAACGAGCACGCTTTCCGTATCATTTTCTGGGATGATGAGATTGAGACTTTGGAAATTATAGAGGCGGCCACGGGTGGAGTCATCACCAAAGAGGAAAACATCGTGATTTATCCGGCGAGTTTGTTCGTTACCACGCAACAGACGATGAATGAGGCCATCAATCAGATTGTGTTGGATTTGGGAGAACAGCGCGATTACCTTAAATCTATCGGCAAACATTTGGAAGCCAAACGGTTGGAAGACCGTGTGACGTATGATGTGGAGATGATGAAGGAGTTGGGCTACTGTTCCGGCATTGAAAACTATTCACGCTATTTCGACAAGCGAGAGCCGGGGATGCGCCCGTTCTGCATCCTTGACTTTTTCCCCGAAGACTTTGTGTTAGTGATAGATGAGAGCCATGTCACGGTACCGCAAATCGGGGCGATGTATGGTGGCGACCGTTCCCGCAAGATCAACTTGGTGGAGTATGGTTTCCGGCTACCTGCCGCCTTGGACAACCGTCCGTTGAAGTTCGACGAGTTCGAGGCGTTAGTGGGACAAACCATCTACATGAGCGCGACACCGGCTGACTACGAGCTCGAGCAGTCGGGTGGGGTAGTGGTGGAGCAGGTGGTGCGGCCTACGGGACTGTTGGATCCACCGATAGAGGTACGGCCTGCCACCAATCAGGTTGACGACTTGCTGAACGAGATTGAAGATACTGTCGATAAAGGCGAGCGCGTGTTGGTAACCACACTGACCAAGCGCATGGCCGAAGAGCTGAACACTTACCTTATAAACATCGGAATAAGAGCTTGTTACATCCATTCCGATGTAGAAACTCTTGACAGAGTGGAGATTTTGCAGAACTTGCGTGCAGGTGCCATTGACGTGCTGGTGGGTGTGAACCTGCTGCGTGAAGGTTTGGATTTGCCGGAAGTGTCTTTGGTGGCCATTATGGATGCCGACAAGGAGGGTTTCCTTCGCAACGTGCGCTCACTCACGCAGACGGCCGGACGTGCCGCGCGCCACGTGAACGGACGGGTGATTTTCTATGCTAACAAAATCACCAAATCCATGCAAGCTACTATAGACGAAACCAATCGCCGTCGTTCCAAACAGATAGCTTACAACGAGTTACATCACATTGTGCCGAAAGGGGTGGTGAAATCGGACGAGATGCTGCTCACGGGCATGTCAAGCGATAACGGCAAGCAGAAAAAACAAGGGGTTCAGTATGTTCAAAAGGAAAAGAAAATGTCTGCCGTAGCGGAGGATTTGTCCATGTATAATATGGAACAGTTAGAGAAAAAGAAGAAATTGTACCGCAAGGAAATGGAAAAGGCAGTGAAGGAGTTGGATTTCGAGAAGGCTGCCGAGTACCGTGATGCCATTGTGGCCATTGAGAACAGGATTCGGGAGTATTGACTATATGACTATAACTATAACTATGACTATGACTATAACAATAACTATAACAATAACTTAGACTTAAACTGTTACCTATAATACTTATTATCACCGCTAATCACCGAAGTCTTACGTCTCAAGTCTCAAGTCTGAAGTCTGAAATCTCAAAAAAGTTAAAAAGTATTAATTCCCAAAAAAATAGTATATTTGCGGCCTGATTATGGATAGAATGGATTTTGAAGATATAAGGCCTTATACGGACGCTGAATTTAAGGAGGCGTATTATCGGTTGATGGAGGATCCCCGATTTCAGGATGCTTTGCGTCTTTGTCTGCAAAATTACGGGGTAGAGGATTTCAGGAAGGATATGGAGCGGTACCAGACTATTGAAGAGGTCCAGGTGGAGTTTGACAAGCGTTTTCTGGATGTGTTTCTTTCCCAATCCACGAAAGGGATTTTCCTTTCGGGAATAGAGAATTTAGAGGAGGAAAAAACATATATGTTTATCGGGAACCATCGTGACATCACGTTGGATCCTGCCTTGTTGCAGTACTATTTTTTCATTGAAAAGAAGAAAACTTCCCGCATCGCGATGGGTGACAACTTGTTCACTACCCCCTTGTTGGGCGAAATTGCGAAGCTGAACAAGATGATCAAGGTGAAGCGGGGAGGAACTATGCGTGAGAAGTTGGTCAATTTCCAGAAGTTGGCTGCCTATATCCAGTATTCGCTTTTCGAGGACAAAGAGTCCGTGTGGATTGCCCAGCGCGATGGCCGTACCAAAGACGGCAACGATTTCACCAAGCAAGGCTTGTTGAAGATGATCACCATGGGCAACGACAAGCATCTGTTGGAAACAATCCGCAAGATGAATATCACCCCTTTGACGGTTTCATACGAATATGAGTCCTGCGACAAAATGAAAGCCCGCGAACTTGCTTTGAGCGAAAACGGTCCGTATGTGAAAGAGCCGGGCGAGGATTTTAACAGCATCAAGCAGGGTATTTTCGGTCAGAAGGGTAGGGTAGCGCTCACCATTGGCCATCCGCTTGCCGATGAACTGGATCAGGTGCCGGAAAACCTTAACAACAATGACAAACTATATTTTATTTGTAAACTGATAGACAAACAGATATACAAGAATTATGTGCTATATCCCAATAACTACATCGCGCATGATTTGATGCATCAGAACCAGGAATATGCCAACCGTTACACTCCGGAAGAGAAATCGAAGTTTGAAGCCTATTTGCAAATGCAGTCCCAAACGAGTGATGTGCCGGAGGAAAAGATGCGCGCCAATCTCCTGAAAATTTACGCCACCCCTGTGGACAATTATATGAAAGCAATTTCCGAAGAGAATTAATATTTTTTAACGCTATATGGATGAGATTCAACCCCCGTCGCAACCGAAAATTCTAATCATCAGACTAAGCTCCATCGGTGATATTGTGCTGACCACACCGGTAATCAGAGCTGTAAACGAGCAACTGCCTGAGGCAGAGGTTCATTTCTTGGTCAGAAAAGATTTAGTTTCTGTGGTTGAGAACAATCCTCACATTCACAAGGTGCATATCTATGATCCTGAAAATGTGAGTCAAACTATCGATGAGTTGCGCCGAGAGCAATTCACCGTGGTCATTGATTTGCAGAAAACGTTACGTTCCCGCAAAGTGGTGCGTCATCTGAAAGTGCCTTCCTACACTTTCCTCAAGCATAATCTCTCGAAATGGATTTGCTACCGTCTCAAGATGAATGGTATGCCGGAAACTCATATCGTAGAGCGCTACTTTGAAGCGGTCAAAGAGTTAAACGTCCACAACGATCACAAGGGGTTAGAGTTTTACATTCCTGAAAACCAAGGATTTGACGAAGACGATCTGCCGATGATGTTTGATGATGGCTTCGTGGCCATCGTGTTGGCTGCGCAGCATTTCACCAAGCGCATTCCGGTGAGCAAGGTGGTGGAAATCGGCAGCATCCTGCACAAGCCGATCATGCTGTTAGGCGGCAAGGACGTCTTCGAGGAGGGCGAGCAGGTGGTCTCCCAGCTCGGCGAGCGGGCCACCAACGGCTGTGGCAAGTACTCGTTGTACCAGTCGGCGGCCATCCTCCAACATGCTGACTGTGTGATCACTGGCGACACGGGGCTGATGCACATCGCCGCTGCATTACACAAGCCCACGGCAGCCATCTTCGGCTCCACCATTCCCGAATACGGATACTATCCCTATATGCCAGGCGAGCGCGAAAAGTTCCGCAATTTTGAGGTCTGTCCGCTCAACTGCCGCCCGTGCTCCAAATTCGGTAGCTCCAGCTGCCGGCGGAAGCATTTCAAGTGCATGAAGAACATTTCAGCCACGGAGGTGGCGGAGTGGGTGAATAAGTTCTGATGATGAGATGATAAGATGATGAGATGATTTATCTAATCCTCTTCTCATCTAATCCTCTTATCCTCTTATCTTCTCCATTTTCTCGTCTCTTTCACCACTACCTTCCCTTTTTCCACCGCAAACCTCACCTCATACCCGTCAAACGGAAAACCATAAACCCTTTCTTCGTCGTGGTGGTAGGCAGGGCGTGGATCTTGGGCCAATACTTCACGCAGCTTTTCCAATTTCTCTGGTTTCAGTTTTTTGGCGATCTCGTCGGGAACTTCCACGTCGAGTTGGTAGTCCTCGTGTTCTTGCGTGAACCCTTTGGAGGCTTCCGGGTGGCAGTCGGTGGTGAGCAGGTAAGGTTTGATGTCGTAAATCGGGGTGCCGTCCATTAGGTCGGCGCCGCCTACGAGTAGGGTAGGGTTCTTTGGGTTGAGGTCGGCCTCGATGAGCTCCACGCAGGAGAGTCCGATGGGATTGGGACGGAAGGGCGAGCGCGTGGCGAAAACGCCCATCCGACGGTTGCCGCCGAGCCGCGGAGGACGTACCGTCGGCGACCATCCCTCCTGCTGTACCTCTGAGAATCCCCAGATCAGCCACAGGTGGGAAAACTCTTCGATGCCGCGCAACGCTTCCGCATTCCGGTACTCGGGCTCAAACACGATACGCGCCCGCAACGACGGAACTAACCCGCTCTGTCTCGGAATCCCGAACTTCGTCGGGAACTCGCTGTGAATACGGGCTATGACCTTGGTTTCAATAATTTGTTCGTCCATAAATTTCCAAAAATGGGGCGTATCGCATACGCCCCTACTTTTCTTTTTGGCTGTTACATTGTAACAACCCTATATCCTCCTATCCCCTCATCCTCTTATCCTCTTTTCTCCATCCGATACCCCACTGTCGCGAAGAACAAAATGTACGCGTAGCTGACGAACAGCAGTGCGTATGCGGAGTGCGGATTCACGGCATCGGCAATTCGGCCGTAGATTAGCGGCATTACGGCGCCGCCCACGATGGCCATCACCATCAGTGCGGAGGCGAACTCGGTGTGGTCGCCCAAATCATGGATGGCCAACGGCCAGATGGCGGGCCACATAATGGCGTGCGCGAAGCTCAGACAGATGATGGCAATGATGGAGACAATGCCCGTTGTACACAATGCCACGATAACCAGCGCGACAGAGAGCAGCAGCTGGATAATCAAAGCTTGCCGTTGCGAAATCACCTTGGGGACAAACAGGATGCCGCAGATATAACCCACCAACAGGGCGATTAAAGCGTAAACACCGAAATAATGGGAAACTGCGGTAGGAATGCCGTAAAAATCGCCGTAAGGAATCAGCGTGTCGATGGCGATGACTTCCGCACCCACATAGAAGAAGATGGCGAAAACGCCGAGCCACAAATACGGGAAGCTGAAGATACTGGCCTTCTTGCCATCGATTTTCTTCTCCTCTTCTACAATTTCCGGCAGATGAGCGGTTTTGATGAAGAGTACTAATGCGATGAGCACAGCCGTCATGATGAGGTAGGGGATGATGACGCCGTTGGAGAGTTGTTGTAGCATGGCTTCTTTCTCCGGACCGGGTGCCATCTCCTTGATGCTCTCGAAAAGGTGCTCCTTGCCACTGAACAGGGCGTTGTAAAGCACGAGGATGCCGATCATGCCGGCCACTTTGTTGCAGATGCCCATGATGCTCATGCGCCGCGCCGCCGACTCAATCGGGCCGATGACCGTGACGAAGGGGTTGCTGGCGGTTTGCAACAGAGAAAGTCCGCTGCCCTGGAGGAAAAGACCCAGCAGGAACATAGGATAGCTGCGCATTTTCGCGCCCGGGATGAACATCATGCAGCCAATGGCCATGACGACCAACCCCAACGCCATACCGTTGCTATAGCCCGTTTTCTTCAACACGAAAGAAGACGGAATCGACATCACAAAATAGGCGATGTAGAAAGCGAACGTCACCAAATAGCCCTGTACCTGCGTGGTTAACTCGCAAGAGGTGCGCATGTAAGGAATGAGAATGTTGTTCAGCCATGTCACGAAACCGAATACGAAGAACAGCGATCCGATAACGAACATGCTATAGGCGGTACTTTTCTTTTTTTCTTCCATAAATGCTTGGATTTACTTGATTCTTTTCATCAATTCCGCCTTTTTGGCATCATACTCCTCTTGGGTGATGATCTGGAGATCCAGTTTTTCCTTCCACTTCTTCAATTCCTGTATGGCGGCATCGGAGGCCATCTCTTCCAGGTTGGCTTTTACAACCACTTCCTTGGTGGCAATTGCTTCTTCAAAGTTGGTGCAGGCCAGACCGCCGCGGTTTAGCACGAGATAGATTTTGCAGCCAGAAGTCATTTTGTTGAAACCATCTATCGGCAGGCACCGGATTCTCTTAATGGTGGCCACACCGCCGGCACGGTTTTCGACACGTTCCGCACGCTCTTGACTTACGGCACGGTCAGAGGCTGTTGAGTTACTTTCATCTGCAACAAGGTTTAGCCAACTGCCGGTAACATCCATAAAATAGACATAATACTTGCCATTTGTCGGATAACCGTAAGTAATGGTGGAGCCAATCTTATACGTAACCCCGTCGGATGCTACGTAAGCCGTGATGTCATCACCACCTTTTTTGCCAGTCAACTCTTTGGCAGACTTTTGTTCCAAAATATCTTGGTAAGTAACAGTTTGTGCGTTAGACAAAAAACACAATCCTACAAAAAGAAGAATAAAAAGCTTTTTCATTGTTATAAGTGTTTTAACTGATGAATCATATTTTCGGGATTTTCTGCTTTGAAAACGGCATTTCCTGCCACAACTGCATCGGCTCCTGCCTTGATGATATCTGCAATATTGTCCGAGTTCACGCCGCCATCCACTTCGATGAGTGCGTTGGAATGATTGCGCTTGATCATCGCACGAAGTTCGGCAATGCGGTGCAATGCACGGGTAATGAATTTTTGTCCGCCGAAGCCAGGATTTACCGACATAATCAGCACTAAATCAACATCTTGAATAATATCTTCCAATCCAGCAACCGGCGTGTGCGGATTGAGCGCAACGCCTGCCAGCATATCTTCCTCTTTGATTTGGTATATTGTGCGGTGCAGATGTGTGCAGGCTTCCCAGTGGACGGTCAGCATATCACAGCCTATCTCCTTGAAAGTGTGGATGTAGCGTTCAGGCTGCACAATCATCAAATGGGTATCCAACGGCTTCTCAGAAAGCTTTCTAACCGCCTTGATGACAGGCATTCCGAAAGAAATGTTTGGCACAAAGGCACCATCCATCACGTCCAAATGAATCCAATCCGCTTCCGAACGGTTCAACATCTCAATTTCTTCCCCCAAACGGTTGAAATCCGCTGATAGCAACGAAGGGGCAATAATCGGTTTCACACTCATTTTCTGCAAATTTGAGGGCGCAAAAGTACTAAAAATTGGATTATCTCCGCAAACCTAATTTATCCCCACCTTGAACCTTGAACCTTGAACTTTGAACCTAATACCTCACTTCTAACATCTGATCCCCGTAATGGAATATAAACGTTCCTGGGTGCCACTCAAAATGTTGATACTCATCCACGTAGGTGTGAAAATAATCTTCATCCAAATGAAATGTAACCGTACGGGTTTCTCCTTTCGGAATGAACACCCGCTGAAATCCGACCAGCGTTTTCACAGGACTGCGCTTGTCCCCGGTGTTGGTCAGATAGAGTTGCGCCACCTCTTCGCCATCACAATTTCCAGTGTTTTTGACGGCGCAGGAAAAGGTAAAATCTTGAGCGTTAAATTGCCCGTTATCGTAGTCAAAAGTGGTGTAGCTCAGACCATAACCGAAAGGATAGAGAGGTTTTTCCGTCATAAAACGGTAGGTACGGTTTTCCATCTCGTAACTATCGAAAGGAGGTAAATAATTTTTTGTGCTGTAGAATGTTACGGGAAGTTTACCGCTTGGATTCACTTTGCCGAAAAGAACGTCTGCCACCGCTGTTCCCGCCGCCTGACCGCCATACCAAGCTGCCAACACGGCATTGAGGTTTTCGTCTTCCCAGTCTAACGCGACCGCACTACCTGAGCAAAGAACAAACACTATAGGTTTACCCATCTTCTTGATTTTCATCAACATACCTTCTTGAATGCGGGGCAGTTCAATGGAAGTCCGGTCGCCGCCATGGAAACCGTCCAACTCCACTTTCAACTCCTCCCCTTCAAGTTCAGGAGAGAGACCGCCAACAAAAATCACGAGGTCGCACTTGGCAATCTGATTGTCGAAATTGTGCGGAAGTATGTATTTGCCATCGACGTGATGGCAGGCTGTGTCAAAATAAACCTTAGGCCGTTGTTTTTTTGGCAACGTATTGATATAATTAACGATACCTTCATAGATGGTTACAGCGTGGCGCGGGGTGCCGTTATAATTGCCGCACAGCATCACGGAATCCGCCGCATTCGGTCCCACCACCGCAATTCTCTTGTATTTATTGGCATCCAAGGGGAGAATGCTGTTTTTGTTTAGCAACAATACAATACTTTTTTGAGCCATTTCGAGGGCTTTTTTCTCAAATGAAATAGTGTCGGGAATCTGTTGGAAAGGCTGTACAGGGTCAAACATACCCAAGGAAAACCGCGCCTTAAGGATTTTTAACACATGTGCGTCAATAAGATATGTTGGGAGTAATTTCTGTTCCACAGCCTCTTTCAGCGCATTGAGCCCGCTGCCGCATTCCAGGTCGATGACGGAGCCAAACGCGGCGGCGGCGGCATCGGCAGCGGTGGCGTGCGTTTCGTGCCGGGGAATCACCGTGTCACGTTCCCAACAGTCGTTCAATGCCCAACAGTCAGTGACGAAGAGATTGTCATAGTCCCACTGGTTGCGGAGAATTTGCACCAGCAGATTGTCGTTGGTGCAGCAAGGTTCTCCGTTCAGCCGGTTGTAGCCGCACATCACCATACTCACATCCGTATTTTGCACAATGTACTTAAACGCAGGTAGATAGGTTGTCCACAAGGCGCGTCCGCTGACCGTGGCATCGAACGAGTGGCGGTCGGCCTCGGGACCGCTGTGAACGGCGAAATGTTTGATGCAGGCGAGAGCTTTGTAGCGGCCATTAACTTGCTGTTGCAGTCCTTTCACACATGCGGTGCCCATGCGGGCGGTGAGGTAAGGATCTTCGCCGTAGGTTTCCATGCCGCGTCCCCAGCGCGGGTCCCGGAAAATGTTGATGTTCGGTGTGAAGAAAGTAAGTCCGGTATAATCATCGTATTGCTTTGCCTGCTGGGCTCGGTAATACTTCATTCGGGCTTCGTCAGCCACCATGCCGAACATTTCCTGCACGGAGTTGTCGTCGAAGGTGGCGGCCAGTGCAATGGGCATCGGATAAACCGTGGCATAACCGTTACGCGCCACACCATGCAACGCTTCGTTCCACCAGCTGTAGGCGGGAATGCCCAACCGCTCGATGGCCGGATTGCGATGCTCCATCATCCCCAATTTCTCTTCTAAAGTAAGCTGGTTCAAAAGCAGTTGCGCCCGTTCATCAATGGAAAGATTCGGGTTGCGGAAGTCCTGCTGTGCCATCGTACAACAGGAAAACACAATTCCTATGATGCTGACGATTATTTTTCTCATAACATTATCGAACAATCAATTTCCGAGTGATAAACATGTTATCTTTTTGTATATAAACAAGATATGTTCCCGATTTTAACCTTTTCGTGTCAATGCGGTTCGTTCCCGGTTGTGCCTCCCCGCAAAGCACACATTGTCCAGATGTTGTGAAAATCTGCCATTGCGCCACTTCTTCCGTGGGATTGTCTAACGTGAAATATCCCTGCGTGACGGGATTTGGAGACAGGTTAATTTTAGTTAAAAAATTCTCCTTGACATCACCACCGATGATGATTTTTACCACATAATCCCGAGTGCTAAAATGAGGAGTAGAGGCTATGTATGTGACGGGTTGATAAAAGTTTTGGCTTTCAGATTCGTCGGGGCTGACTGTAATGCCCCATGGTTTCGTGATCGTTGGTTTTAAATGAGCAAGATCAGGCATAGTGCATCCTACATAGAAAAAGATGCTGTCCCCTTCTGGCGAAAATTCACCATACATATCGGGATAATATTCCATAGATTCTGGATTGTTGTCCCGTAAAAAGTCAAAACTGAGAATCTCAGGCTCTATTACGTTGATTGGAAGATAGTTGACAAGTCCGTATGAAGGGTTGTCCGCCTGATGGAAGATAACCTCTTCTGCTGTCGCGTCGTTATCGCAACCCCAATAGTTGCCGACCGCGTCCATATTGCTGTTGGCGTTATTGTAAAGTTCGTAATCCACACCGCCGTTTCCATTGTTATACAGTACGTTGTAACCGTAATCCTCTGCCGTGCCCATATCCAAATGGTGGTAATAGATGGCAGTGACACCCCAAAGGTTCCCGGTGATGAGGTTGCGGCGAAGCTTGGCGGCACAGGTCGTATCGTAACCGTAAATGCTGACTCCGCTGCCACCGTTATTCGGATTCACTTCCAAATTGTTGTCGATAAACTGATTATCGAAAATTTCAGCGGAGATGCGATAGCCGTTCTGCGTGTAGCCGTAACGGTTGTTTGTGATGATATTGTCTTTCAAAAGCACTTTTGTGACTCCCGGATTGTACATATTCATGATGCCAATACCGCCTGACATGGTGCTGGCCACACCTTCGATACGGTTACCGATAATGAAAATCGTGTCCGTTGTGCCCGGTCCAATATTGATTTGGGGATTATTGGTATTAGCTAAAACATTGTTATAGAAAATATTATTCAAAATTCTTGGGCACCCGTCGGCATTGACCGCCGATTGAATGGCACACGCCTGGTTGTCATGAAAATAGCTATCCCGAATAATAGGATTACAGTTCATGTAGCTGATGACGTGATTCGAGAAATGGTCAAATTCACAGGAATCTATGGTTATATCACTGTTAATCAACTTAATTCCTTGACAGTAACGAAAATGGATCTTCGAGAGGTTGTTCTGTACGGCTTCCTCAAAACGAAGTTCGAAATAGTTATTTTGTGTTGAATCTCCTTGAAAGACAAGCGTTTGACTTCTTGTTGCCGTTTGCAAACTTCCGCTAATGGTTAAGGTGACGCCGTCGTTTACAAGGACAGACAACGCGAAGGATTCCAGCGTTAACGTGTCATTCGCAGATAAGGTTAAATTTTGTGAAATCGTATAGTGACCAGACGTGTTCGCTTGAACTGCAGAAGGTGCTGACACGCACAGGGATTCAAGTGTATAAGACTGTCCGTTCCCAGGGGAAACCCATTGTGCAAAACCTTGATTAACAAGGAATAAAACAAGAATGGCGATTAATGTTTTTTTCATTACAATAAAAATTTTAATCGGCAAATGTACATAAATTACAAATACGTTCAAAACGACAAAAGCCCGTTGTAGAGACATTTCAGAAAACAGCTCTACGTTTTCGGTAAAAAGGTATGAGAATAAGAATACGGTTCAGAGCAAGTTACATCGATAACATTCCTTTAAACGGTTTTTTGAACGATCGGGACAATTCAAACGTGGCATTGTCGTCAATAAGTATGCGGTTTTTAAGCACACCTGTGACTTTGTCCATGTTGACCACGACGGATCGGTTTATCTTTTGGAATTTGTTTTTAGGGAATTTGGCAAGAAACATCTTCAAATTGCTTCGAAAGTATTTCCTGAAACCGTTTTCAAAATAGACACATACTTGATTTCCTATTTTTTTGAAATACAACACATTGTCAAAAACAATACGTATAGATTCTTCGTTTCGTGTGCCCATGATGAAAATGGATTTCGGAGACGGATCGTCTTGGCTGTACGACATGGCCGCCTCTTCTACACGTTGTATCATTTGCTGGTCCAGTTTGTTGTATGTGCCGTATATGTTCAGGATTTTGCCCATAATGCTGTTGAGTTCATTTTCCGTATAAGGAGCATAAAAAACCTCGAAAAATCCCATTTTAAGAAACTGTTTCACTTTTTTTGTATGAATCATGTCACACAACCCAACGATAAAAGGTGGTTTTCGTATATCATGAAGTACCTCCGAAAACGCCATGTCAAGGAAAAAAATCATGGGCGTGTGGTGATTCAAATAGTCGATCGCCTCGGCAGTATGGTGACAAACAAAGGCAATGTTTAGAGAATAATATTTTGATAACAAGCCTTTTAATAATTCTACTTTGGTTTCTTTATCACTAAGAATTACTACTTCAAAATTTTTATTATATGCCATATTTTTAATGTTATTTCAAGTAAAAATAATCAATTTTACCATTGCTTTTGATGAAAAATGAAAAAAAATGGTCTGTGACATGGTTTTGTCACAAAAACAACATCATTAGTGATAAAAAGTGAACGGTTGTTGAGTTAAGTTGTAATTTGCAATTTTTAACACGATAATTGTCATTTTATCATGAAACAAACCTATATCGTGATATAAAATGCAGTTTTGAATGCGTTATACGATACTTCTGCTTTTTGATGTTGTGCTATTTTATCAAGAGAGTGCTTCTGCGGTCATCCATAATCATCTCTTAGAAGCATTTCTTCTTTGAACAACATGTTTCTAAGTGTGTTTAATTGTTCAAGGGAATAATGGTTCCATGATTTTGAGGGGTTAAGCCAAGAAGGGCTTTTTTCAGGCATCCAAAAACGAATGTTGTCGTATAGTGCCGTTTTTTCCTTTTCGGGTTGTTGACGGTGCTTTGTTCTCAAATATTGCAAAATTCGGAGACCATCCGCTTTTTGATGGAAAGCTTTCACAAAATGTGGAAAATCGGATACATTATTGCGGATATCTTGCCAGATATCAGGTTTAATGTTTTCTTTTTGTAAAAAGCGCAGGAATTCGTTTTCGCTCACCGTTAGCTTGTTCTCATGGAGTTCTTTGAGATGTCTATACGCTTCCCAAATAGGGTGGAAAAACGAATGGTGGTAAATCGGATAGCTGTCCCATGTGCCGCTTGCTCCGGCCAGCATGGCTGGTCCTGTGCCGAACGGGACGCGGTCGGAGTAACGCCCGGCAGGATAGACGCATTCTGTGTTAAAAAGACTTAATCCGCCCATTTTGCAGAATTTCTGCACCAAGTAAAAATCCTCGCCGCTTTGCAGCGGGGTGATGTTACCTATTTTCTTAAGGGCACTTGCTCGCATCGCGATAGCTGAACCCAACGCGGTGAATCCGTACGGACTCTGGATTTTCAGCAGATTAACGGCATAGTTCCTCATGTAGATCTCATATCGAAGGAGTGCCTTGTCGCGGGGTTCGTCGTCACCGTTCAGCAGGTGGTAATAAGGGACGGATAAAGCGGTTGTTTCAGGGTTCCTTTCAAACTGTTCTGCCACGGATTGCAGGTAATGGGGCTTGATCATCGTATCTGCGTCCAGACTGACGATGATGTCTTTGGAGTTACATTTAGATAATATCCTTTCGAATAGCACTTTGCGGGCAAAGCCAACCCCTGACTTCTTTCCTTTCCAACCTTTTCCAATCGAAGCATAATCTAAAACATGAAGAGTAAGAGAGTTATAATTGTGAAGATGTTTCAACAGTTTTTGGTTGTTATCGCAGATAGACTTTTTTTGGGGAGTATTCCAATAATCATCAGGCTGATTAACACAGACATACACCTCGAATGGAACATGTGTGTCCTGTTCGGAAAGCGCATCCAACGTGACGGGCAAGAATTCCAGCTCGTCCATTGCAGGGATGGCGATGTGTAAAGTCGGCATCTACTTCACAGTGATTGTGACATCTCGTGTTCGTACGGATTGTTCGATGTTGTCGCGTGCATAAACGAAGCGCAGGGTTTGGGTGCCTTTTTGAACAGCATCGAATTTCCAATACCGATGGCTGGAAGCTCCCACCATCCCTTTTGGTGCATCGCTCGTATAACGGTCTCCTGCGCTTTTCACGATGTTGATTTCACTTTCGTTGACCAATTGCCACCAAAAACCGGTGGAAGCATTGGTGATGAATTCAATTTCACAAGATTGCCCTTTTTTCAGCGCAAACTCATTCGTGTCTTTGTCCACGGAAACCAGTTTTTGTTGTGCTTTGCAACTCACCAGAAGGAGAATGACAACTCCCAAATACACTGTTTTTTTCATTGTTTTTCCTATTAAAATGCAAAAATACAAATTTTATACATAGACCAATAAAGTAAGGAGAAATAAAAAAAGAGTTTGAATGAAAATTCAAACTCTTTTCGTGTTCCAGCTGGGGCTCGAACCCAGGACCCCATCCTTAAAAGGGATGTGCTCTACCTGCTGAGCTACTGAAACGCCTTTTTTTGAGGCTGCAAAAATACACTTTTTTTTATATAGGGGAAGTTTTTATAGTAAAAAAATTTTTTAAACATAACACGCTAATTATCAAAAACATATAATAAAATTAAAAAAAAATTCTTTTTAGTGTTTTTTATCTGAAATAATGTATATTTGCAACATATCTTATTGATTATAAATATGTTAAAAAAATAAAATTGCAAAAACCAAACAATATTCCTTTTTGGAAAAAAAAGAAAAAATAAATGTCATTTTATGCAAAAAACGTCATCAGAAAGTGAATTTCATCAAAATACAATAAAATGAAAAAATTGATACTTACTCCCCAAAAGGACACCGTCACACTCTGCCTGCCGCCGGAATGGGTCGGGAAGCCGATAGTCTGCGTGTTGCGGCGACCGGAAGAGAAAAGCACCTATCCGACAGAGTCGGAATTTGTGTCTGAAGTGCGTGAAGACCATATTGGTTATCAGGTCACACGATATAGGCAAGTCAGAAGACCTAGGAAAAAAAGATTGAGAAAAAAGAGAGAAGACAACAACAAGATCCTATAATGTAAAAACAGCAATAAGTTGTTGAATCAATGCAAGTTGGCTCCGATGAGGTGCATGAATTCCTGGCGGGTGTTTTCGTTCTTGAGGAAAGCACCGGTGAATTCCGATGTGGTGGTCACGGAGTTCTGCTTCTGGATGCCGCGCATGGACATGCAGAGGTGCTGCGCTTCAATGACCACTGCCACGCCAAGCGGATTCAACACTTCCTGCAAACAATCCTTGATTTGTGAGGTGAGACGCTCCTGAAGTTGCAGCCGGCGGGCGTAACATTCCACCACTCGCGGAATCTTGCTCAGTCCTACGATGGTGCCGTTCGGGATGTAGCCAATATGCGCTTTCCCGAAGAAAGGCAACAGATGGTGTTCGCACAGCGAATAGATTTCAATGTCCTTCACCACGACTATCTGTTTGTAATCTTCGTGGAATAGGGCACTTTCAAGAATCGCTTTCGGATCTTGCCGGTAGCCGTGTGTCAGAAAGTCCATGGCTTTGGCCACGCGCATCGGGGTTTTCAACAAACCTTCCCGTTCAGGGTTTTCGCCCAGGCCCTTCAATACCTCTTTGTAATGGAATGCTAAATTTTCTAAATTTTCTTCTGAAAATGTCGGAACTTGACTCATATTAATATTGTTAATTTATCCTAATTTCAACATCTTATTCTTTTCTCATCCTCTCATTCACTCATTCACCGTCTCACCCCACCAAATACGGATTCCCCTTCCGTTCCCGTCCCACCGTGGTGGGGTCGCCGTGACCGGAAAGTATCTTCACCTCATCATCAAGAGTAAGTATTTTCTCACGGATGCTCTGTTGCAGCAACGCTTCGTTTCCGGTGGGCAGGTCGCTGCGCCCGACACTCAACTCGAATATCAGGTCGCCAGTGAGAATGATCTTGTTTTCCTCACAATACAGACAGATACTCCCATCGCAGTGACCAGGCGTATAGAATACTTTAAGTTGCTGATTTCCAAAAGTCACCACATCGCCTTCTTGAAGAAAACGGTCAGGCTTGGGCATATTCTCTGTCTCCAATCCGAAAGCTGCAGCATAGACGTGCGCTTTTCTGTAGATTGGCATTCCGGCCTCATGCATCAGCAATTCAGGATGGTATTCCGCCACGCACCACGGATTTCCCGCAATATGGTCAATGTGCGGATGCGTGTTGATGAGATATTTGATTTTCAACTTCTTGGAGGCAACATATTCGCGAATCTGCTCGTCTTCATACATCTGGCAGTTGCCCGGATCAACAATCACCGCTTCGCCAGTCTCATCCGACAGAATATAGGTATTCACCATAATCGGATTGAAATGAAACGTCTTGATTTCCATATTCACTATTTTTAACTTGGATTCCCCAACCAACTCGCGCAGGGATTTATGTTTTTTTAACAGATTAAAAGGGTGTCTTTTTTGGGTCGGTGACATAGACTTCTTTCACTTTATGTCCGTTGTTGAAAATGGCGCTGTAAGTTAGTTTCCCTTGCGGGTTCCAGTTTGACCATTTACCGTGGCGCAGTCGGTTTTTGTAACCGCCCTGCGTGTGCTTCACGCCATTGTCGTAATATTCCGTGAATGTTCCTTCAGGAACGTCATGAACAAAGCTCTGTTCCCGGATCTTTTTTTCATGCATGTTGTAAAACACCCATTTTCCCTCTTTCAAATCGTTGGAATACTTGCCTTTAGAGAGGATATGTCCGTTTTGCGCGTATTCGTTCCAAACACCGTTTTTCAAATCGTTAGTGTATTTGCCTTGACGGTGCATTTTGCCGGTTTCCTCCCAAAACATGATGCAAAGACCGTTCAGTTTTCCAGCTTTATAATTGTTTTCGTACTTTTTGAAGCCGTTCTCGCGCCATCCTTCCCAAAAACCATCCATGATGCCATCCTTAAACGTACCTTGGTCTTTGATTTTGCCGTTTTGGAAATAGGCAACCCATTTGCCGTTTTCTTTATCGTTCTTGAATGCGCCTTCGCGTTGCAGTTTGCCGTCCTCATACCACGCTTTCCACAACCCTTCGCGTTTACCGTTCACATAATCGCCTTTTCGCCAAACTTTTCCGTTTTCATAGTAATAGGTCCAAGTGCCGTGCTGCAACCCGTTTTCAAAATTGCCTTCACTGCCGAGGCGCCCCTCATTGTCATAGAATTTCCACAAACCTTGCTGCAAGCCGTGAACAAGTTTGCCTTCCATGTCCTTCTTTCCGCCCCGGATCCACCAACAGGCATCACCTTCCAAGAGTCCCATATCGTAAGTGCCTTCAAAATACTTCTCCCCGTTGTCAAAATACTCAATCACATGACCGTGAACACTGTCACCAATATATGTTACTTGTTTGTATAGCTGACCATTAGGATGATAGAAAGTCCATTGGCCGTTGCGTTGGCCCTCCTTGAACTGTCCTTCCGACTCTACTTTGCCCGATTGGAACCAGCTTTTGAACGGACCATTGTCGGCGTGATACTCCTGACCGAGCTTGCCGTTGTCGTACCACACTTTCCAAACGCCCACTTTGATGCCGTCGCGATAGTCGCCTTCCGTCCATTTGGCACCATTATTGTGATAGTAGATCCAATGTCCTTGTTCCACGCCCTTTTTCTGTACGCCAATGGACATCAGTCTGCCGTTTTTCCAATAGGTTTTGGCCGTGTCCTGCGCTGACAAACCGCAAACCAACGTCACGCACAGCCATAATAAAAGTATCTTTTTCATTCTTAAATTTTTAGGGGGCAAAAATACAATTTTTTAGGCAACAGGCCACTAAGCGATGGGTAATAAAAAAAGGGAACATCAATCAAATTGACATTCCCTTTTGCAAGTTCAATATAAGTCGTGGATTATTTGACAACTACCTGTTTGGTGATAGTTCCGTTGGTTGCCGTCACTTTCATAGCGTAGGTGCCGGGAGACATGTTGGAAGTAGGGATAACGATATGAGAATCATTGTAGTTCTGTTCGAATACAAGTTGTCCCATCATATTATATATTTCCACACGTTGGATTTGGTCAGAGGTCACAGACACAAAATCCTCAGCCGGATTGGGCCATACGCGCACCTGCATCGGTTTCCTGTCCTCAATGCCGACCCCGCCGAAATGGAACACATGCGGGTCAGCGGCTCCGATGTAGGGATGCTTCTCCGTCCGCCCCGACTCGTCTTTCGCATACAGATAGTACTCCACCGTGTCGCCAGGTTGATAGAGGTAGTTTATGGCAGTAAAGGAAAACGTGTACTCATCATCCGAAACATTTTGCAGCGTATGCCAGTGCCAGTCGCCGTGATTGATCCGGAAAAAGACCAGAAGAGAGTCAGCCACCAAATCCGCACCACTCAGGGCTTTGACTGTGACGGAAATGTTGAGAGGGTCGTTAAGGGAAACTTCGCCTAACAACGGATAATGTTTCAGGTAGAGCATCCCGGGGTCGGCCAATTCGTGGGTGCGGCAGTGCAAAGCATCAGTGCTCAGCCAAGGGGTGTAATCGCTTTGCATGATGGGCACGATAGTGTAACCGGGCATCGCCTGCTGATAGGCGGCAATGGCCTCGTTGTCGTGTGAGTTGCCGGTCACGGGCACAAAGACATGGTCATTGAGAATCAAGGAATTGGTGTAAGGGGTGGCGTTATGGGCGTTCGGATTGGCATAGACACGGAATACTTGGTAATGATTACCCCATGGCGTGACAGCGTCCGCAAATGTCTGGGCCACCTCTTCATAGTTGCTGTAGCGCGGGTCGTTGGTCGGCACCTGGCCAATCAGAACCTTATCGACATCGAGGAACTTGCCCCAGCAGTCGATGTGGGCGATGTATTCGCCAAGCGGATCAGGAAGAATCATGTAGTTGTCGATGCCGAGATAATTTTGGGTCATGGACAAAATGGAGGACTCCGTTTCGGCAGGATTTTCCTGCAACACTAACATGGTGGAGGCCGCCGTGCCGTATCCGTCAACCATATAGTTACCGCCCGTATGCACCAATGGCATCTCATAACGGTTAACACCCATAAAGTCAACCACAGATTCCAAAGCCGCGTCATCGTTCGGACGTTGCGGACGGTTATAGACAAAATCAATCACCCTTATGGAATCTTGTCCGTCAATGACAAACCACGGGCCGTAGTCGCGGGTCCAGTAGGAGTCGTGCTGGATAAGCCAAAACTGTACATTGGCCATGTTTACCTGATTATTATTGAAGTAATTACTGGCCTGCATACTGTCGGAAGGGGTGTCCACAAGCACTTTCACCTGAGTGATTTGCGACAATTCACGCACCAGCTCGACAGGAACACCGAGCGGGTAGGCAATCATCACGCCGCCCATAGGCTGGAATTCAGCTATTGCAGAAACAGGAGCAGTAGGATAGATGGCATCGCGCAGATGTGCCTGCTGCGACAAATACGGTATCATCATTTTTTCTTCCGCAGTGGCATGATGCGGGAATTTCGGATGAATATCGTAATGAATTTGTTCGTTTTGGGCAAAAAGGAACCCAAAAAGGACTGTGATAAAAAAGGTAATAATGTTTCTTTTCATATTTCAATTTTAAACTAAAAAACGCCCAACTTGCGAAAAAATTGAGCGTTTATTTCTTGTGACCCCTGCAGGATTCAAACCTGCAACCTTTTGATCCGTAGTCAAATGCTCTATTCAGTTGAGCTAAGGGGCCTTGCTTCAAAAGAGCGTGCAAAAATACACTTTTTTTTAATATCATGGTATTTGAAAAATTTTTTTTTATTTCAGATGCCGTATGTTGAAAAAAAATGTATTTTTGCCGCCGAATTGATGATAAAGGATGAGCTATGGTGTAATGGTAGCACTACAGATTTTGGTTCTGCCTGTGTAGGTTCGAGTCCTGCTAGCTCAACAAGAAAACTCTCACCGATTTGGTGGGAGTTTTTTTTACAAAATTTGTAATTAAAATTAAAATACATTAATACTTATTAAGATGGAAGAACAAATAAATCTTATCAGCACTTTTGCGGATTTCAAAGAATCTAAAAGCATTGACAGAGAGACTCTTATGCATATTCTTGAAGAGGTTTTCGTAAGTGCCCTAACTAAGAAATATGGTGCGAACTCTGAGTTCAACGTCATCGTCAATGTGGATCGCGGTGATTTGGAAATCCAACATTCTCTCAAGGTGGTGGAAGACGATCAGGTGACGGATCCGGCCAACCAGATCGCCTTGTCTGACGCCATAAAGATAGAACCCGACTTTGAGGTTGGCGAAGAAGTGATTGAGCAGATTCAACTTTCAGATTTCCAAAGACGCGAGATTCTTGCCCTCCGTCAGAATCTTAGCAATAAGATTATGGAACACGAAAAGGATGTCATATTCCACAAATATGAGCCCCGGAAAGGTGAACTCATTACGGGTGAAGTGAGCCAAGTCTGGAAAAAGGAAATTCTGGTGATCGATGACGACCGCGTGGAGATGGTGCTCCCGAAGTCTGAGCAAATCCCAACCGATTATTACAAGAAAGGTGACAGCATTATGGCCGTCATCACGTCCGTGGATGTGGTCAACGGTTCTCCGCGTATCCTTCTGTCCCGCACATCTCCCCGTTTCTTGGAATGTCTCATGGAACGCGCCATCCCTGAAATCGAGGAGGGTGTCATCATGATTCGCGATATTGTGCGCGTGCCTGGCGAAAGAGCTAAAGTGCTGGTGGAAACATACGATGACCGTATTGACCCTGTGGGTGCCTGCGTCGGCGTGAAAGGCAGCCGTATCCACGATACAGTGCGAGAACTTCGCAATGAAAACATTGACATCATCAACTATACAGACAAAAAAGAACTTCTGATTGCCCGCGCCCTCAACCCGGCGAAAATCTCCTCCATTGAACTGGATGAGGAAAACAAAACAGCTAATGTGTATATGAAATCCGACCAGGTGTCTTTGGCCATCGGTAAGGGCGGCTACAACATCAAACTGGCCAGCAAATTGTCTGGATATGAAATTGATGTCTTCAGAGATGACATTAAAGAGGAATATGTCATTCCGTTGTCCGAATTCAACGATGTTTTCGACCAATGGGTGATCGACACGTTCATCAGTATTGGTTGTGACACCGCAGAGAGCATTATGCAACTCAGTCGGGAAGAACTCATTCGCCGCACCGACCTCGAAGAAGAAACCGTGGATGCCATGATCGCCGCCGTGAAGGAAGAATTAGCGAAATAAAGTATCTGTTCAAAACCAAGTCAAGAAATTAATAAAGATTTATTATCATGCCGGAAGAAAAAATCAAAACACCGCGATTAGGACAAGCGGCAAAAGAGTTTAACGTTTCGAATGACCGAATAATTGCCATACTGGCAAAAAACGGTCTGGAAATCAATGCCCCGACCCCGAACTCCAAATTGTCTGTGGAAATGTATCAATGTTTGCAGAAAGAACTGGCCAAGGACAAATTGGTAAAAGAGAAGTCGGACCAGATATTACCCACCAAGAACAAAAAGGAGGAATCAAAAACAGATTCGTCAGAAAAAGGTCATGAAGAGGAACCGGACGGTCATCACATCATTATTCATACGACCAAGCTGGTGGATGCTCCAACCGTTGAAGCTCCTGTGTTTCATGGTCCCGACGTGAAAATCATTGGTTCTGTTTCTCCCGAGACGTTGGTGAAAACTTCCAAAAAGAGCATTTCCAGCTCCAAAAAAGGTGAGTCTTCCGAAAAGCAAATAGTAGAAAAAGAGAAATCCACCCAAAAGGAAACTCCGGCAAGTCCTAAAGAGGTGGAAACTTCTGAAAGTCAAGAGGAAATCCCTGAAAATGCTCTCCAAGAGTCATCGGAAGCTCAGCAACAAGAACGGAAAACCGAGCATATTGAGACGGTTGCGCATATTTCGGGTCCGGCTATCATTGGAACAATGGACTTGGAGTCGTTGAAACCCAAGAAAAAAACGGCAGTCAAAGAGAAGAAAGTCCAGAAAAAAGAAAAACCGACAAAAACACAACCCCAAGAGGAAGTTTTTGAAATACCGGAAGAAGTACAACAGGAATCTACTGTCTCGACCCCGGTTCAAGAAGCTCCCGAACACATCAAAACGGTGGTGAACCCACTCAAAGGACCGAAAATTCTCGGAACTATTGACTTGTCCCTTATTCAAAACAATAAGGAAAATGGAAAGAAAGAAGAACATCGAAATGGAGACGGTCAAGATAAGAAGAAAAAGAAAAGAAAACGCGTGGCGAAACCTGTGAAGGCCGCTAATATTCCGAGTGGTAGAGAGGATAAAGAGAAAAGACAAAAACAAGAACCCGAAAAAGTCGAGATTTCAGCAGAAGACATCCATCGTCGTATTAAAGAGACAAAAATGCGTCTCGAAAGCAATACGAAAAAGACCTCCACGGCTGCTAAAAGAAGAAAAGAGAAACGTCAGCTCATTCATGAGCGTATTGAAGAACAAGAGCTTCAAGCAATTGAAGATCAGAAGACCTTGCGCGTGACTGAATTTATCACGGCAAATGAATTAGCCACTTTGATGAATGTGGATGTGACAAAAATTATCTCCACATGTATGAGTATCGGTCTTTTTGTGTCTATCAATCAACGACTTGATGCTGAAAATATTGCTATGCTGGCAGAAGAGTTCGGTTTTAATGTTGAATTCATTGATGCTGAGGAAGAAGATAATATGCACAATGCAGCAGATGTAGATGCAGATGAGGATTTACAACCGCGTAACCCGATCATTACGGTGATGGGACATGTGGATCATGGTAAAACCTCTTTGTTGGACTACATTCGCAAAACCAATGTTATTGCCGGTGAGGCCGGTGGTATCACCCAACACATCGGTGCTTACGAGGTGAGCCTGCCCGATGGACGTAAAATCACCTTCCTTGATACTCCTGGTCACGAGGCGTTCACCGCTATGCGTGCCCGCGGTGCCAAAATTACTGACTTGTGTATCATCGTGGTTGCCGCGGACGATGCCGTGATGCCGCAAACGGTTGAGGCTATCAACCACGCTCAGGCCGCCGGCGTCCCGATGGTGTTTGCCATCACCAAGATTGATAAACCCAATGCCAATCCCGACAAAATCCGCGAGGAATTGGCTAATATGAACATCCTTGTGGAAGAGTGGGGTGGTAAGTACCAATGCCAGGAAATCGATGCAAAACACGGCACCAATGTCCAAGAATTGTTGGAAAAAGTGTTGTTGGAAGCTGATTTGCTCGATTTGAAGGCCAATCCGAACCGTCCTGGCATAGGAGCGGTTATTGAATCTGCTTTGGATAAAGGCCGTGGTTACGTTGCGAAAGTGCTTGTTCAAAATGGTACACTCTCTGTGGGCGACCCGATTCTCGCCGGTAGCTGTTTCGGCAAGGTGAAGGCCATGTTCAACGAACGTAACCAACCTGTGAAATCCGCTGGTCCCGCCCAGCCCGTATTGCTGTTGGGTCTGAACGGAGCCCCGCAGGCTGGAGACACGTTCAAGGTTTGTGAATCCGAACAAGAAGCCCGTGGTATTGCTACCAAACGCGCTCGCCTCGCCCGTGAAATGGGTCTGCGCACGCAAAAACACGTCACCCTCGAGGAAATCGGACGCCGTATCGCTATCGGCGACTTCAAGGAACTCAACATTATCGTCAAGGGTGATGTCGATGGTTCAGTGGAAGCTTTGGCTGGTGAGTTGCTGAAACTCAGTACCGAGCAGGTTCAGGTCAACGTCATTCACAAGTCAGTGGGTCAGGTGACCGAAACTGACGTGATGCTGGCCACCGCCTCCAACGCCCTCATTGTGGCGTTCCAAGTGCGTCCGTCAGCCAATGCCCGCAAGATGGCCGAGGCCGAACAAATTGATATCCGTACTTATTCTATTATATATACCGCTATTAATGAGATTAAGGACGCTATCGCGGGTATGCATTCACCGGAGATTCGCGAAAAAGTGGTTTGCAACATCGAGATTCGTGAGGTGTTCCACATTTCCAAAGTTGGAAACGTGGCCGGCTGTATGGTACTCGACGGAAAACTGCAGCGTAGCACCAAGATCCGCCTTATCCGTGACGGTATCGTCATCTACACGGGCAAACTCGGCTCCCTGCGTCGTTTCAAAGACGATGTCAAGGAGGTTGTTGCCGGTCAGGACTGCGGTCTGAACATCGACGGTTGCAATGATATCAAGGTCGGCGACATCATCGAAGGATACGAGGAATTCGAAGTGGCGTACGGCAAATAATCGGCGAATAATCGGCGAATTTTGCGAATTTAATGAATTTATTTATGTCAAAATCGTAGGGGCGTATCGCATACGCCCCTATTTTTGTAATGAATGACGATGAATGACGAACGAAGAATGACGATGAAAAATAAACACGTTTTTGTATCATTAATCCCGATTTTCTGCGAAAATTTAACCATTTTTTGAAAATAAAAACTGACTGTTTGTTATAACATGTTGAATATCAGCAGAAAAAAATTTTTCCAAAACTGTTCATCGTATTGATTAGTGTATTACTTTTGCGGTGTTTTAGTTCACTAATACACTAATTAAATTTTAACGATATGATACAGTTAAGTAATGTAGAATTCGGGTACGACAAAAACCGCAAGTTGTTCAACGGGGTGAACTGGCAGTTGGAGCCCGGCCACCTGTACGGGTTGCTCGGCCGCAACGGTGCCGGCAAAACCACCCTGCTGAAAATCATGACCGGTCTGTTATTCCCGCAGGCAGGTGATGCCCTTATCGACGGCGAACCCGCACACAAACGCACCGCACAACAGTTGAGCGACATCTATTTCCTCCAAGAGGAGATTTACGTCCCTCATCTGAAAATAAAACAATTCGAGGAAGCCTTCGCGCCGTTTTATCCCAACTTCAGCCATGAACAGTTCACGGAGTACCTAAGAGAGATGGAGATGGACAACATGTTAGGTTTCATCGACAAGTTCTCGCACGGACAGAAGAAGAAGGTGATGATTGCCTTTGCGTTGGCCACCAACGTGCCGCTGCTCATCATGGACGAGCCCACCAACGGCCTCGACATCCCCACCAAGAGCATCTTCCGCAAGATCATGGCCGCCTACGCCGACGAGCAGAAGACGGTGATCATCTCCACGCATCAGGTGCGCGACCTTCACAGTCTCATTGATGCGGTATCCATCCTTGACAATGGCCGTATGATTCTAAACGCATCCAGCGATGTTATTACCGATAAGCTGCTCTTCGATGTCGATGACCAGAAGGCACAGGATGGCAAGGTGTTCTATACTGAGGAGACCCCGCGTGGCATCTATCAGGTAAAGGAAAATGTCAACCACATTGATTCCGCCCTTGATTTGGAACTGCTCTTCAATGCCGCTGTTCAAAACAAGCAGGAATTTACAGAATTATTCAAATAACCTTAAAATCAGAGCATTATGAAAAAATACACGAATAAGATCTTAATCATCACCGCCATAGTTCTGGTGTTAGGCATAATCATCGGTTATACCATCGATTTCCAGACTGGCTACCGCAGTGGCCGAATCAAATATGAGAAAATCGAAAAGGATTCGACGCAGGTACTGCATTTTAATGGTCTGGATGAAATAGAGGCATACGCCGATTCCCTATCCGAAAATCAACCCGAAACGTCTCACCAATAAAATCGTAAAATTATGAATATCAACAATATAATCAAATTAATCAAGGCCTATTTTTATGAAAACTGGCGGAATGATGTCATCTATTCATTTGGCATCATGGCGGCATTATCGCTACTCATGACGATTATGTCCAGCAGTCCCTATCTGACGGAAATAAAAATAGCGGCAGTTGTGTTTATGGTCTATTACCCATGTCGCTTCTTTTCCAAGCTGCACCAACCTTCAAGCAGGATACACTACCTGATGACACCTGCGACCAACGCCGAAAAAGTGGTGACAGGTATGTTTTTGTCCAACATCTATTTCGTGGCAGGCATTGTTTTGTCTGTGTTGATTGGACAGGTTTTGGGTTATGGTATAGTGAATGTGTATAATCCGGGTATTTTTGCGCCATGCGGGATCCACAATTTAGGTGAATTCATAAAAGTTCAGATTCCCACCCATGGGTTGAACATTCTGATATTCTTCACCAGTATTTCCACCATGTTCTTTGCTGCCATCTATTTCAAGAAAAGTCCATTTTGGAAACTGATGCTGACGGGCTTCGTCGTATCGTTGGTTTTGGGAGCCCTCATGGCGGGTACTGAATGGCTGAATGCCTTGGCGGTGGTTCCTGCAGAAATTCGCAACGGAAACTATTATAAAACAGAGCATTACATTGCAACTTCCAAAGACTGGTTCCCGTATGTCGCCTGCTGTGTGTCAATTGTCTATTTCTACGCAATGAGTTTTTTGAGAATGAGAGAAACGGAGGCATAGTATGGATTTCAAGAGCACACAAACCATCTACCGGCAGATCGAGCATTGGGTTTACGAGCAGGTCCTGTCGGGCGCGTGGAAGCCGGGCGAGCGAGCCAAGTCCGTGCGCGAGCTGGCCGTCGCCTTCGAGGTGAACCCGAACACCGTCATGCGCTCCTACGAACGCCTCCAGAATCAGGAGATCATCACCAACAAACGCGGCATCGGCTTCTTCGTCAACGAAGACGCCCCCGAGAAAATCCACGCCATCCGGAAGAAGGAATTTATGGAGGAGGAGGTGCCGGAGTTTTTGAAGAATATGCGATTGCTGGGAATTACGATGGAGGAAATCATGGCAGTTAGTAATTAGTAGTTAGTAGTTAGTAGTTAGTAGTTATGGCGAAAAGGAAATAATATGTACTTTTGCAGTTTATTACGTATAGTTAATATTAACGAATCGCGATCCAACTGCTAATTGCTAACTACTAACTGCTAACTGAAATAAAGTTTCTTACAATATGAAAAAAGCAACAATCTTTACCATCCTCTTCTGCGCCGTCTTCGGCATTGCAAGCGCGCAGAACAGCTATTGGGTGTTCTTCATGGACAAGCAGAACACCACGTTCGATCCGTATCAGTACTTTGATGCGAAGGCCATTGAGCGTTACGCGCAGTGTGGCGCGGACCTTTATGACATCACCAACTATCCCGTGAACAGCCACTATGCCGCGCAGGTGGAAACGGCCTGTGAGGAGCTGGTGGGCACGTCGCGGTGGCTCAATGCGGCCGGCGTGATGGCCACGGAAGAGCAGATTGCCATCATCCGGCAGTTCCCCTTTGTGGCGGGTATCCAGCTGATTGACGGCGATATGGAGGTCGCTGAAGAGCAAATCACCGAAGACAGGGTCCCTCTCTCCACAGAGCAGGTCAGTATCCACCATGGGGAGTTGTTCGAGCAGCACAACATTAGCGGCAAGGGCGTGCGTGTGGCGGTGTTTGACGCTGGTTTCCCGGATGTGGACACCCACCCCGCATTCAAGCATTTGCGTGACAACAATCAGATTGTCAAGACCTGGAACTTCGTGAAGAAGAAAGAGAACGTGTATGAAGCCAACTCGCACGGTCGCATGGTGCTGAGCTGCATTGCGGGTAAAAACGGAAATCAGCTGCTCGGCATGGCACCCGACGCGCAGTTCCTGTTAGCCCGCACCGAAGTGGCCTCCGAGCCGAAGAAAGAGGAGGTCTGGTGGGTGCAGGCACTCGAATGGGCCGACCAGAACGGCGCCGACATCGTGAACAGCTCCCTCGGCTACGGCAAGCAGCGCTATATGCTCAAGCACATGGACGGCAAGACCTCGATGGTGGCCAAGGCCGCAAACACCGCTGCCCGCAAGGGTATTTTGGTGTGCAACTCCATGGGTAACGAGGGCACCGACAACGAATGGAAGATGCTCATCACCCCCGCCGATGCCGACAGCATCTTGTCGGTGGGTGCCGTGAAAAGTTTAGATGTCATCGCCAGTTTCAGTTCGTTCGGTCCCACGGCGGACGGTCGCATGAAACCCAATGTGGTGGCTATGGGCGTAAACAACTTGGTGGCGGGTAGCAAGGGCAACTTCACGCGGGCTAACGGTACCTCCTTCTCCTCCCCGATGATGGCCGGTTTCGCTGCATGCGTCAAGCAACTGCACCCCGAGTACACCGCCTGGCAACTGAAAACCGAGATTGAGAAGTCCGGCAACCACTATCCCTATTTCGACTATGCGTTCGGCTATGGCGTGCCGCAAGCCGGCTACTTCTTCGGCGAAAAACCCGAAGTGAAGGACAATCTGACGCTCTATGAGAATGAAAAGGCGATATACGTCATCTCCAAAGACCCCGAATCCAAGATTTTCTTCAAAATTGTGAATGGCGACGGCACGATAGAAAAATATAGTGAATCTGCATTGTATAACGAAAGAAATGTGGAAGATGCAGGACAATCGTTGGAATTTCCAAAATATTGGTTGAAAGACGGGCAGACATTGGAAATCTGGAGCGATGGTCAGCATCTGAAACATGTTTACGGTCAGCAGACACTGCCCAAGGTGGATAGTCTGGTGGCGGCGGATTCCCGTTCAGCCAACTGCAACCGTCGTTTCGACACGCCCGACAACGACATCTACAAACGTGGGATTCTGGACAAGTACAAATTCAGCTTCGTGCTGAACGCTTCGTTCATGATTCCTACGCAATGGCAAGCTCCGGAAGCGGGACCTTTGCGCGACAAAAACGGCGTTTCCCGTTCGCTGACCGTGGCTTTCGACAACAGCTGGAAGTTGGCGCGGGCGTATGGTCTGGGATTCCGCATCGGGTTCGGTTCCTCTTGGTATGCCGTGGACCGTCTTCTTTTGCCAGCCGATATGATGCCGGCAACGATGGAGGGTATCCATACGGGAAAAAACAACCTGAAGGTGACGAAGTTCGACCTCGAGCTGTTCCAGCGTTTCTTCCTGGGTAACACGGTTTTGGAGAATTGGTACTTGGACACGGGCATTTTCGGCGAATGGAACGCCGGTGGCCGCTATAAATTCGCCGGGAACAGAGACAAGGAGTTTTTCACCTACGAGAAGTCCGAATATATGCTCGATAAGATGAACCGGTTCGATTACGGTGTCCGCTTGCGCGTGGGTGTCACGAGACGCTTCGCCATCTATGGTCAGTACCGTATTTCCAACCTGTTGAAGAAGGATCTTTACCCGAGCGATCTGCCGAAATGGGAGATCGGCATCCAGTTGTTCTAATGACGTAAGACTTATGAAAACCGCGTCCCAATCTCATAGCCATTAATTCCGGGGCGCGGGAAACCAAAACCGCAGAGATGCTTTTTGATTCTCTGCGGTTTTTTTGTGTTAAGATTTAGGACTTGAGACTTGAGACTTAAGACGTTTGGGGTTGATAGTTGCCAATGGCTAATAGCTAAAAGCCAATAGCTAAATCAATTCCGTCCTCCCGCAACCACGCGTATATCTGCCTGAACTTCTCCTCCTCCGGCAAGTCCGCATCCACCCAGCGGATGTTGAACCCCATGCGTTCCATGCGGCGGAACCAGGTCATCTGCCGTTTGGAGAACTGGTGGATGGCAGTGTTGAGTTGCGAGACCATATCGCCGTAATGCAGTTCGCCTATAAGATATTGGGTGATAAACTTATACTCTAATCCGTAACGGATCAGCCGTTCGGCAGGGATGCCTTCGTCAAGGAGGGCTTTCACCTCATCGACCATACCTTCCTGCAGACGTGCCTGCAAGCGTCGCGTGATGCGCTCGCGGATATGGTCGCGTTCGCCGCACATTCCAATGATGGCGGAATCCAGCGGCCGCACGCGCTCGCTCAATTCGGGGTGCTTGGCGTAGTAGTCCTCAATTTCGATGGCGCGGATCAGGCGCGGTCGTTCGGACGTGTCGGTGTCGTTGTGCAGGGATTTGTAGGCAGCGAGCATCTCCGTAAGTTCCTCATCGGTATGGGTTTCCAATTCGCTGCGCAGTTCGGGGTTCTCGGGCACGGGAAAGAGCCGGTAGCCGCGCAGTACCGCCTCCACGTACATGCCGCTGCCGCCACACAGCACGATGCGGTTTCCACGTGCGCGTATGCCTTCCATCGCTTCGTACGCAGCCTGTTGGTAACGGAACACGTTGTATTCCACCCCGGGCTCCTCAATGTCGATGAGATGATAAGGGATGGGATGCCCATTGTATTGATACTCAGAAAGATCTTTCCCGGAACCGATATCCATACGGCGGAACACCTGACGGGAGTCGGCGCTCACAATCTCGCCGCCCAACTCGGCTGCGATGCGTACCGCCACACTGGTCTTGCCCGTGGCGGTAGGACCTAAAACAGTGATTATCGGTTCTTTATCTTTCATTTTACCACAGGTTGCTTGGGAATGTCGTAAATATCCATATTCTTGATTTCCTCGCCCTCGATTTCAAAGCGCAGCATCGTCAGTCGCGTGTGAATCCCGTATTTTCCTGCCGCTCCGGGATTGATAAACAATAAGTTATGGTATTTGTCGAATATGATTTTTAGGATGTGCGAGTGCCCGGCCACGAAAATGGTCGGCTTTTCCTCGCGGATGATTTCCAACGCCCGGGGCTGGTATCTTCCTGGCGAACCCACAATGTGCATCAGCGCGACTTTGTGCTTTTCGCACGTAAATACCTCATACTCATTTATTTCGCGACGAATATCCCAATCGTCGCAGTTGCCATAGACCGCACGCACCGTCGGGGCGATGACACGCAGTTCGTCCAAGATGCTGTCGTCCATAATGTCGCCGGCATGCCAGATTTCGTCGCAACCTTCGAAGAAGCTGTATGCGTCGGGATGCAGGTAGCCGTGGGAGTCGGAAAGTACGCCAATCTTCATTCTTTCACAGGATTACGTTGTTTGACGACTTCAAAGAGGGTAATGCCGGTGGCCACGGAGACGTTGAGCGAGCGGATGGTGCCGACCATCGGGATGGTGACCGTGTCGTTGCAGTGGCGCAGGTAGTCCCACGCGATGCCTTCGTATTCGTTGCCCATGATCAGGCAAATGGGTCCGGTGAAATCTTTGTTGTAGAGGGCATGGTTGGCTTTCTCGGTCACACCGATGACCTCGATGCCGCTATCTTTCAGGTACTGGATCACCTCCACGAGGTTGGAGTGCCGGCAGACGGGCACTTTGTGAAGGGCGCCGGCAGAGCTTTTCACGGCATCCTCGTTGAGCTGTGCCCCGCCGTTGAGTGGCAGGATGATGGCATCCACACCCGCGCATTCGGCCGAGCGGGCGATGGCGCCCACGTTGCGCACGTCCGTGATCTTGTCGAGCAACAGCAGGAACGGCACGCGGCCTTCCTCGAAAATCGACGGCACGATGTTGTAGATGTCGCAATACTCGATGGCCGACAGGAACGCGACCACGCCCTGGTGGTTTTGCCGCGTGAGTCGGTTCAGTTTTTCCTGCGGCACGTACTGAAACGGGATCTTCCGTTGCCGCACCTCATAGAAGAGCTGCTTGAACAGTTCGCCTTGCAACCCTTTCTGAAACAGGACTTTGTCGATGGTTTTGCCGCTTTCGATGGCCTCCATCACGGGGCGCATGCCGTAGGTGAGGCTGCCGTTATCTGGGGTTTGTTTAGAGTACATAGCCAAATGATATTTCGAAGCGCAAAAATAGCAAATATAACGTTAGGTCGTCATTTTTGGCGACCTAACAGTTCTCATAAGCAGCACGGATGCTGCTTCTCCTAAAACGTTGCAAATATCGATTACTCCTTGACGAACTTCACCGTATTCACCTGATTGTCAAGTGTAATTTGCACAAAATAGACACCGGTAGATAAGGATGTAACGTTTACGGAAGCATTGGATTCCGCATTTTCAATTTGCTTCACGATTTGTCCGTTCGAGTTATAAATGACAATTCTGGAGCCTTCTGCATTGCGGATATTGATGGTTTCCACCACCGGATTCGGATAAACGGAGATGGCGTTTGTCCATTCTGCAACACCGGAACCCGACGTGAAATAGCCGAACTCTGTCCAGCCACCGGATACGTTTTTGTCGAACTTGGCATAGCCGAAGGTGTTCGGGGTGCCGGAGAATTTCAGAGCGGCATAACCGGCATTCATGCCTTGGCCGGAATAGGTATCCAGTGTGACCATGTTGGAGGACCAGACCGCAGTGGAATTGCATGCGTTCCACACATCGTCCAAAGAGGCGAATTCTGCCACCGTGTACATTTGGTCGGAGCTGGGCACCGCAACAGATCCCGCCATGGGTTCCAACTGAACCTCGCTGGGATCGTAATTCGGGATGGAGATTTGGGCAATCCCGTTAACTGTCAAAATCCCGTTTACGGGTGTAATCTGGACAGTAGAGTAATTTTGGGCGAAGGCGCCAAAAGCACAAATAAGGCAAAATGCCACTGTTGTAAAAATTTTTTTCATATCCTAAATTTTTATCCTTAATAACCTATAAACGCAAAAAAAGAATAAAAAACTACACTACAATTGTAAGTTACTTTAATTTTTCGGCACCCGCACGAAATGCGGCATCTCCGCAGGCAGTTCCATAGACAGTTCGATGTAACCAGCGAACTCGCCGTTCTCGAACCATGGGGATTGGTAAACTAATTTTTTCACGCCGTTTTTCTCGATGGTGTAGGCGTTGAGGTTGTGGTTTTTCAGCATCTCCATCAATTTTGTGCGGGCCGGCTCCGGGTGGCAGTCCAGCAGATTCTGCCCGATGATGTGCTTGCCGTGACTGAGCACGCGCTCGGCGGTCTCGTTCATTTCCAGGATTTTACCGTCTTTGTCGCAAACCGTGACGGAAAAGGGTACATTGTGAAAATATTCCAACATAACAAAGGTATTAAAATTCGGCAGCAAACATACACAATATTTCGGAATCCCGGGCGAAAATGAATTAGGTCGTGGTATCAAAGGAAATTGTATTTTTGCCACTTAATTTATTACGAATGAAAAAAGTGATTTTACTGTGGTTATGTGCTGTGCTTGCAGTCTCTTTGTCGGCGCAGGACACGGCCAAAGTCTATTGGAAAAACGGAAAACTGATGTCCATCGGCGTGCAGAAAAAGGGCGTTGAACAGGGACATTGGGTCTATTATCACAACAATGGCGTCAAATGGACGGAAGGGGATTACAAGGACGGCATCAAGGTGGGCGTTTGGAAAGTCTGGTACGACGACGGCAAGCTCGGCCAGGAATACCATGCCGACAACGGTCCGTTCAAAAGTTGGTTTCAGTCGGGCAGGGTGGAGTCGCAAGGACAGTTCAAGGACGGCAAGCGCGATGGAGAATGGGTTTTCTACCATCCTAACGGTATGTTGTTCAAACGGGTGAACTACGTCGGTGACAGTGTTCACGGGCACGTGGTCGAATATTTCGACGGCGGCACGTCCGATTATATTGAAAAACCGGACAATATCCATGGTCATGTGTCGGAGAAAGAGCTCCACGGCGCTGTGTATTTCGAAGGAGATTATGACATGGGCCTTTTGGAGGGCTATGCCCGTTGGTGGAATCGCAACGGCGGGAAAGACATGGAGGGCAACCTTGTACACGGACTTCAGCAAGGCCTCTGGAAATTCTACGACGAAAAAGGTTTTCTCGGCAGCGAGGGCAACTTTGAAAACGGCCTGCAGAACGGCACGTGGACCTATTATTACGAAAATGGAAAAGTCTGGCGCAAAGGTGATTATGTGAATGGACAGAGAGAAGGGTTGTGGAAAGCGTGGTATGAGGACGGGAAGCTGCAGCGCGAGGGCGCTTTCAAAAACGACAAAGAAAACGGGAAGTGGGTCTCTTACTATCAAAACGGCCATATCAAAGACCAGGGCACCTTCAAGGATGGCGTCATGGAAGGTTATTGGGAAGGCTGGTACGAAAATGGCTACAAAAAGTACGAGAACAACTTCAAAAACAACGAGTTGAACGGAATGTCCACCCATTATTGGGCGGAATCGGGCAAAATGCGCAGTCAAGGGAAATACGTCAGCAACCTGAAAAACGGTGCGTGGAACGAGTATGCGCAGAACGGGCATATTCTCTCCAAGGGCAAGTATTCCAAGGATTTGAAAGAAGGGAAGTGGGTGTTTTACAACATGCATGAGAAGGTGGTCCGCGAGCAGAATTTCGTGCACGACGTGCCCGAGGGCGCGTTCACGGAGTATTACGACAATGGCGTGAAACACACGCAGGGAGCCTTCAAGAACCGCGTGCGCCACGGCAAATGGTCGAGTTGGACCCCGCAAGGCAAGCTCTATTACAGCGTCATCTTCGAAAACGGCCGCAAGGTGAAGGAAATCTACGCCGCAGATCCGCAAAAACGACCGTTTTAATCAGGCAATAGACAACAGGAATCATGCGGGATAGTGTGTTAAAAAAACACAAAACGTTGAGCGAGGTGGTAGGACAGTCTCAGTTAAAATTTGTGAATATGGAGATTAAGACGTTTCATTTCAATCCGATAATGGTGAACACGTATATCTTGTCGGATGAAACTGGCGAGGCGGTGATTGTGGATCCAGGCAATTGCCGAATGTATGAGGATGCGCAGATTCGGGATTATGTTAGCGATAAAAATCTGAAAATCAAATATATAATCAACACGCATCCGCACATCGACCACATTGCGGGAAATCCGTGGTGCGTGTCGGAGTATCATGCAGAGCTGTTGATGCACGAAGCCGGTATGCCGATTTACAACAAGGCGTTCGCCTATGCCGCCGCATTCGGTTTGGAGGTGTCCGGAATGCCGGCGCCAGATCGTTTTTTGAAAGAAGGCGACGAAGTCGCGTTTGGAAACCAACGGCTTTCCGTACTTTACACCCCCGGTCACTGTGATGGCAGTATATGTTTGTATAACAGTGAAAATCAGTTTGTTATAACTGGTGATTTGATTTTTGAATTAAGTGTAGGGCGCAGTGACCTGCCCACGGGCAGCGAGCCGTTGTTGTTGCAGAGCATCCGCGAGAAAATCCTGACGCTGCCCGACGAGGTGACCCTTTTCCCCGGCCATGGATTCCCGACAACGGTGGGGAAGGAACGGCGAGGGAATCCGTTTATCCAAATGTAGAGATGTGCTCTGCGTTTCAACAGTAACAGACGATAAAAATTTAGAATAATTAACAGAATAAAGATGAGTAAAGTTCCTACGTTTTCAGAGGAAAATTTGGAAAATTTAGCCTTACATTACAAGGCGATATTGGGCGGTTTGGGTGAAGATCCGGAACGCGAAGGTTTATTGAAGACCCCGATGCGGGTGGCCAAAGCCATGGATTTCCTGACGCACGGCTACCGGCAGGACCCGAAGTCGATTCTCGAAAGCGCTTTGTTCCATGAGGATTACAAACAGATTGTGGTGGTGAAAGATATCGAGATCTACTCCATGTGCGAGCATCATCTGCTGCCCTTCTTCGGGAAGGCGCACATCGGTTACATCCCGAACGGCACGATTGTGGGGTTGAGCAAGATCCCGCGTGTGGTGGAGTGTTTCGCGCGCCGTCTGCAGCTGCAGGAGCGCCTTACCTCCCAAATCAAGGACTGTCTTCAGGAAGTCCTGAATCCCCTCGGCGTGGCTGTCGTCATCGAGGCACAGCACCTTTGCATGTCCATGCGCGGCATCCAGAAGCAGAACTCGGTGACCACGACGTCGGAGTTCACCGGTGCGTTCCTCAAAAACGAGAACACCCGTCAGGAGTTCATGCACCTCATCGGCGCCGACCTGCACTAAAAAAGCGCTGCCTTTTCACGGCAAGGTAAAACTCTTCATGAAGCGGTTGTCGCACAATATTCATAACTGCTTCATGAAGATTGAATGGTGTAACTGAAAAAAAATGTATTTTTGCGACCTGTTTTTTAGGAATATGAAATATAAACGCATATTGTTGAAATTGAGTGGCGAGTCGCTCACGGGCGATGATGGCTACGGAGTAAGTTACAGTCACATTGCGCATTACGCGGAGGAGATAAAATCTGCGGTGGATGCCGGTGTTCAGGTGGCGGTGGTCATCGGCGGCGGCAACATCTTCCGCGGAGTCCAAGGCGCGTCCGCTGGTTTCGAGCGTCGGCAGGGCGACCAGATGGGCATGTTGGCTACCATCATCAATGCGTTGGCGGTTCAGGGTGTATTGGAGGAGATGGGCGTCAAAGCCAAAGTCCTGTCCGCCGTGAACATTGAAGGTGTGTGTGCGAAAACTTCCTGGCGCGCGGCCATCGAGTCTTTGGAGGCCGGCTACGTGACCATCCTCGGCGGCGGCACGGGCAACCCGTTTTTCACCACCGACACCGGCGCCGCTCTCCGTGCTCTCGAAATCAAAGCCGATCTGCTCCTCAAAGGCACTCGCGTGGACGGTGTCTATACCGCCGACCCCGAAAAGGACCCAACGGCCACCAAATACACGGAAATTTCCCTTGCAGAAGCTTACGAGAAGAAGCTTAAAATCATGGATATGACCGCTTTCGCCCTTTGTCAGGACAACAAGATGTCCATCTATGTTTATGACGCCAACACCAAAGGCAATTTGCTGAAAGTGCTCAACGGCGAACCTATCGGAACACTGTTATATTAAACGACTATGGCTGAAGAGAATCACAACATCCCGGAAATAACCCCCGAAGAAGAAGCTAAGCTGGCGAGAATGGCTTCGCGCCGAACCGGTTTCAAAAAGCATTTCGCCATTTTCTTCCTGCTCAACGCCTTTCTGTGGGTGGTGTGGTATTTTTTGTTCAGAGACAGTGCGGAAAACACCTTCCTGATGGCCATCCTTTTCGTTTTCATCGTCTGGTTGTTGGGCATCATCTTGCATTATATGATTGTCTATAAGTGGACGAAATCTTATAAAGAGAAAGAATTAACTTCTCTGAAAAAAATGCGTCTAAGGCAACTTCAGGAAATAGAGAGCCTGAAAGCCGAGATGGCGCAGAAAGCCGAGGCGGAGGAAACAACGGAGACAGAAGAAGAGATGGAACCCGAAAATAATAGTAGACTAATTGATTAAAACACAAAAATATGGATACACAAACCTGCTTGAAACAAGCGAAAGACAGTATGAACGCCACTGTGGCGCATTTTGATAAAGAGTTGCAAAAGGTCCGTGCCGGCAAAGCTTCCCCGCAAATGCTGGACGGCATCAAGGTGGACTATTACGGCAACCCCACGCCCATCGACCAGGTGGCAAACGTGAACACCCCGGATGCCCATCAAATCGTGATTCAACCTTGGGAGCGCAATATGTTGCCCGTCATTGAGAAGGCTATTCTGGCCGCAAATATCGGTGTGACACCGCAAAACAACGGCGAGTTCATCCGTCTGGTCATCCCTGCCCCGACCGAGGAACGCCGCAAGGAACTGGTGAAAAAGGCCAAACAGGATGCCGAACAGACCAAAGTGGCCATCCGTAATATCCGCCGTACCGCCAACGATGACGCTAAAAAGCTGAAAGACGAGGGCGTGGAAGAGGATGCCGTCAAAAAGCTGGAAACGGACATCCAGAAGGCTACCGACGAGGCCATCAGCAAGGTGGACAAGATCATGGAGGCCAAGGAAAAAGAAATTATGACCGTTTAATTTTTCATTTATAAACTTAAAAGTATGAATATTCCTGAAAATTTGAAGTATTCCCAGGACCACGAATGGTTGAAAGTGGATGGTGAATTTGCATTGGTGGGCATCACTGCTCACGCCGCCAACGAATTGGGCGACATCGTGTTCCTCGACATCCCCTCTGTGGGCGAGACGTTGGACAAAGACGAAGTTTTCGGTTCCATTGAGGCCGTGAAGACCGTCGCTGACCTGCTGTTACCCGTTGCCGGTGAAGTTGTCGAGTTCAACGAGGCTCTCGAAGGCGAACCCGCCCTCGTGAACAGCGATCCTTACGGCGAAGGCTGGATCGTCAAGATCAAAATGACAGAACCCGGTCAGGTTGCCGACCTGATGGACGCTGCCGCCTACACCGCCATGCTGGGATAATCCTCAGACAATTGACATTTAAAACCGAAGAGACGCACCGTTTGGCGCGTCTCTTCGTGTTTTTAAGATAGCTTTCCATTAGGAGAATTTTCTCCGCAGCAGGTCGCAGAACGACAAATAAGCATCGGTTTTGGAGTCCCAGAAGAACTTCTTTTTCAGCTCGTCGAGACAGTTGAAAGCCTCTTCCATGCTTTTGCATTCGTTGAGTTGGCGGATGGAAGCGCTGAAATCTTCCCCGCGGTTATGGAATAACTCCTTGATATAGATGAACTTGTCGTTGATGGAAATGGCTTTTGTCAGGTCACCGACTTTGGCGCGTTGATATTGGCTGCTGATGGAATGGTCTTCGCGCTGTTCATTGAAGAGATCGTTGAGTGAGCGTTGTTGCGGTTTTTGAATGGGATTCTCTTTGTGTTCGACGGGTGTCGGTTTCTCCACCTGTTTGGGCTGAGGTTGATTCTTATCAGTCGCAACAGGTTGGTTATCAGCTTCTTTCTTCGTCTCTTTCGGTTGCTCCACGGGTTTCGGCGTTACGGGTTCGGGTTTTTTGGTGGAGCTTGCTTCGGTCGATTCTTTCTGCGGCAGGAATTGCAGAATGTCGTCTTCCTCGTGCGTGTTTTCCTGCGTTTCAGGTTCCACGTTTATTTCAAAATCGGGTTCGAACAGCTCGTCGGCGTCATCCTCTAACGGGGATTTTTTTATCTCCTCTGCCGTTGTTTCAGACTTTTCAATTTGGTCAAAGATGTCCAAGTCGGGAACGGGTTCCTCTTTTTTCTCGGGCTCGGGTTTCACTGTTTCAGCAGGTTTTTGGTTGTCATAGATTTCATCGGCTAAGTTTTTAAGTTCCTGTTCTACAGTCTTGTAGCTTTCATGTTCCGTGTCGAAGAACAATTCCACATCCTCTTCCATGGTTTTCGCGGGTGTGTATTCTTTCTTCGGTTGGGCTTCTTCCAGGTCGCCTTTGGTTGGTTCTGGCTTCGGAACATCACGCTCCTCTGTTTCCATAGCAGAGAATTTGACATACAGCCTTCTCATTTTTTCCAGTAGAATTTCCTTCTCAATGAGGGCCATTTTGATTTCTTTTGCACTGTCAGATAGCCAATTATCCAACAATTCCGACAATTTTTGATATGCGTCGTTCATTTTTTTGAATTTTATATATCAGATTAACGGTTTTTATTATAATTTTGCACTCGAAAAAAGCGCACAAAAATACTAAATTTATACATAGTTTGGAGCGAAATGTTTTTAGAAAATAAATCGAGCAGGAATCATAAAAAAGGATGGATTGAGGTGATTTGTGGGTCAATGTTCTCTGGAAAAACCGAGGAATTGCTCCGTCGAATCCGTCGTGCGGAGTTTGCCAACCAGAAAATAGAGCTCTTCAAACCGGCCATTGACACGCGGTATGACGAGATGGATGTGGTCTCCCACAACGATAATTCGCGCGTTTCCACGCCGGTCAACAACTCTTCGGAAATCCTGCTGTATGTCAATACGAGCGATGTTCAGGTGGTGGCTATAGATGAGATCCAGTTCTTCGACGAAGGCATTGTTGAGGTTTGCAATCAGTTGGCGAATGCGGGTATCCGTGTGATTGTCAGCGGATTGGATATGGATTACAAGGGAGTTCCGTTCGGGCCGATGCCCAAGCTGATGGCGGTGGCCGAATATGTCAGCAAACAGCATGCCATCTGCACGCGTTGCGGTGATCTTGCCCATTTTTCGCACCGTATTGTGGCGAACGAGCAACGGGTGCTGTTAGGTGAGAAAGACGCTTACGAGCCGCTTTGCCGTCACTGTTACAACGAGGTAACAGATTCAGAAATAGGCGAATAGAGTTCGGGATTTTTTCGTTTAATATCGCAAACTGTAATGACGGCCATCGCGCTCCAAACGATGGCGGAAAGTTTGTCTGTGTCCAAAAAGTTGTTGAAAACCCCGTGTGTGTAGTAGGAAACAAGGGATAGTGTCATGCATAAAGACATGATTTTCAATACTTTATCATCGGCATAGATATACGTTCGGATGCCGTGGTAGAGTAAAACGAAGACGAGAACGAAAACGGTGATCATCCCCGGGACACCACTTTCGGCGCATGGTCCGATGTATTCGCTGTGGGCGTTGCCGCCGTCACCGAAGTCAGTGGAGATGATAGTGCGGTAGTAGCCGTGTTGGAATGGGGCATACTCGAATTGGTAAGTTCCAGGTCCCCAGCCAAATACGGGCTTTTCCTTAATCATTCCGAAAGCGGCGGTCCAACGGTTGATACGCTCCATGTTGGAAGCATCCGTGCTGATATTCGACATTGACTGGATGTGCTCCACGAAATTGCCGGAGGAGTCCTGACTGTTGCGGCTCATCTTGTAGAGAATGTCGTCGGCGTAGAAGAAAAGCAGTACCGCAAGCACTAATCCGCCGCTAATCAGCCACGACAGTTTGATGCGAAGCTTAAGGATGATCAGCACCCCGACGGCCACCACCAAGCTGATCCATGCGGCACGGCTGAACGACAGATAGAAGGCGGCTAAGAGGATAACGGAGACGGTTGCGTAGAAGATCTTCTGCGCCAGCTTGTTTCCGGGAAGGAAGAAGAAACCGACGGTGATGGGGATCATGAAAGCCAGCGCGGCGCCGTAGGCCGTATGGTCGTTGTAAAATGGTTTCATCACCCAATGCGCATAGTGCTCGTCGAATCCGCTGAGCGCATGCTTGTAGGTGGTTATGAACACGATGATGACCAATCCGACAGCATAGAAATTGAAGTAGCGCACGGCGTTTTTCAGGTCATCTTCCACCATTCGGATGAAAAACCAATAGCAGGAGGTGATGAACCATAGTTTCGACAGAAAAAACTTGATGGAAATCACGGGCCGCACGCTGGTCAGGCAGGTGACGAGCATCCAGCCCAAATAAAGGAAAAGTGCGATGGAAATCGGATGTTTCAGCAGTTTCGGGTTGAGGTGCCAGTCGTACAGAATGCGTGCGAAAAAGACCATGGTCAGGGCAATCATCATCGCTTCGGAAGGGAGCGAAAGACCGAGATGGATGCTTTTGCTGCTGATGATGACCGACAGCGGAGTGGTGAACGCCACAAGATACATGACCCAGTCGGCGTGGAAAAAAATCAGATACAAGCCTACAGCGGCTATGGTAATCAGTTGAATGACAGGGAATTCTCTGATTATAGCATAGCCGTTGGCCAGCACGAGCGCCATTGCGACCAGAAAGGCGATGATCTGTCGCTTAGTGATCTTGCCCGTCAGCTGTTGAATCTTTTCTATTAGGCTGGTTTTCAACTCGTTCGATCATTAAAAGCACAATCATCGTCAGAACGAATGCGCACAAGGTGGAGATGACAACGATGAGAGATTTTTTGGGATAGTATTTTTTGTCGGCAGGAGTGGGGTTGTCAATGACGAATTTCACTGGCATGATGGTGGTCATGTCCATTTTGGCATCCATCATTTTCTGCTTGCAAAGCGCATGATACTTACTGAAGTTGTATTCCAAATCTTGATAGGAAGTCAGTCGGGAACCATATTTTGCAAGTGTATCCTGCTCTCTCTGAATGCGTTGCATGGCAGCGGCATTGCCTTGTGCGGCGGCGATGGCGTATTGTTGGGTGAGACGCTCGCTCTGCACTTTCACGTCAAATACACCGTGGGACATGATTTCCCGGATGGAGTCGTTGACCACGGCGATTTCCCGTTCGATGGAGTCCATCTGGTTCTGCAGAATGACGACGGCGGCGCTTGCACGTTCGTATTCCACCCTGTTTTTGATGGTGTCCAACCAGCGGATGACATCCAGCGTCATCTCGTAGGCGCGTTGCGGGTCCCAGTCGCTCATGGAGATGTTGATGGCGCCGAATTCCGTACGTTTGACGGTCAAATTGTTCGTAACGGTCTTGTAAAGCTTGGTTTTGCCGCCTTTTTTGTTGACATCGATGCCGTAATAGTCCGCCAGATTGTATTTTTCGATCAGGGAATCCTTGATGGCCACGGCGTTCAGGAAAGGAAGCATCTGTTCGGTCTCATCGACGGTGGCCAAAGCCTTGATTTCCAGTCGTTCGTTGTAGTTTTGCTCGTTCAGCAAGATTTTGGACACAGAGCTGGTGCGCGGGGCGTAGATGGTGGCGGTGGATTTGAAACGGGGGCGCACTAAGAAGGAACACGCCGCCGAGACGAAGAATGTGGCCACGCAGACAATGAGAAGCCATTTCCGCCATTTCCACATGAATTGCAACAGACTGAAAGCGTTGTACTTGTCTTTATTTTCCATTCGGTAAATGATTTTGTTGACGTTGAAAAATTTTTTGAAAAAACGGTTGTTTTACGGTTATATCAACCCGAGTTCCATCTTGGCGGCCTCCGTCATGCGGTCCATTGTCCACGGCGGGTCGAAAGTGACATCCACGACCACCTTGTTCACGCCGGGGATCATCGACACGCGGGTCTGCACCTCCATGGGCAGGCTTTCCGCCACCGGACAGTTGGGCGCGGTCAGGGTCATCAGGATATAGACATCGTTGTTTTGGTTGACTTCCAATTTGTAAATGAACCCCAATTCCCAAATGTTGACCGGAATTTCAGGGTCATAAATCGAATTGAGCACCTCAATCACTTTGGTTTTCATACAATTAAGTTTCTTTTACAATTTTGCAAAAATAACATTTCTTAACGCATAAAACGCGGTTTTAGTGTATTTTTTTCAACAAAAATTCTTGTATATCATTTTGAACAATGGCTGTCGGATTTCCTGAAAAATTTGGTATTTTTGCGCTCTCAAAATCAAAAAGAACTACAGAAGATCTGCGTTTTCGTTTAATTTCAAATGGCTAAATCCTGATTATGAATTATTCATCGTACCCTTCCCCCTGCTATATCCTTTCGGAGGAGGCTTTGTTGGCAAACCTGCAACTGCTGGATCTCGTGCAGAAAGAGGCCGGCGTGAAGATCATCTGCGCCTTGAAGGGCTATGCTTTCTGGCCGTCGTTCCCGCTCATCAACGAGTGGTTGAGCGGCGCCACCGCCAGCTCCGTGAACGAGGCGCGGCTCATCGCCGAGGAGATGGGCTGCGAGGCGCACACCTACGCGCCTGTCTATACCGACAACGATTTCGAGCAGCTGCTCATGTACAGCAGTCACTTGACGTTCAATTCGTTGGGACAGTACGAGCGGTTCCGCGAGCAGGCCGCGGCTTTCCCCAAGAAGGTCTCGCTCGGACTGCGCATAAACCCCGAATATTCGGAAATCGAGACCGACCTCTACAATCCCGCTGTACCGGGCTCGCGCCTGGGCATCCTGCGCGACGACATGCCCGACACCCTGCCCGAAGGCATTGAGGGACTGCACTTTCACGTGCTCTGCGAGAACGACAGCTACGCCCTCGAACGCTGTCTGAAGGCCACGGAGGAGAAGTTCTCCGACCTCATCAAGCAGTGCAAATGGTTCAACATGGGTGGCGGGCACCACATCACCCGCGCCGACTACGACATCCCGCACCTCATCGGGTTGCTGCAGGACTTCCGCAGCCGTTACCCGAACTTGGAGGAGGTGATTCTTGAACCGGGCGAGGCAGTGGGTTGGCAAACCGGTGTGCTCACTTCCACCGTGGAGGACATCGTGGAGAACAAGGGCATCAAAATCGCGATGCTCAA